>WNGK01014525.1_pt1 | contig 10168 bp, 6 predicted proteins | sample 5400601 | NCBI WGS metagenome assembly WNGK01 (sample SAMN13153376, study PRJNA577476) | soil metagenome | isolation source: 60 cm soil or saprolite under Garry oak tree replicate 1 | place: USA:California | collected 2016-06-15 | reverse complement strand
TCGCTCAGATTATGCGGCGGAATATTGGTCGCCATGCCGACGGCGATGCCGGTTCCGCCATTAACGAGCAAATTCGGAAACGCAGCTGGGAAAACTGTTGGCTCGGTGCGCGTCTCGTCGTAGTTGGGGACAAAATCGACAGTGTCCTTCTCCATGTCGGTCATGAGCGCGGCGCCGAGATGCGTCATGCGCGCTTCGGTGTAACGCATGGCAGCAGGCGGATCGCCTTCCACCGATCCAAAATTGCCCTGCCCATCCACCAGCCGTTCGCGCATAGCCCACGGCTGCGCCATGTGAACGAGGGTGGGATAAATCACCGCCTCACCATGGGGGTGATAATTTCCGCTCGTGTCGCCGCAAATTTTTGCGCACTTCCGATGCTGGCGCCCTGGAAACAGCGACAGATCATGCATCGCGTAAAGAATTCTTCGCTGCGAGGGCTTGAGGCCGTCGCGCGCATCCGGCAACGCGCGAGAAATAATCACCGACATCGAGTAATCGAGGAAAGACCTCGATACTTCCTCGGCTACATTTATCGGCTCGATCTTTTCGTTTGGATTCAGCATGACCGATTTAACCAGCGGCAGGTGAATACGCAGAGGGACGTTCCGCGAGGAAGCGCTCTTCCCAGATGCGCGAAATCTCGTCCGCTTGGCGAATTGTTACCGGAGCGCCAATCCGAGCGTTGCGCGGCAGCGAAATGCGCAAAAAATCCAGCACACTTCGAATTGTTCCCGCATAATCCTGACAGAGTTTTTCATATTCGACGTCGAACGGGTGAACTCCGATGCGCTGAAAGAAACGATGCCAGATTTCTTCTTGTCGCTCTCCTTCTCGAAGAGATTGTTCGATCAATTCAGCATCAAATTGCGGCTCTTGTTCTTCCATCTCCCCGTTCTTCACTTTCCAGAGACCTGTTTGAAGTGCGCGCGCTGTGGAAAGCGCTTGCCGCAGTTTATGGCGCCTGTGGATGTGCACAAAACGAATCTGCGGGAACGCGTTTTGCAGTAAGCTGAAATCATCGATTGTCGCGTCTCCGAAAGCGTTTGTATCTCGCAGTCGGGCCAGAAAATCGTCCAGATACCAGCTCATTAATTTGAAACCGAAGACCTCATTGGCCGTCGTTTTCGAGTTAACGATGCCGCGCACGTATCCCGCGTAGTCAGCGAGCGGGTCGAGCTCGAGCTCCACTCCGTAGCGCGTTTCGAACTTCGGGAGAAAAAATTGTTTCGGCATGCCGGCGCGGCGGGTCGCGCGCAATCCGTCGGTCAACAAATTGCTGCCCGACCGTGGGATTGTGCAAACAACGTAACACCGCCTTGAGTGGCGGAGTTTGTGAAACAAACCGCCCATCGTGATTTATACGTCGAGATTGCGCACGTTTAGCGCGTTATCTTCGATGAATTGCCGGCGTGGCTCGACCACATCACCCATCAGAATGGTGAACATTTTGTCGGCATCGACAGCATTGTCGTCGTTCAGGTCCACTTTCAGCAGTTTGCGTTTTTCCGGATTCATCGTGGTCTCAAACAACTCCTTGGCATTCATTTCACCCAGACCCTTGAAACGCTTGATCTGCACTCCGCGCCGGCCGATGCCCAAAATCTTTTCGAGGATTTCCGGAATCGAAAACAGCGGATGCGAGACGGCTTTGTCACCGTCGCCTTCAATCAACTCGAAGATCGGCTGGTCACATGCGGCGTAGTGGCCGACTTTCAAACCCTTCCGAGCCAGTTCGGCGATAATCTTTTCGATCGCAGCAGATTCGTGCAGCTCGACCAGTCTGCCGCGCCTCCGGCTGCCATCAGGTCGCGCCGGGGTGTCCAAGGGAAGCAATTCCTGACCAAGCTGCGTATCGAACAAATTCAGATCGAGGTTTTCGTGATGAAATGTACGCACTGCTTTTTCGTCGTGAAAATAGTGCGCGGTCTCCTCGTTGCCGTCGCGGACTTTCACCAGATAGGTTGGAAGTTTCCCGGACTTGGAATTCCGATTGGCCAGGTACGTCTCAAAATCGCCGCCGTGGCGGCGGACGGCTTCGCTCAGCTTGGCAAGTTTCTCGAGTGACTCGAGAATATCTTTCAATTGCGATGCCGTAATCTCTTTATCGTCGGCCAGATTCTTCAGGCGCACATCCTCCGCGCCCAGCGAAATTAGGATTTTGTTGAGCCGCGCATCGTCATCAACATATTCTTCGCGTTTCTTCCGCTTGATTTGATAAAGCGGCGGTTGCGCGATGTAAATTTTCCCCGCGCGCACCAGCTCGGTCATCTGTCGGAAAAAGAAGGTAAGCAACAAGGTGCGAATGTGGGAACCATCTACGTCTGCGTCCGTCATGATAATGATGCGGCCATAACGCAGTTTTGAGATGTCGAAGCGACCTTCGTCCTTGCCATTGGCTTCTTCCTTCGGTTTTCCAATGCCAGCGCCGATCGCCGTGATCATCGCCTGGATCTCGGTGTTTTTGAGAAATTGATCTTCGCGCGCTTTCTCTACGTTGATCAACTTGCCACGAATCGGCAAAATCGCTTGATAACGCCGGTCGCGACCCTGCTTGGCGGAGCCGCCCGCGGAATCACCTTCGACGATGTAGAGCTCGGTCAATTCCGGATCGCGCTCCGAACAATCTGCCAATTTTCCAGGCAGCCCGCCGCCGGTAAGAGCGCCCTTGCGGATTGTTTCCCTCGCTTTTCGCGCAGCTTCCCGCGCCCGGGCCGCTGTGAGAACTTTGTCGAAAATTCGTCGGGCAATCGGCGGGGTCTTATCGAAGTAAGTCATCAGCCCGTCATAGGCAACCGAGTTTACGATCCCGTCGATCTCGGTGTTCACTAGCTTTACTTTGGTCTGCGACTCGAAACGTGGATTGGGCAATTTCACGCTCAGCACACAAATCAATCCCTCGCGCACATCGTCTCCAGAAATGGAAGGACCTTTGTCCTTCAAAAGGTTGTTTTGCCGTGCGTATTGATTGATTGCCCTTGTCAGCGCCGTGCGGAACCCGGTCAGGTGCGTGCCGCCATCTGGATTGGCGATTGAGTTGGCAAACGGCAAAATCTGGTCGTTGTAGCTGTCGTTGTATTGCAGAACAACATCGACAAAAACTTCGTCGCGCTGCCGCGAGATAACGATCGGCTTGGGATGCAGCACCTGTTTATTCTCACCGAGCTGCTTGACGAATTCTTCGATGCCGTGCTTGTAAAAAAATGTCTCTTTCTTCACCGGGTCGATACGCTCATCTGCAAGCGTGATTTCAAGACCAGGATTGAGAAACGCCAGCTCCCGTAACCGCGTAGCCAGGCGTTCGAACTTAAACTCAGTCGTGATTGTGAAAATTGTCGGATCAGGCAAAAACGTGATGAGCGTGCCGGTGGTCTTTTTGTTTTTGACCTCGCCGATGACGGTCAGTTTGTCGGTTGTTTTCCCTTTTGCGAAGGCCATGTGATAGACCTTGCCGTCACGAGACACCTCGGCCTTGAACCATTCCGAAAGCGCGTTTGTGCATTTCGCACCGACGCCGTGCAAGCCTCCGGAATATTTGTAAGCGCCTTGCCCAAACTTCCCGCCAGCATGCAAATTGGTCAGCACCAGCTCGACTGCCGGCATCTTCCATTTGGGGTGAACGTCGGTCGGGATTCCTCGACCATTGTCACGCACCGAAATGGATCCATCGACATGAATGGTCACTTCGATGTTGGTGCAAAATCCGGCGAGGTGTTCGTCGATGGAATTATCGACGACTTCGTAAACCAGGTGATGCAATCCCCGTTCATCGGGATCGCCGATGAACATCCCCGGCCGTTTCCGAACCGCTTCGAGGCCTTCTAACTTGTCGATTTGCGCCGCGTCATATTTTTGGCTGGCGGCGATCCCGGTCGAGCTACGAGATAATTTTTCGGCCGGAATTTCTTCTTGAACCTGGGGCATAAAAGTGGGGCCGTACGACCCGCACAAAACAGGATAGCCGAAAACGGCTTGCAAACAACTAATAAAATCGTGGTTCCGAAGCAGTTGTTTCCCCTACGGATGGGAGCTGCTCGGACTCAGAAGCCCACGATATTGTGGTTTACCATTCCGGCTCCCATTACCGATTTTTGGCGTCTTGACCATGTCAGTTTAGGCTCACAAAATAGACTCCCTTTATGCGTCTCCAAACGCTTTCGGAAGCATGCTGGATTTTGGTGGTTTTTGCCGTGGTCGCTGCTGTTTGCTGGTTTGTTTCAGGCTGGTTGTCATTGCTTTTTTTGTTGCTGATTTTTTTTACGCTCGCCTTTTTTCGGGACCCGGAGCGCACGGTGCCGGCGGCTCCAAACGAAATCGTTGCCGCTGCCGATGGCACCGTGATGGACATCATTGAATTGGATGAAAACCAGGTTCTCAGAACGAAGACGCGGCGTGTCGGAATTTTTTTATCGATCTTCGATGTGCACACGAATCGCGCGCCGATCGATGGCAGGGTGATTTATCGCCAGCACCAAGAAGGACTTTGTGTGGACGCACGCCGACCGGACTGCTCCGAGAAAAACGAATCGATGACATGGGCCTTCGAGAATCCGCGCGTCACGATTGTGGTGCGCCAGATCACGGGAGCCATTGCAAGACGCATCGTGGCGTGGTCGCAAATCGGAGACGAATTGAAAAAAGGCGAGCGCTTCGGAATGATTCGCTTCGGTTCACGAACAGAATTATATTTACCGCTTAACGCTGAAGTTCTTGTGAAAGTAGGCGATCACGTCCTCGGTGGATCGACAATCATCGCGCGACTGCCTGATTGATGAACGAACACCCATCCAAAATCTATCTCCTGCCGAACTTGATGACGGCCGGCAATCTGTTTTGCGGATTCACGGCCACGCTGAAGATCTTGGAAGGCGCTCTTTTGCAAAGCACTAATGCCGATCTTGCAGCTGATCGATTTCACGAAGCCATCTGGTTCATTCTCGGCGCGTTCGTTTTTGATTTCTTGGACGGACGCATTGCGCGCCTCGGCGGGCACGAGAGTCCATTCGGACGCGAGTTCGATTCGCTCGCAGACATTGTTTCATTCGGCCTTGCCCCCGCGTTGATGGTTTACCGCGTCGTATTACAGGAGTTTCCGCGCGCGTGCTGGATCATCGCGTTCATTTACCTGGCTTGCGGCGCGATGCGTCTAGCCCGTTTCAATTCCGCCGCCAAAAATGATATAGCCAATCATCAGAATACTTTCACCGGTTTTCCCATTCCCGCCGCAGCCGGTTTGATTGCATCGATCACGTTGTTTTTGCTTTGGCTTGCAGAAGGTGAACATCATCTGGGCAACTGGCGTTTCGTTTTGCCGCCGTTGTTGCTCTTTCTTTCTTTCATGATGTTTAGCCGGTTTCAGTATCCGAGCTTCAAGGCGGTCAATTGGAAGACGAAGAAATCGATTCCGCGTTTTCTTGCGATCATTCTAATTTTGATTGTTACGGTGTTGAATTACGAGTGGATGCCGGCAGTTCTGTTCCTGGCGTACTTGCTTTACGGAGTGCTGCGCCCATGGCTCTCTCGCGAATGGCGACGCGAAATCGAAGAAGAAATCGGCGAAGAACCCTCTGCGGAACCGGCCGAACAAACGCGCTGAGCAACTGAGATCGAAGTTCCGGAATTTTTTCGGACGTATGTGCACGCATCCCAAAAATTCCGAGCGCTGTAGCCACGGCGCAGTGCGCCGCCCGAGACGCGTCGCTACAGGCGGAGTAAACCCCCAAGGCCTTCGCGGAAGCTACGGTGTGCCAGGCACGCGCGTAGCTACAACATTCATGAGATGCGTTCCACACAATTGTAGCTAACGGTAAGGGAATCGTAGCCTTTGTTTTTGTGATCGCTTCGCGCAAACAGCAAAGCCGTCACGCAGTGACGCGTGACGGCTGATTGGAAGCTGCGTTGTTTACTCGGCTTACCTCGGGGCAAACACAACGTGTCCTGTATAAGTCCCCGCCCCGGACAAGTCGCATCCCGGCTCTGGGGCACCGACGTCACCCTCAGCCGTTACGTTTGCATATATGCCGGCGAGATCGCCAGTCCCCTCTCTGCCCACAAAACGCAGGGTTTCGTGGCCGGTCACAGCGTTGCCTATGCCTTCATAAGTTAAGAGCAACGTCCCGGACCGACCGTTGATTGAACCGGTGAAGAGCAAGGTGCCATGGAGCGATATGGAACCGTCGGGATGAACTACATCCAGCTCAGTGCCTGTGGAGGATCCAGTGAAGGTGCCAGTAGCAGGTCCACTCACGTTGAACGTGATAATCAAGTTATCACCAACTTGGCGAGGAGGACCGGCGTAATTGAAGCAGGGAAAAAACCCTCCGCTCGCAGGAAGCGGAGGTCCGCCAGCTTCAGCACTCGGCAACGTCAATGACGCGCCGGCAATTGCGAGCGCACAAAAACTTGTGCGCAGATGTGATAGGAAACGATTGCGATTCAACCAACAATTTATTTTCATACTCATCACTAAAGGAAGTGGAATCCAAAGTTCCGGAATTTTCTTGAGCAAAACAAAAAGCCGCCAGCCAGTTACGGATGACGGCGGAATTGTGAAATACGGTTGTTGTTGTGAGTTCTGAGCTCTACTGATTGTTGAGGACCATTTGCGGCGCGGGTTTTCTCGCTTCAAGTCCGCCACGAGACGGACTCGCTGCGGCGAGCTGTGCGCTCACTTTCTGGATTTGGGAGGCCTGCTCTTTCAGGCTTGCAGCAAAAGCCTCCATATCTCTTTTCTGTTGTGCGATGGCGGATGTTAGTTCGGTGATCGTCGCTTCCTGTTTCTGGACTTTGCGGTGTTGTTTGATGAATTCGTTGAGCAACATCGCGTTTACCGCGTCGTAGCGTACGGTGTAGATTTCGCCATTCTCGTCGCGCACGATCAGGTCGGGGTTTACGTTGGCCACTTCCTCGGCAATCAGACCGAACTGAGGTGTATTTTTGGCATCGCTCTTGTAATGAAACGTCACCGGCTTAAGCGAGAGTATGGCTTCGCTGGTTTGATCCATCGACTTAATTTCTTTCTTAAAGCGGCGCGAAGAGCCATTCGTGCCGAGCTCACCGCCACTGCTTATATAGAGAGGCAGAAACGGCGCGCCCTGATTAACTCCGTAAATACCCTCGATAAAGGTTCTTGTTTGACTGCCGCCGCCGATACGGATGGTGTTGGACTCGCCACTAAAGCCAGAGTGGCCAATATGGATATTATTACTGCCCGTGGTGAGATTGGAGCCGGCAAAGGACCCCAAGGCGATGTTGTAGATGCCGGTCGTGTTGTGATCAAGTGCATTAACTCCAAGAGCCGTGTTGCAGCAGCCGGTATTCCTGAAGAGCGCCTCATTACCGACGGCCGCGTTACCGTCTTGGGTTGTGTTGCTTGATAAGGCTCGATATCCAACCGCAACGTTGCGAGCGCCGCTGGTATTGCCAAACATCGCTTGGAAACCAAGGGCTGAATTGGTGCTGCCATTGTTATGATTGAGCGCCTGCATACCGACAGCCGTGTTCCAGCTGCCACTACCGTTGTAGTCGGCGTACGCTCCAACCGCCGTGTTGAAGACACCGATCGTATTGTTAAAAAGCGCACTAAAACCGACGGCCGTGTTGTAGCTGCCGGTCGTGTTGCTTGCAAGCGCGCTCGCGCCAGTGGCTGTGTTCTGCACACCAGTGGTGTTATTGTAAAGAGCGTGGGATCCTTCCGCCGTATTCGAACTGCCGGTCCTGTTGTGATAGAGCGCTTGAAAACCAAGAGCGCTGTTGTTGGTCCCGCTGGTCAAGCTAAAGAGGGCCGAAGTTCCTTCGGCCGTGTTGTTCCCCATATAGCCTCCGTCCGGTGCTGGGACAACGGCTTGCGCCCTGTGTGAGAGCGCAAAGCTGGTTTGTGTTGGTTCGTTTAGCTGCCACTAAATTCTATCTGTTCATTGACTGTTAAGGGCCATTTGCGGCGCAGGGTTCGTCGTCTGAACCTGGGCGCTCACTTTCTGGATTTGCGCGGCCTGCTCTTTCACGGTCCTAGCGAGACTCGCAATTTGGTTCTGCTGCTGTATGATGGCTGCTGCGAAATCCTTTCGCTGTTGCGCGATCATGGCTTCCTGTTTTGCCGCGGTGGAGTTCAGTTCTTGCACTCTCTTGTGCTCCTTGAGGAATTCGTTGAGCAACATCGCGTTCACCGCTTCGTAGCGCACGCTGTAGATTTCGCCGTCCTTGTCGCGCACGACCAGGTCCGGGTTCACCTCGGCCACGTCCTCGGCGATTAAACCAAATTGCGGTGTGCTTTTAGCGTCGGTCTTGTAATGAAACGTCACTGGCTTGAGTGCCAGGATGGCTTCGCTTACTTGATCCATCGGTTTGATGCGTTGCTTAAAGCGCTTTGAGGAAGCATTCGTCCCGAGCTTGCCCTCAGAATCAACGTAAACCGGACTGCTGGGGAAGCCAGGTGTTTGGCCCCAGATGCTCGCGATGTAGCAAGCGTTGCTTTCGCCAGGATGCCCAGCCATCCCTACGCCGATATAGACGTTTTGTGAGCCTGTGGTTTGATTCATGCCGGCTTGATAACCCAACGCCGTGTTGGTAGCGCCAGTGGTGTTGTGCAGGAGCGCTTGAAAACCGCTGGCTACATTGCCAGCGCCGTTGTTGGCCTGCAGTGCACCCGCGCCGGTGGCCGTGTTGCCTCCTCCGGTGGTGTTGGCCAGGAGCGCCACAAAGCCGCTGGCTGTGTTGCCAAAGCTGGTGGTGTTGGCCTGGAGTGCATTCGTACCGTTGGCCGTGTTGGCGTTGCCGGTGGTGTTGGCCTGGAGTGCACCCGCGCCGTTGGCCGTGTTCTGAATGCCTGCGGTGTTGCTAAAGAGCGCATCAGCACCAATGGCCGTGTTGTCATGGCCGGTGGTGTTGTGCACGAGCGCATTAAAACCGTTGCCTGTGTTGTCACTGCCAGTTGTATTGCTAAACAGTGCTCCGGCACCCGTGCCCGTGTTCTGATTGCCGGTGGTGTTCGTGTAAAGCGCATTATAACCGTTGGCCATGTTGAGGTTACCGGTGGTGTTGTTATGGAGTGCATTGGTACCGTTGGCCGTGTTCTGAATGCCTGCGGTGTTGCTAAAGAGCGCAGCAATACCAGTGGCCGTGTTCTCACTGCCGGTGGTGTTGCGATAGAGCGTGTTGACGCCATTGGCAGTGTTGTACGCACCAGTCGTGTTGCTTGTCAGCGCGTTCACTCCCGTGGCCGTATTCTGGGTGCCGCTGGTGTTACTGAACAGAGCGCGGAACCCAGCCGCTGTATTGTAATTGCCGATCGTGTTGTTGTACAGAGCTCGAAATCCCACAGCGCTGTTGTCGATGCCGCCGTTCAAGTTGAACAGCGCATTGGTTCCCTCAGCAGTGTTGTTGCCTATATATCCCCCGTCGGGTGTCGGGGAAGGTAAAAGCGCCCGCGCTGTTGGCAAAAGCCCGAAGCCGCCGACTAGGAGCAGGATGAGAAGTTCCGCGGCTGCGGGACTGCGTGAGCTTTTGCGATTAAACCAACGATTGCTTTTCAGATTAGTTTTCATACACATCACTAAAGGAACTGGAAACCAAAGTTCCGGAATTTTTTGAGCGATTTTGCGTTCGGAGGCCCAGAATAAGACGCCCAGTGACACGAATGGCACGAATGTCACAAATTTCATAAGGCTTCAGTCGCCTGCTCGAAGTCATTGGTGCGAATTCGTGAAATTCGTGTCTCGATCTTTGGCGTTACTTGGCGTGTTTGGCGGACAAATCTTCGGTTACGGCGGGGAGCCACGCGCGGTAGATGACGCGCTAGCGAACCGTTTTTAGGCTTGTGGAAGAAATCAAAAACGATCACCGTAGTAGCTCTTGAATGCGGAAGCTGAGCCGCGCGTGTTCACCACCACGCGGTGGAGTCTCGTCCTTGCTGGGGCGAACGCCGATGGCGACGAGCAGAAGGCTACTGAAGCGTTGGCGGAACTATGCCGAACTTATTGGCGACCTGTTTTTTCCTACGTATGCCGCCGTGGGTATTCGCCTGAGGACGCGCAGGATCTGACGCAGGATTTCTTTCTGATGATTTTGAAAACTAATTGGCTCCGGCAGGCCGACCAAAGTCGCGGCCGCTTCCGCTCGCTCCTTCTCAAGTCAGTGCAGAATTTTCTTCACAACGTCACCGACACAAAAC
>WNGK01009219.1_pt1 | contig 10168 bp, 1 predicted proteins | sample 5400601 | NCBI WGS metagenome assembly WNGK01 (sample SAMN13153376, study PRJNA577476) | soil metagenome | isolation source: 60 cm soil or saprolite under Garry oak tree replicate 1 | place: USA:California | collected 2016-06-15 | reverse complement strand
TTTTCTTGTTGACGGATGTATGCCAGCGTCTCTGCGCAATCGATAGTCAGGGAGGCAATCCGCTTGTCGGCCAGGTACATAATCTGGTGAAAAAAGCACTGGTAGATCTCTCTGAGCGACCGGCTGTGCCTGGCCGCATCAACAATCTTTTCACTGTTGAAGACGCAATAGCTGTTCGCCCTGGTGTGCGTCTTTTTCATGCCACTATGGATGGCGGTGAATCTTTCCTTTTGATGATCTATGATCTTGGGCGCGACCCGCTTGCAGCACACGAACTGAGAAATTTCTACCTGCGGGAGTTTAAAGCGCTGCGCGAACTGTATAGCACGGGCCTGGTTGCCGAGGTCGCGGTGCCTTTTGAGTGGTCCGACGACTTTCTTATTCTCCCCATCGTTCCGCTGAAAGGCAAACCATTAAGTGTGTATCCACGCCCAGAGACTCGTGAGGAACTAGTGCAGGAGTTGTTGCTAGCAGCCGCAAGCTTCAAAGGGCTGGATGTGATCCATAGCAAAAACGTGCTTCATCGAGCCCTTGGGCCAGACTCTGTTTATGTGCTGCAAGGGGGCCTGTCACCCAAAATCGCCTTTACCAATTTCTTTGCGGCTCGTATGGGCACTAGCACCATCGCTGCCCCGCTTGACAAGCTTGCCCTGGCAGCCGAAGATCCTTATACCTCCTTCGATCTCGCTATAGGTTATGAGTTTGCTACACCTGTAACTGATATTTTTAGCCTGGCTTTGATTTTCTTTGAACGCATATCTGGTGTTTCCATCACTGCTATTCGCGCTTCAATTGAAAGTGATATTTCGTTCCCGGATCTTCAGCAGCGTTGGTCGTTGTTGCCCAGCGAAATTACTTCTGAGCTCGCCGGATTATTTAAGCAGATCATTTTGCCTGAGAAAAGTGCATCTATTCCCACAGCCAAAGAGATAGCAGCACGTCTAGGCGACCTGGCACGGCGCTTGCGTACAGAGACGACGCCAGAAGTAATGCTTCTCTTGGATGGCCGCTACAGGGTGCAACGTGTCCTGGGCAAGGGAACGATGGCGCGTACCTATCTTGCAAGCCTCAATGATTATGCAGGTGCAGGGTTGGAACTATGTGTCCTCAAACAATTTCTCCGAACAGAAGAAGTCTATGAACAGGCAGTAGCCGAGTATCGCACGCTGGAAAAGATTAAAAGCAAGTATCTGCCGCGCATTGCGGATATTTATCGACCTCAAGACGATGTACATATCAAAATGGAATACATTCCAGGCCCTACCCTCAAGGAACTTGAGGCAGAGTTTCCCTGGCCTCTGGACCGTTGGTGGACGTTTGCGCAAGATTTGATGACCGCGCTAGAGGAACTGGAAAAGAAGCAACTACTGCATCGTGACATCAAGCCGGAGAACATAATTCTGTACGAAGGTGACAACTATCCTGTTTTGATTGACTTCGGCTTCGCTATCCAGCAAGGTGTTGCGAGTACCGTTCGTGTCGCAGGTACTCCGCTCTACCTGCCGCCAGAGGCTCTTTCCGCACAAGTCCCACCGTCCTCTAGCGATCGATATGCGGCAGGAGTGGTGCTTTTCAAAATGCTAACAGGCTATCTTCCGTTTGAACTTGCGCATGGCCAGCAACGCGTTGTTCGTATCCCGGCGCAGGTTACCGATGAGAAAGTGCGTAGAGTTGCGACAGCCCTATTGCGGGTCGTGTCCAACGATCCCTCGGAGCGTCCTGCATCCATAAAAGATATGCGCCAGGAGCTACAGGCCGTGCTCCTTACACTCGAAGAGGCTACCGAGGCATCCGAGTTACCAGAAGCGGTCAATTCCTGGGTAGAGAATATTCGCAGCCTCTACCGCAACAGTGAGAGTGGCAATGCCAACAACCGGGGCCTCGATACGCCGTTTGTACGGGAGACCTACGTTCCTACGGCGCTCGACGAGCAATTGCTGCCCGCACTCTTCAAGCATCTGCCGAAGGTTGTTTTCCTTTCTGGCAATCCTGGAGATGGGAAAACTGCTTTTTTGGAACAGGTGCTGGCAAAACTGGAAGTATCACAAGCAAGGTTTGTGAAACGTAACGCCAGTGGTTGGGAATGTGTCTATCAAGGCCATACCTTCCGCAGTTGCTATGACGCATCCGAGGCATATGCGGGTCTTAGTGCAGATGAACAGCTTGCAGAGAAGTTGCAGGGACTGGATGGATCGAGTGAACCTGCTATCGCACTGACAACGCTAATAGCGATCAATGATGGGCGTCTCGTGGATTACTTTGACCGCAATAAAGCACGTTATCAGTGGTTGGCAGAACAGATAGAACGGTTTGGGGATGAGAGTGACTTGGAAGAGTTGAACATATGGGTGGTGGATTTGAAGCGCCGTACCTTTGTGAATATGCCCGATACTAAAGAACCATCTATCTTTCTGCATGTACTCCAAAGTTTTGTTGAAGCAGAGCACTGGAAAATCTGTGAAGACTGCGCAGCCAAAGTCGTCTGTCCCATATATAGTAATGCTGTCGCGCTCCGTAAGCCTAGAGTGCATCAGCGACTTGAATACCTGCTGCTGCTCACCCACCTGCGCCGCCAGCGTCATATGACGATGCGCGACCTGCGCTCCGCCATTGCCTACCTGATTACAGGTAATACCAGCTGTACAGAGGTGCATCGTGCAAGACATGATAATGAATCCGGAGTCTCGCTGCTCAACCTGGCCTACTGGCGTTCGGCTTTCGCATCACTTGAGATGAACGATGAGCTGTTGAAAGATTTATCCTCGCTCGATCCGGCACGCTTTCCACATCCTCATCTCGATCGCTTTTTACATTTCCATCAGGCATTAGAAAATGGCGAGCAAAGGCGTCTCCTGTTCACCAACAAAGTTGATCTGCCCCGGCAGCGCTTCACAGATGAACGCGAATGGATGGCAGCAGTCAAACGGCGGCTCTACTTTGATATTGGTAAAGCGCAGACACCGAACGAAACAAATCACAGCATCCCTAAGATTCATTGGCGCGCACTCCTGCCCTACCAGTATGCGCACATTTTTGTTATGTTCCTCGATGATCGATTCTATGAGGAAAATGTTGAAAGAGTCCGTGAACGTCTCGCATTAGGCATACTGCGCTCAGACGGCATCCTGGAAGACGTGCCACCAGGCAAACTCAGCGTCCAGGTCAGTGCATCGGAAGAGCAGCAGCTGATCGTGCTCAAGCAATTCCCTCTGACAGACTTTAAGCTTTATCCGCTGCCGCTTTACGGTATGGATATGATAGAAGAGATTCCAGAAGTCATGATATTGGAGCACACGTCGGGGACGCCTCGCCTTGAGATCTCGCTCGACCTGTTTGAACTACTCATACGCCTGGCAGATGGCCTGTCGCCATATCCACTGGAATTCCAGCCACTGCTTGAAGATCTCAAACGCTTCAAAGATGCCTTGCTTTTGCAGGAGACACACGACCTCGTCCTGATCGAAAATCGGCATCGCGTTCATCACATCACCCAATGTGAAGGCAAAATTATCCGCACAGGATTGTAGAAGGAAAGAAGGAAATGTATGAAAGTCAAATTGCCAAAGGAACTGAGCGGCGTAAAGTTTCCTCTTGTTCTGACTATTGATATGAATAATTTTGATATCGATCTGTTTCTTCCTGCGCTCTTCTTCACCATCCTTGCTCAGGGACACGTAAAGCCGAGACAAACGAATGATCCTGAGAATATCAAGAGCTATATTGACGCACTGGCACAGCACCCGGCACTGCAGGGATTTGACATGCCTGCCGGACGTAGAGTATTGGAGCGCCTTGTTCGCACGACACTCATCACAACAGGTGGAGTAGGTCGCGCCAGCCGGGGCGAACAGATCACCTCCATTGTGCCGTATACATTGTTGGCGCACAAGGCTGGTTTCCCCGTAGAGACCAGCCGCCAGCGTAGAGCCGATACGTTTCTCTACCAGGCGCTCCTAGATAAAATGTACAGGGCCGATGATAGGCTTCAAGAGAAAATCACGGAGATTTTCGGGCGCGGTGTAATCATTGGCAATTTGCCAGAACTGGGAGGGAGATATGACAACAAGACTGAATTAGACACATTGACACGTTTATCCATTGCCTTTTTAGACGGGCTCCAGAACACGCGCACGGGACTGTTAATTCGTGAAAAAAGTATTATACCTGCCTGTCCCATGCTTGTTGATGAGCTTGCAACTGACCTGCTGCTGTACCTATCTGGGTATTATAAGCTTATGCCTACTCAGGCCTTTACCTATAACCTGCGCGCGCTCATCAACTTCGAACTCTTCAACTACACCCTGAAACTTGTTTATGCAATCAATCAGCTAGTGCAGGACCCAGAAACTCTACCGGACGCGATGGGCGACCAGCTTAAGCCATCACCTCCTCAACTCTACCTCGATTTTACACTCGATGCGCGTGGGTATAGTCAGGAGATGGCGAAGGCCTGTGTACGCCGCGATATCGAAGCCTATCAACAATTCCTTCCATCAGTTCTGCGCCTCAGATTGCTAGATCGCTATGCTGAGCAGTTACGCAATAATACGCTGCGGCGTGCGAGGGTTGATGCCATCCTTGATGGCAGTACAGCCGGTCCGCCTTACCTCCAACGCCTGCTCTTGTTGCAAAATGACCCCACTCTGAATGTGCATATCCAGGCTCGTGCCCAGGTCGACGAGGAACTCATTCGCGCTGTGAACAGGCTTCCAGAAGATGGAGACAATGAGGAAGCGCTTGATTGGCTGGATGAAATTACTGACGTGGCTGAGACAGATATCGATAGGGTCATCAATCTTCTGGTGGAGGGTCAGCGAGATGAATCGATCTCACACTTTATAAGTTGGTTTTGGGGTGTTGGAGGGATGAAAAAGCCACATGGGGTACTGGCAGGCACTATTCGCCGCTATTCATGGCGATATGCCCCTTCGAACGATCTTCTGGGGGTGTTCGTTCAGGTCGCTGCAGTGCGACTTTCCCAGCAGGGATTGCAACCGATCCGCCTGCGGGAGTTCCTGGCATTTTTAGAGGAGCGTTTCGGCATACTCATAGATCGTCCACCCGACGTGTTTAAGGGTTCTGAGTACACTGCTGCGGCACGTGACAATTTGCGCGCTATGCTGGGTCGCCTGCGGCAGATGGGCATATTCCGTGATCTCTCGGATGATTTTACAGTGCAACGCCTGCATCCTCCCTACGCAGGCACAGAGACAATACGGGTGGAGGCATAAACAACCTATGAGTATGATACGAACAGAACTGCTCGCAAAAGAAATATTCGACCAGTTGAAGGGCACGGCAGTTGGGCATTGCGCACGTGTGGACTTCCTTGAAGAAACGGAGGCAATCACGCTATGTCGATACATGGCGCAGCGCTATGCAGGACAGCACATCACTTTTCACGTTCTGATCTCTCCTACAGTACCGGAGCAAAAGGAACCAAGCTTTATCACAACGGATGAGGCAATTGAGATAAGAAACCGCAAACGTGAACGTCTTTGTCTCTTCATTCCTTCAAACCTCGTAGATGCTGCATACAGTTCACTTGCCAATTCATTCGCCATAATCGATGGTCGGAAACTACACGCGGTTATTCTGAAACGTGTGATGGGACTACTGCCTGCAGAGGCGCAAGATGTGCTCCGCTTTGTCTCGCGCGGCACGCTGCAGGCCAGTTACGATCAACGTTTGGACTTTGCAATGGCGGCGCTTGAATTACAGCAGTCTGGCGACATCTCTCAGTTTGGCCTGGAGCTATGGCGTGTGGGTTTGATTGCGGATGCCAGTCCCGACTTTGTTGCCAACTTGAAGAGCAATGGTCACTGCACGCAGGCATTGGCACACCCATCACGTGTCAGTGCCATGACGCGCGAACGTATTCAGAGTCTGAAAGTAGATAAACAAACTGCCCTGGCCCTGGGACTCTTCTTCCGGGGGAAATCGTTGAATGATGTGCAAACCTGGTCACATGATCTCGTCTTGCAGGAGAGCTTAACCTTTGATTGTTGGAATTTCCCCGAGTTGGATCAGAGCGACATTCGCAAAGTGTTGGTTACACCTTTTGTCAATGCGAAGGGCCTGGTTGAGCGATATTGTCGCCTTGCCCAACCCGATGAAGCGAATGGGAGCCTTAAAGCTGCATGTGGCCCTAAAGGAACGATGGTGGTACGCTGGACGAGTGACCCTGTTCAACCAAGTAACCTGAGTAGCTGGAGTGTCAGAATTGTTCCATCTGATGGCGAGGGCGACCTGGATGAAGAGAGCGACTTCATAGAGCCCAAAATACCGCGCGTGCCGGGACACCTACGTAGTGTGACGATTAAACTTGATATCGAGGAAGAAGAGATCCCTACCTGCCCTGTCATTGTAAGGGTAGCGCCACTGGATGCAGCAGGCAATGAGATTATCGAGGAAGAGACAAGGAAGAGTATTTATGGGATCAGCACAGAATTTTTCCTGGTCAAGGATATTTCGGCTTCACTACCTGCACAAAATCGTGAGAGCCGGAGCACCGTCCCAACGGTGGCGTTTGGTCAACTCGAACTCGCAATGCAAATGGGCGACCAGGTACTGGAGGAACCAAAGGCGCAGTGGATTTATAAAGACCTTGCGTATTTTAACCTGTCCTATCCTGGACACGGAGTGCTCAATATAGGCTTGAGCAATGTGCTATTAGAGCTTGAGAAACAGATAAGGGAGCGGCCTCGTCAGGGCGGTTGTTTCACACTTTCCGTAGATGAGGTGCGTCCTGTCGAAGCGAATGCTTTCGTACCTCAACCTTTGCAGACGGAGCATGCAGCATGGGCATCGTTCTGGAAGGTACGCGAGGCGTTCTTCACTCGGCTAAAAAAAGTGGCATTGCGCGATCTGGTGGAGACTGCAGACTGGACCCCAGAACTCGCAGGATCAGCTGTACGTTATGCACAGAGCTATCGAGACCTGCTCGATACGCTGGTTTCCGCTGGATGTGAGCCTATTGAAGTGCTGAATGCTCTTGCGGTTGATACACTGCTTGTTAAGATAGCCGGCAAAGGCGATGCGCAGGAAGAAGCAGTGGTTATTTTGCCAACTCATCCCCTCAGAGTCGCATGGTTTGCTAACTATACACAACTGCTGCGGACATGGGAAAAGCTGCTGATCGAGTTGCCGAAGGCTGAGCGTAAACGAGCCGTCGATATACGGGCACTGCGATTGTTAGCGCCAATGAATATCCCGGTCTTCGCGTTTCATACAGCCTCTACGGAAGCATTTACGTTCTTTCAGAATTTGCGTTTCTTTCACGGCGTAGCGCTGCCCGCAGGCGTTCCCGATCCTCATCGCCGCTGTAGCGATCTTGCGCTTATCCTGGGTATTGGTCACGACCAGGTAATGATGGGGGATATTCACCCCGAACATTTAAAGGAGCTGCTCGCACGTTTTAAGGAGTTGCACCCCTATGTTGATACCCTTGTCACAACGCTTGTGAACCCTGATCGTGGTGATTTCTTTGCGGAAGCTATGAGAACACTTTTCCCAGCAAGGATTTCCAGCGAGGAAGATGAAGAGGAACGCAGCACCCCGACATTCCAGATCACTGCCTATGTGCAAGATGGACACCAAAGGTCACTCAAGGCCTTAGAGGAAGTACGACAGCAGATGGATCAACAGTATCCACGAGCAAGCGATTATTTTTTGCCTGGCATCTCGACAACATTGCGACCTATCAGTCAGTTAGAAAGGAAAGCTCCTCCAGAAGCGCATATCGCAGTTGTGACCGACTTTACGCACCCCACTATCGTGACACGACCAATTGCGCAAGAGACGAGGGGTGATGCCAGCAGTTTCTCGCTGTATGGTCTTATCACGCGCTTCGTCTCACGGTTTGTTACAGATGAGAGTGGGTTGCTCTGGCTTCATCGCATTGTCCTGGAAAATGCGAAGAAAGCAGATCATCCTGCTGGTGCCAAATACAATGAGACTTTAACAGACCTCTACGACGCTTTCCTTGATGCATGTGGATACCTCTCTACGAAGCGTACTGGTAGAAATCCCATATTGGAAGTACGGCTTGGAACAGAGCGACGTGAGCTCTTAGAACGCCTGCATACGAATACCAACTGGGTCATTACCCTGGATCGTTTTTTCACGCTTGACTATTATGATTCTCCCAATCATCCGGGGCTTGGCGATGTTGCTCGCAAGTATGTACTCGACTATACTCCTGAGTCTATCGAAGGGTTAGGGCATCGTATGATGGTGACAACAGCCTGGCATGAGGAGATTGAGGCACTACTGGGCCAGGCCATGAATGACCTCGGCTTCGCAAGTGTAGATCAGAGCGTCAGCCACTTGCTGCATCACCTGAAAACCATCTCCGGGCGATTAGCACTGCAGGCGCTTGAATCTCCCACCAATGCAGAAGCAGCAGTAGGGCTTGGTGTGGTTACGGCATGGCTACAAAAGACCCATCGCCTGAGGCAGGCTGTGCTTATACCGGTAGACATCTATCCCCAACTTTTCTCACCGGAAGGTTCGGGCAAAGCCCTGCGAGGTGAACGACGATGTGATCTGATGCTGGTCTCCTTCAGGCGTAACATTTTCGATGCCACCTTCATTGAAGTGAAGTGGCGCAGAGGACAAGCGCGCCTCCTTCAGGGACTAGCAGCAGATATGGCACTCCAGATGGAGGGGTCAGCACAGGCTATGCGCAATCGCTTCTTCAATGAGAACCGCATTGATAGTGTCCTCCAACGCTCCTACCTCGCGAATGTCATCCGCTTCTACTTTGAGCGGTCCCGCCGCTATAACCTGTTTGATCCCGCGGCTGAAGCACCCTTCATTGAGCAGCTCACAAGGCTGGAAAAAACCGGATTAGAGTTCAGGCCTGCCTATGAGGGTTATGTTGTCAGCCTGGATGGTACGCAACGTAAACCCTTGCTTATTGATACACAAACAGAGAAGGCGAAAATAGTCGTTCTCACAGCTAGAGACCTGGAAGAAGCTACTGAATTCTCGCCGCTCCTGGTGTGGCCTCCTACTAACAATAGCAGTGACCCAGTGGGGGTTGATGTTGAAAATGAGATCTCGCAAGACAATAGCTTCGATGGCGATTTATCAGACACAATACCACAAAAAATTGAGGAGCAGGAAGCGGTATCGGACGTACATCTCGATGAGCATAGACCAGATCGCCAGGGCGATGAACAAATGCCGACTGGCACAGGAGAGATTGTCATTCCATTGGGAGAAGCATCGGGAGCGTCTATCGAATGGACACCGAGTACAAAAGGGAGCCCCCATCTGTTCATTCTTGGCATTCCAGGGCAGGGAAAGTCATGGACCGTTACACGCATCCTCTGTGAGCTAGCCAAACAGCATGTACCGGCTATGGTGCTCGATTTTCATGGTCAATTTGCGGACCCACAGGGAACGTACATGCAGATGATCCATCCATCAGTGCTTGATGCAGCGAAAGGGCTGCCGTTCTCACCCTTCGAATGCACGCAAGAGGAAGGGATGGGGAGTTGGAAGGCCACCAGCTATGCTCTCGCTGATATCTTCGCGTATGTCACCGGTCTTGGGATAACGCAGCGCGACGTTGTACAAACCGCAATACAGGATGCATACAGAGAGCACGGTTTTGAAGATGGAGACGCCACAGATCTGGAATACCCCACACCGCAAGAGGTACTCAAACGTATAGAACAAAAAGAGCAAATGCGTCACATATCCAACGTCTCTGCACGCTGTCGTCCCCTGCTAGAGATGGATCTCTTCCGTCCTATGAGAGGCGCTCCTGACATGCTCTCTTCTATTCGGCGTGGGTTAGTGATAGACCTGCACAACCTCTATGCGGAGACATTACAACTTGCAGCAGGAGCTTTTGTACTGCGTAAGCTCTATCGAGATATGTTTACCTGGGGCTATGCGGATCGCATACGTCTTGCTATCGTCTTAGATGAAGCACATCGTCTTGCGCGAGACGTGACCCTTCCCAAGATTATGAAGGAGGGGCGCAAGTTTGGCATAGCAGTCGTAGTTGCCAGTCAGGGTATAGGTGACTTCCACCAGGATATTCTTGGCAATGCAGGCACAAAAGTCATCTTTCGCACAAACTATCCAGACTCCAAAAAAGTATCTGGCTTCATCAGAGCTCGTCAAGGCCAGGACTTGGCGGCACGTATCGAAC
>WNGK01009218.1_pt1 | contig 10169 bp, 7 predicted proteins | sample 5400601 | NCBI WGS metagenome assembly WNGK01 (sample SAMN13153376, study PRJNA577476) | soil metagenome | isolation source: 60 cm soil or saprolite under Garry oak tree replicate 1 | place: USA:California | collected 2016-06-15 | reverse complement strand
CCATTGGTCGCAATTGAAACAAATGCGAAATGCTCCTCCGATTACTTCTTGTGCTTTTAGCGCATGCTCAATTGCACTAAATGCATCGTCTGGAAGTAGCGTGTCAGCGTGAAGGAAAAGAAGAACTTCGCCGGTTGCTTCATCAGCGCCTATATTCATTTGTGCGGCTCGACCTCGCGGTGAAGAAATGACTCTGCTAAAGCGCTGGGCTATTTCAATCGTTCGGTCGCCGCTGCCACCATCGACTAAGAGTAATTCGCAATCATGGTGGGAGATTTGGCGAACAAGGTTCCCAAGTTGATGTTCCAGTACAGCTTCCTCGTTCAAAACCGGCATGATGATCGAAAAGAGCATTGTGGCCTCAATCTAATAGGTTGATATCTCTTGTTGTTTTGTGCGGCGCGCAGGTATTGGCACGAAGGAGCTTTCGCTCGCGTGTGGCTGAGCCGGGCGTATTTTTGCGTTGAGTGCGCAGAAAGACATGACTCCTCGCGGAGATGCATTATGGAAGCAACAGCGTTCAATACGGCTCATATCAATGTCGCTTTCATCCATGAAAGGTTTGACGAAGAGCGTAAGTGTTTTACGGCTGGTCCAAAACGATGGGTCACTGCCAATGTGCGGCCAGAGAGTTTTCATGAGCTTGAGGCTACCTCCGATATTGGTAACGATCTGAGGCAGTATGGCGGCTCGTCCGCGCGTGAGCATGCGCAAGGTCATGTTTGGGTGTGGTCCCACCACTTCCATAAACTCTTTTAATGTGAATTTGGGCGCGATTGGTTTGTAGCCTTCTTTGGTGTACTTGAGCAATGTGAAGGCATTACACAGCGGTGATCCCTCACCAACAGGGAAGAATAAATTTTCAGGCACACCCGCCTGCTCCTCGATGAGTTTGAGGATTTCGGGCATACGAAGTTTACGTGGTGTTGGAGGGTTTTCAGTGGATGAGTATGCGTTGCTGTTGTCGTTGATGGCAGTATCATCTTTGCTCACTTCGAAACGGCCAAAGGGCGTGGCTGCCTGGAAAGCAATTGCACAGACAGTATCTGGATGCTGCCAAGCAAAATGGATGACCTGCTGGATCTGGTCTGTATTGAGGCCGTCATAGAGCGAGACAGCCAATGTGGAGGGCAATTTGACACGCTCTAGCGCGGCAGTGGCCTTTTCCCGATCGTTCCATAAATCTTCACCGCGCAGTTTCATGATATCTCCAGGTCGTGTGCTATCGAATTGTAGATAAACCGAGGTGAAGCCCCACTTGACAAGTTTTTCAGCAAAATCAGGTTCTCGTGCCAGGCGGATGCCATTGCTGACCATTTCCAGCTGGGCGAAGCCTTTGCGTTTGACTATGGTAGCAATGGTCTCCAGGTCTTTACGGACGGATGGCTCCCCACCAGAAATCTGAAGCGAAATGCCTTTTCCTTCGATATCGATCAACTGGTCGAGACGCGTCTCGATCTCCTCGAGCGAGTAGTCGCGCTCGGATGGACTGGAATAGGCATAGCACATTGGGCAGGTGAGGTTACAGCGCTCGGTAACTTCCAGAATAACCAACCCTGCTGGTTTGCGTAGAGGAAAAGGAGAAAGTCCTTTGGAAAGATCGGTGTCCCCACCATCTCCGTAGCGCTCGAGCATGAGCTTCTCCACATCGAATGATTTTCGGTAGTAAGCAGCATGATAACCCAGATCTGTGCCTACGACTCCATGGATGGGGCAGGTACGTGTAAAGAAGACGTGATCATGTTCACGTATTTCATATGCCGCTGGGATGATCTCACCACATATCGCACAAATGCTACGTGTCTGTTTGAGGATTTCGGCCAAGTTACATCTCCTTCGTTGATACTGAATATGTAATTGAGCGGAAACAAGTTTGTCTTGAAAAGATAGGTACAAGTGAAATATTTATGGATTGCTTACCTGATCACGCTGTGGCGTAAAGAGAGAACCATACACAAGTTTAGATTCGAATCAGTAGAAGTTCTGTAGCTTAGATTACATACGAGCTGTTTTATTAATCACGGTGACCATGATCCAATGATATCCACTCACCATACTCTTCACCATCATGTTTTCTTGTCAATGACCCTACGGCTAAAGCCGAGGGCTTGTGTCTAAGCTCCACCGCAACTCTGCATATCTGGAGAGACGTGCAGCTTTGGCTTCATCGCTCGACACATCAGGGCGTACTGACAAGACGCCCGTACTCATCCAGTCTTGCCGGACAAGCAGCGTTCTGAGTGCAATGTTACGCGCACCCACTAAATCGGCATGCAGGACATAGTGACAACTCTGACACACGAAGAGCAAGCCCTTGTGAGGCCGGTTCTGGGGGCAGGCAAAACCGCAACGCGGGCAAGCTTGGCTGGTGTGGTATGCATCGACTTTCACGGTCATGCCCTTTGCCAGCAGGGCTTTGTAGGCGATATAGCCATGCAGTTGGGCGAAGGCCCACTTGGAAGCATGCTGGTTTGCCCGCCTCTGCTTCGTGCTGGCTTGCTTGCCATGCTTGTGTTTGGTGCGCTCACGGATGTGTGTCAAGTCTTCCAGTCCGATGAGGCTGTGTGGGTGCGCGTCCACAATGCGATGACTGATCTGGTGGTTGCGATCTTGCTTCAACCGTCTCTCTCGTCCACTGATGACGATCAGTCGTCGTGTCGCGGAACGAGTGCCTTTCTTCTGCAACCGTTGTCTCAGTCGCGCATAGTGATTGGCTGTGGCACGTGCAGCCTTGCCGGAATAGAAATGCGTGTGGTGCTCCGTATCGGTACTCACAGCCAGGTACCGCTGTCCAACGTCAACACCAACCACATGGGTATGATCGTGTGGAGCGGGCTCTGCTAGCTGCATTTCAAGAGAGAGGAGCAGGTAGAATTGCTGGTGAGGCTTATCATACCAGAGCTTCGCAGCCCCCACATGGGCGCCTTGTTGGATGAGCGCCACGTGTTTGGTGTAGCCGGTGTAGGGAACAATCACACGCCCTTGCAGGGTGAGAAGACTCACCTGCGCCTCTTGCTTCAAGCTGTAGTCACGATGGGAGTTGTAGGTCATCGTAGGGGAGACGTACTTGGGGGCAGTATCCAGCCCCTTGTAGCGTTTCTTGGTCTTGCCCGCCTTGCGCACAGCAGCATTGTGCTTCACCTTTGTCCACAAGGCCGTATAGGTGGCTCCCACCTGGCGAGGGACGTTACACGCCATTTGGGCTGGCAGATGATACTGCGAGCGTATCTCGTCGTAGCAGTCCCGTTGCAAAGCACGTCCACTACTCATCTTGCCATGCTCAAAAGCATACCGACTGACAAAGTTCAAGGCATCACGATACGCCACTTGTGTGGTGCGCAAAGCCTGGAATTGCGCGTGCGTGGTATGGAGTTTGAGCTTGGCGGTGATGATCTGTTTCATAAAAGGAGTATAGCAAGGCTCACGCACTTTGTCAAAGTGTACGTGTGAGTGAAGAACACTGTCTGCGGACAGCCATTTTTCCTCCCCATGGCTGAAGCCAGGGGACTCCAAAAATGGAGGTTCTTGTTGAATCCCTCTTGACTCTGTACCATACTACAGAGTGTATACTTCCATACAAAGGAGGAAGGAAATGAGTACCATCTCGATTGGACAGGTGGCGCGTCAGGCCGGAGTAGGAGTGGAAACCATCCGTTTCTACGAACGCGAGGGGCTGCTGGAGGAACCTGCGCGCGGGGTTTCCGGCTATCGCCAGTATACTGAGAAAGTGGTCGATCGCATCCATTTTATTAAACGCGCACAACGGCTTGGCTTCTCGCTCAAAGAGATTACGGATCTGCTGCTGCTGCGCGTTGACGCACATACTTCCTGTGAAGAGGTCAAGCAGCGCACGGAGGCGAAAATCGCGGAGGTGGAGCGGAAATTGGTCGAGTTACAACGCATGCGACAGGCACTGCTCCAGGTAGCTTCATTGTGCACTGGACAGGGACCGGCCAGCGCCTGTCCCATGCTCGATGCGCTCGACCAGCAAGAGCTGAACTGAAACGAAGATAGAACAGGAGAGATGCTCTTTATCCCACCTGTGAACCTGGAGAACTCTCGCACAAGCGGTGCGGGGCGGAAAACGAAGTGTATACAACAGGGAAAAGGAAATCCCATCTATGAAAGATACGTTCGATCTCGTCATTTTGGGGAGTGGCTCAACGGCCTTTGCTGCCGCGATCCGTGCCAAAGAACTTGGTAAAACGGCCATCATGACAGAGGTGCGTACCCTCGGTGGGACCTGTGTCAACCGCGGCTGCCTGCCCTCCAAGAACTTAATTGAAGCAGCCAAGCTCGTCTTTGATGCGGCCAATCCGCGTTATCCTGGCCTTACCCCTGCGTCACTACGTTTAGATTTCCCAACCTTGATTGCACAAAAAGATGAACTTATCCGCGAGTACCGCAACCAGCACTATGCAAGCATTCTTGACGAAGCAGAGAACGAAGGGCAGCCTGCTCTTGAGGTCGTGCAGGGACGGGCTGCGCTTATTGATCCGCATACGGTTGAGGTCACTTTCTCCACTGGTTCTTCGCGCCGGCTCGAAGGCTCCCAGGTGCTCATTGCCACAGGCTCCTCACCAGTTATCCCTGACGTTGCTGGTCTGTCCAAGACACCGTATCTGACCAGTGACCTCTTGACAAGCCAGGAAGACCTGGAACTGAAAGCATTGCCCAGTTCGTTGGTCATTTTCGGCGGTGGCTACATCGCACTTGAGCTTGGACAGATGTTTGCTCGGTTTGGGACGGAAGTGACCATTCTGGAACGCTCGGAGCGCATTCTCAAAGACTATGAGCCAGAGATTAGCGTGGCCTTGACCGATGTCCTGCGCGAAGAGGGGTTGCGTATCGTGACCTCTACTACCCTGCGACAGGTCGAAGGCGATGCCAACCAGGTACAGGTCGCTGCTGCGGTGCGCGGGCAACAGCGGCACTTCCAGGCAGAAAAGCTGCTTGTAGCAACCAGTCGACAACCGAACACGAGAAACATCGGTCTAGAACAGGCAGGTGTACAACTGGATACCCAGGGCGCCGTGAGGGTGAATACCTACCTGCGAACCAATATCCCCCATGTTTGGGCAGCAGGAGATGTGATCGGGCGGGAAACAGAAAGCCAGATGGCTACCCCGGTTGGCGCCCACGATGGCAAGATCGTCGCCCACAATGCCCTCTCTGGAGAGCGGCCACGCAAGGTGGATCATACCGTCATCCCGCGCACCATCTTCACCGACCCGCAGGTCGCAGTCGTGGGCATGACCGACGAGGAAGCGAACGAGCGAGGCATCGTCTGCCAATGCAATACCATCCCTCTGAGTGTCGTGCCTCGGGCCGGAGCCATCCACGATACACGCGGGGTCATCAAGATGGTGCTCGAACGCTCGACACGGCGTGTTGTGGGCGTCTCCATGCTCGGAGTCAATGCGGGCGAGGTCATCCACGAGGCGGCGATGGCCCTACGCTTTGGGGCCACCGCTGATGACTTCATTGACCTGATTCACGTCTATCCGACGATGGCTGAGGCGCTCAAGCTCGTTGCCATTTCGTTCACGAAGGATGTGAGCAAGCTTAGTTGCTGCGCGAGCTAAATCGAGAATACCACAGGAGGAGTGTCGAGCGCGCTGGAACTGTCCCACGATCACAGAGACAGACAAGCGTTTCATGGAGAAGAAAGGAAAGAACGTTGAGAAACCCTCATTCCCTCGATGCGATTGCTCGCCACCTGGCTGCACAGTTGGATTGTACGCAGGATCTCGCCTGCCGGCAGATTCTCCAGACGCTGACCGAGATCGGGCAGCCCATAGCACCCTTGCACCTGGCCACACTGTTGCAGATGAGCCAGGAGGAGCTTGCAACGCATCTCGCCCGCGTCCCGGATACCGAGTTTGATGAGCAAGGCAATATTGTGGGATGGGGAATTACGCTTCTGCCTACTTCCCATCAATTTCTGCTTCCAGCACGTTCGCTCTTTACCTGGTGTGCCTTTGATACGGTGTTGTTCCCTCCCCTGTTACAGGTGAGAGCACAGGTGCAATCTAAATGCTCAGCTTCAGGGCATCCAATCACCTTCGTTGCCACGCCAGAAGGCATTGAGGAGCTTACTCCAACGACGAGTGTGCTTTCGCTGATCCTGCCATCCGAGCGTTATGACTGTGTCCGGGGAACCTTTTGCCTGCAGTCCCTCTTTTTCGAGTCGGAGCAGGCTGCTTCAGCCTGGTTGGCTTCTCATCCAGAAGCCATTTCCCTCTCTCTGGAGGAAGCTGCCTTTGTAGGGCAAGCAGTCGCCAGGATGTAGCCACGTTCTCCCGCCCTCCCAGATAAGGAGAAATGATGCCTGCCCTCTTCGCGCTCGTTACTAGCGTTCTGACCTCCTTTCTTCCCATCCTGAACAAGCAATTCCTGCGTGACGCTTGTCCGGCCCTGGTTGCCTAGTGCAGGTGTCATGCTCGTTGGTGGTGTCCTCGTCGCCGCATAGGTACTCGTAGCTTTCCTCTTCTCTCAAACCTCTCTGCCTCGGGAATGTCATCATTTTCTCAGTCTGAGGAGAGCCTGTACAATCTTACGATTGCTTTTTACACTGGTGCCGTGTAAGTAAGCCTCGAAAGCTGCCTGTTGAATGCCTGTACTCATCGTCGGATAGGCGTGAATAGTATCGAGGATATCGTTGATCGTAAGATGGTGCTGTATAGCAAGCGCCATCTCACCTAATAGTTCACCCGCGTGTGCACAAATCATATGCGCACCCACAATTTCTTCCTTCTTGCCTGCCAAAACCAACTTGATAAAGCCTGTTATACCGTTTTCAGCCTGTGCGCGATCAATATCAGCAACAAGAAATTTCACTGTGCGTGTTTGTTTATGATGATTCTCTGCTTCATCTGGTGTTAAGCCAACCCTGGCTGCCTCTGGGTCGGTGAATATACACCATGGCACCACCCGATAATCCACTTTTTTCTTGCCAATTGGTACAAGAGCGTTGCGTACTGCAATTCCTGCTTGATATGCTGCCGTATGCGTAAAGAGGTATCCGCCAATAACATCTCCGATCGCGAAAATATTTGGTGCTGAAGTCTCAAGATGTTCATTCACCTGTATGCCTTTGTTACTATACATGATTCCGGCAGCTTCCAGGTTCAGTCCCTCAACGTTTGGTTGTCGTCCGAGAGTTAGTAGGATCTCGTCAGCTTCGATTGCCAGGTGCTTTTCACCCTGTTTTGCTGTCACAACTTTTTTATTGCCATCTCGTCTTGCATTGATGAACAGAGCGTCGGTAACAACATTGATTCCCTCGGACCTCAATACTTCAGTAAGGGTGGCTGAAACTTCCGGGTCTTCTTTCGGTAGTATGCGGTCCAGAGCTTCGATAATCGTTACATCTGTACCAAGACGCCTGAAAGCTTGTCCTAATTCAACTCCAATTGGACCAGCACCTACAATTAGCAAGGAGGAAGGTAAAAGCATCAGGTTAAAAACATCCTCATTGGTCAGATATCCGGTTTCTTCCAGGCCTTCTATCCTGGGTACGAGCGGTCTTGAGCCTGTGCTGATCAGCGTATTACGACTGGTAAAGGTCTCTCCATTCAAAGTAAGTTCGGAGGCAGATTTGAAAGAAACCTCTCCGAACTTGACAGTGACTCCTTCGGTATAGATTTTTTCACTTTCTGCTACCCGTCCAATTACTCCTTGAATATAGTTAGTGATTTTTGTCATATCAATAACTAGATTGGCGGGCTTTAAGCGTATCTTCGCTGCGTTTTGAGCTTGATGCACTACTTTGGCCACATGGATCAGGCTTTTGCTTGGAACGCAGCCATAATTCAGGCAGTCACCACCCAAACGTTCTTTGTCGATGAGTAAAACATTTGCACCGAGCGAAGCGGCTAGACGTGCAGCAGTCAATCCGCCCGATCCACCTCCAATGATGGTCATATCGTATTGTGTACGGGTCATGTATGAGCCTATCCAGCAGTAACGCTAGATGATGCCAGCATTTCCTCCGCATCCTCTATGACGTACCGGTATCCTTGCTCTGTCAGAAACAATTGGCGATTGGCTGAGAACTCCTGGTCGCGAGTATCACGGGTTACGATCGAGTAGAAATACGCAAGCCCACCATCGGTCTTAGGACGTAAAATTCGTCCCAAGCGCTGCGCTTCCTCCTGTCGTGAACCGAACGTGCCAGAAACTTGAATAGCAACATTTGCATCAGGAAGGTCAATTGCGAAATTTGCGACCTTACTTACAACCATACGTTTGATTTCACCGCGCCGAAATTGCTCATATAACTTTTCTCGTTGTTTGGTCGATGTTTTACCCATCAATAAAGGCGCTTCAAGTTCTTCTGCAAGCACCTTGAGCTGGTCAATGTACTGACCAATAATTAAGACCTGATCATCACGATGGCGCTCAGTAAGAAAGCGCACTACATTGAACTTTTCAGGGCTTTCTGCCGCAATCCTGTATTTCTCCCGTTCCTCCGCAACAGCATAGTTCAATTGTTCGTCTTCAGTCATGCCTACTCGTATTTCATGACATTCGGCTGTAGCAATCCAGCCCTGCCTTTCTAACTCACGCCATGGCACATCATATTTTTTAGGGCCAATCAAACTGAATACATCGGCTTCTCGGTGATCTTCTCGAACCAGGGTAGCTGTCAAACCAAGACGTCGACGTGCTTGAATCTCAGCAGTAATACGGAAAACTGGCGCGGGTAATAAATGAACTTCGTCGTAGATAATCAAGCCCCAATCATAGCTGGTGAAAAGTGAGAAGTGAGGGAAATCATCTTCACCAGCCTCATTTAGCGCGTTATTAGTCTGCTCTTTTGTATGGGGACGCCGGTATGTCAGTATCTGGTAGGTACTCACTGTAATTGGACATATTTCTTTGCGATCTCCAGTATATTCACCGATCATCTCTGGAGGGACATCTGTCTTGTCAATAATTTCTTGTATCCATTGTCTCACCGCTATGGTATTGGGCGAAAGGATCAGTGTGGCTCGCTGAATATCTGCCATTGTGACTAATCCAACGATGGTTTTCCCAGCTCCGCAAGGTAGTACGATGACCCCACTACCTCCACTAGGTGCGCCTCCTGCATAAAATGCAGCCGAAGCTCCATACTGGTATGCCCGTGGCTCAAAAGTTTTTCCCTCTGCTGTGACTGGTCTCAACTTCATTGGCAAAGGCGAGCCATCGGTGTAACCGGCTAAATCTTCAGCAGGAAATCCGATATGGATCAAAGCTTGTTTAATATGCCCTCTACGTGCGGCATTAATTTGCAGCGTGTAGGCATCTAGCTGGCGTAGCAAAAATGGTTGCGTACGTTTGTGGTGCATGATCTCAGCAATGAGCGCTACGTCATTTGAAGTAAGTAAGAGTGCATCTCCATCGCGAAACAGCTTAATCCGTCCATAGCGACCAATATATTCACGAATTTCGAAGATGATATTCGCTGGGATATCGTATTTGCTATAACTGATTAGCAACTCAATGATCATTTGGGCAGTCATACCGCCTGCGGCTGCATTCCAAAGCGAAAGTGGTGAAAGGCGATAGGTATGGATATGCTCTGGTGATTTTTCTAATTCTGCAAACTGAGCGACGGCATCTCTGGCTTCAGCATGCAGCGGATGATCAACTTCTAACAAAATTGTGCGATCGCTCTGAACGATTAATGGATTACTTGGATTCATATTTCTCTGTTATACTCCTGGCATCTCCGCCCAATTTTTGACATATTTTAATATGGTGGCAACAGTAGCATCCTCATAGCCACGCATAAGATAACGAGCGCCAACGATTACCTTAATGCCCTTTGGGCCTTTGAGCTGTTCAACAAAAGGTTCAAGTTTATATAAGGGGCAAATTTCGTCGAATTCGCCAGTGATAAAGAGTTTGGGGCGTTCGAAAGGTTTTGGAAATCCACTTTCAGCGCGGAAAAGCGGCAGGCTTATGCTTACAACCGTACGTATTCTTGTATCAAAAGGAGCATAAAGAAAGGTGATATAAGCGCCAAAACCGTGACCAATGACACAGATTTTTGCTGGATTACCTCCAGGCTGCGATAGTGCATAGTCGATAGCACCTGCAAGATCTAGTGGTTCCAGGCGTCCATCAGTTTGTTGCCCCTGGCTTTTTCCAACTCCCCGGAAATTAAAGCGCAATGCGAA
>WNGK01014444.1_pt1 | contig 10170 bp, 16 predicted proteins | sample 5400601 | NCBI WGS metagenome assembly WNGK01 (sample SAMN13153376, study PRJNA577476) | soil metagenome | isolation source: 60 cm soil or saprolite under Garry oak tree replicate 1 | place: USA:California | collected 2016-06-15 | reverse complement strand
CTCTGCGAACGAACACAAATAACATTCTGGGGGGAAGTACCTCTACGCTAAACAATTACTTTTGACCTTCGTCAGAGGACTTGCGGAATGGCCGGGCTAGCCGTTGTAATTTGGGAGGGTTATTTCTTCTTCGAAAGCTCGCCCTCGAAATGACTTTCAACATTTTCACGACTGAAGCGATTTTTCTGTTTGGTCAATAGGACTGAATAGACGACCTCATTACCTGCAACCTGAGCCGTGATAAATGCCCCATCTTGCGGCAGTTCTTGGTAGATGAATTTCACTTTTCTGCCGTCTTCAAGGGTTTTGATCCACTCTTCGTCTGGCACGTTCGTATCTCTTCAGGCGAGATCAGGGTATGTCGCGAGTATACGTTGTTCGGCCCATCCGAGACTACTCCTCTGATTTCCTCGCAACTGTGCGGCTTTGCCTGCTCTTATGCATTTGGGGATACACAGATTCTGCCACAGGAGACGGCAGTAAGGCCGGGACACTATTTAGGAGTGGCGAAAACACTGGATCGAGCTGGAAATGCCACGGAAAAGCTCGACGCAAATGGGTAGCTCCAGCACCTGATCGCCGAGCACAAGACTCATCTAATAATGGGAATGGGAATCTACGAGTGCAGAAGGCGGAGTTCGCGCTCCAGCAGGAGACTCTTACAGCTTGAATAGCGATCGCAAAGAATCGTCATCAATACGGCTCTCAGGCGCTAACCAATGAACAAAGTCTCTGGTGCTGATGTGCGTCGGCTTTCGAACCTCCCTTTTCTCAAGGCCAGACTCAAGGTCTGCTTGTTTGCCCGTGTTGGTAATCACCGTCCATGTCTTCGTCTTCATTGTCTTTGCCTCGCTTGATGGCGGCAGAGTAACTACGCTGCTGCTGGGGTCCGCACGACATTCATGTACCTAATCCATTTGCTTGTGTCAACTGCGAATCCACCTCATCCGCGATGGTCGGGACATCCGCAACAGCAGGCTGAGATCCAGAGCATTCAGATTCTTCTGCAAGGTCCCGAAGCCAGGTCATCTGAAGCGGTTCGCAGTCGTGCACCAGCCTCCCAGGCGAGTAGCCTTGAAGTAGTCGCATTTTGCCATTGGGCTTCGAATACTGAAGCATAAAGAGTATGGCTAGGTTTCAGTTCCGAGGCTGTACCAAACTTGTCCTGGCTCAGCGTGAAATGGAGAAGCGACGTTCTCCGTTAGTGTAGATTCCGCCCCTGCGGGGCGGGGATTTTCAAGGCATGCGGGTCTATCGTCCGATGACTGTTTCCGGTTGGTGCGCGGCGCGAGAGGATGAGGTCCCGCGCCGCTGAGCATCGGCTCGATGAGCTCGACCAAGTTATCCCTCAGCATGGTTGCTTCCCAGCAGAGCCCGCTTCCGTTTCACCTGGCGAGGTCATTTTACCTTGACTGCGAAAACGCGCAAACAGCGAGGGCGGTGCCTGCTGCCGGCGAAGTTGCCGCTGCCGTCGAGCCTGTTCCAGTTTGCGATCGCGGGCTCCATGGATCTCAGCCTGACGTCCGGTGATCATATCTTGCGGGGTCACGTAACCGATCGCGCTATGCAGGCGCACGGTGTTGTAGTGATCCACGTAGCTTTGAATCAAGCGCCGGGCATCCTCCAGGGTCAGCGGTGTCAGTGGCCGGATACACTCGCTTTTAAGCGATTTGTGCCAGCGTTCGAGCTTTCCATTCGATTGTGGGTAAAACGGCGAGGTCCGCACGTGCGTCATACCGGAGATCCGAATGAACTCCTTGAAGTCGCGTGCTATGAACTGCGGTCCGTTGTCAGAGATGATCCGCGGTTTCGCTTCCGGGTAGTTCTGTTTCGCCCGTTCGAGAATGATTTCGATGTCGGCTTCCCGCATAGATTCCCGCAGATCCCCATGCACGAGGAAACGACTGTATCCCTCCAGCACGCTGCACAAGTAGTAGAACGTGCCGGACACGTTGATGTAGGAAACATCGATGTGCCAGTGTTGATGCGGCTGCGGCGGCTGCTCGAAGCCGGTCCCCTTGCGTGACGGTTTGCTTTTCCATCGCGACAACAGTCCGGCTTGTTTCAGCACCCGCCAAACACTGGCCGGGCTCACCGCCACCACATCTGCATCCAGCATCATGAAGGTCAGCCGCCGATACCCTTCCAGCGGATTCTTCTGCTGGAAGTCGATAATGGCTTCAGAAATCCCGGGGAATCCAACCGTTGTGCTCATTGACCCGCCCGTAGCGCTGCCGCCAGTCATAGAACTTGCTGCCGGTCACCCCCAGCCAGGGAGGGAATCGTCCGACGCCGATCTCGGTCTTCTCCGACCAGCGCCGAACAAAGTCCACTACCTGATCGCGCACATCATGCGGCACCCAATTCTTGGTTAGAGTTCCCCAAGACTTTTTTTTAACGCGATGTGCTCCGCCGATGTTCACCGACCATCGCGTTCGTAGCCCGGTAGTTCTGTGGTGCCTGCGGCGCTCGCGGTGGGAGAGAAGTTCGGCATAAACGGGATGCATTTCCTTAAGGGCCGTTGTGCTGGGCTACGACATTGGACCACGCGTAACGATCGCCCTGGGTCCCTCCGCTCTTGCGGGCCAAGGTCACAAGAGCACCTTCAGTATTGCTGGAGCTTTCGGCGCTTCGGCTGCGGCAGGGTGTACGGCGGGCCTAAACGCCCAACAGATGCGTTGGCTTCTCGATTACGCTGCTCAGCAAGCTTCCGGCATCGAGGCGTGGCATCGGGACATTGACCATATCGAGAATGGTTTCGTCTTAGCGGGTATGCCGGCGCGTAACGGTGTCACCGCGGCGTTGGTAGTACACTCCGGATGGAATTGGCGTAGATGACATCTTTTCGGGCCCCGACAACTTTTTTCTGGCGTTCGCACCCCAGGCCGACCCCGCCAAACTCGTTGAGAAACCGGGCGAGCGCTACGAGGTCATGCGTAGCGACATCAAGAAGTGGAGCGTCGGAATGCCAATCCAAGCCCCCCTTGACGCGCTGGAAATCCTGCTTCAGCGCCAGCCATTCAACCCAGAACAAGTACAAGAGGTAAGAGTGCGACTCGCCGGCTTGTTAGGGGCACCCGTGGACAATAGCCTGATTCCAGACTTGTGCCTGCAACATTTGGTTGCGGTGATGCTAAAAGACAAAACCGTTTCATTTCAGGCCGCGCATGACAAGGGACGCATGCAAGATCCGGCGATCCTTGAGTTGCGCTCCAGAGTCAAGATCGTCCCGGATGAAGAGCTCGAGCGGCGTCTCCCGAGGTGGGAAGCGACCGTTGAGCTTGTCCTCAACAACGGAACCGTTCTCACTCAGCACGTGGAGGCTCCGCGCGGAACCGTCGAGAATCCCATGACGCGCGACGAGGTCGCCGCAAAGGCCCGCGGCCTAATGGAGCCTGTCCTCGGGGTGGCGGTCTGCAACAGCCTCATTGAGAGGGTGCTCAGCCTGGAAAAGACAAAGGATATCCGCGAGCTTCGCCCTTTAATGTCAGCCTAGAGCAGCCAGAACCACCTGAGGCCCTCGCAGAATGTGGATTAAATCGCGGTAGTCGCCAAGAATTTATCAAAGAACTGCAACTCTTAAGCTCCGCCCCCGATCACGTTAGAACTCTGTCGGAACTGCCTCCCCGGGGATTGGCCGGTTAAGCGCCCGGATGACGGGCCACTCGGAAGTAGTCCACCATGCGTGGTTAACGGACGGTTTCATCGGACAAATAAATTCCGCAGGTCCCAGCGGCCAACCAATCGTTCGATGTCGAAAGCCGCGCGGTGTGGATGAGCTTCGCAAGAAGTATTCGCATTGCGGAGTGTGACGATAAAATATTCCGTCTAATTCGCAGGCACTATCACAGTCTGTGCGGATCGGGTTCTCGGTAGATTCGTAGACATACGTTGAACGCGTTGAATCTGAATTACTCCTTGTCGTACACCACCACTTGATGAACGGCATGCCCTTGCGCGTCTTTTCCCTCGTAGGTGGAAGTGCGCGTCTTCCCATCCTTCGACACCGTGACGGTCACCGTCACCAGCACCTGGCTCCCTTTTTTCTGAGTAGACTGGATCGTAGGATCATTAAGGCGTTTCACAGAAACCGTATCTGCACCATTCGGTAACCCAGTGGCCAGATAATCCTTGCCGTCGAACTTCGCTTCAAAATGGGCTTGCATCGGCCGACCATTTGCGTTAACTCCTTCTGAGTCCAGCTTGAATCCATTTTCATCGGACTCAATCTTCAAAGTCAGGCTCTTTGGTGCGGGTCCGGGATTGTACTTTGACTTAGCCGGATTCATTTTCCACGTTCCCGATTGAACATCCGCAGCTGCAAGCCTAAACGCGCACACCAGGAGTAGCGCCGTCGTTGCAAAAACCGCAATCCTGTTTATGTTCATAATTCTCTCCTGTAGGTAGGGAAACCTCTGGTCTGTCTGTATTAGGCTTATATCAAAAGAAACTCCACTAAATTGTGCCACCTGGATATTGCCAGAATTGATCTTCCGACTACTTCAGGCGATCCGGATTTTTCGGAAAAAGAGATGCAAGAGATGTTACAGGAATCGCTGCAGAATGACGACCAGCTGCTGGCACATGCTGCAGGCGACCGAGCTACTGAGACGTTTCTGAACGCGATGGAAGCGACCGGAGGTGCGAAGGTATGGGCCGGAAGGCGCGTACGCATCGAACACGGAGATGGAATCATGCCAGAGCTGATCGCCCGCGTTAAAATATTTTTAGCGTGCCGCCGTCGGAGTTGCCGAAGAGGAAGTCCGTGCTGACGATGGTCGGCGGAAAGATCGTCTTTGACGTGTTGGCAAGGGACGCCAGCAATTCGGGATGGGCCGAGGGATCTAGTTGGATCGCCCCCGTTGCCAAATTGTGATCGAGTGAAAAAGTGAATTTCTGCGCCATAAATGCTCCGTGAATGCGATGAACCGGAGGTCCTTTATCGGTGAGCTTTCCGAATCAACTCACTGTATCCGAATTACCTCGGTCTTTTCTTGTTTATGTTTTTGTACTTAAATCGAACCAAAGAGCTATACGCACCTGACCTGACCGATTTTTTCCGTGTCGCGAAAGCAGGAGACAGCCTGGTCTTGCAAGAAACTTTGACAGTTCGTCGGCTAAGTCCTGGTCGGCGAAACGTGACGGTAACTAATGAAAACTTCAGCCATCTCTCACTACAGAAAACAAGAGGAGTATGGGCGATAGCGGGCGGGAAAGACGACTTTCCAGGCAGCGTGTCAGAATTACCACATTTCCCGGTATGAGGTGCCTGATCAGGGACTCAGTATTCTCCTCGATGGACCCTTTCGAGAAGTCGGCCCCTCAAACCCTCTGGCAGAGCCGTTTCGGTTCTTCGGCGAACCCAAACTATATATAAGGAGGACATAGAGGACATATAAGAAAGAGGACGACTTGAAGTGAAAGGAGGCTTGGTTAGAATGCCGTTTGGGCTGGTTTTGTTTAAGCTACTGAAATTAATGGGGTTACAGCGGAAACAGGATGGCAGGGCAGCGTTCTAACCAACTGAACTACGTCCCCACTCGCCAAATCAACGAGATGCGAAATCGCCAGTGTTTATGCGGCATTGCGCGATTTGCATATAATGCACCGTCTGCCCTGACCGACCCGGATTGCTCCTAATCGGGCAGAAACCGCTAATAAACCGCCAATAAGTTTTGGAGCGAACTACCGTATTGCCCACGATGATCCGCGCCGATGGCCAGGAAGAAAACAAAGGGGAAACGAACCCCGCAAAAACATCCTAACAGCTTCCCTTCCAGCGGGAAAGGGCGCGTCGCCGTTTTCGACGGACCTGCGATTCTAGCGATGTACAGCCCTCTTCGGAGTCACACGCGATTTTGTGATCAGCCGCAGGCAGGGTACTAGCCTCAACTGGACGTGAACTGGACCGGCCCCCATCGCTCGTCTCTCAAGCATGATTCCTTCCGCAATTTCGGACCAACTGAACCTCCCTCTATTGGCATCGCCGTGAAAGGGCGCTAATCTGCTGGATCACGTGGTAATTACAAGGCAGCGGTCGCTCTGCAATGCCCTGTAAGGAACGTGTGAGACCACTAGGGAACGGGTTTTCCTTGTACCGTCCTTGTACCGCGAATTCTTGAACGCACCATTTTCAATACTGGTAGATCTGGTTCTTGGGCAACGAAGTGCAAGCATAAGTTTGAACCGTAATGGCAGGATGAAAAAAGCTAGGACCTGCCTTCGGCGCCTGTCCTTATTAAGCAGCTGAGTCGAGGCGTTCCACTATAACAAAGTCATACTGTTGCAAACTCTCAGTATCGCCCTGAGCAATGAGGTACTCGAGGCGTTCGCAGAGCATCTCGATCTGATCCGGCGGCATGTCCTTCGTCGCCGCCCAAAAAAGAGGTGGATGAATCCGAATGCGGGGAACGGTGGCTGGCATACGTACTCCCGGAAATACGAAGGATGTGGAACTTTTATCATGGACAATACGGATTGGCAACAAGTCGGGGCTGGCAGCCTATGGCAACCGGTTGAGAACAGAGGTCATCGCGGTGCACCGTAAAAGCGCGACTCAGTCTCGTGGAATTACTACCAGATTGTCCGCGATCCGGGAGAGCTATCGGTGAGTTCCGATTGCCATCCCCAATCACGTTCCGACATGCCGACTTGTCGTTCCTAATCCTTTCGATATACGCTCGGGTTCTCGACTCGATCGGGGCGACTTCGCTGACTGGCGCATGAAGGAAATGACCGCCAATGATGACTTAGAACGGTTCCGGACCGGCGCAGCGAAGTATGCGGCCTACCTTGAGACGCCCGAGGGCCGACTGCGCCTCGACCTCGCCTTTGCCAACTTGCAGGAATTTCTGCCGCAGCACGCCACACCGCCTTTGCGCGCTCTAGATCTTGGGTGCGGTACCGGGGCCGTCGCGGTGCGCCTGGCGCGACTTGGTCTTCACGTTACGTTGCTGGATTCTTCGGCGGAGATGCTGAATATCGCCGAGCGCACTGCGCGGGAAGCAGGAGTTACGCAGAGTGTTGCGCTGAAACACGGCGATGCCACCCAATTCGCAGACTTGTTCCGCGCCCGGTCGTTTGATGTAATTCTTTGTCACAATATCCTGGAATATGTCGATGACCCGTGTGCTGTGTTGCGCAGTGCGGCTCGCGCCTTGCGAGATCGGTCTAGCATAATCTCGGTATTGGTGCGTAACCAGGCAGGTGAAGTGTTAAAGGCGGCAATAAAAGACGGCGACTTGGCCGCGGCCGAGCATAATCTCACCGCTGAGTGGGGAAATGAGTCCCTGTACGGAGGAAGGGTACGGCTATTTACGGCGGAGAGCCTGCAAGCCATGCTGCTCGAATCGTCACTCGCGGTAACTGCGGGGCGCGGCGTGCGAGTCATGTCGGATTACTTGCCGCCGAGGGTTTCCCGAAATGATGAGTACAAGCGGATTTTTGAGGTAGAGCGTAAGCTGGGCAAGCGACCGGAGTTTACCGCAGTCGCCCGCTACACGCACTGCCTTGCACATCGAGCAGGTCCGGTGATGAAGGACGTTACATGAACAGCGTCACAGCCCAGTCTTCGTCGTCCGGATTTCGCATGACGGCACATGATGACGGTATTGCGCTCGGGCTCGGCCTTACCAACGAGTGTAATCTCGCCTGCGCCTTCTGCTACCGCGATCCGACTCGGGGGGATCGTCTCTCCCTGGATCAAGTGAAGGCAGTCATGGAACGCCTGTCCGTGCGCTCGGTGAATCTTGGCACCGGCGAGAACGGCATGCATCCCGACTTCAAGGCGATACTGGCCTACTTGCGAACGAAACCGGTCAAGCTCACCATCACTTCGAATGGTCATAGTGCGGCTGTTCTGGAAGACAATGAACTACGTGCATTCCACGACATCGAGTTCTCTCTCGATTACGCCACGCAAGCCGAACAGGATGCACAGCGCGGAGAAGGGAATTGGGCACTCATCCACCAGCAGGCAGAACGCTGTCTCAGGCTGCGTATTCCTGTAACCATTATCGCCGTCATGATGAAGTCGAATTACCTCCGTCTAGCGGATGTGGCGCGAGTAGCCAAACAGTTTGACGCTCCTTTGCGAGTGAATGTCTACCAAGCCGTACGATCGGACGTTTATGCCTTGAGCTACGAAGAATATTGGGAGGGCTTCCGGCGATTATTTGAGGAGACCGACGTAATCGCTATTGGCGAGCTGCTGGTTCGCGCAATGGCGGGGCTGCCACCGCTCAAAGGTGGATGCGGCGTCAGCACTGTGCGAGTCACGCCGCGAGCCACTACGCAACCCTGTGTTTATTGGCCAGGATCGGGAGAGCCGCTTTCAGATTTGATCTCTGCAGGCACCGACATTCTAGGTTCCGCGCCCTTCGAGCAAGCCCGCACACTCCCCGACGCATGCAGACCTTGCGAGTTTCGAGACTCATGCCACGGCGGATGTTCAGGACGGCGGCGCTTGCAAAGTGCACTACTACAGCCTGATTGTTATTGTCCGATCATTCGCGGCGAGCGCCCACGTCTCGCGATCCGCATGGCCGCAAATCGCGATTTACCCAAAGTCGGAAGTTCGTGCACCACCGTCGTGATCGGCAGGTAACGATTCGTGGCGCGGGTGCCACTTCTCCTTTTTTGGAAGAAGTGCGAAAAATTACCAATTAGGTTCGATTCGAGTGCCGAGCCAAAATTAACTGACAACCTCTCTAACCTCGGCTTTGAATTGCTCTTACATATCCCAGCCTGGGTCGTGTGCCGTGTGAATCTCGATCGGGAATGCTGACATTCCGGCAAACGCGTAATTGAGGCGTGCCATGAACTCATCCTCGGACTTTGCATAATAGGTCCATTCACGAATATCTTCACCTGTCGATACCAACGCTAGAGTCGCGAAGCGGTCTTGTTTGAGGACCGACTCCAAGACGTCTTCCAATAGGTTCATTCCTTTATGGTCTTCCGAAGCTGGTTGACCCTTCTCCGATTGGTATTTCCAGACAATGATGATCCGAATGGGCTGAGACGCCCGACTAAAAGTCGCACTAAATTCCTTCGCATAGCGGAATATGATCTTTCTGCCACTTTGCACATTGGTTGATATTGCGGTCGCCCACACTTGCACATCCGAACCAAGTGCCATATTCGATCAACTCCTCGCCCTCTCTGGAACATCAGCTGTGACGATAATTGTTGTAATCGGGCGATTGCACTCTAAACGGGGCCAAGCGGCGATAGGGCGGTGTCTCGCCAGTAACGACACACACTTCTCTTATCGCAACCGCGGCGAGAAGTCGGTTAGCGCCATAAAGGTCGAATCAATTTTTTCCGCCAATTTGCCGTTCGCTTCCGATTCTTCTTTTACACGCTTCCACTCCGGATCGTCCTGGAACGATTTCCAGTTGGCGGTGGCGGCTTCGCGGCTGGGATGCTGAAGAATGTAAACCAGCATATTGCCCTGATCGGGTTCGTCTGTCGGTGTCCAATATGCAACATTCTTCATTCCGTGCTTCTCGAAAAGTTTGGCGGTGTGGTCGCGGAAGCGCGCCAGCAGTTCTCCCAATTTTCCTGGGGCCGCGTGATAGACCCGCAGCTCATAGACCGTGGTTGCCGCTTGCTTAGGATCAGCACGTTGCGAGGCTGCCAGGAGTGCTGCTGAAAGCAATGGTAAAGAGGAAAGCGATTCCAGCAATGTTCGTCTTGTCACGGCAGGCATTTTAGCAAATGGTGAGATGATGTTCCCCACTCAAGCCAACGGCGGGCTTGAGTGGGCCACCGCTCTGTTCGAACGAACACTTCCGATCTCTATTGCGCGGCCATCCACTTGTCCGATCCCGTCACTTTGACCGCGACATCGGATATCCAGAGGTGCAGCGGCTTACCGTCGGCGGTGCCGCGATGCTCGGTTGAAACGAGCAGCGGGCCAGCCTTCTTGTAACCCGTCCACGTTGCGGTGACGAGGCTCGGCTTCTTGTCTCCGCCGCGGTGATACACCATTGCCTGGACGCGGTAGTCTTTGCTGACGTAAAGGTCCCATGTGTCGCCCGGGGTATAACCGCCGGCTTCCTGGGGATACTTCACCGAGACCAGCGTGGCCGAGCCGGCGGCGAGCGGCAGTTTTTTCGTACCTTGATTGGTCACTGTGGCGCTCTTGTCCCAGTAAGCATGGAAGGG
>WNGK01016829.1_pt1 | contig 10172 bp, 8 predicted proteins | sample 5400601 | NCBI WGS metagenome assembly WNGK01 (sample SAMN13153376, study PRJNA577476) | soil metagenome | isolation source: 60 cm soil or saprolite under Garry oak tree replicate 1 | place: USA:California | collected 2016-06-15 | reverse complement strand
AAACTTGCCGTAGGCGCCGCCCGCGAGCACGTGCGCAATCAGCGCGCCGTGCTTGTTGTGAGGTCCCAGCCACTCCGGGCCGGCGGCAAAGATGTACTGGGCTACGAACGGCCCGTTGATCTGCACTGAGTTTGGCGCCGCGCCGCTGGTACCCACGTAGCTCCGACCCGTTCCCTCAACCGCCCAATGCTTGCTGAGCCAGTAGGAGGCAGTCAGATCAAGCCCGCCAAGGTTCGACCCCTGCAGCAGGTTCGGCCCTGCCTTCAGGTGGTCGTATGCCATTCCCAATGACACGTCGTAGCGATTGTCATAGCGGACGTTGGCCAGCGGGTCGACGGCGATATACGTGCCATTGGGCTCGGGCTGTGCCGGCGGAATCGGCGCGGAAGAGCTCGAACTCGATCCGGCAGGTGGCTGGCTTGGCGCCGGCTCCTGCGCATGAACTCCGACACACACAATCAGGGCTGCCGCGGCAGCAAGACAAGCGGTGAAACTTACTTGGGAACGCATCACATCAAGCTTACAGGACCGCGCCGAGAGGGGACAACGCGAACCGCCCCGATTTCGCCTTTGGCGCATGCGAGTCGTCTAAGGCTCGCAATGCTCGGCCCAATTCGCATAAAGCAGGTAGCGAACGGTCTTGAGCGTCTCCAGCGCCTCCGCGCCGGGACTCGAATTGCCCGACTCGGTCGCCAGTGGCGGAACAGCATGGCCGCGCCACTCCAGCGGAATGCGGCTGAAGATGATCCCGGCGCGGGGCAGATGTGATGCGCTCGTCACCACCTCCGCCGAATGCCAATTGTGCTCTTTGGCGATGCGCGCAGCATAGCAGGCATTTTGGATCGTGTCCCTCGCCTCCGGCTCAACAACAAGGGCAGACGCCGGCACCCCCTGGGCCTGCGCCACACGCGCCATCACTTTGGCCTCGACAAACTGGTTGTGGGCTGCGCCTCCGGTCAGGATCAGCCGCGGGGCTACTCCTCGTTCATACTCGCGAACGCTCTCCGTAACCAGCGCCAGCTGCCGGGGTGTCGGGTTGCCCTCGCTATCCGCCGGCGTGCCCAGCACGATAATCGCGTCGAAGTGGCTTCGAGAGGTGTTGCTCACCGGTGCCAGCATGCGGGCAAACACCGCCCAGGCCAGTGAAACAACCACGAGTGCTATTCCGGTGAGAATCAGGCGGCCCCGCCAACTCATCCGGCGGCGCCGTGCGGCAGGACGCCGATGCCGCGGCCGGCGCATCGGCTTCTGGCGTTGCAGTTGTCGCAGGGCTTGGCTCAAAGCATCGGTTCTCCAGACTCCACTTTATCGCGTGGCATGGAGAGCCATAGGCCGTGGATTTCGACGTCGCCTGACCAGCGGGACATAACCCCGCCCGCCAATGCGGGCAAACCGTCCACAAACTAACGCGGCGTTAGCGCACCTTTTTATCGCAGTTTCCGCAGCAAAGGCGGCTCTTCCTCCCGCTCGCTCGCTTTTGGGTCTGGGGAGCCTCCCACGAGCCGCGCCAGCCGTTCCTCGTTTACTCCAGTTGTAATCCGAACTCCGCTCCAGTGCTTCTGGCACCCGGGGAAATCCAGCGGAACGCACTGCGAAGCAATGGCCCGGGCTCGCATCTCGAATCCGCCCGACAAAATATTCGCCATGCACGCCACGGCGACGACGCCCACTTCGGATTGGTTCTGCCAGCGGTCGAGCCAGCGGCTGAATCCCGTTGTGTGCGGCACCAGGTAGACCTCCACTCCCATCTTCTCCATGCGGCGAGTAATGCGGTTCACCGTGCAATCCTGATCGCAGGCCGAACAGTCAATGTCGACGTCGTCGGAGTGTGCGAGGCACTCATCCGCGCGAACGCCCCTCATACATGTCGGCAGCAGCACAACCTTGCGCGATGTCCGCTGAAACTCCTCGCGCAGTCCCCGGTTCATGATCTCGGCGGCCACCATGCCAAGGTGATACTCCACCGACCGCTTGCCGCAGAAAATCTGATCCTCGCGCACCCCGCGGTCCGCATAGGTAGTTGCTAGAAAGGTATCCACACCATGCGTGTACTCGCTAAGCGCACTGCTCGCCTCGCGCGTGAACCATTCAAACAGGTCCATGGCGGTCTGCATTCGCATGTCGATCTCGTTGCGCGGAAGTGTCGCCAGGTAGCTCTTCCAGTTCACCAGCCGCATCGATTCCTGCTCGAACTCGCCGCTGGCATTGAGCCACTCGATCAAATCGGGAAGACACTCAAACCGCGGAGTTTCGGTTGGAGCCGTCCATAGCTTGTGGACCGAGAACGTGCGGAATAATCTGGCCCGCAGAAAATCAGCCAGTCCTTTCATCGCCTCAGAGCGCCGCCGCAGCGACAGCAGTTCGCGGGCCAACTGCACAACCCAGCGCGGAGTGCCGCTTGCCGCAGCGGCATAGAACTTCAGCATCATGCCCAGCGTGAGCAGCTCAATGGCGTATTCGCCTCGGCTGCGCGAACGTTCGCGCAACACGTCGTTCACGTGGACAATATAACCATCGAGAATTGGGCCCGCCTGCGCTTCGATCTCCGCCAGTAACCGTGTCGAAAATGCAGCAGCGTCCGCATAGCAGCCGTCGGAATCGCGCTCCGTGCCGCGAAGGTCGTAGACAAGTTGAGGGCACGAGCCGGGCTGGCATCCGCCGCAGGCTTGTGGTTCGATGTCAGGGGCCCATCCGCTACCCGTCTTTTCTTCAGCAGCATTCAAAGAGGGAAGGGAAAGTGGATCACTATGGCTCGCAATGGGCATCGCAGGACTCTTTCGCGATTCCGTGCACCGCCTGATGAAAAGAGCGGCCCGCTGCCCATACTCCCATGGCTACCACGTCACGCAGCGGCAGCAACCACAGTCCGGGCAGCACCTGGTGGTCGCCCAGCACCGCCGCGCCCACCGTCATAGCCAGCGTCAGGCGCAGAAAAAAGCTGAGGCCCAGCACCCACAGGCTAACCGGACTCAGCCCGCTGGCCATTACATTCAGTAGCGCCCATCCCATTCCGTGAGTGAAAATCAGCCCCGCATAGCCCCCCGGACGCGCATCGCGCACCGTCCTGTACCAGCGCAGTTGGTGGTCAAAAAAACCACGCCAGTCATATGCGGGAACCCCGGTTTCAACGACCTCGCCACTCAACTGCACGCCATATCCCGCGTGAAAGATGCGCGCCCCCAGCTCGTAGTCGTCCGCCAGGTGATCTACCAGCGACGCGAAACCGCCGATCGTCTCCAAGGCTTCGCGCCGCACCGCCAGCGTTGAGCCCAGACCGTAGCGCAGGCCACCCTCCACCAGGCGTGCCAGCAGCACCGCCGGCATAAAGTCGGTGGCGATGCCCAGTGCCTCAAGCTGCGAGGGCAATGTGCCGTGTGCCCGGCCGCGGTAGAGCGCTGTGACCAGGCCGGCCACCGGTTCCTTGCCGGCCGAGTTTGCCGTCGAAGGGGCAAAATGCGCCATCACCCGCTCCAGATAGCGCGGAGAAACCGTGATATCGGAGTCGTTGATGAGCAGAAACTCGCCACCCGCATGTGGAGCAAGCTGCACCAGCGTGCTGATCTTGCCGTTGGTCCCGAGCCTGGCGGGACACTCGATCAGCTCGATCCTTCTCTCCGGAAACTCGCGCTGCAGTTGTTCGACAGCGCTCATCGCCGGATCGTCCAACGACGAAACGCCGAACAGCAGCTCATAATCGCCGGCGTAGGTCTGGCGGCAATGGCTCCTAAAGGCATCCATCATGCCGGGATCGAGACCCTTGAGCGACTTGAGAATGCTGACCCGGGGGGCGAAGGGCGCGGGACGTGCGCGCCGCTGCCACAGAAAAACCCGCGCCGCCACAATCGCAGCCAGAAAATACCCCATCCCCGCCACAGCCAGCGCCGTGGTCACCAACTCCACGGCCTGAGCCAAAGCGTGCGGCATACCGCAGCTAGTTTAGCTGACGATGACAGCAGTTAGAGGCTAAGCTGATCACTGTTCACTGAGCACCGACCACTAAATATGACAACTCGCCTGTCCGCGCTTTTCCAGATACCTCTGGTGATATTCCTCAGCGCGCCAGAATGTCTGCGCAGGCTCGATCTTCGTCACGATCCGGCGAGGCTTGAACCGTCCCTCGCTGGTCAACTGTTCGATCTTCGACTTGGCCTGCGCCTCCTGCTCCGGCGAATGGAAGAAGATCGCCGAGCGGTACTGCGTGCCCCAGTCCGGACCTTGGCGATTCAGCGTAGTGGGATCATGCAACGTGAAAAACGCGTCCAGTAACTCCCCGAAGCTCACCTTCTCCGGATCGAACTCGACCTCGACCACTTCGGCATGCCCCGTCTGATCCGTGCAAACGTCCTTGTACGTCGGGCGGTCGAGCGCGCCGCCCTCATAGCCCACCGCCGTGGCCGTCACGCCCGGAATAGCCGCAAACGCCGCCTCCACGCCCCAGAAACACCCTGCTCCAAATGTTGCTTTTTCAATACTCATGCTCAATAAGATGCCTCAGCGCCTGTTTGGTAACAGCGTTCACTCTTACTCGTCGGCCACCTCGTAGGAAATTCCGAACCGTCCGATCTGAAACAACGGCTTTTCGGCCGGCGGCCAGATGCGCAGGCTTTCCACCCGGTTCGACCCCATTATCCGATGTGCCTCAGCGGTTCCGACCGGCGCGCCCGTTGCGGCTACATGGAAGTGCACACTCAGTCCATCGCCCGACCGCGCCCACCCGAACACATACTCGCCCGGCTTGAGCGGGATGCCGCCGATCTTCACCGGAGCCTGCACCACCATGTAGTGCGAATACTTCCCCTCGGCCGAGTAGCCCGCGGTAATCAGCACCACCCCCGCGATGAAGTGTCCGCGCGCATTCACAATGCCTGAAGCCGTGCGCATCTCGGTTTCGATGTGTTCCTTCTCCACCGGGGCGCGCGCCGGCAGCAGCGATGCAAGCTCCGCGTCCGTGGCCTGGCGCCAGCTCGACTTCTGCGCCTGAACTGTTGTTGAAACCAGCAAGAAAAAAAGTGCGAATAAAGCAAAACGTTTCATCGGGTTCATCCTGTTCACCTTCATGCCTTTGGCTTTCTAAGAGATTCAAGGGTAACGAGGCCTCTCTGGATCGCCGCAGTGGCGGCCTGCGTCCGGTCGGTCACCCCGAGTTTGCCCAGCAGGCTGTTGATGTGGGTCTTCACCGTGGCCTCTGATATCTCCAACTCGGTTGCGATCTCCTTGTTGCTCTTACCGTGCACAATCTGTTCCAGCACATCGAACTCGCGCGGCGTCAGCTCTTCGGTTCCCATGCGCTCGGCGAGCCGCTGCGCAATCGCGGGAGGAATATGCGACTTTCCCGCATGCACGGTGCGAATGGTCGCGATCAACTCATCCGTCGTCATGCCCTTCAGCAGATAAGCCCTGGCTCCCGCCTGCAGGGCGCGATAGATGTCCTCGTCGCCATCGTACGTAGTCAGAACAATGAAGCGGGCGTTGGGCGTCTCCATCCGGATGCGCTGGATCACCTCCACTCCAGAAAGCCGCGGCAGCCGCAGATCGATCAGCGTAATCGCCGGCTGGTGCTTGCGAAACTGGGTAATGGCTTCCACGCCATCGGCCGCCTCCCCCACCACCTCAAGACCTTCCACCACGTTCAGCAGCGCCACTAGTCCCTGCCGCACCACATGGTGGTCTTCCACAACCAGAACGCGAATGGATTCCTGTGTCACGATTGCTCCTTTATCCCTTTTGGAGCGGGCGCTCGCAGGCGTACCGTTGTGCCGCTCCCCGGTTCACTGGTGATCTCAAGCTTTCCGCCCACAGATGCCGCGCGCTCCCGCATTCCCGTCAGCCCGTAGTGCCCGGGTGGGGAATCCGGTACCGAACCGTTGCCTTTTTCCGCAACGAACCCTCGTCCATCGTCCCGCACCTCCAGCGCGATCTCAGCCGGCCCGTACTCTAGTTGAACGATCAGGTTTTGCGCGCCAGCGTGCTTCTTCACATTATGGATGGCTTCCTGCGCCACACGCAGGATTTCGCGCTCCGTGCCCGGCGGCAGCGGGCGATAGGCTCCGTAGATGCTGAATCGAGCCTCCAGCCCGTGGGTTCCGGCCTGCTCCACCAGCCGCCTCATGCGCACCGGCAACGTCGTCTCGGCGGCATCCTGCGAGCGCAGCGCCCAGATCGACTGCCGCGCGTCCGCCAGCCCTTCACGCACGTAGCCACGCGTCGTATCCAGGTGCTTGGCCGCTGTGTCCACCTTGTTGTGCCGCAGCAGTTCGCTCAACACCTCCAGCTGCACCGAAACGCCCACATAACCCTGTGCCAGCGTGTCGTGGATCTCGCGTGCAATGCGGCTGCGCTCACCCAGAACGGCCTTGAACTCTCTCTCCGCCCGAAGCAATCTCAGCCGCAGCAGCGCCACCACCAGCCCGGTCAACGCCAGCGCCAGCAGCACGTAAAACCAGACAGTCTGGTAAAAATGCGGCAGCAGTTGAAGCGCCATCGTTGCGCCCCGCGTGTTCCACAGTCCATCGTTGTTGGCTGCCTGCACCCTGAACGTGTATCGCCCCGCGGGAATGTTGGTGTAGTAAGCGGTGCGGCGGCTGCCGGCCTCCGTCCACGCATGATCAAACCCCTCCAGCATGAACCGGTAGCGGACCTTCTGCGGCGCCGTAAAACTCAATCCCGCATAGTCAAACTGAAAGTGATTATGCCCCGCGGCCACCTTCACCGGATCGCCCGCCGCGGCCGTGTGCAATGCCTGGTCCACGTCGTCCACCGCAAAGCGCTCTAGGGATACAGGCGGCGGAACGAGGTTCACCGGAAAATGCGCGGGATTAATCTCCACCAGCCCCTTGGGCGTCGCAAACCACAGCCGGCCATCGCGCGATCGCCACGCCGAGGGATGGCTGTTACTCGCCGTCTCGCGGCTGCGCAACCCGTCGGCGGTGCTGAACTCGATCCAGTTCGCGCAGTCGGCGCTCTTCATCGCTCTCATCTCACCGGCGCAATCGCAGCGGGCAATGCCGTTGCCGGTGGCAAACCACAGATGCCGCTCGCCATCATCGAGAATCGCGCGAATGGTGGTGCTGTCCAGGCCGTTTTGCGCCGACGGAGAGAATCGGCTCCCATCCCACTGGCTCCAGCCGTGATCCTGAGTGCCGATCAGCAGCGTTCCGTTATCGCGCGGAAGCAGCGCAGTGACCACGTTGCTCGACAGTCCGTCGGCGGTGGTGTAGTTGGTGATTGTGGCGCCGTGCAGCCGCGACAGACCGGCAAACGTCGCCACCCACAGGTTGCCGCCCGCATCGCGTGCCATTGCGCCCACCAAGTCGCTGCCCAGGCCGTTCGCGTGCGTAAAGGTCTCCATGTGCGACCCGGGTTCTGCCGGATTTCGCCTGCTCGTCCTGTGCCCGGTCCAGTGCGTCAGCCCCCGCCTTGTGCCGATCCAAAGCGATCCATCCGCGTCTTCCAGCAGCGAACGAATAAAGTCATCCGGCAGTCCGTCGGCCGAGGTGAACGCTTCGATCTTGCCTCCGCGAATCCTGCTCAGGCCGTCGGGAGTGCCCACCCACAGGTCGCCGTTACCCGCCGCGGTCAGCGACAAAATCACGTCACTCAGCAAGCCGTCGCGAACGGAATACGTCCGCACAGCTTCTTTTCCTGCCGCGCCCTGCCGCACCGCGTTCAGGCCGTCGCCGCTGGTCCCCACCCACAATGTTCCGGCGTTATCTTCCACAACCGTCGTGGTGGAATCCGACGAGAGCCCGTCCCGTGCACCGAGCGTCCTGAATCGCTGATCGCGCAGGATGTGCAGACCACCGGCTTCGGTCCCGGCCCAAAGGTTTCCTTCACGGTCTTCCATCAGGGTCAGCACCGAGGCTGAAGCCAGCGGATCGGTAACCGGCAACTTGTCGAGTTTCCCCCCGGCAAATCGCACCACTCCGCCATTGGTGCCGATCCACAATGTCCCTTCGCGATCCCCGAACAGCGCTTGAATGCGCGTGCCGCTTAATTCTTTGCCTACAGCCAGGCGCTGGTCGGGCTTGCCTTGTCGCTTGATCCACACGGTGGTTTTGTTTGCGATTGCAGCGATTCCGTCGGAAAGAGAAGTTCGGAACGCGACATCATTCCCGGCAACCTCACCTTTCACGCTTTCTGAGTTCTGACTTCCCCCTAGAAATGAACTCCCGAGGCGATCGCCTTTAACTTCTACCGTGCCATTCTCAGTTACGACCAGAACTCCGCCACTTTCATCCGGCTCCAGCGCGCGAATGACGTTCCCAGGCATACCATTAGCCGTCGTCAACGCCGTCACTGCGTCGTCTTTCATCCGCGCCAGTCCCTCGCTGGTTCCCACCCACAACGTGCCATCCTTAGCCGCGAGTAGACAGCGCACGTCGTTCCCCGGCAGCGCCGGTTTTGAGTTCCGGTCGAATAGCTGAAACCCGTTGCCGTCAAACCGCACCAGACCCACCTCGGTGCCCAGCCAAATAAAGCCGTCCTGCGTCTGCGCCATGGCCTGGATGGTGTTCTGAGGTAGCCCATTCTCCATCACCCAGCTCTGCCGGCCATAGTTCGCCAGCGGGGTCGTCGGCTCCAGCGCCAATCCGCCGGCAGACGCACTCAGCAGCAGCAACGTCACCAGGTACGAAACTGTGCGAGACCTTGGCCGCCCCCCTGCATTCGCGCAGGAAGGCCGGGCCGTCAGTTCGGCGGTGGGACTTCCATTGGACATCGAATTGGGCTTGGTCTGGAGCACGGTTTCAGGGCGCAGTTTCCTGCATCAACGTAAACTCACGCTGAAGGCGCATCTCCACACTAATCGCACCGCCGCCGAACTGCACAGAAGTCCTTTCATTCCAGCGCCCAAACCTGCATCTCGTCTCAACCGATCGATGGACCCCAAACTCACCCGAACGGCTCAAGACATGCCGTCGTCCCGCCGATACCCTGTACATGTCTCCTGAATAGCCTGTACATCACTGGCTTGTGACTTTTCGGGTGGCTGGCGCAAGTCGCCGGCCACCCCATTCCTTTCTTGGGGACAATACAGGCCGACTTCATTCCTAAACCAGCTTCATCCCCATCCGCCGCGCCCGCTCCAGGATTCGTGGAGAAATCGGGTGGTGCTTCCTGCCCGCTGCCAGGCCAATCCACATCGTGCCCACGGTCTGCGCGCCCAGGATCTTGGCCGACCTCCTCAGCGTACTCGAGGCACCGGTAAAGAATGGGATCATGATCCCTGGCATGGCCGAGGACGCCACCAGTACCGCTTTCAGCGTACGAACTGCGCTTCGCGTGGTGGGCGCAGCCTGGCCCCACGGCCAATAAGCGCAGCCCAACGTCCGCTCCAGAAAGCGGCGATAGAGGGCCGTCACGTTGCCGCAGTTCACCGGGCTGGCCAGCACCACCGCGTCCGCCGCTTCGATCTCGGTTAGCATCGCCTCGAGATCGTCCTTCTGCGGACACTTGCCGCGTTCCGGCCCGGGTGTCTGTGAACAGGTGCGGCAATTGGTGCAGAACTCGACGTGCTGCTCGGTCAGATAGATCGTGTGCGTCTTTGCGCCTTTTTCGCGCGCCCCCGCCATGATTGCTTCCACCGTTGTGTCGATGGTTCCGTTCTTCCGATAGCTGCCCACAATGGCCACAATCTTCTTGCTCATGCCAAACCTCCGCACCAGTGCGCGCAGTCTACTCCCAGGCAAACTGGAAAAGCTGTGACAGCGGGCCCATTCAACTTGCTCACTCACCAGCTGTGCTACCCTCGTCCACGCATGGAATACGCCAACATTCGTCTCGAACTCCGGCCGCCTCTGGCCGTCGTCATGCTCGACCGCCCCAAAGTACTCAACTCGCTCAACGCCGCAACCCTGGTTGAATTGGACTCGGCCTTTGCGAGTCTCGCGGCTGATGCCTCGGTCCGCGCCATCCTGCTCACCGGCGCAGGTGGCCGGGCGTTCGCTGCCGGCGCCGACATCAACGAGCTCGCCGCATTGACCGCCGAAGAGGGCCGCGCCTTCGCCCTGCGCGGTCAGGACATCTTTCGCCGTATCGAGACACTGCCCAAGCCGGTCATCGCCTGCATCCAGGGCTTCGCGCTCGGTGGCGGTTGCGAACTGGCCATGGCCTGCACCCTGCGGCTGGCAGCGGACGACGCCCGCCTCGGCCAGCCCGAGGTGAAGCTCGGCATT
>WNGK01022829.1_pt1 | contig 10175 bp, 8 predicted proteins | sample 5400601 | NCBI WGS metagenome assembly WNGK01 (sample SAMN13153376, study PRJNA577476) | soil metagenome | isolation source: 60 cm soil or saprolite under Garry oak tree replicate 1 | place: USA:California | collected 2016-06-15 | reverse complement strand
GCAACCTGCCTACGACTCCGTACACGATCAACCGCGAAGGTCGCGGTCCGGCGTGGAGCAATTCATTGTTTGAAGACAACGCTGAGTTTGGTCTGGGCATGCGCATGGCGCTCGATCACCAAACCGCGTACGCGAGAGACCTGGTTGCCCGGCTCCGAGACATCATAGGTGACGATCTGGCCAACGCCTTGCTGACCGGCGATCAGTCAAGTTATGAAGGTATCAACAAACAGCGCGATCTCGTCGCCGAACTGAGAACGAAACTAGATGACCGGGAAGAGGTCGAAGCTCGTGATCTACTCAGCATCGCCGACACGCTGGTCAAAAAGACGGTGTGGATTGTAGGCGGCGACGGTTGGGCTTATGACATCGGATACGGCGGACTCGATCACGTGCTGGCCAGCAGTCAGAACGTCAACATCCTCGTACTGGACACTGAAGTTTACTCAAACACCGGGGGTCAGGCATCGAAAGCGACCCCGCTCGGAGCGGTGGCGAAATTTGCGGCGGGCGGGAAAACCACGGCTAAAAAGGACCTCGGCATGACTGCAATGCGCTATGGCAATGTCTACATTGCGCAGGTGGCAATGGGCGCCAACGATACGCACACGGTGAAGGCTTTTATCGAGGCCGAAGCGCATCCCGGCCCGTCGCTAATCATCGCCTATGGCCAATGCATCGCGCATGGCATCGACATGGCGAAGGGCATGCATCAGCAAAAGCTGGCCGTCGAATCGGGTTACTGGCCCCTCTATCGTTATAATCCGAAACTCGAGGATGAGAAGAAAAATCCATTTCAATTAGATTCGCACGATCCAAAGATTCCGCTACAGGAGTACATCTACACCGAAGGCCGCTATCGCATGCTGCAGCGCAGTGATCCGGAAACGGCGCAACGGTTGCTGCAAAACGCACAGCAAGCTGTACAACATCGCTGGCAGCATTACAAACAATTGTCGCAAATGTCGTTTTCTTAGCTGATCAGAACAATTGACAGGATTTACAGGATTAACAGAGTAAGAAGCCCGGGCTGAGTTTCCGCGGCGTTGAAGAACTGATGTCTCATGACACAGCTCTTGTAACCTCTTACCTGGTTCTTGTAAATCGTGTCAATCCTGTCAACTCCTGCCTTATTCGATTGCCGAACCTCGCGCGAAGAGAGTTATACTGAACCCTCTCCAATACAAATTCATAAAAGAGGGCGAGTGTTATGGCAAAGATTACCGCGCTCACTGTCAACGGAAAAAAATTGCCGGTTGACGTAGATTCAACGGCCAGCCTGCTGGGCGTACTGCGCAATGATCTCAACCTTACCGGCAGCAAGTACGGCTGCGGCGAAGGCCAATGTGGCGCGTGCACGGTTTTAGTCGATGGTCAGCCGACCCGATCGTGCATCACTCAGGCGGGCCGCGTTGCCGGGAAACAGATCACCACCATCGAAGGACTCGAAAAAGATGGCCGTCTGCATCCGCTGCAGGAAGCCTTTCTGAAAGCCGACGCCATGCAGTGCGCCTATTGCACGTCGGGAATGATTATGTCGAGCGCCGGCCTGCTACAGAAAAACCCGCGACCAAGTCGCGACGAAATCATTAGTGCCATGAACGGCAATATCTGCCGCTGCGGTACGTACCAGCGAATCGTGAACGCGATCGAGATTGCCGCCGGCACGGTGAAGGAGGTGGCGCGATGACCAACGAAGGCGACCGCTTCGATTTGATTGAGATTGAACGCTACGAACTATTCTCCGGGCGGGCTTACAACTTTGAATTTCATCGCCGCGATTTCATCAAAGTCTTTGGCGCGGGCATTGTTTTAGTCGTGCCGCTGACGCGCGCGCTCGCGCAGCAGGGCCAGCGACAGGGCGAATCCGGACGCGGTGGCTTTAATGAGCGATTGCCGAACGATATTGGCGCGTGGATCCACATCGATGAGAATGGGCGCGTCAATGTCTTTACGGGCAAAGTCGAGATGGGCCAGAACATTCGCACGTCGCTCACGCAAGCAGTTGCTGAAGAACTGCACGTTCCTGTCTCGATGATTCATCTGACTATGGGTGACACTGATCTGACCCCTTTCGATATGGGGACCTTCGGCAGTCGCACGACGCCGACGATGGCGCCGCAATTGCGCAAGGCCGCGGCCGCCGCACGTGAAGTTTTGATCGAACTCGCCGCGCAAAGATTGAATGTCGAGCCCAACACCGTGCGAATCGTTAACGCGCAATTTGTCAATCACGACAAGAGCAAGACGCTCACCTTTGCCGACGTTGCGAAGGGACAGCAGCTGCTGAAAGTCATTCCCGAGAATGTCGCCCTCACGCCCGCCTCTGAATGGTCCGTCTCAGGGACTTCGACGCCGAAAATGGACGGCCGGGACTTCGTAACCGGAAAACATGAATACACGTCCGACATCAAACGTGAGCGCATGTTCTACGGAAAAGTAGTGCGGCCCTCCGCGTTTAATGCGACGCTCGTTTTTTCTGATACAAAAGCCGCAGAAGCGATGCCGGGCGTGACCGTCGTGCGCGATGGAAACTTTATCGGAGTCGCTGCTCCGGACCAGCAAACGGCGGCGAAAGCGGCGAATGCCATCGCCGTTGATTGGAAAGCGCCGGGCCAGCCTTCGAATGCCCAGTTGTTTGATCTCCTTCGTAAGCCCTCAGTAGAGAGAGGTGGTGGCAGCGAAGGTGGCGGCGGCGCAGCCCGACCGCAGGGTTCAATCGCCGACGGTTTGGCGGCCGCAGACAAAAAGCTGGAACAAACGTATACGGTCGCTTACATCGCTCATGCGCCGTTGGAGCCACGCGCGGCGGTGGCGGAGTGGAACGGTGACAAGTTGACGGTCTGGACCGGCACGCAGCGGCCATTTGGCGTGCGCAGCGAACTCGCCGAAGCTTTTCGGATTTCGGAAGATAAGGTTCGCGTGATTGTCCCCGATACCGGCTCAGGCTATGGCGGTAAACACACCGGCGAATGCGCGATCGAAGCAGCGCGGCTGGCGCGTGCGGCCGGCAAGCCGGTAAAACTCGTCTGGTCGCGCGAAGAAGAATTCACCTGGGCGTACTTTCGTCCGGCAGGTGTAATCGATATTAAGAGCGGCGTCAAAAACGACGGCACCATCACCGCCTGGGAATTTCACAACTACAACTCAGGTCCGTCGGGAATTCAGGGCAAGTACGAGATTCCAAACCAAATCAATCAGTTTCACCAGTCAAACTCCCCGTTGCGCCAGGGTTCGTATCGCGGTCTGGCGGCGACTGCCAATCACTTCGCGCGTGAATCGCATATCGATGAGCTCGCGCACACCGTCATGATGGATGTCTTAAGAATTTGAAAGACGAACGCCTGCGGGCGGTGCTGGAGGCGGCGACGAAAGCCTTTGGTTGGCACCAGGCAAAACCGGCACAGACCCACGGCTTTGGTCTGGCGTGCGGTTTTGAAAAGGGCGGCTATGTCGCTACCTGCGCGGAAATCGCGTTGGAGCCAGCGGCAAGCAAAGACGAAGGACGAAGAGTAAGGATCGTGCGCGTGGTCGAAGCATTTGAGTGCGGCGCAATCGTCAATCCGACTCACCTGAACAACCAAATCGAGGGCGCGATCGCCATGGCAGTCGGCGGTGCGTTGTTCGAAGGAATACAATTCGAAAACGGCAAGATCACGAACCCAAAGTTTTCCGCCTATCGAGTTCCGCGATTCCGCGACATGGCGGCAATCGAAGTTGTTCTGGTGGATCGTAAGGATATTCCGTCGGCAGGCGCGGGCGAAACTCCGATCGTTGGTTTAGCACCGGCCGTAGCCAACGCCATCTTCAGTGCGACCGGAGTGCGGCTCAGGTCACTGCCTCTCGTGCCGAAGGGACTAAGCTCGACTTAAGCCGCTAACCGGATTAATACTTCGGCACGCTCGGATCGACTTCGTTTGACCAGGCGGTGATACCTCCTTTGAGGTTGATCAAGTGAGCGCTTCGATCGCCTTGGCGCTGCGGCCGCCCATCTTGCAATGCACGATGGTTTCGCGTTCGGGATCGATCTCGTTCATGCGCCCGAGCACCTGACCGAGCGGAATCAAACGCGAGTTGGGAATCTGCGCGATTTCGTATTCATGCGGCTCGCGCACGTCGATAATTTGAATATCGTCACCCTTATCCAGGCGCTGCTTCAATTCAGTTGCCGTGATTTCTTCCATAGTTTGAGTCTCTGTCTGTGATGGTTGTCTGATTCCGCAAAACTCTTCGTAATCGATCAATTTTGTAATCGTGGGATGCTCGCCGCAGACCGGGCAATCCGGATTCTTTCGCAGCTTCAATTCGCGGAAGCGCATCCGCCAGGCGTCGAACAGAACCAGCCGGTTAACCAGAATGTCCGGCGCGCCGAGAATGATTTTGATCGTCTCGTTCGCCTGAATCGCGCCGATGATTCCCGGCAGCACCCCGAGCACGCCACCTTCGGCACATGACGGAACTAATCCGGGCGGTGGCGGTTCGGGATACAGGCAACGATAGCATGGGCCACGATCGGCCCAAAACACACTCGCCTGTCCTTCAAAACGGAAAATCGAGCCGTAGACATTTGGTTTGCCGGTGAGCACACAGGCGTCGTTCACCAGGTAGCGCGTCGGAAAATTGTCCGTGCCGTCAACGATCACGTCATAGTTGACGAACAGCCGCAACGCGTTCTCGCTGGTCAAACGAGTCTCGTGAGTTTCGATCTCGACGTGCGGATTGATGTCCTGAAGACGATCCTTCGCCGAAGAGATCTTGGGCCGGCCGACGTCCCTGGTGCCGTGAATGATCTGTCGCTGCAGGTTCGACGTATCGACCACATCAAAATCAACGAGTCCGAGCCGGCCAACACCGGCCGCCGCAAGATACATTCCCAGCGGCGCGCCCAGGCCGCCGGTACCAATCATCAGCACGCTGGCGGCTTTTAACTTGCGCTGGCCCTGCATGCCAACTTCAGGAATGATCACGTGCCGGCTGTAGCGCGCGATTTCTTCATTCGAAAGACTGGGCAAGTTTTGATGGAGCGCAGGCATCTCTGCCTGCGGTTCATCGGCATCATTGCCGGCATCCAGGTCAACCACCGCCGCACCCCCGGCGATGGATGGGACAATCAGAATTGTGTCGCCGTCTTTGACCGGCGTATCTGTGCCGTTTTGATGTCTGATGTCTTCTTCGTTGACATAGACGTTAACAAAGTTGCGCAGCGAATTTTGATCGTTGAACAAATGGCGACGTAAGTCGCCGTGGGTTGTCGTCAGCTGGTCCAGTGCCTCACCGGCAGTACGAGCGTCAACCTGAATTTCTGATTGACCGGCGGCAAACTGACGGAGCGCGGTTGGTATGGCGATTGTGACTGACATATTCGAAACCTCTTTCTGATAAGACGACAATCGTTTGGAGTCGGGCTACTGCCCGACTGAGCGGGCGGTAGCCCGCTCCTAAACAACGTTTCTAATCTGTTCTTCATTAAATCGCGAACGATCAGATTCCATCTCCCAGGATCTCAATTCCGCCGCGCCTCCCTGGATCACCGACACGACGATATACGAATAAGTCGGCCAGGCGTGACTTAAATCGTATTGCGATGGCACCGCCTGATCGTCCGGATGTGAATGATAAAAGCCGACCACATCCAAGCCTTTATCGCGCGCGCGTTTCTCGCCGCGCATCAGTTCGTCAGGCCGGATCAGGAAACGATTACGCTTGGCCTCTTCTTCGCGCGCGTTTGAAATCGGATAAGTTTCTGCCACTATCTTTTGACCGGAAGTCTCAAACCGGCCGATCAGGAGCCCGCAACATTCATAGGGATAGTCGCGCTCGCCGTGCATTCGGATTTCGTTAAGATGTCCTTCGTCTAACGTAATCAATCCTGCCTCAACATGTCCGGCCAAAAAGACATACAACAGCGCAAGCTGGAATCGCGATAGCTATTCATTCTCCCAAATTCCTCCGTGCCTCCGCCTCTCTGTGGCTAAGCTTCCAAAGCCTGCTCAACGTCCGCGATAATGTCACTTGCATTTTCAATACCTACGGAAATTCGAATCAGCCCATCGCTGATTCCGAGTTCCTTTCGTCGTGCCGGCGCCAGATCGCGATGCGACGCAGTTGCCGGATGGAGCGCGCTCGTGAATACGTCGCCCAAACTTGTCGACCGCACGCACAGCCTCAAAGCGTTCATGAAGCGAAACGCCGCCTCGCGCGTGTCGTCTTTCAATTCGATCGAGACCAGCGCGCCCGAATATGGTTCGCGCAAAAGGCGGCCAACAGATTCCGACCTGGACAACTCGGGGTAATAAACTCGACCAACTCGCGGATTATCACTGAGCCGCTCGGCCAGCGCGCGCGCATTTTCGCAATGTCTGTCCATACGCACCGCGAGTGTTTTCAGGCCGCGCAAAATCTCGTGCGCCTCCCACGGGCTCAAAACGCCACCTACAAGTTTCATTACACCGACCAAGGCGTTGGCATCGATTTCATCGCGGGACACGACAACTCCCGCCATGGCGTCGGCGTGCCCGCCCAGATATTTGGTGCCGCTGTGGACGACCAGGTCAGCCCCATGTTTCAAGGGCTGACAGAGATAGGGGGAAGCGAACGTATTATCCACGATCAAACGCGCGCCGCTTTGATGAGCGATCTCAGCACAGGCATCAATATCGCAGACCTTCAAGAGCGGATTCGAGATTGTTTCGGCAAGCAGCACGCGCGGTTTCAAACCGGCGGCTTTATGGCGCAGAGTTTCGAGGTCATTGAAATCGGCAGTAACCGTTTTTATTCCGAGCGATCCGAAGATAGTCAGCAGCAGGTTCGTCGTCGCGCCGTAAAGATCCTGCGACGCAAGGACGGTCGCGCCGGGCGACAATTCGCAGGCTAACAAAGCCGCATGCAGCGCCGCCATGCCGGACGAGTACGCGCAGGCCGTAGCGCCTTCCTCGATAGTTCGCATCGCAGTCTCGAGAGCCGCCAGCGTTGGGTTACCGTACCGCGTGTAGATGTAATCAGGTTTCTCTCCTGCAAAAACCTGATCGATCTCTTCCATCGATTCGTAGGTGTAAGTCGCGGCTGCATAAATGGGAGTCGCGGTCGGGCGCCCGGTTGGCGGCGCGCGTCTTTCACCCGCATGAACCAGCTGGGTAGCAATGTCGAGGTGGTCGGGTTTTTTCTCGCTCATAATTTGGGATGTGAGCAGCGTTCAGGTACCTTTCTGTTCCCAGAAGCTCTCGCTCAAGTACCGTTCGCCGCCATCGCAGAGCACCGTCACGATCAGTGAACCGGAGGTCAGCTCGCGCGCGATCCGTAGCGCAGCGGCTACATTCGCGCCCGCGCTGACGCCTACGAAGAGACCTTCTTCGCGCGCCAGGCGCCGGGACATGAACTGCGCTTCTTCGGTTGATACTTCTATTTTCTCATCGGCCAGCGTTGGATCAAAGATGCCGGGCATTCGCGAAGTTGGCAAGTGTTTCAGGCCCTCCAGACCGTGAATCGGCGAGTCCGGCTCCATAGAAATTGCTCGTACGTTTGAATTGAATTCTTTCAATCTTCGCACCACGCCCACAAACGTGCCGCACGTTCCCAGACCACTGAGAAAATGTGTCACGCGGCCTTCAGTCTGTTCCCAGATTTCACGACCGGTGCCTTCATAATGCGCCCGCCAGTTCGCGTCGTTGTTGTATTGATCGGGATAAAAATACTTTTGCGGATCGCCGTTGGCCAAGTCCCGGGCAATCGACTGTGCTCCATCAGTGCCGTGCAAAGGATCAGTCTCGATCAGTTCTGCCCCGTGAATTCGCAGAATGCGTTTGCGTTCTTCGCTCGCGTTCTTAGGCAGGCAAAGCGTCACCGGATAGCGACGGAGGGCTCCGATCATCGCATAGGCGATTCCAGTGTTGCCGCTGGTCGCGTCCAGAATGGTTTTGCCCGGATAAAGCCGGCCTGACCGTTCGCCATCCAGAATCATGGCGAGTGCTGCGCGATCTTTTACTGATCCGCCCGGATTCAGGTGCTCGGCTTTGACCAATACGTCCACGCCTGCCGGCAAACCGCGCGCGATCCGGCGCAGGCGCAATAACGGAGTATTGCCGATCTGCGCCTCCAATGAGTCAGGACTCCTTTCCCGCTGAGACTTTATTGCGTCTGCTTCTGTCATCATGTCGCGTTTCTAAAGAAGGTCGCCCGTCTTAATACGATCGGCGCTCTCTCTTGATCAGGTCACTCATAAGCTCATGTTCTCGCGCGCCTCGCGCTCTTTCACCAAAAGCAAAACCGGCCGTGACTGGGCGTCGCGACCGGTCGTTCTAAACTTTTTGCGCGGTGGCTAAGTCACCAGCTTTCGCGCGCGCAAGTTTCGCCCGGACGCTCCCCCCGCAGGAGAAGCCCAGATACAGGCGCACCAGCAACAGTAATAATTGCGTGTCATGTTAACGGGGAACTCGCACGCAAACTATAGGCGCTGCCTGAAAAAAGTGTCAAGGAGCGTTGTCGGGCCGGCTTCGCCCGCTGAAGCGCGGAAAGCCTATGGCTTTCTCACGAGAAATATTTTTTCTTCCCCGAGGTTGTGCCTCGGATTGCGGGGCCAGGCCCCCCACCCAGGTAAAACCTTTGATTCGAAAAGGCCACGCCCTTCCGCGCATCAGGAGGCATAGCCGCTCGTCTACTTTCTCACCAGAAAATCTCTTAGGGTCTGATACATTCCTTCAAACGATTTGGCACAGAAAAGCACCGGCTGATAGTGCGTGGGGTCGTATTCCTGGTGCGAGATAGCGTCCAGATCGAGCGGGCGCAAATCGGCTTCCCGCATCTCTTTTAGTTCTCCAGCCGATGACAACAAGCCTGTGCCATAGGCTTTCACTTCTCCGTTTTCGCGTAATACACCAAACTCAATCGTGAACCAATAGATGCGCGATAATTGTTCGAGCGCTTCCGGCTGCGTCCTCTGTTTCACTGCACGTCCAAACATACGATTTATTTCCGCCAGCTTTTCACTCGCCAGCGTCACTCCGTGGCCGACAATTTCGTGTACGACGTCCGGCTCAGGAGTATAAAGCGGCGTCGAGTGATGACGGATGTACTGGGTGCAGAGAAAAACTCCGTTCGCCAGATTCTCGAGGAACACGCGCGGTTGAACTAATCCGGCGACCGGCTCGAGACGAAACCCGCTGATTGCCTGCACCTTCTCATTAACTTCTCGCAACTGCGGGATGCGATCGGGCGCAAAGCTGAGGCGCTGCAAGGCCCCGAGGTATTCGGCGCAGGCATATTTCTGATGCGCCGGCTGCAAGGCCGCCCAAATTGTGCGCCACAGTTCATGCTCTTCGCCAGTGTAAGGAGCGTCCGGAATCTCATCGCCGGGTATGTAATTCACGGCAAGTTGCGCGATCTGGTTCCGACGCGCGCGGTATTCCCGATCGCGAAAGCCCGGATGATCCGGATCGAGCTGCACAATCGTGTTTCGATCGGCAATCTCTTCATCAGCGATTACCGGCCGAGTATCCACGTGATCGGACAGCAAGGATTGATTGGACTCTCTTCTCGTCATAATGTCGTTTGCAATGTCAAGCATTGTTCCCTCCAATTTTTGTTGGGAACGCGAGCACCTCGCTCGCATCGAAAGTGCAGCACAAGAAAATTCCGGCGAATTTCTCGCGCGTCCGCGTCGAAAGTCCGCGTTCCCGGCAAAAAAAGAACCGGCCACCGATCCTTCTCCGGAAGGACCGATGGCCGGTTCTGAAACTCGTCTAAGGTTACCTAAGTGACCTCGCGACAGCTCATCGCCCGACCGTCCCTCCAAATGGAGAGCGGACCGCAATAATAATAGTAATAGCGTTGGCTGTTCGCGAAACTATTCATCACTTGTCCCCGTCTTGATCAGAGTAAGTGCTCCGCCTTCATTCGTCAAGCCCAGCAACCAGAGTTCCGCCCGCGATTGTGTCACTCTACGCCACCTAAAAAAATAAGTTGCGCACCCACAGAAGAGTCAGCTTGTCCAAAAATGAAACACCTTAGGAATCAATTCAACAACCCATGCGGGTTAAGTCGGCACCATTTGGCATAATCCGTGTCAATTCATGACGACCCGTCAACAATCGCATCACAACATCAGTGATAATCGCCAAAGCGGCACGGTCATTGCGACAACTAGGCGCGGAGGTTGATGAAATCCAATTACTTTAAGAATA
>WNGK01011926.1_pt1 | contig 10175 bp, 7 predicted proteins | sample 5400601 | NCBI WGS metagenome assembly WNGK01 (sample SAMN13153376, study PRJNA577476) | soil metagenome | isolation source: 60 cm soil or saprolite under Garry oak tree replicate 1 | place: USA:California | collected 2016-06-15 | reverse complement strand
CATTCTTGACGCCCAGCTCCGTCAAGACCCTCAATCCGTGCAGAAAATCATACGCATAGTGCAGTGGATAGTGCAACCGTAGAAAATCGAGCATTATTACAGAATCGTCCTTGTCGGATTTGTAGATGTGATGCCTCAACAGAAACTCTGATCCACGTCTCGCTGAAGCCTCCCATCCCTTTCTCGCGTCGTGTGCCATCATCTCGGACAAAGCCCACAGCGGCTCTATCGTGGCCATGAAGGATCCGTGTTTTCCGGGTGCCGAACAGTTCCATCCACCATCGGGCAGCTGTTTCGATATTAGCCAGTCCAAGGCATCGAGGACCCGGTCGTCCTCGGCATATCCCATCCTCGCAAGAGCCCGGACCATATTCCCGGTCGCGCAGATATGCGGCTCAAACTTTTCGTGACCCTTGGGGCGCAGAGAAACACCACCGGTTTCGACGTTATGCAGCTCTAGAAAATGCTCCACGGTCTTCGCCACTCGCGGGTCTCTAGAAGAAACGCCCAGGTCCGCGAGGACGATGAGCTGCCACGAGCACGCTGAAAACTTGGGAACGTAACACGAGTTCGGATTGTCCCAGTAAGTCTGCTCCTTCTGCCTATCGAAAGTCCTTGCGGCCCAACCCCTGGTCCCTATGAGACTCCGGGTCGTCCGGAGAGAGGGTTCGTTCTCGTTACGTCCCAGTAGACGAACTAGGGTTTCGTAACGGGCTGATGGTTCGTCCTCCTCCAAGAGCCAATCGAGCACAGCTTTGGAAACGGCGACCCTCGAAACCTGAACCTGCGCCAACGTGTTAGAACGCTCGGATTGCCGAAGGATCGGGTGATGAATAAAGCTGTCCCGTGGAGACACGTCCACGAATAGTACTTATCTATCAAGACAGAGCCAACCATGACTTTGTCCGGCTTTGTCCCAGAAAAAATCCACCGAGAAATCAGGCAAACGAATCCGTGTTCTGGTCGCAAAACCGGGACTGGACGGTCATGATAGGGGGGCCTTGATACTCTGCCGAGCTTTCCGAGACGCCGGCATGGAGGTCATCTACACCGGCTTCCTGGCAACGCCTGAACAGGTAGCCCAGATGGCTATTGACGAAGACGTTGACGTGGTAGCTATGAGCCTTCTAAATGGAGCCCATATGACTGCCTTCCCGAAGGTTGCAAAGCTCGTCCGAGACAAAGGTGGAGATGATATTCTGCTCGTGGGAGGGGGAATAATTCCTGATGATGACAAGCCCCGACTGGAGAAATTCGGAATAACCGGGAACTATGGTCCCGGGACCCCACTCAAAACCATCATCGAGCATGTCGAGAAGATCGTGAGAGAACGAGACTTTAGGCGTCCTCGAAGTAGCTAGGCAGTCAACGAGCGAAAGTAGAGGGGCGTGCGAGAATGGGTTTTCTCTCTGTCATGGGTAAGACCCTCATCGGGATATCCATCTTGGCGCTGCCCGTGGCCGTCTCACTGATCCTCATATTCAGCGAAACCCTCGGAATGATAGGAGTAACACTCTCGCTTGGGTCCAGCGTCTTCGTATTCCTATGCGGACTATACGCCGGATTCCTCGGAATCAAATACGAGCGGCTCCAAGAGAGGTTCGAGGCCTTTGTCAATCCTCTGAGGATCAGGCCAAAGGCTTCAAACCTGATCAAAGCTGACTGCCCGGTAGACCATACGCAGGTGGTCTTTGTCCATGTAAGCCCTCACCGAGATGATGCGCGTCCGGACGGCTTGGACATTTTCGTAGGGTCCTGCGGCCACGAAGTACACCGTGAAGAAATAGAAGTAGAGCAGGAGACTGGGACAGCCTCTCCATGACGCGCGGACCCTCGATCGATTGTGAGGTAGACTCAAACTCTATCAGCCCGGGAGCCTATCTTGTTAAAGTGGGTCCAAGAAAGAACTGCTAGGCGACACTCACATCTTCAAACTTACATTACCCTTTGCCTTGAGACCAGCCGGTGGCTTATCTCATATTTATCCGGGCTCCGCCCCCGCCCCCACCCCCAGATGCGACGGGAGCGGGAGGGTCCTCGGCGTAGGGCGTCATCAACGGGTAACGATCATGTCCGAAGGCTGTGTCACCTAAACCGTCAGGGTTCGGACACATGTTCTGCTGGGGCCCGCTACAGTTGTCTACCCCGGGATAGTTCCACCAGAAGTTACCACCGCTCGGATAACCGTTATCCCATAGGTTGTTTGTACCCTGGTAGTCCGTTGCGGTGTCGCACCCGGAACCAGCGCAAAGGAAGTTGTTGTGGTATACCAGCATGTCGCTTGTACTGTAGAACTGGATCCCATAATCATCCGTCACATTATTGCCAGTAATAGCGACGTGGTCAGAGTTTGAGGCCAGAACACCATACCAGATTACGTTCAGGGTAACATTTGTGACTGAAGCCCCATGGACGGATATCATGACTATCCCTTCAACCACGTTGTCGATCCTAAGGTTGCTGGCTTGAAAGTTCGTACAGTTGACTACTATGAGTTGTCCGACGGGGACTCCGTTGATGTTTGTTCCTGAACAGCCCTCGAAATAGTAGAGAGGTTTACCGTTGACAAGGTTGTCGGTTGTTATTGTGTTGGAGCGCAGCTGGGTGTTCTGACCTTCTATGTAGATGCCCATCATATGGAAATTATTGCCGGACATTGTGGTGTTAGTGATACTTGTTCCGTAGGACCCGTAGATGTCGATGTCATTCTGTGAGAACTGATTGTCCTTTACGATTGCATGGTTAATGGTGCCCAGATACATCCCCACGCCACCTCCGGAGAAGTGGTTTTCCGAAATCACGATGTTGTTGTCTCCCGAGCCTCCTTTCAGGTCTATTCCCGCGCCAACACCATTCGAGAGGCTATTTCCCGAGACAGTGATATTGCTTGACGAGCTAACCTGTAAACATGGACCATCATATACACCGGAATCAAGGTACCACGTTGGAACAGTGACATTATTCCCTGAGACTAGGATGTTCCTAGAGCTCGCGATGCTGATACCCGAGTAGGTGTTGGCCAGCACCGAGCCTTCAATCCCACCGTTTGTAACGTTGGAGAAGCTGACGTCAAGACTGCCGAAGCTCCCCTCGTGAATGTAGACGTTCCGGATCACGAAGTATGCATTCGTGTTTTGTATCTGAATACCTAGGGCGCATCCTCCTAGGCAGAGGTCGATGTCCCAGCCTGATATGACGTATGGGTTTGAAGCGGTGCCTGTTCCGCCAGTGACGCCGTTGTTTGTTGTGAAGTCAGAGTTTCCGTTGATGACAATGGCAGGTCTCACGCCAACATAGAGTGGGAGGCTTAGTGAGCGCGATTGGTTTCCGCTTGTTGCTGTTACGCTCAACGAGTAGGTCTGTTTTGAAGTCGAATCTTGAGTCGAGACTGTCAGGGTGGAGTTTGATGAGCCGTTACCGGGCAGGTAGGTTGTTGACGGTATAGTGACAACAGGCCCTGTCGGTGAGACGGTGGCCGTGAGGCTTACTGTGCCTGAGAAGTTTTCATAGCTAGTAAGGAGAATGGTAGAGTTTCCGGATTTTCCCGGTAAGACTGCGATGAAAGCGGGGCTTGTTGTTACGGTGAAGTGTGCGGGGTTTAGCTGGGTGGCGGTTATGTAATCGTAGCTGTCAGCTGTATAGCTGCCCACTTGGGTTGAGATCTTAGTAAGGTCCGTGTTGGGGTCTTGCTCGGTATAAGTTCCAATCAGATTCCCGTCGAAGTACATGGACATTTTTCCAACGGCCATGTCCAACCTTAACTGGCGCCACACGTTCATCTGTGGCTGGTAGCCTGAGCGGCTGAAGACGGGATTATTCCCCATGGAGGCGTCCCTCTGGAGGATGAAAGACCCACCGCTCGCCATCCAAGTGTACGCGTGGCTACTAGTGTAAACGTCCAATCGGAGGTCCCCGATTTGGCCTCCTGCCCATTCCGTCCGCAGGGTCACATTCCAGTCCGACACTCCGCTGGGTATCTTGTCCCAGGTGATGGCGGAACTATAAGGATAAGGGGCAGAAAGAGACAACACGCCGCCTCCAAGGCTATCCCAACATTGACAGCCAAAGGTTGTCCATCCTGCGGCGACGAGATCGTTCATCGATGCATAGTTGAAATCGTCTCGGAAGCTGAAGGAGGCTGGGCAGGCAAATGCGTTTGGGATGATCATGTTCGGCACAAATCCAGCAGTACCAGCGCCCGCGTTAGGGCAGGGTACTGTCCCAGCCCGCAGACGTGGAGGTGCTAGCGGCACTAGGAGTAGCAAAAGGCATATCCATACGATCATCGTTGCAACGCGCAAAGCTTCGCTCGCGGACTAACTACTCCAGTCTCGCATAAATACTAGTACTGACAAATTTCCGCGATTCCTGTCAGCTACTCTAAAGTAGCCTAATTCCATCTGATGGTTAGCGTGGAGCTATTCGACCCGCGGCTCATGAAGCTTCTGTCCTTCTTGACGAGGAAACAAGCTTGGTTGTCTCCATTAGAGATTAGCAACGAGTTCAGGCTGGACGGGGCCAGGGTCTCAGCTAGGACCATCCATCGTTGGTTGTCGCTGCTTCGAGAGAAAGGGGGGTTGGTCTACTATCCGTATCCGCGAGCAAACGTATTAGGGCTCGCGGACGTTCTCGTGACAATCCACGGACTCAACGATCCGGGGATACTCGGCATCGTGCCTTTTACCGCATCGTTCAATGTGGAATGCAGCCTCGACAGAGGTGAACCTTTCGTTCGTCAGGGTTACTGGGTCCCAATAAACGCGATGGGAGAGTTCAGGGAGTTCTGGAGGTCCGCTCGTGAAATGGGCATCTTAAGAGAAGTTGAATTTTATTCGAGCAGGAACACACACTTCATCTTCTCTCCCTTCGAAGATATGACCACACAGGAAGGCTCAGCCGTTTGGACGCGTCCCCCAAACAATTCGTACTTCATGACCCTTATTCAGAAAAATTTCCGCGAGCCCTTCGAAGTGAGACTGCAAAAACCGATTATTGATGCACCCCTCATAATTCCCTTGGTCGTAGAGCACATCTGGGAGTATTACTCCTCTCGCCAAGTTTGGCAAGCTGTTGGACAAGAACATGTGAATGAGGTTTGGAGATACACCAAGGGGCTCCGAGCCCGGGACCTTCGGAGACCAGGAGCTGCTCTTCACTTTCTCCAGGATCAGTGGGATCAGCTAATGCAGAACTTCGAGGAAGTTTTCATTCAGCCACGGGTCTTCTTTGACTGGCCCTCACTGAAAAATTCTACGTTTCTCAGTGTGATAATGCATGCAACTTCCTCGAAAGCCATGCTTGAAGCGGTTTCTCGAATCTCCGAGAGATCAATAGTCACCGCTCTGAAACCCAGTATCAAACTGGACGGTACCTGCCACGTATCCTGTTTCCTTCCGAGCGACCAGTTGGCCCATGTTGCCAGAATCATCGGAGAATGCCACTCCGACAATACGCCCCCTTTGATCGCAATTCAAGACAGAGCCGCAACTCTAGAATTGTTTCAGCCAAACTTCTGCAAATTGGATTGGGGCTGTTTCGATCCTTCCAGCCTTTCCTGGACTTTTGATGGGCAGAAATATCTGGAGCATGCGAAGAAGCTCAAACTGGGTCGGGGTGTGCGGAGAAACGGCACTTACTCATCTGGCCGTTACGCGAATGCGAGTCGCCGTCACACACCGAGTATCTTATCGTCCAAGAATTAGGAGTAGGCAGGGGCCACTCTGCTGATTTGAGCAGAGAGAAGCGTTTGTGGGCAACAATTTCCAACCGGGGATCTCTTGGGAAGACTCGAAATCTCATTAGGTCTGATAGAACCGTCCTCCACCCCCACCGCCGATCGCTGCCGGCGGGTCCGGGACGAACGGTTTCATCAACGGATATCGATCATACCCATAATTTGAATCGCTTATACCGTCAGGGTCCGGGCAGATATTCTGACTGGGCCCGCTACAATTGTCCACGGCACCTGTATTGTCGGACCAGTAGTTGCCCCCCACAGGGTATCCGCCGTCCCAGTGGTTCGCCGTCGGATTATCGTCACTGTACTGTGGGAAGCCGTTCTGGAGGAAGTTGTTTCCAAAGAGAGTGATGTTGGAAGAGCCTGCGAGCCAAACGCCATTGGTGTTCCAGTATAGAATATTCTGTTCAACAATACCGTTGGTCACTTGCTGAAGTTCTATGCCATCCGCGCAGGCCGGGTCGCATCCACCGTAGAAGGAGTCGTAGCCTTTCAGACCTGAGTGGACGTATACGTTGCGAATCACGAAGTGTGCGGTTGTGTGGCGCATCAAGATGCCTGAACCAAAAGTCGAGGTAGACGCGTCGATGTCCCAGCCGGATATGACATACGGGTCAGTCGCGATCCCTGTCCCACTTCGGACCCCATTGGCAGACGTGAAACCACCATCTCCGTCGATCAGTATCGGTGTGTGAGGATATCGCTGGAACACTTGCACGGGAACGCTCATAGAGCGAGAGACGGTCCCGCCTGTCCCAGTGACGGTTATCTCAAAGTCTTCTTCCGGACTGGTCGCAAACGGAGCGACGGCGGTCAAGACGGACGTGGCGGAGCCACCGTTGGTCAAGCTAACACTCGTCGGGTTTAGCGAGACGGAAGGCCCCTGTGAAGATCCGGTCGCGGTGAGGCTCACATTACCGGTAAAGCCACTTCTGCTGTCAACCAGAATCGTAGTATTACCAGACTGCTGGGATATTACGATTAGGGGAGAAGGACTGGCTCCGAACCCGAAGTATGGTGTGGAGGGTTCTGATGCGGTGATGTAGTCGAAGCTATCGGTCGACAGGGCACTTGAGCCAGGTCCGACACTGTTGAGATAGGTATTCGGATCCGCTTCGACATAGGTCGCTGCTAGGTTGCCGTTCAGGTAGGCCGAGACCGTTCCGGCTACCATGTCCAGCCTAAGATCATACCACGTATTCACTTGAGCGGTGCAGCATGTGCTGAAGACAAGCGTGGAATCTCTGAAAAGCTCAGACCCTGTCCACATGTATCGATGCGTTGCAGTGACTGCGATCAGCCGTATCTCATCACCGTAGCCGGTGCTGCTGCCGCCAATCCTCTCTCCCCTCAGTGTGACGCTCCAGTCGGAGACCCTGGTGGAAATAGCGCTCCAGACCGCGGCGGTATTTTCAACATTGCTGTTCTGGGAGAGGGCTAACAGACCATTTCCAACAGTGTAGGATGACGGGAAGCCACCGCTGGTGGTCCAGCCTCCTGCAAGCATCTCTTTCATACTAACATAGTTGAAATCGTCTCTGAAAACATAAGGATTGGACTCTATGAACAGAGAGACCTTGAAGCTATGGGACGCCTGGCCAGATGTGCCGGAGATGGTTACATCGTAGCGGCCTCCCATAGCGGTTGAGGAGGCGGTGACGCTAAACGTCGCCCTAGCGGTGGATGAGAGCAAGACGGTCGAGGGGGAGACGGAAGCCGTAAGACCTGATGTGCCCGTGAGAGTTTGAAGCGTAACGGTTCCAGAGAAGCCGTTGATACTGTTCAGAGTGAGATTACCTGTCACAGAAGAGCCATGGGCCAGGATCAGGTGACTCGGGTTTCCACTCAAACTAAAGTCCGGTCCCGTGCTAGCGGGCAGACTGCTAGCGGTTACGTAGTCGAAGTTAACATGCGAATACCCTGCTGCAGTCGGACTCAGCTCGACCAGGGAAGTGCCAGGATCGGGTTCAGTATAGGAACCCATGGACGCGCCATCGAAGTACATCGTGATCTTCCCAGACACCATGTCCAGCCGCATCGTGTGGAACACGTTGAGGTCAGCAGAGTACCAGCCGTTATGGAACACCAATGCGCCGTCCCTCACGAGAGAAAAATAGCCCCAGTATCCGTCCGCCGCGTACGTGTAGGAATGCTGACTGGTTCCTACAGTCATCCGGATCGTTCCAACCCAGCTTCCTGAAAACTCAGACCATGCGGCGCGCCAGGTAACAGTCCAGTCAGAAACTCCCTGCGGAACGTTGTCCCAGCACACGGCGTCTGCATCCTCCTTTAAGGAGAGAATTCCGTTTCCCACGCTGTATGAGGAAGAGGGTCCTCCTCCGCACTCTGTCCAGCCTGCCGCGATCATGTCGCTCATGGACGAGTAGTTGAAATCGTCCCGGAACGCGAATGGGGTTGAAGAGGCCCAAACTGAAACCGTTTCCGCCATGTAAGGTAGAATGGAAGCCAGTGTCAAGCAGACGATTATAACAAGGCGCACTATCGGCCAGGCTCGGTTTCGAACCTTAGAACCAGTCATCGCCAACGCCACTCTACCAAGACGGGTATTTCGCGGCGCATTGGGGAATATTAACTATCCGAGTACATCCGGTTAGGGTTGTCACTGGTTGAACAGAAATGGCGAGGCGTTCAGCGATAGCCACGGGTTGAGATGGATAGAAGCGTATCAAGATTCGCGTGAGAGCCCTTTGGAAGAGATAGCGAACCCACATCAGAATCTAGGGCCAAGTCCAACTCCTCTCATCTCTTCTTATATCAAACGCTTAGAACTCTGAGATGAAAATTGAACACGAATGAGTTCATCGTTGAGAATGCCCTCAGGTCGTTCTTAGCAGAAGACGTCGGATTTGGAGACATTACCACTGATGCTCTCGTTGATTCCAAGCTGAAGGGAGAAGGACGTATAGTCTGCAAAGAGAGCGCGCTGGTAGCGGGGGTCGAGGAAGCCCTTAAGGAACGGCGGAGGTCCATGATGGAGAGAGAGTGAAGGAAGGTGCCACAGTTCTCTCTGGCCGAGGTCCTGCAAGGTCCTTGCTCTACGTTGAACGGACAATACTGAACCTGCTCTCCCACATGTCAGGAATAGCTACCGCGACCGCTGACCTCGTCTCAATCGTAAGGAAGGAACGTGCTTCGAAGGTCAAGATTGCATGCACAAGGAAGACGATTCCAGGGCTAAGATACTTCGAGAAGAAAGCGGTCATGCTCGGAGGGGGGGATTCTCACCGCCTCAGACTTGACGATGCTGTGCTGATCAAGGACAATCATCTCGCTCTGGCAGGCTCCATACGCGAATCCGTCCGTAAGGCCAAGACTCGAGTGAGCTTCACGAAGAAGATCGAGGTCGAAGCTGCGACCCCTGACCAGGCTGTCGAAGCAGCAGAAGCAGGCGCTGACATTGTGCTCCTCGACAACATGACGCCTCAAGAAATACAGAGATCGCTTAGTCTGCTGGAGGCGAAAAGTCTCCGCAAGCGAGTCCTCGTCGAAGCATCAGGCGGCATCACTCGAGAGAATATTGCCAGCTATGCGAAGACTGGGGTGGATGTTGTTTCAGTAGGTGCGATCACTCACTCAGCTAGAGCCATCGATATGAGTATGGAAGTACATGCTTCCAAGAGGCGCGGCTATTAGGCGGACTGAATGCGGGGAGGTGGCGAATATCATGGAATTATCGTCCGAGAGGGTATTCGGGACCCGACGGTATTCCAAGGGATGACTGTACTTGGAACAAAGACTGGTCAGAATTGGACTCTGCTCAAGGTAGGCATCGAGGCCAAAGCCATTTCGAGGGTGATTCGGGAGATCCAGCTGAATCTCTTAACCGAGAACGGAGTGCCCTACTATACACACTTTTACAATGATGAAGAGCTGATTGTCGTCTTTCCGGAAAAAGTCTTCCACGTGTCACCGGACAAGAACAGTTGGAGAGACGCGATCTCTTATGGAGAATCTTTGGGCGTACCAAGAGCCGAACTGGATTTTAGGCCTTGCAAGTTCCAAGAAGAGACGTTCTAGCTCTTGGACCCCGCCGCTGAGACGTATTCTGAGCTTCTGGGAAGCTTCCTGCTCTCACGCGGAGTCTGGCATCGGTTCATAGAGTTCAACGAGCCGGTCAAGACTGTCGACCAGGCCGCACGAAAAGTCGATGTGGAACAGATCGTCAAGTCCATCGTCCTAGTCGACTCCAACAACACGCCTCTGCTTGTGATCCTTCCGGCAAAGAATAGAATCAGCTACAGGAAGGTCAAAGCCCTCCTCAGCGTCAAGGATGTTAGACTGGCCAACGAAGAGGAGGTCCTCGCATATTCAGGATACCCCGTCGGGGGAGTCCCACCATTCAACATGTTGAAGAGAGCACTCGTGGACCGGGAGATTCTCAAGAACCACACTGCCATAGCTGGGGGCGGAGACATCA
>WNGK01012908.1_pt1 | contig 10178 bp, 11 predicted proteins | sample 5400601 | NCBI WGS metagenome assembly WNGK01 (sample SAMN13153376, study PRJNA577476) | soil metagenome | isolation source: 60 cm soil or saprolite under Garry oak tree replicate 1 | place: USA:California | collected 2016-06-15 | reverse complement strand
ACTACAGTGCCTATCTCTGCGGTTACGGTAGCTGCGACGATAGTATCAGCCAGAATTTCACGGTGCCGTCTAACTCCTCGTCCCTCACTGTGAGCTACTGGTGGTATGCTACGACCACCACCACCTCGCAGAGCTGCGATGATACCTTTACGGTCAGCGTGTTGGACAGCAGTGGCAATGCTATCGGGAAGGTGCAGAGTGCATGTAACACTGACGCCACGCAGAGCTGGCAGCAAGTCACTTTTGATGCAACCAGTCTGCTAGCGAAGTACGCCGGGCAGGACGTGACGCTCGGCTTCAGCGCACAGTCCTCCTCGGGGTCACAGAATACCACCTCCTTCTTTGTGGATGATGTGAGTGTGGCGTAGAGGAAGAAGGTAATCAAAGACCAGCTTCCAGGGCGGAGGCAAAGGAATGCGCGGCCAGCAGGATGTAGCAGAGCGAGGAAGAATGTAATCAGACTGGTTTCCAGGGCGACCCTCGCGGTCGCCCTGGAAGTTTACTCCTGCGAGAAGAATATACTCTTGACCTCGGTGTACAGCTGCGCGGCGTGCATGCCCATCTCGCGTCCAAACCCGCTTTTCTTATAGCCGCCAAAGGGCGCTTCGGTGTGCACGCTGTGGCTGGAATTGACTGAAAGGACACCCGCGCGCAGGCCCTTTGCCACGCGTAATGCGCGTCCTAGATTCTGCGTCCAGACCGACCCTGAGAGGCCATAGACGGTATCATTCGCCAGGCGAAGCGCCTCCTCCTCGCTGTCGAAGGGGAGGATGCAGACCACCGGACCAAAAATCTCATCCTGGGCGACGCGCATCTTATTATCGACATCTGCAAGTATGGCAGGGTGCATGAAGTAGCCTGATTCCTCACGAGGAATGGTGCCTCCGGCAACTAGCCTGGCACCCTCCTCCTGTCCAAGGGCGAGGTAGTCGAGCGAACGCTGGCGCTGACCGGCGGAAATAAGCGGGCCAACCTCGCTCGCTTCATCGAGCGGCTGCCCGATGGAGAGCGCAGCCGTGCGGCGGGCAAAGCGTTCGGTAAACTCTTCATAGATCGAGCGCTGCACCAGGATGCGGGAACGGGCGCAGCAGTCCTGACCACAGTTGCCGAAGACGGAGTAAACCGAGGATTCGATGCAGCGTTCCATGTCTGCACTCCATCAAAATGTCGGCGAGACGGAGAAGGGAAAGCGGGGTAAGCTGGGCAGGTTTCACCACTACCGTGTTGCCACAGGCCAACGCTGGTGCAATCTTCCACGAGGCGATCACCAGCGGGAAATTCCAGGGGGTGATCAGCGCGCACACCCCGACAGGCTCGCGCAGCGTCACCTCCAGCCCGGCATCGTGCACCGGAATGGTCTCGCCAAATATCTTATTGGCCGCGCCGCCCCAGTATTCAAGCACATTGGCGACCAACGACATCTCGCCGCGCGCGTTGCGAGCCTCTACGGTTGCCAACTCTTCTAAGCGCTGCCGCACGAGAGTAGCGGCTTGCAGCAGTATGCGACCGCGCTGCGTCGCGCTGAGTCGAGGCCACTGCCCCTCCTCAAAAGCCCGGTAGGCCACCTGCACCGCCCGTTGGGCATCTTCTGGCCCTGCCTGGGCTACCTCGGCGAACGGTTTCCCTGTTCCCGGCTCGATCACAGCGAAGGTTTTACCATCTGCGGCGGGGACACGCTCTCCGCCCAGTACTATATGCTCGATAGTCATGGTGTCTCCTTATTGATACAAATCCATTGGATATGATTGTACCATTGGAGTGATATACCTTGCACAGCTATAATTTGACCAAATCCGCTTTCAAAGGGATGAACTTGCAAGGAGAGACTTATAAGTTTATACTTAGTAAGTGAAAGGAGTAACAGGTGGAGCCATTACCGCTTGAAGTGACACATGCCGCTGGTGAATTGCGCGCACTGGTCGGTCGTCTCTCTCGCCGCCTGCGGCAAACCAGCGTGGTTGGCGAAATGACCCTCTCCCAGGCATCAGTGCTGAGTTTACTCGAACGGGAAGGCCCAGCAACCCCAGGGATCCTGGCCACCAGGGAGCATATTAGCCCACAGTCCATGGGGGCTATCCTCATCTCGTTGGAGGCGCTTGGACTGGTCTCACGCACGCCAGACCCAACCGATGGGCGCTCTCTCGTTATTTCACTCACCGAGGCAGGACTCCAGGCAGTTCAGGGCGCACGACGGCACCGGGAAGAGCGACTTGCTCGTGCCCTTGCCGATCACTTCACTGCCGAAGAGCAACAGGTGCTGATCGCAGCACTTCCGCTCCTGGAACGCCTGGCCCGGTTGCTCTAAGGCGAGCTCCTCTACCTGGACAGGTTGGTAAGAGAGACGCCATATCATAACATGCAGCAGTCTCCGCCGCTAGATGGGACGAACATGACAGAAACACTCACACAGGAACAAGTACAACGCACACACGATCGCCGCCGACGGCCAGTCGGGCCTTATTACAAATGGGTGGCATTGACCAACACCACGCTGGGCTCGTTAATGGCAACCATTGATGCCAGCATTGTGCTCATCGCGTTTCCCGCTATCTTCAAGGGAATTGGAATTAACCCACTGGCCCCTGGCGAAGCCAGCTATTTCCTCTGGCTTCTGCTTGGTTATATGGCCGTGACCGCCACGCTGCTGGTGACCTTTGGCCGCATCTCTGATATGTTCGGTCGGGTGCGCTTGTATAACCTCGGGTTTCTCATTTTCGCCATTGGCAGTACTCTGCTTTTCCTGACACCGAGCACAGGGAATACCGGGGCACTCGAACTCATCATCTTCCGTCTGATTCAAGGCATCGGCTCAGGGTTTCTCCTCTCCAATAGCGCGGCGATCCTGACCGATGCCTTTCCAGTGGAGCAGCGGGGGCGCGCACTCGGCATTAATCAGATTGCAGGGATCGCCGGGTCTTTCATTGGCTTGATTGTCGGCGGCATCCTGGCTGCGATTAACTGGCGTCTCGTCTTCCTCGTCAGCGTGCCGGTTGGGATCGCCGGAACCATTTGGGCCTACACGATGTTGCGCGAAACAGCGACCATCCGTGAACATCAAAAGATTGACTGGCTGGGAAACGTGACCTTCGCGCTTGGCCTCACCATCTTCCTGTTGGGGATTACCTACGGTATTGAACCGTACGGTGGGTCGCCAATGGGCTGGGGCAATCCCCTGGTCATCGGAGCAATTCTTCTGGGCATTGTGCTTCTGGCATCCTTCATCTGGATCGAACTGCACGTGGACGACCCTATGTTCCGGCTCGATCTCTTCAAAATTCGCATGTTCGCTGCTGGCAATATCGCTGGCTTTCTCTCCGCCCTGGGGCGTGGCGGCCTGCAATTTATGCTGATTATCTGGTTGCAAGGCATCTGGCTGCCATTGCACGGCTATAGTTTTGAAGAGACCCCCTTGTGGGCAGGCATTTTTATGACCCCCTGCTGATCGGCTTCATTTTGATGGGTCCGATCAGCGGTTACCTCTCGGACCGCTTCGGAGCCCGTCTTTTCTCGACGGCTGGCATGCTGATCCAAATGCTCGGCTTCCTCGGGCTGACCTTGCTGCCAGCCAACTTCAACTATCCGGTCTTTGCCGTGCTGCTCTTCATGCTGGGCTGTGGTTCTGGCTTGTTCGCCTCGCCCAACACGAGTTCTATTATGAGTAGTGTTCCCCCGGAGACCCGCGGGGCCTCCTCGGGGATGCGCGCCACCTTCCAAAATAGTGCCACCCTGGTCAGCATCGGCCTCTTTTTCAGTATCGTCACGCTGGGCCTGGCAGCAGCGCTGCCTGCGACCCTCTCAACGGGGCTGATTACGAATGGTGTGCCCAGGCAAGCGGCTACCACCATCGCGCATCTGCCCCCAACGGCTGCGCTCTTTGGTGCGTTTCTGGGGTATAACCCGATTGGAGAGCTTCTACCGCCATCGGTGCTGCAAGCCATCTCACCCACACACCGGGCGATACTGCTGGGCAAGACGTTTTTCCCGAACTTGATCTCTACACCATTCATGGATAGCTTGCACGCGGTTTTCTATATCTCGGCGGCACTGTGCCTCATAGGGGCGGCAGCATCGTTACTGCGAGGTAAGCGTGTTGTCTATGGGCAAGAGAAACACTGAGCGAACAAAAGCTGCAAAGTCATTGTGCTACTGACATACTGTTGTCACTCGCATAGGTTAGACTGTGAATAGAAGAGAAACCGAGTGCCACAGTTGGTGTGGCTGCTCAGCTTTGAAAGGAAGGAAGACCCATGGCAAAGCTTCTGGGACCCGATTTTATCAGCTTGCAGGTGCGCAACCTCTCCGCCGCGCGCGCGTTCTACACGGAGATGTTGGGCTTGACTATCGATGAGCGCTTCAACACTCCCGATTTTGTCCTCTTCGATTCCAGTACGATCCCTTTTGCTCTCAGCGAAGCAAAAGTGAACCTGGATGAAGCACCGCAGCCGGGATGGGGTATGACGCTCTGGATCGACTGCGATCATGTCGATGAGTTGCATGCTAAAATGCAAGAGGCTGGAGCCACCATCATCCAGCCACCCTATGATGGTCCATTTGGGCGCACTTTCGTCTTTGCTGATCCCGATGGATATCGGATTACGGCCAATGAGAACCCCTGGGATCGCTTTCCTTTGGGCGGCAGGCAGCACTCATAGATGCCTGCACCAGTCGGGTCGAGTTCCCGTGACTCTGTAGCGATGCCTCGATCAGTGGCGAATTTTTCTGTCAGGTGACAGCAACTTACATCGTCGTCCAACCTGTAATATTCAGTTGTGTGCCATCGGCTATCGAGGCGAAGGTGGTGGGCATTCCCCCGTTCAATGATCCGAAGACCAGGGTGAAGGATGAGACGTTTGCCTGGTAGTTGATCGGTTCGAGGGCATACATACTGCCATCGCGCGAAACGTTTGACCAGGGGTATTGGGAGTTGCCATTCAGTGCGCTTAGAGTGTGCGCGGCGTCACTGGTCAGGCGCGTCAGGCGGGAACCGTCGGCGTTCATCTTCCAGAGTCCGTTATGGCTCGTGTCTGCGTTGGGAACAGCGACCTGGTCATTGCGAATTAACACGAGCAGCGTGTTGGCGGTGACTGCGCGCACTGCCACCGTGTCGTATTGGGGGCTATTTAATACGGTGGCCTCCGCCCCACCTGTCGCGGGCTGAACAGTGATCTTTCCTGGTGGAAAGCAACCGCCCTGACCACAAAGGCCGTAGTCAACGTAGAGGTGCGTGCCATCGAAGCTGCTGTCGAAATCTCCAAAGGTTTTCTGCACAACGGTTGTGAGGTCGCTGATATGCTGATTCGGCCCTTTGCGGGTATCCAGGATGTAGATCATGTCCGGCGGCTGGTCGGGCTGTATATTGGTCAGGTAGATGCGCGTGTTGTCGAGCCAGGTGCGAAAGTTGAAACCAACAATGCCGTTATTGGTCGAAGCGGTGAGTTCGCTTTGCAGGTTGCCGTTGGACATGTTCAACAGATAAATAGTTTCAAGGCCATTCGTGAATCCACCAAATACCACTTGTTTTTGATCGGTAGACCACTGTGGCCCTTGTATGCTGTTGCCGTTTGCGCAATAGAGCGTTTGTAAACCCTTGCCGTCCATACGGATCAGCTGTAGCTTCACCGGTCCCGATGTAAACGAGGTATAGGTGACAAAGAGAATCCACTGCCCATCCGCCGAAATCTGCGCGTTGGTGATGGAGCCGGGCAGCTTGACGACCTCGGTTTTGTTGCCGGTGGTCACATCGTGGCGTTTCAGGGTGCCGAAGGTGGGTGTATTCCCCTGGAATTCATTGACGGTATACACAATGTTCGGGTGGCTTCCCAATGCCAGGGGAGCCATCACTGCTGCACGCGCTGTAGCAGCCGCCGGACAATTGGTCTGCGTCGGCGGCTCTGGCGCGGTCGTGGATACAGGTGTGGTGGTAGGCATTTTAGCGCCGCCAATTGTTGCCGTTGCTCCAGGTGTCGTACCGCTGGTAGGGGTTTGACCAGTTGTAGTGGGTGGAGTTGAACTACAGGCCGCCAGTAAGACGATCAGGACTATGCAGGGGAATAAAAGGCGCGGGACGAGTTTTTTATGCATGGGTTTTTCCTTTCTGAGTATTGTACCATTTTCCAGGTATAAGACCCGCTTGACAGCGTGTATAACTTGGTGTATCTTTGACGTAACAATCATAGGAAACGCGCTGATCGGGATTAGTAGGCGTTGGCGTAGTCGAAGAGCGAGTCGGGAGAGTGCAAGCCGACAGATGGTGTCGCGTCGAACCCACCTGTGAGCGTCAGTGAGAAACTGACCGGAACCTCACCGTTAACAGGAGGAGCGATTAAGATTCTGTTTTGACCGCATAAGTGGAGTTGTGCTGTAAAGCGCGGCTCAAAAAGGGTGGTACCACGGGTTATAGACTCGTCCAAAATGTCAGGACGAGTTTTTTTATTGCTTGCAAATGCTGCACCATTTTTAGGAATCAATGGGTTCAGAAAGGAAAAAACATTGGCCGGTGAAGAAAAGTATGTTGAGGAGATCGTTGACCAGGAAGACAATTTTTCGCAGTGGTATAACCAGGTGGTGCGTAAGGCTGAATTAGCCGATTACGCGCCTGTGCGCGGCTGTATGATCATCCGACCGTATGGATATGCCATCTGGGAGCATATTCAGAGCCTGCTGGACGCGCGCTTTAAGGAAACGGGCGTGATGAACGCCTACTTTCCGCTGTTTATTCCACGCAGCTTCCTGGAGAGAGAAGCGGAGCACGTGGAAGGCTTTGCCCCTGAGCTGGCCTGGGTGACGCGCGGAGGAGGTGAAGAACTCGAAGAGCCGCTCGCAATCCGTCCAACCAGCGAAACCATCATTGGGTATAGCTATGCCAAATGGATACAAAGCTATCGCGATCTGCCCATCCTGATCAATTTATGGAACAACGTGGTACGCTGGGAGAAGCGCACAACCCTGTTTTTACGCACAACCGAATTTCTGTGGCAGGAAGGCCATACCGCGCACCGCACTGTCGAAGATGCGGAAGAGCGCACGCTGCAGATGCTGGAGGTGTATCGCTCCTTCGCTGAAGAAGACCTTGCCATCCCTGTGATAGCGGGACGCAAGAGCGAAAACGAGAAATTTGCCGGCGCGCTGCGCACCTATTCGATTGAGGCCATGATGGGCGATGGCAAAGCCTTGCAATCGGCGACCAGCCACAACCTTGGCACGAACTTCGCGAAGGGCTTCGATATGCAATACCTGGATGCCGATGGGCAGCGTAAGTACTGCGCCACGACCAGTTGGGGACTGAGTACGCGCACTATTGGAGGCGTGATTATGGTGCATGGTGACAGCTCTGGGTTGATCTTGCCGCCGCGCGTCGCACCGTACCAGGTTGTGATTGTGCCGATCTGGCGTAAGGAGGCCGATAGAGCGAGTGTGAGCGAAGTGGTCACACGCATCGAGAAGATGCTGAAAGGCAAGATTCGCGTGAAGGTGGACATGAGCGAGAACACGCCTGGCTGGAAGTTTAACGAGTGGGAGATGCGCGGCGTTCCGGTGCGTATCGAGATCGGGCCGCGCGATGTACAGAACAACAGCGTTGTGCTGGTGCGGCGTGATAATCGCGCGAAAGAAGTAGTCTCCATCGATGCCCTGGAAACACTGCTTCCCGGGCTATTGGAAGAGGTGCAGCAGGCGTTGCTCCAACGCGCGCGTGAATTTCTCAAGAATAATACCTTCGTCACCGACGATTACGAGGAATTCAAGCAGATTATCGAGAGGCGCGGGTTTGCGCGTGTGAAATGGGCCGAGGATAGCGCAGCCGAACTGGCCATCAAAGAGGAAACCAAGGCCACCCTGCGCGTCATTCCTTTCGATCAGCCGGAGGGCGGCGTGTCCGGTAAAAGCATCTATACCGGCAAACCGGCCACCTGCGAGGCCATTTTCGGGCGCGCTTATTAGGATGTGAGGGTTCGATTACCTCGCTTTGACAATCACTACAAGTGGCAGGCGGACATACGAATCAATGGCGACGTGCTGGCTGCCTCCATTGACGTAAAGGCCGGTAGATGAGCCGCCGTCCAGGTTGAGGGCGATGTCGATGGATAGGTCCGACGAGGTGAGCAGGTCGGCGAGTTGGTTGAGGGTAAACACCTGGCTGGGACTGGCGATAAAGAGCATTCTGCCCTGCCTGTCCATCGCCACGATGCTGCGGCGGTTCTGGGTAGCGTCCGCGTTAAACTGTGTGCGCTTCCCATCCAGCACCAGGGTTGGGGATGATTGAATGGCCTGCGATAATTGTTCACTGGCGTTGTATGGTTGTTGACGCAGCGAACGCAGGCGAATGTGCCCCTGCGCGTCAACGGAAAGCATGCCGCCGAAACCTGTATACGTCTCTCCGAATACCTGCCCATGGGAGATGACGAGGGCCGTTGCCTGGTCGTTCAGGTCGAAGAAGCCTCCATTGATGATGGCTGTTGCCCGTTCCTGCTGCATCCACTGGCTCATTACCAATGGTTGCGCTGGCTGGTAGCCTACACTCAGGGTGACGGCGCGCAAATCGGAGCGCACAATCGTCACTGTATCCTCATCGCCGCCGTCCGTCTTCCAGTCCTCGTAACGCACCTCGACACCACGCGAGGCGCTGTACCACGTGTTCAACTGCGGGTTGCCGGGCACATTGCTGGCCGTCGGTGTTGAGGAGCCGCCAATGCTGGGGACATCACATGCAGTCGATAAGAATAGGAGGCAGAGAAGGATAATTGACCAGGGCGACCGCCCTGGATGGTGTATGCCTTGCCCCAGATGGTTATAATTGCCCACGAATACCGTTACCTTTTCCAGGGGGTTGCTTCGATGGCTGACATTGTGCCCTTGAACTCCATGGCCAGTTTCAGCGCGGTTTCGTGGGCGATATTTTCAGCGGTATCGTCGAGTGGGGTCAGTTCTACTTTGCCGTAACGCCGTTCCAGGGCGCGCTGGATGAGGTAGTCGGTGAACCACGGATTTTTGGGGAGGAGCGGGCCGTGAAGGTAGGTGCCATAGACCTGCTTATACCTGGCTCCCTCGAAGCCGTCTTTGCCATTGTTGCCCCAGCCGACGATGACCTTCCCAAGCGGCTGCATATTGTCACCGAGCCAGGTGCGCCCGCTATGATTTTCGTATCCTACGAGTGTCTTTTTCCCCACTCCCTCAAGATCGCATTCCATCGCCATGTGGGTCATGAAGCGCGTGCTGCCGCCTTCGGTATAGAAATCGAGCAGGCCCACGCCTTTGAGTTCCGGTCCTTGCGACGGTTTGTAATAGTGGCCGAGCAGTTGGAAGCCCGCGCATATGCTGAGGAAGACCACGTTGGCTTGCGCCGCTTCGATCAAGGCTGGCCCTTTGAGCTGGATATCGCGTGACGCCAGTTCCATTTCACGGTCGGCGGCCCCGTGAATCAGCAGCAGGTCATATTTGGTGAAATCGGGGGTTTGCCGGACAGGCAGCGCTTCTGTATGGCGTAGAGGTTGCCCCGGTCCGCCGCGACGCTCATCAAGGTAGGATAGAGATGTGCAATTTTGAGAACCATGCCTGTATCTTGAACTTCATTACTCATGCCGATTGCTCCTCAGAAGAAGATCTATCATATAGTCTAGCTGTATTACCCGCCAGAGATATTATACTCATGCAATATTAAACGAAGGAATGTGGCTTAAGATACATAAACGGTACCTTAATGGGGCTGTCTGTTGTTGTTGGGGCAAATGCGGTTCAGATATTATGTGAAGGACAGTGGTATGAAAGAAAGGGAGCATGGATGGGGAGGAAGCATGGCATGGGACAAGTGCGGTTCAGATATTGTGTGAAGGACAGTGGTATGAAAGAAAGGGAGCATGGATGGTTTGTAATCATCCATCGATGGTGATTTACCAGACGAGGGGAGCATGGTATGGATGGGGAGGGAGCATGGATGGGGAGGGAGCATGGATGGGGCAGCATTCATGATGCTGCCTCATCCATACTCTCGCCCCATCCATGCTGCTGTCCCATTCATGATGCGGTCGCATCTATGCAAAAGGCAGCAGCTTATTTTATTTCAGATCGGTAGTGACAACGAACCACTTGTTGCCCACACCCTCGCCGTGGGACTGAGCGGGGCCGCTATCGCCCGAAAAGGTGTAGAGAAGATGGCCGTTGTACTCAACCTGGTTGCCGTTCGC
>WNGK01027118.1_pt1 | contig 10179 bp, 9 predicted proteins | sample 5400601 | NCBI WGS metagenome assembly WNGK01 (sample SAMN13153376, study PRJNA577476) | soil metagenome | isolation source: 60 cm soil or saprolite under Garry oak tree replicate 1 | place: USA:California | collected 2016-06-15 | reverse complement strand
GGGCCAAGGACGCCATCATCGCCCGGCGCGGGAAGGAAGCCAAGAACATCGCCAAGGTCGCGGCCGCCCGCAAGCTGCTCACCCTGGTCTTCTACGGGATGCGCGACGGGCAGATCCGCTGCCTGTCCAAGTCTCCCGGTGACCTGCCCGTCACGCCGGCCGGGCGAGCGGCATGAACAGCCTTCCCTGGCCGGCGGCCAGGCGCGAGGTCGCCAATCATTCTGCCCCGCCGCGACGCGGGCGTCTCCCTGATTGACCCCGCCTGACCGTTTCCCTGACGCGGACCCGCCCCATGCGCCCCCGGCTGCGGCCGGGTAGACCCGGAAGATGGGACGGACCCGAGAACAACTCAACCCAGCACGACCCCCGGCTCCCGTTTCTCCCGGCAGTCACATCACCTTGGCGATCAGGAAACAGGAGACGCCAGTCACGCGCGCCCCGGCACGCTGCCAGAACCCCGCAAAACACCCCTTGACACGGCTCCGCTCCTTCAGGGATGAATGGACACGTCACAGCGTGGCCTTCTCTTAGACCACCATCTGGAGCAGCGACCGCTGTAGCGATGGCGTTCGACGTGGGCCTGATCGCCTTTGACATTGCTGAACATGTGCCCAGAACGCGGGCCGCCGATGGGCTAATACCGGGTCTAGACAACCAAAGCTAAGTAATAGTAAAGTCAAGAATCTAATGTGGCGGGATTCGGGGGGGTCCAACGCGCAACGGTCAGACGGCGCAATAGTGGCGGGCGAGCTCCACGGATCCCACTCGGTGGGGGTATCATGCGCCGAGCACCGTCCCGGCAGGTAAGCGCGCGCGTCCAGCCAGGAACCGGAAGGTTCCGTTGGCGCTCGCCACCGCGCGGTCCTCCGCGCGTGCCTTGTGACCTCACCCGGCTGTCTCTTCCTGCTGCCATATTGGTGCTGCCATTTCCACTGAATCCGCGACAGCGCCCGTGGACCAATTGCCAGAGATGGCAAGCGCGATCTGCCGGAGAGAAGGTTTCTTTGCGTGCTTATCGCATTATTCATACCTCAGCCGTTTTGCCCGATTGGCGGCAAGACGGTTGGCGTAACCGATCGGCCCTCGGCTATTCGTTCGCGCGGCCGTCCTTTCACCGAGCTGTTAGTTCCGGCGCCGAGTCCGTGGCGCGGTAGCTCTGCCGGTGCCGCTTTCAGCGCCAGCCACCCGGCACTGATCGCGGTCGGATCACCGGTTGGTGGGCCCGGTGTGTCGACAAGCCCGCACCCCTAGGAAAGGTCTCTCACGAGGGAGTCGTAGATGATCAAGATAAGGACCAAAGCCCCTAAACGGAGGCATACTCGTCTGTACCAAGTCGCGGCGCTGGCCGCATTGGTGGCCGCGACTTCGCCGGCGGTGATCGCCTCGGCGCATGCCACCAAGGTGTCGGCGCATTCTTCCCATGCCACGGCCCGGTTCCGCCAGATGGCAGCGCCGCCGGGGGTCCTTGTCCGCGCGCAGACGTTCAGGACCGCGCCAACCGGGACCGCTGCGCAGCGTAGCGCGGCCGAGCGAGCCCTAGCGCTCTCACCGCGCCCCGGACCGAACTGGCCGCGGGCGCCCCGTCGGGCTGCCGTTGCCCACGGCACCCCTCCCACGCTCAAGCTGCCCGCCGCAGGCTCCCTCAGGCCTCAGGCCGGAGGCGCCGCGACAACGTTCCGGAACACCGTCCTTCCGAACGTCCCGGCCAAGTCGCCGGTCAACGAGCCAAGCACATCAGGTGCCGGCAAGGTGGTGTTCGCGACCGGGAACTGGTACGCCGGCTACTCGCTGAACCAGGGGGCCACCTGGACTTACCTCAACCCGTTCACGATCTTCGGCGGCGGGTTCTGCTGCGACCAGGTCACCACCTACGACGCCAGCCACGACCGGATCTACTGGCTCGGGCAGTACTCGAACGGCATCAACATCGCCACCGCGGCGGGGACGAACCCCGCTACCTGGTGCAGCTTCCGTTTCACGCCGGGCACCTTTGGACTGCCCTCGACCGATGCGTTCGACTACAACCACATGGCCGTCAGCTCCAACTGGCTGTACTGGACAACGAACGACTATGCCGCGGCCGGCTTCCGGCAGGCCCTCATCGTTCGTATCCCGCTCCATTCGCTGCTGGCGCCGCCCGGCACATGCTCGTTTCCCTCCTTCCAGTTCGTCGGGCGTGCAGATGAGTTCTCCGACGCGTTCGTGCAGAACGCGAACGACACGATGTACTGGTGGACGAGCGCCACATCGCGCATCGGCCGCGGGGCGGGACTCGCGATCGACCGGGCGAACGACAACAGTACGGGCGTCAGCGCCAATACACGTGCCGTCGATGCCTTCATCTACATGAGCCCCGGCGCCGCGGGAGGCCAGTGCGGCAGCACCGACGGGGTCGTCCTGAACTGGTGCCAGCGGACCGATTCCCGGCCGGCCGGCGGCGGCTACCTGGCGATCAGCTCCCTGGGTGAGCGGACCGGCTTCTCGCCCGGCGTGGCCCACGACAACGACGAGATCCTCGGAGTCGCCGTGCATGCCAGGCAGGACCCGGCCCATGGTCGCCCCTTCCCATTCACCCGTCGTTTCTATTTCCGGGCCAGCGATCTGGCGTACCTCGGGTTCGGTGACGAGGCCTTCTCCAACGCGGCGGTGATCTACCCGGACATGGCACCGGACAACCGCGGCCACATCGGGGCGGTCTTCGCCTGGGGCGGCGGCACCGGGACGACCCACTTCTTCCCAGGGTCGGCGTTCATGATCGACGACGACGTCAGCCCCGTCGCGTTCAACTGGGCGACGGTCCTGTACCTTCCCGGTGCCGGGAACGCCTGCCTTAACACCCAGGATAAGCTCCGAAGGTGGGGAGACTACCTCACCGTTCGCCCGTGGGAGCCGTCCCGGAATGTCTGGCTGGGAACGGGGTTCCGGCTCACCGCAAACGCGGGCGCGTGCAACGTCAACACGCCGGCGGTTGAGGTGCACAATATTGTGTTCGGGCGCTCAGGGGACTTCGCGTCCTATGCGCGATGGCGGAACGCCTGACAGAGCTAGGAACGGAGGCTTCCGCAGGACGGGACCCCGGCCCCTTCGGGGTCGGGGTCCCCCCTTGCGCGTAGCGAGTCGGCGGGAGGCTACTGGGGCAGCGGGCAATCGCTGCACCCGGTAATTTCGACCCGACCCCCCCGCGCGGCCGTCAGCCGAAGGATCGCGCTCCCTGGCCACCCTTGCGCGGCGATCGGGGTGAGAAAGTAGTGCCCAGGCCGGACGTTCGAGAACCTGAACGCGCCGTCCCGCCCAGTGGTCGCGACCGCGATGGGTTTGGGCGGATTCAGGATGAGGGTGCCGGGCACGAACCGCTCCGTGTACAAGCCGATCTCTACGCCGCTTACCGGCGTCGGCTCGTGGTGCTGGGAGTCCGTTTGCTTATACACACCCAGAATCGTCCCGGGGGGTGGGAGAGCCGATACACCTGAAACCGGGGCGCCGAGGGAACCGCACGATGCCAGGAGGCCAGCCATGATAGCGAGCATTACCATGCGTCTCATCATTGCAATCAGACGGGCCGGGGCAGGCTGGGGGTTCCCGCTCATGGTTCTCCAGCCGGTTGCGCCCGGCAGTGGAGGGCGGCTGATTGTCGGCGCCAGGTAAGAGACCAGAGACCCCCGTACCGACCCGCCGAGACCCGGGCCTGCTGATCGAGGAAAGAGCTCACGGCATCCGGGCCTCTTCCTGTAGCTGATCGCGATGGCGAGCGTCGCCGGGGTTCTGGTTGGCGTGTTGGCTTGTTGGGGTTTCACAAGGCAATCAGTGCGCCAACTGGAGGGCTGCATCGCACCGGGTTTGGCAGAGGCTTCAGATGTTGGTCGCGGCCACTTGCGGAGCCCAACTCCAAGCGTAGCAGTTGGCTTCGTGCTCCGCGGGCGGGCAACCCGTCCAAGGGCGCAGGCTCGATCGGAACTGGTCCGGGTTAGTGGTGGCCGCCGGGCTGGCCGATCGGCGAGTGGTAGTCGTTAGGGGATGTAGATGAGTATTATCGCGGTCGCGGTCTGTGACCTTACGTCGTCCGTCCACGATCGCTGACGGCGCATGGGAACTGAGCGCCGGCCTTCGAATCGGTCCGCCCTGTCCTGCTGGGACAAAGCTGCTGGCGCAGGTCAGGCGGGTCTGCCCGGCGTCGAGCCCGACTAGGAGCAGATCGGTCTGGGCAAAGTCGTCGCCTTTGCACAGCAGCGGCTCGCCGGCGGCGCCCATATCTTCGACCGGCCCGCGCGGCGCCTCAGATGTACCGGTCGGCAAGACTATGGGAGCCCCGGCCCGGCCGCCGCCCCGCGGCAGCGCCACCCGGCTCCAGCCCGCCGGGCGACGCAGCCTCCGCGGGCGACGATTGCGCGCCGGGTTCCGGGTGTGGTGGCGGCGGTGGCACGACGGCTCCGCTCCTTCCGGGCGAAGTCCCGGACGGAGCGTAGAGATCTTTGCCACACCGGCAGGATGTCGTGGCCAACCAGAACAGGCAACGCCTGGCCCCTCCGGGGCAGTCCGGCTGACGTGAGGCGCCGCTGATCCGTACGGTCGGCGGGTGGGTGTCGATCTCTGTACTGAGGCGGCGGATTGGCCGTCGTGCACCACTCGCTGATCCCGAGCTCGCGGGCGACATCCGCGATACTGCAGACCCGTGCGGTCATCGCTCCGCGGCGATTTGAGCATCACCTTTTTCGCGGTCGTCGTGAAGGAACGCGGTTCGGTCCATGCAGATGCGCCCCGATACGCCTCGGCCTGTTTGACGCCTTTCCACTTGAGGAGAATCGACCCATCCTTCAGCCACATCATCTGATCACGTCCGCGCCGGCGCTGCCTGGCTGCGTCCTGGTCGGCAGTGTTGTGTTAGGGGCCGCAACTGGTGACGACCGTTCTGCGGCGCCTCTGGACCGTCACCGAAGTTCAACGGAACTCGGGACAGCCTCATGGGCGCAGGCGCCGAGATGGATCTGCGGTCGGTAGATGAGCCCGGCTGACCTTCCCAGCGCACTCTCTTGCTGCCGCCACTCACCGCCGCCGACTCCGGCCAGGCGCCACGAATCGAGGTGACCCCTCGGTGACCGAGCCGATGACTTCTCCGAACGGTACGGGGACCTGCTGACCGGGCAGTACCGATTTGGGCGTGCCTCCAACTTTCCGGACTGCGGATCCTTTAGGATCCTCAGATGGAAAGGACCAGTCAATTGCCAGGAAAGCCAAGAATTATTCCCCGGAGTTTCGCGAGGAAGCCGCCCGGCCGGGTCTGGCCGGAGGCTGGGCTGGTCTGGGTCATCTCGGTGGCCGGGTTCGTTTCGGCCGGCTGAGCGGCCGGCCGCGTCACGAACGTACTCCGGCGCCCCGCCTTGCTCGCTCAAGCCCGGGCTTCATGAAGTCGATCTCACTCGCGGTCGGGTCATAGTCGGTCGCGGGATGGTCGGTCCAGGTGAAGTTGTCAACCGTAAAGACGAACGTCGTCGGCTCGGCGGCCAGCGCCCGGGTCGTCAGGGCCGGGGTTGTCAGCGCCAGCGCGATGGCGCAGGCGCCGACAATTAGCGATCGGGTTCTGTGCATGTTGCTGCTCCTCCCGTCGGATGGTTCAGCGGCAAGCAAGAGCCCAGCAGCAGCCGCTAAAGAATCGCTACGAGAGCGCCAACAGAGCGCGAAGGGGTGGTAGCGTCTCCCGCGGGAGACGAGCTTGGAATTCCGGATTCTCGGCCCGCTTGAAGCCGAAGAGAACGGTCGCCTCCTCGCGCTCGGCGGCGCCAGGCAGCGCGCGCTGCTCACGCTGCTTCTCCTTCACGCGAACGAGGTCATCCCGCGCGACCGCCTGATCGGCGAGTTCTGGGGCGAGCGCGCTCCCGAGACCGCGGCCACGGCCCTGCAGGGCTACATCTCCGGGCTGCGCAAGACACTCGGCACCGAGCGGATCCTCACGCGCGGGCGTGGCTATCTGCTCCCGGTCGAACCTGGCGCGCTCGATCTCGGGCGTTTCGAGCGATTCATGCGCGAGGGCCGTGCCGCGCTGGTCGCCGGCGACGCCCGCCGGGCGTCCGCGAAGCTGTCTGAGGCGCTCGCACTTTGGCGGGGAACGCCGCTGGCTGACCTCGACTCGACACCGATCGCGCACGGGGAGAGTCTGAGGCTCGAAGAGCTCCACGTAAGGGCTCTGGAGGACAAATTCGAGGCCGAACTCGCACTCGGGCATCACGCGGAGATCGTCGCGGAGCTCGAGGCGCTCGTGGTCCAGCACCCGCTACGCGAGACGCTGCGGGGGGCGTTGATGATCACGCTGTACCGCTGCGGGCGTCAGGTCGGCGCTCTCGAGGCGTATCAGGATCTGAGGCGGCTGCTGGTCGGCGAGTTGGGGCTCGAGCCGGGTACAGCGCTGGTCAACCTCGAGCAGGCGATACTCAGGCACGATCCGGCCCTCGAGCCTCCTCCTGCTCCTGCGGCAATAGGAGGGCGTTCGCGGCGGCACTCGGTCGCCGCGCTGGGTGCTGTCGTGGTCGCGGCCACGGCAGCGATCGTGGCCGTGCTCCTGGCGCGAGCCGGTGAGCCGCCGGCGGTCGTCCCGAACTCGCTGGTGAAGATCGACCCGCGAACGAACAGGGTCACGGATGTCATTCGCGTGGGCCGTTATCCGGAGAAGGTGGTCGCCGGTTACGGATACGTGTGGGTCGTGGACGGCAAGGACGAGACGCTCACGCGCGTGAGTGTTCGCTCCGACCGCGCGGAGCTGGTGGGCGGGCTCAGGCTGGCGAAGCCGGCCGGGATTGTCGCCGCCGGCGGCCGCGGCTTGTTCGTCGGCAGCTTCGCAGAGAGCGAAGTCGTGCACGTCGATCCGGCAACGCTTGCGGTGAACGACAGGATCAGGCTCCCGGGGAGAACTGCGCTCTTCGTTGCCGCCGGTGCCGGCTCTCTGTGGATCACGCAACCACCCGCCGACTTCCACGAGTCGTTGCCGTCCGCGATCACCCGCGTCAGCATCCTCGACGGAGTCGTCCAGCACAGGTTCAGCGCGCCGAGCGGCGTGCTGCCGGGACAGGTTGCGTTCGGGGCGGGGGCAGCCTGGGTGGCGAACGTCGGCAACGGATCCATCTGGCGAATCGACGCCGCCACCAATCGGATCAAGCGCATCGTGGTTGGCAGCCAGCCGACCGACGTCGAGTTCGCCTTCGGGTCTGCCTGGGTCCCATGCCTGGGGAGGAACGCCATCTGGAGGATCGACGCGGCGACCGGCAAGATTGAGGCGGTCATTCCGACGGGCGAAGAGCCGCTCGCGTTCGCCGCTGGCGCCGGGCCGATCTGGGTCACCAACCAGGCCGCCGGAACGATCTCACGCATCGATCCGGACACGAACACGGTTGTGAAGACCATCCGGCTTGGCTTCAACCCCACGGCATTACGGTTGCCCGCGGCGCGGTCTGGGTCGCTGTCGCAAAAGGGCTCATTTAAACCAAGCTGTCGAGCGAACCGCCGCGGACCAGCGCCGTGACTGCAGGCAACGGTTAGCAGCTATGCGATCCGCCGCTGCCCCGACAGCCCCGCCATCACCGGCGGTAGCGGGCGGACCACCATCAAATGGCTGGAAAGTCGCCACGGCCGCACGCACCGGCAAGCGCTATGCGTGGCGGATGCTGGCCGTGGCGCTCGCCGTCTATGAAGTCCGCGCTGGCGGAGATCGTTGCCGACAAATTTCGTGGACGCGAACAACGAGTTGCTCCATTGCCGAGATCGCGAGCATGTTCGGAACCGTCCTCCTGGCGGGCTTCTTCCGCAAGCTTGTCGGCCAGGCTCACGGCGGAGGCGGCGTGGTCACGGTCCGGCGGATCGTGCGCACCCTGCCCCTTGCCAGGCTGGTGGCGGCGGACACTTTGGGTCGCCGTCCTCGCGATGGCGGGCTTGTTTGGCCCTGCTGATCCCCGGGCTAGTGATCTTCAAATGTCCTGACGGTCGTCGGTCCTGTGATCGAGGTCGGGCGCGACCGGCACATTCCGGACTCCGAAGATCCGCGCATCTGGTCCGGCGGCACTTCTGGTCGGCAGCGCTGCTGGCGAGCGTGCCGCAGTTCGGGCCGGCCCGGGTCGAATCGGCCCTTCCAGTCCCGCACGGCGTACTGGCCGTCCTCGAGGTCCTGGCTGTCAGAGGGATCGCCGTGGCCCCGGTCGAGGCAGCGATGGGCCTCGTGTTGGCGGCGCTCAGCTACCGCCTGATCGACCTGGACGCGACGTGGGCTCGTCACTGGCCGAGGACGAGTCGCGAGTCGGTTAGGGCGGCGGTCCGGGGGGCGGAGTGTCCGCCCCCCGGACCCGGCATCGCCGGCTAGCACATGGCCAGGTTGACGATGAGGATGCCGAAGCTGTTCTCGGCCTGGATCACCTGGTAGTGGAGGGAGAAGCTCGACCCATCTGATGCGGTGCCGTGCGCGGTCAGCACGGAGCTGAGGGTGAGGTTCTCCCCGCCGCCGATCATGAAGGTATCCGCGAAGTGCCCAGTGATCGTGGTGCCGGAGTCCAGCACCAGCACGAAGTCGCCGGTGAAGTTGCTCAGCAGGCTGAAGGTGCCGTCGGGGCGGTCGGTCCGCTCGAAGACCGCGGTGTAGCTGATGGTGGCCGTGCCGGCCTGCCCGGTGCAGGGGTTGGTGAACGGCATCGTGCTGGTGGCCTTGACCACCTGCTGGGTCACTGTCGCGCCGTCGGCCAGCGCCGTCCCGGCTCCGGCCAGGGCCAGCAGCGCGGATGCCGCGATCAGGCCGGCGAGCTTATGAAGAGCTTTCACTATGTGTCTCCTTTCAGTGTTACGGGTGCGAGTCATGGTCCGGCCGCGCTGTGGAGGACCTCGGGCTTGGCCGGACGGGGTTCGCGGGTTCCTGTTCACCTGCTGCCCTTTCGGGTCAGGCCCGGTTTCCTGTTGTGTCCGCAGCGGGGAGGGCGGACTGTGGCCGGCTGGCTGCCGCCTGGCGCGCGCGGCCTGAGCGCCACAGCCGCACGCCGAGCGTCACGATCACCAGGTAAGACAGCAGCAGGCCGAGGACCAGGAGCGCGAACGCGGGGTCCAGCTGGAATCCGGTGCCCAGCGCGAGTGCGGTGAGCGCGGAAACGGCACTGGCCGTCGACACCCAGGGCAGCCAGCGGGGGAACGTTCCCTCCGCCCGCATCGCTGCCGCGTACAAGAGCCCGAAGATGGCCAGGGCGGCCCACGAGACGGCGAAGATCCCCCCGCTCACGTTGCTCAGTGCGTCGAACGCGGCCACGTACCCGGCCTTGAGTCCGGCCGGTCCGTCAGCCCAGGCTTTGGCCACGTCGGGCAGGGCCCCGACGACCATGGTGGCGATGGCTCCGGCCCCCGCCGAGACGGCGAACAGGGCAAGGCCCGCCCGGGCCCAGCCCTTGGCTCGGTCTTGTGAGAACGTGCCGGTAACAACGGCCACCGCCATCAGGAGCAGCAGGAACGCGGCCATGTCCACGAGCCGCGACGTGGCCAGCAACCGGCTGCTAGCCGCCTGGCGGATCGCTTCCCGCGGGTCGTCCGGGATGCCCGGGTCGATAGCCGTCTGGACGAGGGCCGCGGCCACGCCGCCGATCGCGGCCACCGAGCCCGCCCGGCGCAGGGCCGGGTTACGGACAGATCCTTCTCTGTCCATGATCATCACCTCCTGGTGCTGAGCGCTGTACCGAAAGCGCGAGTGCCTGCTGGCATGCTGCCGGGGAGGGTTTGGGTGGGCTTAAGGCGAGCCGATTGCGGCGTGAAAACAGGCCCTTTCCCCGGTGCGGAGGGCGGGTGCAAGATGAGCGGCATGAGCGCCTGCGCGCGGAGGTACGCCGGCTGGACTGCCTGGTCGCTGTCCGGGCTTGCCGTGGCGCTCTTCGCGGGGTTTGCCGTTCTGTCGGCGGCTGGCTCCTCGACTGGGGGACCGCGGGTCGGTGCTGTCGAGGTTCTCGTGTTCGTCCTGTTCCTGGCCTATGCCGCGGTCGGCGCCCTGGTGTCATCCCGGCGCCCGGCGAACCCGGTCGGATGGCTGCTGCTTTGCCAGGGCCTGCTGTTCGAACTCACCGCCTTCAGCCTGGGTTATGTGAAGCACGGCCTGTTCGCCAGGCCGGGCTCGCTGCCGGCCGCAACCGAGATGGCCTGGCTGGGGCAGTGGATCTGGATCCCGGAGTTCTTCGC
>WNGK01019092.1_pt1 | contig 10180 bp, 5 predicted proteins | sample 5400601 | NCBI WGS metagenome assembly WNGK01 (sample SAMN13153376, study PRJNA577476) | soil metagenome | isolation source: 60 cm soil or saprolite under Garry oak tree replicate 1 | place: USA:California | collected 2016-06-15 | reverse complement strand
TCAATTCGCTTGGCGAAACGTTGCGCCTGCAACGTCTCGGTGCTTTTGAAGCGACGGCGCTTTTGCGCACGATCATGGGCGAAATCGATGTCGCGGTTTTCACTTTCGATCCAGAACGGCGTTTGCGTCTCGTCAATCGCGCCGGCGAAGCGTTGCTCGGTCAGCCAATGGATAAATTACTTGCCAAAACGTCAAAGGAACTTGGGCTCGACGCCTGTTACGATGCTGACCAGGATGAACCGCTTACGCTCAGCTTTCCTGGGGGATCTGGTCGATGGGGCGTTCGTCGCAGCACGTTTCGTGAACAGGGTTTGCCGCACGACTTGCTCGTGTTGACTGATCTCAGTCGCACGTTACGCGAAGAAGAACGCCGGGCTTGGCAGCGATTGGTGCGCGTGCTCGGTCACGAAATGAATAACTCACTTGCGCCTATCAAGTCGCTTGCCGCCAGCCTTGAATCATTGCTGCGCCGGGAACCGCCTCCACCAGATTGGAAGGACGATGCGCGCACTGGCTTGAACTCTATTGCATCCCGCGCCGATTCGCTTAGCCGTTTTCTACAGGCCTACACGCGTCTGACAAAGCTTCCGCCGCCTCAAAAACAGGATGTCGATCTTGCTGAACTTGTGCAGCGTGTCGTGGATTTGGAACCAAGGCTGAACGTCACGATTATGGCAGGCCCTAAGAGAAAGATTCACGTCGACGCGGCGCAGATCGAACAGTTGTTGATTAATTTGGTGCACAACGCCGTTGATGCCGCGCTTGAGACGCATGGAAACGTCGCAATCAGCTGGCGGGAGAAAGAAGATTCGGTTGAGATCTTTGTTCAGGATGAGGGCCCGGGCATTCTTAACATGGCGAATCTGTTCGTGCCGTTTTTCACGACAAAGCCCGAGGGTTCTGGGATTGGTCTGCCGCTGAGCCGTCAAATTGCGGAAGCTCATGGGGGATCGTTGGTGGTAATGAACCGGCCCAGCGGAAAAGGCGCAGAAGCGTTGCTGCGGCTTCCACGTTGATTTTCTGCTCGAGATGCCACCAAATTTCGTCCCGGAATCGGGACGACGAAATCCCATAAGCGAAGCAATCAGACTTCCGCCGTCTTTCCCTCGGCAAACGTAAGCGCCTGATCGGGCACGCGATGTGATTTCTTTGCTGCTGTTGGCATGAACATTGCAATAGGTGTTGCTGATGAGAAAAACTTTTGAATCCAACAAATCACCGAACGCATCCTAAAGAAATATGAAACCAACCTCCTTGATAGGTCGCAACCGTACGAGGTTCCCCCTGACCGACTGCAATTACTATTCGGTCAGCCTTGCCGGTCATCGTGGTCATTGCGCAAAACCGCTGGCGCCATCTTTCCGCAACATCAGTCGTCAGTACTTTCAACACGAAGCGCGGCATGATTTCGTCGGCGAAGCGATTTTGTTCGCGATGCTAGTGATCACCGCAGCCGTACCGCTGGTGAGTGCAGCATATGCCGTCACCGAACTTTGTCGCGCTTTCGGTAAGCTTTGATTCAACTGTGACTCCTCAGCGAAAGTTAAAAGAAGAGACAATCGTGCGGCCGGCTGGATTCACGCCGAATCTTTCCTCGATGGATGTGCCGCGCCCAGGTGTTGCAGCAAAGAAGCGAAAACGGCGCATCGTCATCATTGCTGTATCTGCGCTTGGATTGGTTCTGGTGACCATTGCTATCTCACGGTTGAAACCAGCAGTTCCGAGCGTCGACCGCTCGACGGTCTGGATCGATACAGTTAAACGCGGTCCCATGGTTCGCCAGGTGCGCGGTTTGGGCACGCTCGTTCCCGAAGATATCCGTTGGATTCCGGCAAACACAGAAGGAAGCGTCGAGAAAATTTTGCTCTGGCCGGGAACAAAAGTCGAACCCGGCGACGTTATATTAGAGTTGACCAGCCCCGAATTGGAACAGAGCGCGCATGACGCAGAGCTGAAGGCGAAAGCCGCGGAGGCCGAGCTTACGACGATGCGCGCGACTTTGCAGCGCGAATTGCTCGATCAGGAATCGAAAACAACCACGGCGCACGCCGCACACGAGCAGGCGAAAATGGAGCGCCAAACGAACGATCAGTTGGCAAAGAACGGTCTCGTCGCCGATCTTATTTACAAAACTTCGAAGATTAAAGAAGAAGAATGCCAGAAGAGCGATGAGATCGAGCAAAAGCGCTTGGCATTTGCGCGCGATTCGATCCAGCCGCAGCTGGCCTCGAAACAAGCCGCAGTCGATCAAGCGAATCAACTGGCAAAACTGAAGCTCGATCAGGTTGAAGCGTTGCACGTGAAAGCCGGAATGTCTGGCGTGTTGCAGCAATTGCCGGTGCAAATCGGCCAGCGACTCAAGGTCGGCGACAATCTTGCTCGCGTCGCGGACCCAACGAAGCTGAAGGCGCAGGTCAAAATCGCTGAAACGCAGGCGAAAGATATTCAGATCAAACAGAAAGCGGTAATCGACACTCGCAACGGTACTGCGAATGGTCACGTTACGCGCGTCGATCCAGCAGTGGAGCAGGGAACCGTAACTGTCGAGGTTGCCTTCGATGAGCCGCTGCCGAAGGGCGCGCGCCCCGATCTGAGCGTGGACGGAACAATCGAGCTCGAACACCTCGATAACGTCGTTTATGTGGGCCGGCCAGCCTTCGGTCAGGAGAACAACACCGTGGGCATGTTCAAACTGATTAGCGGCAGCTCGGAAGCTGTGCGCACGCCGGTGAAACTTGGCAAGAGCTCGGTCAACACGATTGAAATTCAAAGCGGTCTTCAGCCTGGCGACCAAGTCATTCTCTCCGATACCAGCGCATGGGATTCCCGTGATCGCATTCGGCTGAACTGAATTTAGAAACCAAAGTATGAACAACGGATCAACTCCATTAATTCAACTCAACAGCGTGACCAAAGTGTTTCTTACCGACGAGGTGGAAACGCACGCACTTTCGGGAATTCATCTCGACATCCGTCCGGGCGAGTATGTCTCAATCGCCGGGCCATCGGGCTGCGGCAAGACGACGCTATTATCGATTCTCGGCCTGCTCGATACTCCTTCTGACGGCAGCTACTCGCTAAAAGGAAATGAAGTTGCCAATCTGTCGTTTGCAGACCGGGCGCGGATTCGCAATCGCGAAATCGGTTTCATTTTCCAAAGTTTTAATTTGATCGGCGATCTCACGGTGTTCGAGAACGTCGAGTTGCCGCTCACTTATCGAGGCATGGGCGCGAGTGAACGCAAATCGTTTGTCACCGGAGCTCTGGAGCGTGTGGGCATGGCGCATCGCGCAAAACATTTGCCAAGCCAGCTCTCGGGTGGCAGTCGCGCGCGCTCTGGCCGGCAGGCCGGCTATTTTGCTGGCAGACGAGCCAACCGGCAATCTTGATTCGCGCAATGGTGAAGCCGTTATGGAACTCTTGAAAGAACTGCACGCCGTCGGCGCGACCATCTGCATGGTCACGCACGACGAACGTTTCGCGCAGCACGCCGACCGCACAGTGCATTTGTTCGATGGCCGTGTCGTTGAAGATCGCGTCGCGGCCTAACGAGCGATAAATGCAAACGCTTCTTCAAGACCTTCGCTTCGGCTTCCGAATGCTTCGGCGCAGTCCCGGCTTCTCGATTCTGGCTATCCTTTGCCTGACTTTGGGAATCGGCACCAATGCAGCTGTGCTAAGTTGGATCGAAGGGATTCTGATTCGGCCCTATCCACTGGTGCCACACCAGGACCGGATGTTTGCGATTATCGGCACGACACGCGGGGTGCCCGGACACAACGGACTTTCCTATCCCGACTTTCTCGATTTCGAAAGAAACTCGACGCTGTTTGAATCGTTCATTGTCGATCAGATCACGGGCACAACGCTCAGCGTCGGGGATCGGGCCGAACGTGCATCAGCCGGAATCGTTTCGGCGAATTATTTCGACGTGCTTGGGGTGAAGCCAATTCTCGGCCGCGGTTTTCGACCGGAAGAAGGAACAGGGCGCAACGCGCATCCGGTGACCGTGATTAGTTATCGAACCTGGAAAGATCGCTATAAATTCGATCCAAACATCGTCGGCAGGACGCAATACCTGAATGGCGTGCAGCACACGATCATCGGTGTCGCGCCGGAAAAGTTTCACGGCACGTTTGTTGGTTACTCGTTCGGCTTTTGGGTGCCGACGTCGATGCAGGAGACCTTCGACACGACCGGCTACAAATTGGAGGACCGCGGCGCGCGCTGGATTGAAGGCTACGCTTTCCTAAAACCGGGCGTAACTCGTCAGCAAGGGCAGGCCGAGTTGAACTCCATCGCGCAACGGCTGGAAAACGATTTTCCGGAAACCAATCGCGGGCACGAAGTGCAGCTGTTCCCATTGTGGAAAACGCCGTTCAACCAGGCGAGCAACATGTCACCAACCCTGGCCATCACAATGTCCGTTGTGTTTCTGGTGCTGCTCATTGCCTGCGCCAATGTCAGCAATCTGCTGCTCGCGCGCTCATTGTTGCGGCGGCACGAGATCACAATGCGACTCGCGCTCGGCGCGGGGCGGGGCCGATTGATTAAACAGCTTTTCACTGAAGGCTTGTTGCTTTCGCTGATCGCAGCCGCCGGCGGAATCGCTGTCGCCTACTGGTGTCGCAACGCACTCGTGCTCGCTTTTCCGCCGCCCGCGCCGGGGATCGTCATCGATTTTCCCGGGCAGATTGATTGGCGTGTGCTTGTGGTCAGCGCGGGAATTTGCATTGGATCGACAATTTTGTTCGCGCTGATGCCGGCGATTCACGCCAGCCATGCCGATCTCTCGGGCGCGTTGAAAAGCGACGGCGGCGGCGTGGTCAGTGGAAGCAGCCGTTCGCGATTGCGTTCCGCGCTTGTACTAATTCAGGTCGCGCTCAGCTTTGTCTTAATCGCCGGAACGGGATTGCTTTTGCAAAGCCTGTCGAAAATCCAAAACGCGAATCCAGGTTTTTCAACGGATGTGGTCGGATGCTCAACGGATTTGGTCTCCGCCGGCTACAAGCTGGACCGCGCAAAAAGCTTCTACACTCAGCTTCTCGACCGTGTCCGCATACTTCCCGGCGTCGAATCGGCGACGCTGACGCGGGTGATTCCGTTTAGCTACAATGTGTTCTCGTCAAGTCCGATTGAAGTCGACGGGTATCAACCGCTGCCTAACGAGCAGCCGACAGTTGAGTACGTTCAAGTTGCCGAAGATTACTTTGCCACGCTTAGCATCCCGATCGTGTCCGGGCGCGAATTCACTCGCACTGACGACGAAAACTCGCCGCCGGTGGCGATCATTAACGAAACGATGGCGGCGAAATATTGGCCTGGCAAAAATGCGCTCGGTCAACGCGTCAAAGTTAAGGATCGCTGGCTGGAGATCATTGGGATCGCAAAGAACGCGAATTACCGAACGAAATTGGAGACGCCTACGCCATTTTTCTACGTTCCACTCCGGCAAAATTTCGGGGTGCAGAACACATTGTTGATTCGCGCGCGTGAAACACCGGGTGCGATGACGAACGTCCTGACCCGCGAAGTTCATGCACTGGATGCAAACCTGACGCCGTTCATCCCATTCCGGCTGCAAGAACAGGTAGACGAAATGAGCTATAGCCAGCGTCTTGCGGTCACGCTCGTCGCGGTTTTTGGCGCAATGGCGCTTTTTCTGGCGGCGATCGGACTTTACGCGGTCATGTCGTACTCAGTTTCGCAAAGCACGCGCGATCTCGGCATGCGCATGGCGCTGGGTGCCCGCGCCAGCGATGTGTTGCGACTGGTGATTTCGCGCGGGCTGCGATTAACGATTGCAGGAATCGTGATCGGCGCAATCGCTGCGGTATTGCTGACACGTTTGATGGGCAATTTGCTTTACCAGGTCAGTCCGCGCGATCCCGTGACGTTTGGATCGGCATTCGTGGTGATCACGATCGCGTCCCTGGCCGCGTGCTTTTTACCGGCGTGGCGCGCGACGCGCATTGATCCAGTCCAGGCCCTACGTGACCAATGATGAACACGCTGAACGAATCCCTATCAAGCGAGCCATCGTACCTCAGGAACATCGATGAATGATTTTCGGTTCGCTCTGCGCCAGCTCCGCAAATCGCCGGGGTTCACCACGCTCGCTGTTGTCACGCTGGCACTTGGCATCGGCATTAACTCCGCCATTTTTGCCCTAATCAATGGCGTGGTGCTGCATCCGACGATTCCACTACGGCCTGAGGAAGTGGTGAACGTTTTCACCGTGCGTCAGAATGCGACCCACGATTACCGGCAGTTCTCGCATGTGGAATATCGTGAGCTACGCGAGAATGGTCGTGATGTCTTTGCGGATGTTGCTGCGCTAGAATTCGCGGTCGCAGGAATCGGTCAGGATCACAACATGCGGCGCAGCTTCGCATTCCTGACGTCGGAGAATTTTTTCTCGCTGATGGGCGTGCGTCCTGTGATTGGCCGCTTTTACAACGCAGAGGAATGCAGGCCGAACGCCAACCTGCCCGTCGTTGTGGCGAGCTACGCATTCTGGAAACGGATGGGCGGTCACAGCGATTTCGTCGGTAGCAATCTTCAAATTAACGGGCAGCCGTACACTGTTATCGGCATTACGCCGGATGGATTCAGCGGCGTAAGCGCGTTGGTTGCCCCAGATGTCTGGCTGCCGCTCGGCGTGCGTTCTCAGCTTGGGTCTGCATTTGGTGATTCGGAGAATCTGCACGATCTGGCGCAGCCGAAAAATTATGCGCTCAATGTAACGGCACGTTTGCAGTCCGGCCTTAACATCGACGCGGCGAAATCGCGCCTGGCGGTCTTGGGACGACGTCTCACGGCTATTCAGCCGCCCGGCGCCGATGGCGCGCGCGAGGTACAAATCCAAAAGCCGTCACGATTCAGCATTAGCACGACGCCGCAAGACGACGGCCCGATCACGTTGATCGGGACCTTGCTCATGGCGATGGCCGGTGCCGTTTTGATCATCGCCAGTTTGAACCTTGCCAACATGTTACTCGCCCGCGGTACCGCTCGCACGAGGGAAATCGCGGTCCGTCTCGCGCTCGGCGCGTCGCGGTGGCAAATCATGCGCCAATTGCTTTGCGAGGGATTGCTACTCGCAATTTGCGGAGGCGTGGTCGGATTGGTCGTTAGCGTCTGGTGTAACGACCTTCTGTTACATTCCCTCGCGGGATTACTCGGCTCGGTGAGTTTCTCGTTCGTGGTAAATCTGCGCCCAGACGCGACCGTTTTGGCGGTGACATTTCTGTTTTGCGTGCTTGCGACCTTGCTCTTCAGTCTTGGACCTGCGCTTAAAACGAGCAAGGCCGATCTCGTTCACGATCTCAAGCAGCAGGTGGGCGAACCGACGCGCACCGGGCGTTTCAATCGTTTCTTCGCGCCGCGCCACATATCGGTGATGGCGCAGATCGCGCTCTCGCTCATGCTGCTATTCAGCGCCGGATTGTTTTTCCGCGGTGCGTTGAAAGCTAGCGGTCTTAATCCAGGCTTCGAAGCTGCGGGTGATCTTGTGACGGAATTCGACTTCTCGCTCGTGAAAAAAGATCCAGCGGAAGCCCGGCGTTTGATGTTCGCAGCGATTCAACGCGCGCGCGAGTTACCGGGTGTTCAATTGGCGGCGGTCGGAACGATGCTGCCTTACGGGAATTTCACGACTACGCGACGCGTTATGTCGGCTCGTGAAGCGATGCCAACCGACTCGAAATCGCCTGATCCGGGTGCAGGTGCGCTTTACACCGCGACGACGCCTGGCTACTTCGACGCGCTCGGCGTCAAACTTCTGCGAGGGCGTGATTTCACGCAGGCGGAAGCGGAAAATAAAAATATGCCGCGCGTCGCAATCATTGACGATGAGATGGTGAAAAAGCTTTTCCCGAATACGGACGCGATCGGGCAACACATTCGTTACACGCAACCGCCAAGGGACGGCTCGCCTAACGACATGGAAGTCATCGGAATCGTCAATTCCCATCGCCACGATATCCAAACCGACACGCTAAACTGCCGAGTGTTTGTGCCGCTCGCGCAAGGTTACAATGGCAACGTCTATCTCCATGTCCGATTCGCCACCAAAGATCGGCATGCCCTTATCGCGTTAATTCCGACGCTGCGGCAAACGCTCCGGGACATTGATCCCGATTTGCCAATACTCAGCATTGCTCCATTCAGCGATTTAATGGAGAAGAGCGTCGGGCTTTGGGTCGTGCGACTCGGCGCGATCCTCTTCGGCGTCTTTGGCGGAATCGCACTGCTCCTGGCAGTCGTGGGCGTTTATGGTGTGAAGGCCTACGCGGTCGCTTGTCGCACGCGTGAGATCGGCATCCGGATGGCGCTGGGCGCGCATCGCCGCGATGTCTTCGCGCTGATCATGCGGCAAGGCGCAATGCAGACCGCACTGGCCGTTGCTGTCGGCCTTCTACTTTCATTGGCCGCCGGCCGCGTCCTTGCCCAAATCTTATACGAAGTCAGTCCAAGCGATCCATTCGCCCTTCTCGCGTCCAGCGTGATGCTCAGTATGGCCGCACTCCTCGCCTGTTTTCTTCCCGCGCGCCGCGCCACGCATGTCGATCCAATTCAAGCATTGCGCACTGAATGATATGAACGACCTCCGCTTCGCTCTCCGACAACTCCGCAAATCGCCCGGCTTTACTTTGCTCGCCGTCATCACGCTGGCCATCGGGATCGGCATGAACACCGCGATCTTTAGTTTGATACAGGATCTTTTTCTGCGCGGTCTGCCGTTTTCCGAGCCGGATCGCGTGGTGCGCATTTATGGTGAAGCAAAAGAGCGCGACTTGAAGCAACTGCCGTTTTCGGTGCCGAAGTTTTGGCATTATCGCGACGGGCAAAATGTCTTTTCGACCATCGCAGCCGATTCGGGCAATGGATTTATCCTCACCGGGATGGGCGAGCCGGCTCAGCTCCTCGGAGGTAATGTAACGGCAAACTATTTCGATCTCCTCGGGATCCATCCGATTCTTGGACGCAATTTTCTGCCGGAGGAAGACACAAAAGGCGACGTCGTGATGGTGACAGAAAGTTTCTGGCGCAAACATTTCAATTCCGACCCGAGGGCGCTGGGCCAGATTATTACGCTGAACAGCGTGCCCACCACTATCGTGGGCATCTTGCCAAATTTGCCGATCTCGTGGTTTGGCCGGGACGCTGAGATTTTCGCCAACAAAGTGTTCGAACCGTCCAACATTACCAAAGATCGCCTCATGCGCGGCGTCAGCTTTATGCGTTGCATCGCTCGATTGAAACCTGGTGTCACTCTCGCACAGGCGCAGGCAGCCATGCCCGCTTTGGAGCGGAGTTACCGCGAGCAACATCCCGAGACTGCCGACAACAGTTGGGCGTCGGTTTTGGTTACTGCTTCAGAGGATGTAACCGGAAATTTGCGTCCGGCGTTTATCACATTGCTGGCCGCAGTCGGTGCGGTGCTGCTCATCGCGTGCAGCAATGTCGCAAACTTGTTGCTTGTCCGCTTCACCGCCCGCCGGCGCGAGATTGCGTTGCGCATGGCGCTCGGAGCGGAACGGCGCGGCATTGTGCGGTTATTCGTATTCGAGAGCACGCTCGTTAGTGCGATCGCGGGCGCGATCGGATTGTGCCTCGCGCTCTGGACAGTATCGGTCGTGCCGAAGCTCGCTGGTCAAAACATTCCGCTTGAAAGCGCAGTGACTTTGCAATGGCCCGTGCTCGTTTTCACACTGGGATTGTCGCTGATCACCGGTCTGCTCATGGGCCTATATCCGGCATGGCAAAGTTCGCGCGCCGATCTCGTCGATGGACTCAAGGAAGGCGGACGCGGAACGAGCGGCAGTCGCGGCCAACATCGTTTCCGCAGCGGTTTGGTCGCGGCGCAAGTCGGATTGTCGGTCGTGCTTCTGGCTGGAGCGGGCATGTTGGTTTCCAGTTTCGTGCGGCTCAGTCGACAGGAAGTCGGATTTCGTTCAGAACGTGTCTGGACTGGAGGCATCGGATTGCCTCCGGCGCAATATCCCGATCCCGCTTCGCTGGGGCGCTTTGCCGAACGATTGCAGACCGAACTTGAGACCGCTCCTGGCGTCGAAGCCGTTTCGATGGTCGATGCCGTCCCGCTCTCCGGAAATTATTCTGGCGCGCCGTACGCGCGTGCGGATGGAAACCCCGTGCCGGTAAATCAACGGCAGCT
>WNGK01026478.1_pt1 | contig 10182 bp, 8 predicted proteins | sample 5400601 | NCBI WGS metagenome assembly WNGK01 (sample SAMN13153376, study PRJNA577476) | soil metagenome | isolation source: 60 cm soil or saprolite under Garry oak tree replicate 1 | place: USA:California | collected 2016-06-15 | reverse complement strand
CTTCTCTCGTCGCAACCGAAACTAGGGGTAAGAAATTAGCGAACACTGTACGGCGGCAGATGCAGGCTGCGGGCCCGCCCAGGGCTCGGACCCGCAGGAGTTGGAGAGACAGCTTTAAGAAGCCCGTTTCAAATGGAACGCGAAGCTTCGCAATCGTGATGCGATTCCGTCATGCGCTGTTTGGGGCGCTCAGGTCGTCCATTGCCGTGATTAGCCGGCGTCGACGCCGCAGTTTTGCGTTCTTCGGCTGCCATCATCTCCACCTTCGCGATGATTTCATCCGTCGGCAGCACCCAATCCATCGGAATTGAGTTACACCGCTCGGTCGGACAATTAAGCCGTAGCGGTCCGTTGCCGCGTGTTGCACCAGCTACCTCGATTTGCCGCCCAGTAATAATCTTGCCGCAGACCAGACAATAACGTTCCTCATCCAGCGAAGGCCACTGCCGAAATTGATCGAGCCGGCGTAGCGCATCCAGTTGATCTGCGTCGGACAATGTAACTGGAGGAGATAACGCCACGTCTTAAACATATACGTTCCCTGTAAGTAGCCGCACAATCGGGAGCGCGGTGGATTCTGGCATCGGTGAAAATCTTACCGGCGTGGGGGCGCTGTAGCCGGGATCGGTGATCCCGGCTCGTGCGAAAGGAGGTCCACCCTCATATCTACCGGCATCACCGATGCCGGCTACAGACAGAAAACAAACATCCAATTCCGAACAGGCATGCGTTCTACACACAAATGAAGAAAAATAACGGTCAGGTTTCGCGAGGCCGCGGGGTGGTGGATTATGCAGCGGCGGCGATGGAGCAGATGGAGCTTTATTGCGCGGCTCATCCCGGCAGCCCGTCGGCCGTTCGCCGTCCACAATTGTCTTTTCGCAGCGATCTTTGGATTGCGTTGCTCGGGCCAAGCGTGGAAGAAGGGATCGTAGGGATCGGGCCGACTGTGTCGGCAGCTTTGCGCGCGTTCGATACGCAATATCTGGCGGGCCTCCGTCCAGCGGTTGAGCCCGTCGGTAAGTCGGGCCCCCACGAAAGCTTTCGCGTCAGCGCGGCGGACCTACCGCAATTCTAAGTCCGATTCAAAATCTCACGCAGACCTTTCAGGTCTTGCCTGACCGGCATAACGATTGTTCGAATCGCTTGAGCAATTCGGGAGTTTAATTCGCATAATAATGCGAGCGCGAGTTGCCGGACGGTTTGGCACAACCGCTCCGACATTGTGATGCGAACTACGTGAAAAGGAATGGACTCAAAAGGGAGGAATCGTTGATGGGGGCCGGACGGCGAAGGCACAAAGGGTGGCGAACAGCGAACTCCAAACGCAGACGCCAAAGATGGGGCAAACGTGAGGAAGCGTGGCGGCCGGAAATGGTGAATGGTGAATCTGCCGAGCCTGAACAAACTGACAGGCTATTGGTTTCAGCGCTGCGGTTTTGGGAAGTCGAGCATGATCTAATCGAAGAACGCATGGCAGCAAAAGGCCGCTAAATGTTCCTTTGCGTGCAAAACGAATCCGATGGGGCGCGGAATCTCCAATTTCGCGCTACGACCCGATTGATTCATTTGGCCAGCGAAATCGAATTCATCAATTGCACCTCATTCGGCGTTGCGCCAGCTAGCGTGTAACTGTTTGGAAGCTGAAGCTTGATTCCATGCGTTTCCTTGTTCCGGAGGCCGTCATGCGAATGCGTCGCCGCCGCATTGGGAATCGAAGCTTGTATAACGATCGAGGGCCACTAACATGAACAACGGCCATGAGCGCGAAGCGAGACCTGAAGCGGAGCGCATCGTCCTCACGAACAAAGCCTAGCCGTAAAGGATCTGCGCACTCAAAATCTGCGCGGCGCACAGCGCGTTCAAAGCCAAAAGATTTAGCTTGCCCGGTCGTCGGCATCGGCGGGTCTGCTGGCGGATTTGAAGCTACGATGGAATTGCTGCGGCATCTGCCGGCCAGGAACGGTATGACATTCGTAGTGGTACAGCACCTCGATCCCCATCATGCCAGTAAATTGGCAAGCTTGTTAGGCAGAGCGACTGCCATGCCTGTGATCGAGATCGCAAAGACAACGAAACCAGAACCGAACACCGTTTATGTGCAGCCGCCGAATAAATGCGTAATTGTGCAGGATGGTGCACTCGTGCTTGTCGGCCGAACCCAGCACGTTAATCTCGCCATAGACCAGTTTTTTGAATCGCTCGCTGAAGCATGCGGCAGCCGTGGCATCGGTGTGCTTCTCTCTGGTACGGGCAGCGACGGGACGGCCGGACTGCGTGCGATCAAGGTGGCCGGCGGCCTGACCTTCGCGCAGGACGAACAGACCGCGAAGTTCGCGGAGATGCCGCGCAACGCGATCCGCTCCGGCTTCGTCGATGCAGTGCGTTCCCCGCGCGAGATCGCGCGTGAAATCCGTCACATCGTCGAGCATCCCTACATTCGGCGATCGGCCGAGAGCGAAAGCGAGCGAGCAGCTAAATTGGATTACCAGAAAGCGGACGATCTGGGCCGCATCTTTTTATCGCTTAAAAAACAGATGGGCGTCGATTTCACCGGCTACAAGCTCGAGACTCTTAACCGGCGCATCCAACGCCGGATGGCTCTGCATCGAATGACGAAGCTTAGCCAGTACGCGCGTTTTTTACGCAATAACAAAAAGGAAATCGAAGCGCTGTTCGACGATCTGCTGATCAACGTAACGCGCTTTTTCCGCGACCCGTCGCTCTTCACCGCATTGCGCAAGCGTTTTCTGCCGGCGATTCTGAAAAACAAACACCGTCAGGATGAACTGCGGGCATGGGTGCCGGGGTGCGCGACTGGCGAAGAAGTTTATTCGCTCGCCATTTGCATTCTTGAAACGCTTGGCAAGCGCGCTTCGGAGCTGCGTATCCAGATCTTCGGTACCGACTTGAGCGAAGCCATGATCGATCATGCCCGCGCCGGGATCTATCCGGGCGCAATCGAGAAAGACGTAACGCCGAAGCGTTTGAAACAGTTTTTCGAGAAACGCGACAGCACTTACCAGATCAGTCGCCGCGTGCGGGAAATCTGCACGTTCGCGCGGCAGAACGTGATAACCGATCCGCCATTTTCGCGGCTGGATCTGATCAGTTGCCGCAACGTGCTCATCTATCTTTCGCCGGAGCTCCACAAGCGCTGCATCCCGCAATTTCATCATGCGCTGAATCCCGGCGGTTATCTGATTCTCGGACCGGCTGAATCGGTCGGCATGTTTGATGAACTTTTCGATTTGGTGGAAAAGAAGAACAAAATCTACACAAAGAAGATGGTCGCGACGCCGCGGCCCGAGCTGGCGGCTTACGAGGGCGCGCGTTTTGCACCCACCGCCGTAAGATCGACAACCGTCGAAGCTGCCACGTTCGGTGAACAATTAGTACGGGCAGCCGACCACATCATGCTCAATGCGTATGCACCGGCCGGAGTCGTAATCGATCATGATCTTCGGGTGCATCAGTTCCGCGGCCGGACGGAGTTTTATCTGCAGCATCATCCCGGGCCAGCCACACTCAACCTCTTGCAAATAGTGCGGCCAAGTCTGGCAGCCGACTTGCGCAATGTCGTTCGGCGCGCCATCAAAGCGAACAAGCCCGCCCGGACAGAACGTTCAGTTATAAGGCACAACGGGAAGGCGCGCGAAATCAATATCCAGGTCGTGCCGTTTAAAATCCCTGGGAGCGACAAGCCGTGGCTGCTGGTTATTTTCGACGAGACGACCGGGGAAGCCAAGCCTGGCAAAGCGCAGCAATTTCTGGGGAAAACGGCATCGCAACGTGAGTTCACGGAGCTGCGCCGGGAACTGGCCGTTTCCAAAGAGTCTTTGCAAGCCATCATCGAAGAACAGGAAGCGACGAATGAAGAATTGAAATCGGCCAACGAAGAAATCGAATCGAGCAATGAAGAGCTGCAATCGACCAACGAAGAACTCGAGACGGCAAAGGAGGAATTGCAATCGACCAATGAAGAGCTGACCACGCTGAATGAGGAATTGAGCAATCGCAATCTCGAGATGATGCAGATGAACAGCGATCTGAAGAATCTGCTCGCCAGCATTCAATTGCCGATTGTGATGGTGGACAACGAACTATTGGTGCGACGGGTAACGCCCGCGGCCCGCAACGTGTTCAATGTCCTGCAAAGCGACGTCGGCCGCCCGATCAGCGACTTTAAACCGAACATCGACATTCCCGATCTGGAAGAGCTTCTGCGGGAAGTGATCGAGACGCTGGCCATGCGTGAGCGCAAAGTGACTGACAGGGAGGGCCGCCAGTATTCGCTCCGGCTGCGACCGTATCGCACAACCGAGAACAAAATCGACGGTGCCGTCATCACCTTGGTCGACATCAACGGGGGGGGAGAATTGGATGGCAGCAAAACAGCTAAACGACCGAAATAACTCTGGCCGCAAAAATAAGAAGCGACGAACGCGGCGCAGGATCACAACATCGGTCCGCCGGCGTCGGCACGAATTAATTGGAACGGCAATGAACAGAACGAAAGCGACCCTCGACGCCGGCAAGCGAGCTTTCAGCAATGGCGCGGAGGGGACCAACGGCAGGAAGGTTGCACCGGCAAAATCGATGCGAAGGCCGGTCTTTCGACAGCCAAAGACAGAACTGGAGCAGGCGATTCAGCGGTATATCGATCTGTTTGACTTCGCCCCGATCGGGTACGTCACGTTCGATCGCGTTGGCCGCATTGAAGAAATTAATTTCGCAGCTACTCGGCTACTCCGCCGGTCGCGCAGGCAATTGATCGGGACGACCTTCGCCATCTGTGTCGCGAAAGAGGACACGCAACTCTTTCTCGATCATCTGCGCGCGTGTCGTTCGTCGGACGGCCCGATAACGACCGAGCTGCATCTGAAACAGCGCGACGGCGAAAACATTCCGGTACAGTTGTCGAGCACAGCCACTTTCGCATTGATGAAAGACGGCGCGCGCCTCTACCAGACCGCCATTTTCGACCTGACCGAGCGTAAACGCGCCGAGCAAGCGCTGCGAGACAGTCAACAGCGTTTGCAAGCAACTTACGAGCGGGCGCCGATCGGCATCAGCGAAGCTTCGCCGGAGGGCAAATACGTTGGCGTGAACGAAGAGTTTTGCCGCATCCTCGGATACACCAAATACGAGATTCTGCGATGCCGAATTAAAGACTTAACGCACAAGGAAGATTATCCGCGTGAGATCACGCTGTATCGCCAACTGGTCGCAGGCCAGATCCCGTTTTATCGAATTGAAAAACGCTATGTGCGCAAGAATGGAACGATCATCTGGGCTGAGATACTGCGCTCGATCGTTCGCGATTCTGACGGAGCCCCGCTCTACACCATCGGCGCGCTGCGCGACATCACAGAGGAGAAGAAGGCGGAAGCCGCGTTACAAAAAGCAAAGGAACTGCTGGAACATCGCGTTCGCGAGCGAACACATCAGCTGCTTGTGGCAAACAAAGAATTGAAAGGCGAGATAGAGCGGCGCAAAGGACTTGAAGGAGAAATTCTCGCCATCAGCGACCGGGAGCAACAGCGACTGGGACAGGAATTGCACGATGGCCTTTGCCAGCATCTCACCGCCGTCGCATTCATGATACGCGCAATATTTCCCAAGCATTACACCGCGCCGATGTCGATTCGGCTGCGCTGGTCGATGCTTTGCAAGATTTGGTTGACCGGGAAATCTGGAGGGTTCCCTGCAGATTGGAAGTCAAACCATCGTTTCACATTGAAGATGACCCGGCCGCAGCGCAGCTCTATCGCATTGCGCGTGAAGCAGTCATCAACGCCAACAAGCACGCACAGGCCCGGGAAATTGTCGTGAAGCTGGAGCGATCGCCTCAAGGGATGGTTTTGCGCGTCACTGATGACGGCGTTGGATTCTCGGACGAGCCAAAATTGAAGCACGGCCTGGGTGCTCACATTATGAATTACCGAGCTCAATTGGCCGGCGGCCGTTTGGAAATCGGCTCTTCAAGGCAGGGCGGCACATGTGTGTCTTGCTATTTGCCACACAAAAAGGGAGTTCAATCACCGAACGACGAAAGCGCCGGGCCAGGGCTGCCGGCGAAAATTGCAAAGACATTGGCCGCCCTGATCTAAATTTCCTGCATCTGGCAATCCATCGGGTAGCGAAGTCTTAAACAGTTAGAAAGGAACGCGAATGACTGGGCTCGCAGCAATCCCAGCAGACGCAAAGTGGCTCGGAAAATGAAGCACGTGCAGGTGCGCTCAACGAACCAGAACCCGCGGTGCGATCCGCCGGACGCGAAACGCATTGTGATCGTTGACGATCATCCCCTTTTTCGAAAGGGCCTCCAGGAAATGATCCATTCCGACGGGACCTTCGCAGTTTGTGGCGAAGCAGGCATCGCCGCCGAAGCCATGGACGTCATCCGCAAACTGCATCCCGACATGGCAATTGTTGATCTCAGCTTGCCGGGCGCCAACGGCATTGAGCTAATCAAGAACATCCGCGCAGAATTTCCGAAGCTGCCAATTCTAGTGCTTTCGATGCACGATGAATCCCTCTACGCAGTGCGAGCGCTGCGCGCCGGAGCCGACGGCTACGTCATGAAACATGAAGCGATGGCCAATGTGATCCAAGCCATCCGCGAAGTTTTCAATGGACATCCTTATCTCAGCCCGGCCATGGCGGCGCAGGTGATCACAAAATTCGCGCATCGCCAAGCCGAAGGTGAGACCGATTCTGTCGAGAGATTAAGCGATCGCGAACTCGAAATCCTGGAACTGATCGGCAAAGGCAACGAAGTCCGTCAGATCGCGAAGCTGTTGCATCTCAGCCCCAAGACAGTCGAGACCCACCGGGCGCATATCAAAGACAAACTCGATCTGAAAAATTCGCGCGAAGTCGCGCGTTTTGCTCTGCAATGGCTAAGCGCACGCGAGGCGTAGGGGCAGTCGCTTAAGAAATCGTAAGCCGTTGAGCTGGCTTATGTCCGGTTCTCGCTGATCGCACCAGCTTAAAAACCGGTGTTAATGAGAGATCGATGCGCGGCCCGGCTTCCAGGTAAAATGCCTCGCGAGCTATGCCATGCGCAAATTTTCACCTGGTCAGCCATAACCGATTCTTCGTCTCATTAACACCGGCCTTCAGGCCGGTGACCACACAGGCCGCCAGCCGGGAAGCCGTTTCAACGGCTTTCCTCATCTTTCCACCGCAGTCCGTGGCGATCGATGAACTCTCTCAGCTCTTCCGCAAATGTGCGGACGCGATGATGTTCTTCTTGATGAGCAATGTATCGCGCGACCTGATCCACATTCGATTCTGATACAGAGAATGCGCCATAGCCCCTGCCCCAGGCGAATTTTCCACTTATGATGTTATTTGCGTTAATCCAGTGAGAAGAGCTTCCTTTCAGGAGTTGCATCAGTTCCTCTATCGAGAGGGAAGTGGGAAGGTCGATCAGCGCGTGAACGTGATCTGCGTTTACATGATTAATTTTCATGTAAATCCCTTTCTCTTCCGCATGCTCCGTCAGGTAGCGAGAAATGCGCGCCGCAGCTGTTTTCACCGGCCTTAATGCCGGTGATCACGTACACGGATGGCTGGGAGGCCGTTTCAACGGCTTGCCTTACTCCACACTTTCCCTTTCGTTGACCGAGAAGCGGGCGCATATTTCCCGGCGATGGATTCGACCGACCGCGATGCGGTTGAGGAACTGCTTCAGACTTATGGCGAAACCGGCGGCATAAATTATCTCGCCGCTGCCGCCACTCTCCCCTCTCGTCTGGCCATCGAGGCGGCGTGTGCCGAGTTAATGAGTCTGATGTTTCCCGGTTTTCGTAGCCAGTCGCTGGTAAGCTCGGAAGATTTGGCCGACGTCACGCGCACTCGCGTCAGAGCTTTGCACGCACGACTGAAAACGGAAATTTGCAGAAGCCTCGGCAAAATTCCGCCTGACGAAGCAACGGAAGCAAAAGCGGAAGAAGTCCTAGCCACATTCTTGAAGGAGTTGCCTGGGGTCCGTCGGCTTCTCTGGACAGACATCGACGCCGCTTACGAAGGGGACCCGGCTGCGAGGAGCTACGAGGAGATCATTCTCGCTTATCCTGCGCTCGAGGCGGTCGCCACTTATCGAATGGCGCATCTGCTTTATGACAAGGTGCCATTGATCCCGCGCATCATGACGGAGTGGGCGCATAGCCGCACCGGGATCGATATTCATCCTGGGGCGCAGATTGGTTCCCATTTTTTTATCGATCACGGCACTGGCGTCGTGATCGGCGAGACGACGGAGATCGGGGCGCGCGTTAAGCTTTATCATGCTGTCACCCTCGGCGCGCGCAGTTTTCAAAAGGACGAGCACGGGAAGATCAAAAAAGGCGGGAAACGTCATCCAACGGTGGAAGACGACGTGACGATCTACCCAGGATCAACGATTCTGGGTGGCGAAACCGTTATTGGCGCTAGATCGACAATCGGCGGCAACGTTTTCCTGGTGCAAAGTGTGCCACCCGATTCACTGGTGTATTACGAAGAAAAACAATTGCGAATTGTGCCGAAGCGAAAGCATAGGCCAGCGACCACGCGTGATGAATTTCGGGAATGAGCTGGGGAGCGCACGCGCCTCGCGCGCTAACGATGGCGTCCTCGCCATCGCGGACTTTTCACGGACACGATCACGAGCATGAGCAAGAGTAAGAACAAGACTAGGATTAAGAGGAAGACGGAATGATTTACCTCGATTACAACGCAACGACGCCGCTATGTGATGCAGCCCGCGACGCGATGCTGCCGTATCTTGAACGTCGCTTCGGCAACCCGTCGAGCGTACACGCAGCCGGTCGTGAGGCGCGCGCCGCAATCGACAATGCGCGCGACAAGCTGGCGGCTCTGCTGCACGCGAAACCGAACGAGATCATTTTCACCAGCGGCGGAACGGAATCATGCAACCTCGCCGTGTTCGGCCTCGCGCGCCGTCGATCAGCAGGTGGCGGTCACATCATTTCGTCGAAAACCGAACATCACGCAGTACTCAACACCGTCGAGCATTTGGAAAAGAACGAAAATTTCCAAGTAACGTGGCTGGATGTTTCGCGCGATGGAATAATCGATCCTGATCAGCTCGCGAGCGCGATCTGCCCCGAGACAAGGCTTGTTTCGATCATGACCGCGAACAACGAGACGGGCGTGCTCCAGCCGATGCGTGAAATCTCCCAAATCTGCCGCGAGCGCGGCGTCTTGTTGCACACAGACATGGTGCAGGCGTTCGGCAAAGTGAGCGTTGATCTTTCGCTGGTCGATGCCGCCAGTTTCGCCGCGCACAAATTCTATGGGCCAAAAGGCGCGGGATTTTTATTCCTGCGCAGCGGCTTATCGATCCAGCCAATCATGTTCGGTGGCGCGCACGAGAATGAACGACGCCCCGGAACAGAAAATGTTGCCGCGATTGCGGGAATGGCAACGGCCGCTGAGTGGACATTGCACGATCGGGAGAGCGAACAGAAGCGCGAGGCACGGTTGCGCGATGAACTCTGGACGCGAATTTCGGAGAACGTTCTGGATGCAAAACAGAACTGCGCGAACGCTCCGCGCCTGGCAAACACGTTGAACGTGAGTCTGCTCGGACTCGATTCCGAGATGCTGCTGATAGCGCTTGATCTGGAAGGTGTCTGCGCCTCCAGCGGGTCGGCCTGCATGGTCGGATCAGTCGTTGCATCGCACGTTTTGCTCGCGATGGGTCTGCCAATCGAGCGCGCTCGCTCCGCGGTTCGCTTTTCCCTTGGTAAATGGACAACCGCCGACGAAATCAAAGCCGCGGGCGACGCGGTGCAGAAAATCGTCGAACGTCTGCACACGCGAAAAAGCGCCTATGCCGTTGCTTAGGCAGCTCGAATTTACATTCGAACAATTCGCCACACGTGTCTGCGTAGAAAAGGGCGCGGCTGTAGGGCCGGCGCTCGGCCTGCCAAATTCCTGGACGGCAACCGGTGCGGTTGCACTAGAGTTCCAAGGACGCAATGTCGATCTTGAAACGCAAGCGCGCGACCTGTTACGCGCGCACGGCGCAACTCGAATCGCGCGGGAACTTCGCCTCGAATGGAATTCACGCCTCAAAACCGCTGCAGGTCGCGCTGATTATCGCCAGAAACTGATTTCGTTAAACCCGCGGCTGTTTGAGCACCCGAACGAAATTGATCGGACTTT
>WNGK01009203.1_pt1 | contig 10183 bp, 11 predicted proteins | sample 5400601 | NCBI WGS metagenome assembly WNGK01 (sample SAMN13153376, study PRJNA577476) | soil metagenome | isolation source: 60 cm soil or saprolite under Garry oak tree replicate 1 | place: USA:California | collected 2016-06-15 | reverse complement strand
GTTCCTGCTGTTCAATCCCTCCAAGTCAGTCCGCAACGGATTGAAACGTGCCAGATCGATATCGGAGTTCTACATTCCCACTATCGACGAAATGATGGCCCTGATGGCGTATGCCAACAGCCGATGCGCCCTAGCTGCTCGAGCCACAAGTCTCCAACTTCGTGCCTGAGGAACGGAGACCTATCGTTGCGCCCCTTCGACAAACCCGGCTTCAGGAAGTCCCGCACAAACTATAGTCATACGGCGGCTTCACGCCGGGACGGACATATGGAATAAGATAATGGGGTGAGATATTACACCATCAAAGCGATACATGGTGGCTCGACCTTCACATGCACCCTCTGCCCCCACAGCGTCAGCACCCTTGATTTCCCCACCGCGAATGGCAACCCGCGAACGCAAGCGGCAGCAGCGATAAACCAGCATGCCGAATTTGTTCATGTTTGGAGAGATACATGCGGCCACGCTCGCTCACGGGTTTCAACTGATCGTTGAGGATGCGGGGAAACACTAGTTCCTGTGTACCGGGGATCCCAGTCTGGTTCATCTGAGACGCTATCGAAGGACTCCGCAACAATCTGTTTTCGACGCGACAATCGGTAGCGGCCGCACATTGGGAGATTATGGCAGATCGGATAGCGTCACGGTTGCGAAGCTGATCTACTGAGCCACCGGAGGGCCTGGGCGCTATCCAAGTTCACGCCGGTGATCCGTTATTGCGGGCCAGACAGACCTGTTTCTGGTGCAATCGCGCCGGAAATTGTCCAAATAAGTTATTCTGATGGCATGGACCACCTAGGGGTTCTTCGGGACAAGATTGGGCGTCTCCGAGAAGAGATCGCTGACATTCAAGAGTTAAATGAGCAGTTTCGGCGTGACGCCTGTAACGGAGCAGATGTTCAAGTCGCTCACGGACAGAGGAATGAACGGCTACAAGCAATCCAGCAAGAGCTTGTGCAACTCGCAGACCTTGGACGCAGAGTTGTTTCGACAGAAAAAATGAAGGAAAAGCACCGCTCTCGGCTGCATCTCGTCAAGCAGAAACGGGCATCGTAGCATTTTAGCTTTCCCGCCTAATCAAAGCGCCCATGGTAACTATCTACACGGGCCTCGCAACTTCGCATCGCGAAAGAATGCTCAGCGCCCAGTTCAGCTTGCAAATGGCGCAAAAACGAACGCGCCCCGACTCATTAAAGTCACGGGACGCTCGCTCGAACAGCCCTCCCCCGAGAACTGCTCACCACCACCCTACGTGGTGATGGGCATCGGGGGAATGGCTCGAATGGGCCACTGTGGAAAATTGGAGGCCTCTGGGCCAGAGCCGCGTCAAACACCTGCAAGAACGTCTTACTTCGGCGGAAACTGAAGCTGGAGAAAGGCCTGCAGCTGATGTTCGTAATTTCGAGGAAGTAACTGATGTTGAAATCAGCCTGATCCGGGAGCAATCGCCAAGCGTCAACTTGCGCTTAGCTCGCGGACGGGCGGAGATGGCGCGATTAATAATCGGTCTCCAGCGAGACTTCTTACAATCGCCGCCTACAACCACGCCATCCCGCGCACCCACATGTGCATCAAAATGCGACAGCGAACATTTGAAGGTCAACTCCGCTTCAGATTGTGCACGAGCGATTGCTATGAGTACGATCCAGATCAAAGTAAATGGGCGTCTTCACAGTCTTGACCTGGACCCCACAACGCCATTGCTGTTCGTTCTGGACGACGAGCTTGGGTTGCTCGGTCCGAAGTTTGGGTGCGGAATGGCCCAATGCGGAGCCTGTACGGTGATCCTACGCGGCCATGTAGTACGTTCTTGTGTCATGCCCGTGAGCGCAGTCGGCCCCGACGAGATTACGACGCTCGAAGGCCTCGGCACACCGGAGAAGCCTCACCCGATCCAACAGGCCTTCATCGATGAAGGGGGCGCTCAGTGCGGTTTTTGCCTTAGTGGCGTAATCCTGACCGCAAAGGCTGTTCTCGATGAGAAACCGGAAGCGTCTGACCAGGAAATCGGCGAAGCCTTCGGAGGTGTGTTGTGCCGTTGCTTCACTCACATTCGCATGCTGCGAGCGATCCGGAAATATGCAGACGCGAGGAAAGTATGAGCCTTTCCCGGCGTGACTTTCTACATTGTGGCGCTCTGATTGTGAGTTTCAGCGCAGCATCGATAGCGCGGCCCTTTGCAGTTGCCCAAGGTCCGTTCGATACTCATAGTTCCCACATCGTTCCCACCGAACTCGACTCATGGATAGCGGTCGCGGCGGACGGCTTGGTCACCGCGTACACCGGAAAATGCGATTTCGGGCAGGGCATGGTCACCGCGCAAACCCAACTGGTCGCAGAAGAACTGTGTGTTCCTATTGGGCGTGTGAAGCTGATTCAGTGCGACACGTCGGTCTCTCCGGACCAGGGAACCACTTCTGGAAGCCAGTCGACGCCGACAAACTTCAACTCGGCCAATCTAGCGCAGGCGGCGGCAACCGCGCGAGAAGCACTGATAAACATGGCATGCCAGCACTTGGGGGAACCGGCTGATCAACTGAGTGTGTCTGGTGGCGTTATAACCGGGAAAACCGGACGTCGTGTCACTTATGAGGAACTTATCGGGAACAGGCGCTTCAACATTCCATTGAGCGCAAGCGCAAAGCGAAGATCGCCAACGCAGTGGACAGTGCTGGGTAAGCCAGTTCCCTCGCTGGACCGAGCCGCGCTAATGACCGGCCAATTTGAATTTGTGCATAACATTCGAGTACCGGGAATGCTGCACGGCCGTGTTGTTCGGCCACCCGAACCTGGGGCCACGCTTAGCAGCGTGGATGGCACTTCCGTGCGTCAGATCTCGGGACTGGTGAAGATCGTGGTGCGCCGCAACTTCGTCGGTATAGTTGCGGAAAAGCAGTGGCAAGCGGTGCAGGCGGCGCGCCAGTTGAAAGTAAGTTGGAATCCCGGCACAGGACTGCCGGCGCGGAAGACTTTCTATGAAAGCCTGCGCAAACAGCCATCACGAGACACTTTGCTAGTTGACTCGAAAGATGTCGAGCCACAGCTCGCGGGCGCGCACGCGGTGGTGCGAGCGACGTACGCTTATCCATTTCAAATGCACGGATCGGTCGGCACGTCGTGTGCCGTAGCAGATGTTAAGCCGGACCATGCAACGGTGTGGTCAGCAACGCAGTCGGCTTATCCAACTCGAAGCATCGTCGCCAAGCTTTTGGGGTTACCGCTCGACGGTGTGCGCGTCATTTACGTTCGAGGATCTGGGTGCTATGGACTAAACGGCGCGGATACCGTCTCGTTCGATGCGGCGGTGTTGTCACATGCGGTCAACAGACCGGTTCGTGTACAGCTTTCGCGCGTGGATGAAATGGCGTGGGAGAACTTCGGCTCCGCTTGTGTCATCGAGCAGCGTGCCGGCATTGATCAGAGCGGATCCATCGTGGCTTGGGACTGCGAAAACTGGGTAGCGTCGCGAGGGAGCAGGCCCGGCTACGACAGCCCTGGTAACGTCATTACCGGGTTGCTGCTCGGATACACGCCAGAACCCATAACACCACGTGCAGCGGCAGAACCAACTGGCGAGCTTCGCAATGGCTCTAACGCCGTGCCATCCTACGTTGCCGGCTGTATTAGCGGGAAGTGTGGCGGCGCCGGAAGCGTTCGGAGCGAGCGTGTTATGTCGCATACCGTGCCGTCGCCGTTCTTCACCGGGCCGCTGCGCTCGCCGTTGCGCATCCAAAATACCTTTGCTCACGAGTGTTTCATGGACGAAGTGAGTGCATCTGCAAAGGCCGACCCGGTCGCCTTTAGGCTTAAGCATCTACGCGACGCGCGGCTCATCGATGTCCTCAAATCGGCAGCAAACGCAGCGAAGTGGGAGAACCGTCCTTCGCCACAATCAAACCGCGCGCGAAGTGGGATCGTCAGTGGACGCGGAATCGCCTGTGTGGCGTACGAGGGCAACAATGGCTACGCCGCCCTCGTTGCTGACGTCAGTGTGGATGTGGCAAGCGGCCGCGTTGGGCCCCAAAAGTTTTTTGTGGCGCTGGATTGCGGCCCGATCTCGAATCCCGATGGCCTGCGCAATCAGACTGAGGGGGGCATTCTACAAGGCCTGAGCCGCGCACTCGTGGAGGAGGTCACGTGGGATGACAAGCGAGTCACGTCGAATGATTGGGAGACCTACCAAAGCCTTTATCTTGATCTTGGATTTGAGCTACCCACGATTGACATCTCCCTATTGAATCGCACTGATGTGCCCGCCACCGGCGCGGGCGAAACTGCAATCACGCTTGTTCCCGCAGCCATCGGGAACGCCGTATTCAATGCCACGGGCGTGCGTCTGCGCGAAGTGCCATTTACGGCCGAAAGCATCCGAACGGCACTGTCTGCATTGTGAGGTATGGAACGATGACTCGGCGGAAATCTTTTGTGGTCCAGACCGCTGCGGCCATAGCGTGCGGGGTGATTTCCTATTTGGTCGTTCGAGCTTTCGCCGCCGGTGATGAACCCCCAAGATTAGAGCACATCTATGGAACTGCTCCCCCGTGATGATGCTAAGGCCGCCGCTGCCTTTGAATCGATGGTGACTGTCCTGCATCACTCACGATGCATGAACTGCCACTCCCGCGGAGATTTCCCGCCGACGAAGCGTGCCGCCCAGAGCGCAGTCGTCTCTTTTGCTCTTCCCAGTCACTGCCGAGCGGGGAACGCAGGCTGCTTGAGCGGGCAGGGACGTGAGGGGGAACCAGATGGCATTGGATTCGCCAAATTCCAGCCATCCTTTTCCACTTCCTGGTTGGGCCCACTGCGGGTCAGTCCAGCAATCAGAGTTGTACCCTTTTGTACCTTTGTACCCACAAGACGGAAGGAGGATTCCCGCCAAGTGATTGAGAGATAAATGGTAGGCACGTGGGGACTCGAACCCCAGACCTCTACCGTGTCAAGTCCCGTTCAACCGTTCAACGGTAACTGATTGACATTCAACGGCACTGGCAGCCAGCTTTGGCGTTGCAAGGAACTCTCAGGAACTGTTATTGGACCCTAATTGGACCCTGGTTTGGCCGGTACTTCTACACGGTAGCGGTCTCGGTCATTTTGGGACAGGCTTCTTCGAGGAGTCTTAATTGCGACCGTTGCGTGGGAGAAGGCAGAACGACAACATCACCAAGCTTCACGACCTCACGCTCCAAGGTGCACAGTCTTCGCCATGCTGCCTCAACTGCTGATGCTCCTTCTTCTCGGTTAATCTGCCACATACCACGGCCGTGAGTGGCCGCAATCAGGATACTGCCCTTCCAGAAAAGCTGCTCAAGGCTTCGCGAGAAAAGGGACGATGTGTCGGGCACGCAGGCCTTGGCGGATTGCCTCCGCATCATAACCTCGGTCGACTAACACACAATCGGGACGATGGCGCGGTTGTCCTCGCTCGCCCCAAGGGCGGGATGGCATCAACGAGTGCGAGGGTTACCTGCGAATCGTTACGATTGGCCCCCGTGAGGGACCCTCAGTCTGGACGACCGGTCACGTTATTGTTCCAATGTGTACTTCCAGCCAAAATCTGCTACCAAACTTCTTTCGCCCCTAGTGGCATAACTCTTGCCGCCTTTGAGAACGCAATCCGGATGGAACCTGAAAACCTAAGCGGCCTTCAATCTCGACAGCGCCATCTTCGCTGCATGATAGCCGCACATTCCATGCACGCCTCCGCCCGGCGGAGTTGACGACGAGCAGATATAAATGTTCCGCGCCGAGGTGGCGTAATGTCGCCAGGTCGGTCGAAACACGAACTGGCGAATGTCCATGGCCCCGCCTCCAATGTCGCCTCCCACGAGGTTAGCGTCCATGGTTTCAAGGTCCGCCGGAGAAAACACGCGCCGCGCCAAAACGCACTCGCGGAACCCGGGGGCGAACCGCTCAATCTGATCTTCCAGTCGGACCAGCATGTCCACATTCGATCCGTTCGGAACATGGCAATAAGCCCACGCCGTGTGTTTGCCTTCTGGGGCGCGCGAGGGATCGAACAAACTCGGCTGAGTCAAGAGAACAAACGGACGATCCGCGTGCCGTCCATCTCGCATCGCTTCTTCCGACGCAGCAATCTCCTCAAAGCTCCCGCCCAGGTGCACCGTGGCGGCACGCAAGCACTCGGAAGCTTTCCACGGAATGGGTCCGTTCAGGGCGTAATCCACTTTGAATACCCCGGGCCCGTAGCGATAGCTTCGCAGCCGGCGTTTATAACTTTCCGATAGCCGCTGTCCAGCAAGGTTGAGAAGTTGTCGCGGGGTCACATCACAAAGAATGAGGTCATAATTGGCCAACGCCGACAGGGTCTCAACCCGCGATGAAGTGTTCAGTGTGCTTCCGAATGTTGAAAGATATCGGCACAGCGCGTTTGTGAGTGATTGAGACCCGCCGCGCGAAATCGGCCATCCAACGGCATGCGCCGGAATTGCCATCAACATGCCGAACGCCGCACTCAGTGGCTCATCAAGACTGAGAAACGAGTGAGCCGCCAGGCCCGCAAACAGCCCCCGAGTCCGCTCGCTACGAAACCGATGAGCAACAGTTCTGGCCGGCAGGAGCGCGCTCATCCCGAAACGCGCCATCAGCCAGGGATGTCTGGGAAGGGAGGGAACTGGACGCAGCACTTCCCGAGCAAATCCATTCCACCGTTCAATAAAGGGCTGCATGAGCTTGCCCCAAACTTCGCCATCGGCACCAAGCGAAGACTTCGCATCCCCCAGGTCACGTTCCAGCATCACCGCTGTGCCGTCGTCGAGAGGATGCGCCAGCGGAGCCGGGGAGCGAACCCACTCCAGCCCATAATCACGCAGCGGCAGTGAGGAAAGGAATGGCGACCCCGCAGCCAGCGGATGCACCGCCGACCCAAAGTCGTGCAGGAAGCCGGGCAGTGTCAATTCCAAGGTGCGCGCCGCTCCGCCAGGCGTCGGCTCTGCTTCCCGCACATCTACCTGCAATCCAGCTTGGGCGAGAACGATGGCCGCTGCCAGTCCATTCGGACCGGCGCCGATCACACATGCCTTACGGCTCATCCAAGTCACCATGAACGCCACCTCTTATTTATGAATGCTCCTGCACTCTGGCATGATTTATTCTCGCGGCTGCACCGTGGGCCATTCGACCACTTTGATGCTTCCATCAGCCTCTCGCTCCAGCGTAGGCGCGTACAGGCCCAACATCCGCCGCCGCCACCACATGCCGCTTGAGCGTTTCTCTGCGATCGTGGTGAACCAGTATTGCCAGAGCACCGCACGAATCTGGTGCGGCGACTCCCGCGCGAACGGATTGCTTGCAAAAAGCGCGAGCACATCCTTGTTATTGGACAGCAGCCGTACCTCGGTGTTGGGCACAATCGCGTACTCACGCCACGAGCCCAACGACGCGAACCATAGGTTCCAATCAAACCGTGGCTGATACGGCGCATAGATGCCGGGCGGCTGACTCAGATCCTGCGGTTTGTTGCGAAATCGGTATGCCACCCAGTTCTGGCCATCCTGGGAGCCTTGGAATTCGATTTCATATCGTCCACGTGTCATCACCGCGAAAAGCCCGTATTGATTCGCAATCCGAAATGGCTCAAGCGTGCTCACCGGAGACGTCGGTAACGGCACTCGGACAAACATCCAGACCAATTCCGCTGTGGTCGCATAGAAGATCCAGATCAGCATCACGCTGCTTGCAGAAAGTTTCAGCGCATGCCAACGGTGACTGAGACGTTCGCTCCAGCCGCGGACTTCTATGGCTGGTGCCCCCTCTGCCCCCGAAGCCTTTGCGGCTAATCGCGGCTTCCAGCTCTCCGGTAAGCACTCCGGCATGAAGCGATCATCCAGCAACAGCACACCCATGGCGAGAACGAGATAATTCAGAAATGCGTAGTTGGCTGTCAGAATTATGCCTATCTGCCAGGGCGTCACAATGAAGAAGCACGCTATCCTCCAACGCCGTGGCAGAAACAGCATCCATACCAGGCCCAGCTCCAGAGCCAGCGTGGCATAAACGGTCGAGGCTTGAAACCAGTGCGGCAGGTGCTGCACGTACCAGCCAATCCAGGTGGGCAACGGGCCATTCTGGTAATACTCATCCATGGCTGTGAAGTGCCGCCACTCGGGATCTCCGCTCAGCAGCTTTACCACGCCGGACTCGAAGTAGATGCGAAACCATTCCCATTGCAGCAGGAATAGGGCGGCGCGCGAAGTAGGATGAATTCGGCCTAAGCCCGGACGAAATCCGGGCGGCGCAAAGAAGAGCGAGATCGCTCCAGCCTCAAGCAACATCCCATCTGACTGATAGCCAGAAAAGTCCTGCGCCGCGCTCACAAACGACAGGAAGTCGACGAGGCAAATCACGAGCATGCTGCGCGGCCACAGATTAAAGACCAGTAGCAGCGACGCCGTCATACCTACCCAGCACAGCGCACTCAGCATGGCCGGCCCGTTTGACCACCACAGCAACGTCGGCGCATACCACACTCGCGCCCAATGGCCGAGCGACTGTGCCACAGCCTGCAGATAGTTTCCGGCCGGCAGAATTCCTGCCGGGCCGATGAGCCCACGAATCTGAAAAATCAGTGAGCAGAACGCAGAGAAATAGATGAGCCCGAGCGCGCGCAGGAAAAGCCAGCGCGGAATCAGGCGGTCTGATGCCGCACGCTGCCAATCAAATGGCAAACGGATCGTGGACGCAAGAGACCAGCCCATGAGCGTGGCCAATTATACAGAGGCAAAACTGCGCGGGGTCCGGCCAAGTTATGCTTACAAACGGCGTCGGCCGAATTGATACCCTCTCCTATTCACTGGAGGGAATAATGCGTTTGCGATATCTCAGGTGCATGAAGCTGAAGTCTGGACCAGAGTGTAGGGAGTTTCTCTGGCGCGAAGACGACGTAGCCGGAAAACGCCGAACCGCTCTAATCGGACCTTCCAGACTCCACAAGTGATTTCCTTTCGTAACGGATGAAGCATTCGAGTACGGCTCGCGCAACCTGAATGCTAGGTGGTTTGACGCACTCACTCGCCAAGTGTCACCGGTCAACCTCAGCCCTGGGTACGCGGAGTATCTGCGGGAGCGGCCAGGAAGGATGCGCGAAGATCGAGCCGTGAAGAACACGACAGCCTCGAATCGCCTCGCGCCCGGAAGTTACGGCTGTCAGATCACGATCCTCGACCCGGCAACGCAAGAAACGAACTTCTGGCGAGCTCCAATCTTGATTGTTCCTTAGCGACATTCGTAAGAGGCTAGGCGACGCCTTACCCCTGAAACCCTGATTCCGGTCGGAAAACGGGGTTACTCGGAAGGAACTGTTGATGACAGTGCTCAGAACCTCTCAATGAGCTCTATTGATTCCATAACAATGTCGGCTCCCACGCCCGAGTAGACTTTGGTGGTGCCAACCAACCAAAGAGGCTCGGGAGAAAGGAGCCGAACATGATGATTATAGGTTGTGACTACCACCCGGGTTTCGAACAAATTGCTTTTGTGGATACCGAAACTGGGGAACTGCAAGAGCTGCGACTGCAACACCGCGAGGAAGCGGAGAAGTTCTACCGCAATCTGGCGGCACAGGGAGTGAAGGTGCGGGTGGGGATGGAAGCCAGCGGGCATGCGCGCTGGTTTGAACGGCTGCTGGCGGAGCTGAACTTTGAGCTGTGGATCGGGGACGCAGCCGAGATCCGCACGAAGCGGGTACGTAAGCAGAAGACGGATCGCCAGGATGCACAGCTGATTCTGCGGTTATTACTGGAAGATCGCTTTCCGCAGATCTGGGTACCGAGCTGGGAGAATCGATCCGCGTGCGGGCTTGCACCATTCGATGCCGGTGCCAAAGCAGCTGCCGCAGATCCCGTTGTCCAATAGAACACCTGATGCAGCCATAGGTTGGCAGGCTATCTCCGTGATTATCGCCCTCATAGTGTGTGGCCGAATCGGCAGCGGAAAGAGAGTGGCTTGGCCATGTAGCCCGGCATCGTCGCGGTCTGCTTTGAGGTGCGCTCGATCAGGCGCTCCCTGCTTGACATCCTCTCTGGGTCGAAAATTCGCCCGCAGTCATGCTGGAGTTCCCAGCGGTTCGACCCGATAGCCGAGGTTTCGGAGTTCCCGGATCATCCTACTAGTGCGCTGTCGTCTTGACTTTGTATTCACGGATGGTCCTCTTTCTTCGTAACGGACT
>WNGK01009202.1_pt1 | contig 10183 bp, 10 predicted proteins | sample 5400601 | NCBI WGS metagenome assembly WNGK01 (sample SAMN13153376, study PRJNA577476) | soil metagenome | isolation source: 60 cm soil or saprolite under Garry oak tree replicate 1 | place: USA:California | collected 2016-06-15 | reverse complement strand
CGAGGAGGGCATGGGCAATCTGGCCGGGATTCGATACGCCCTCGCCCATCCGCCGCAGCCCGTCGCCGCGATGATCGCCATCGAGGGCAACTATCTGGGCCGGGTCATCACTACCGGCGTTGGCTCGGTGCGCTGGCGGGTAACCTTCACCGGGCCAGGCGGCCACGCGTGGGAGCGATCTACCGCGCCGAGCGCGGTGCACACGGCCGCGGCAGCCGCGGCAAGCCTTGCCGCCCTGGGCCCGGCCGCACTGGGCCAGGCTGACAGCCGGCACAGCATCAACATCGGCACTATAGGCGGCGGCGAAGCTATCAACGCGCGAGCCATGTCGGCGTGGCTGGAGGCCGACCTGCGCGCCGACTCAGCTGAGGCACTCGGCGAACTGGAGCGCAAGGCCAGGGACGCCCTCGCTGTCGCGACACCAGCCGGTATCATCGCGCAGATCACCGACATAGGCAGCCGACCAGCTGGCCGGACCGCCCCTTCGCACCCGCTCGTCCGCGCTGCCGTGACCGCGCTGGATCGGGCGGGCCTGACCGCCGAGCTTGGCGCGACGAGCACGGACGCCAACGCGGCGCACGCCGCCGGCGTGCCGGCGGTCGCACTGGGCGTCACCCGGGGCCAGGGCGAGCACACGCCAGGCGAATGGATCGAGACCGGCCCGGTGCGCACGGGTCTCGCCGTCCTGGCCGATACGATCACGACGTTCTGGGAGGCTCCGCTATGAACGGACCTGTATCGGGGGTTGCGCTTCAGCCGGTGGACCGGCCGGCCGACTTCGCCGACGTAGTGGCGGAGATCGAGCAGCTCGGCTACGGCCATCTATGGCTCACCGATTCCTCGCTGCATGCCAGGAACTGCTACTCCTACCTGACACTCGCGGCCCTATCGAGCAGTCGTCTCCTGCTCGGCACGGCGGTCACGAACCCGGCCACTCGCCACCCCGCTATCACGGCTGCGGCCGCCGCGACAGTCGACGAGATCAGCGGCGGCCGCATGCTGCTGGGGATCGGCGCAGGCGACCGGCCGCTGCTGGCGCTCGGCCTGCGGCCCAGCCTTCGGGCCGACCTCGAAGCCGCGATCGGCGGAATCCGCCAGCTGTGGGGCGGCGCGACCGTCGACATGCGGGCAGCAGGGTTCGCTCTGAACGGGGCACACCTCAGGTTCGCGGCCCGGCCGGCAATGCCGGTATACATCTCGGCCAGCGGACCGAAGACCCTCGAACTGGCCGGCCGGGTGGCGGACGGCGTCATCCTCCTGGTCGGTCTCTTTCCTGGTGCGCTGAGCTGGGCCGTCGAGCATGTTCAGCGCGGCGCGGACCAGGCCGGACGCCCTCGTCCCAAGATCGCGGTGTTTGCATACGGGGTCATCGACGACGACGAGGACGCCGCGCTGGAGGGCGCCAGGTCGATCGCTGCCTGGTTCCCGCAGACCGCGCCGGTGATCTGCGACCTGGCTGGCCTGCCGCGCACCATCGCCGAGCAGGTCAGGGCCGGATACTCAGGCGGCGAGTTCCAGGAGGCAACCTCCGCGGCCGGGCTGCTCCCCGAGGAGTTCGTGCGCAAGGTCGCGCTGTCGGGTAACCGGGAACGTGCCGCCGGCCAGATCCGTAACGTCCTCGCCGCCGGTGCGGACTCGGTGCACGTCTTTCCGCTTGGCCGGGATCGGATGCAGACTGTCCGCGCGTTCGCCGGAGCGTGGTCGGATGTTGTCGGCGTCGCGCCCGGCACGGCGCCCGGCGGAACCGTCGGTGCGCAGCCAGGAAGCGCCGCATGACCGGGCGCGGCTGGCACGTGACCCGGCTGCATCATGTCGCCTTCGAGGTGACGAGTATCGAGGCCGCTGTTGCCGATCTGCGGGAGCGAGGCGTGCGGATGGTGGACGAGGTTCCGCGGCCCGGGGGGATGGGGACCACGATCGCCTTCATTCACCCGCATGCCTGCGCTGGCCTGCTGGTCGAACTCGTCGGAGCGGCATCGGCGGCGACCGCCGCCGAGCGCAAGGCGGAGGAGTCGAGGGCATGACGATGCGAGCGGAACCAGATCCGGATGGCCAGATCGGGTCCGTGTTCTCTGGGCGGCATGATCGCCGGAAGCTGACCGACTGGGTCTACGAGGAGCTCAAGCGCGCGATCGTGGACCTGCGTCTGGCTCCTGGCGACCCGCTTCGCGAGGCCGCGCTCGCCGACCAGCTTGGTGTCAGCAAGACGCCGATCCGCGAGGCGCTGACGCGGCTGGAGCAGGACGGCCTGGTGGAGACCACATCGTTCAAGGGCGCCGCCGTCACGATGTACTCGCGCCGGGATCTGCAGGAGATCTACGAGCTCCGCGAATTGCTGGAGATTGCAGCCGTGCGGAACGCCGCGACCGCGATGGACGAGCAGGGACGGTCCCGGCTGGAGCGGATCAGCGCCGAATGCCGGTCCCTTGATTGTGCCGAAGACCTGGACCGGCTCTCGCAGTTGCTCACGGAGTTCGACAAGGTGCTCTTCGCCCAGGTGACGAACAGCCGCATCAGAGCGCTTATCGACAACCTGCAGGCGCACCTCGGCCGGATCGGCAAGCTCACCACCGATATCCCCGGGCGGATCGGCGACTCGGTCGCCGAGCACGAGAAGATCGTCGAGGCCATCTTCGCCGGTGATCCGGATCTCGCGGAACAGCACATGCGCGCGCACATTCGAAGCGTGCGAGACGCCCAGCTCAGCACCATGGACGCGCCAGCTGACGGCCGCTGAGCGCCCGGATCGGGGTGGTTTGTGGCCAGCTTCCCGTACCTCTTGACGGTCGCGCATGATATCTGATGTGCTGCACATCATGTCGGACGAGCCGCGGGCCGTCTCCGCGTGCATGCGCCAGCGCGGCGCCGCTTCCTGGGCAGCGGCGACCGGGCATCCGATGGTGCGCCAGATCGCGGCCGGGACGCTCCCGCACGCGACATTCCGCTGGTATTTCCAGCAGAACATCCTCTATCTCGGTGAATATGCCCGCTCGATCAGCCTGACGATCAGCAAGGCTCCGGACCTCGCCGCTGCCAATGTCCTCACCCGTTTCTTGCATCAGATCGTGTGCACCGAGATTCCGGCCAACATCGATTTCTGCCGGCGGCTCGGCGGATCTCCCGCGGACGCGGGCGACGCGTCCCGCATGCACCCGGTCACGTACGGCTACACCCGGCACCTGCTGTGCACCTGCGCCCTCGAGGACTGCGCCGCCGGGCTGACCGCCTTGCTGCCATGCCAGTGGAGCTACGGTGAGCTCGCCGCGCCCCTCATGACAGCCCTTCCCGGCGACCCGATCTATGCCGACTGGATCGCGATGTTCGGGAATGCCGCCTACGGCGACCTGGTGGCCGAAACCACCGGGCTGCTGGACCGCCTCGCTGGCGGCCCGGCCGAGACCGACCCGCAGGCCGGCCAGCTCGACGTCGGCCGCCTGGCCGTGATCTTCGATCGCTCGACATCGTACGAACTGCAATTCTGGGATATGGCCTACGGAGTGGTGGCACCAGCAGGGCCGCCACGGGACAAGGAGTGACGCCGGAATGCGCGCAGCTCGGATCTTCGAAGACCTCATCCTGCGGGTCGTTGACGCCCCCGATCCTGATCCGGGTACCGGCGACGTGCTGGTGCGGATCCACGCGGCCGGTGTCTGCGGGACTGACCTGCACATCCTCGACGGCATGATCAAGCCGGACGTGTATCCGATGACTCTCGGCCACGAGGCGGCCGGCGTGGTCGCGGCCGCGGGACCGGGCACGAGCCTCGCCGAGGGCGACCGGGTGGCGGTCTACAACAAGATCTTCTGCGGCCAGTGCGAGCAGTGCCTGGGCGGCCGGAACAACATCTGCGACAGCGAGCCTGGTCAGCTCGGATTCAACCAGGATGGCGGCGATCAGGAGTACGTGCTGGTGCCCGAGCGGAACCTGGTGCGCATTCCCGAGGGCGTGGACCTCGCGTCGGCAGCGGTGATTACCTGCGCCGGCATGACTGCGGTGCACGCCACGAAGCTGTCCGGGCTGCGAGTCGGCCACACCGCTATCGTGGATGGCATCGGCGGCGTGGGCATCCTGGTCGTGCAGGCGGCCCGGCATGCCGGAGCCCGCGTGATCGCCGTCGCTGATTCCGCTGAGAAACGGCAGTTCGCCCTCGATCACGGCGCCGCCGACGGAATCGTGATCGCGTCGGCGCAGGAGTACGAGGGCCTGCCAGGCCAGCTGAGGGAGCTGACCGGCGGCCGGGGAGCCGATGTCTTCTTCGAGCTGGTTGGCACCACCGAGTCGATGACGGCTGGCATCCGGAGCCTCGCCAAGGCCGGCCGATTCGTCTCCACCGGCTACACCGACCAGATGCTCAACGTGCACCCGATCGAGTTCATCCTGTCGGAAACGTCCCTCATCGCCACGGTCGCGGCGACGCGGCAGGACCTCCAGGATGCCCTTGCCCTCGCGGCGGACGGCGCTCTCACCGTGCCTCTCGCGGCGCGATACCCGCTTGACGGGGTGCATGACGCGCTCGCCGCGCTGCGCAAGCGGGCCGTCCTCGGCCGCCAGGTACTCGAACTCGCGTGACTCCAAATCAAGGCACCAGCAGATAAGGGACCGGCGTCAGCCGGTCGGGCGGAGGAAAGCTCGATGAGCGATCGCATCATTATCAGGAACGGCAGCGTCGTTACCATGAACGACGCCGGCGATGTGGTGTTTGACGGAGCGGTCGTGATCGACGGTAACCAGATCACCGACGTCGGCACGACCGCGGACGTGCTATCCAGGCAGAGCGCCGACGGAGCCCGCGTGATCGACGCTAGCGGCAAGGCGGTCCTGCCCGGCCTGGTGGACCTGCACTACCACACCGCGCTCGGCAAGGGCTGGAGTGATCACCTGCCGCTCTGGGAGTACCTGGACACCTGCTGGTACCCGATCATCCGGGCACTCGATTATGACGCGGCGTACTGGGCCGCCCTCGCAAGCTACAGCGAGTCGATCAAGTGCGGCGTGACCACCGTCAATGACATGTACCGCAAGCTCGATGCCCTGGCCGACGCAGCCGTCGAGATCGGCATGCGAGCCGTGCTCTGCAACGACGTGGCCGACGCTGAGCACAACCTGGACACGCTCGAGGACAATAAGGCGGCCCACGAGGCCAAGCACGGAGCGGGGAACGGCCTGGTCGAGGTCTACATCGGGATCGAGTGGCTGCCGCTGGCCTCGGAGGAACTACTCCGCGACACCAGGGTCCTCGCCGACGAGCTCGGCACCGGGATCCACATCCACATGAACGAGTCTCTCACCGAGGTGGAGAACTCCAAGCAGCGGTTCGGCCGCCGCCCGACCGAAGTCGCCTACGACGCCGGGATCCTCGGCCGGAACTGCATCGCCGCGCACTGCGTCTGGCTGTCCGACAACGAGCTGGCGCTGATACGAGAGACGAACACGCAGATCTCGCACAACCCGTCATCGAACGCCAAGCTCGGCAACGGCATCGCCCGGCTGCCGGAGATGCTGAACGCCGGGATTAACGTCGGGCTCGGTCATGATGCCGCCGAGTGCAACAACAGCAGGGACATGTTCGAGGTGATGAAGTTCGCCTCGCTGATCCACCGGGCGAGCCGGGTCGACGCCAGCCTGCAGCAGGCTCCGGACGTGGTCCGAATGGCCACCAGGAACGGCGCGGATGCCCTCGGGCACAACACCGGGCGGATCGAAGCTGGCCGGAAAGCCGACGTGATTCTGGTCGACACCAAGAACCAGATGTTCACCCCGCTGATGCCGGAGAACGCCGACCACCTCTACTCGCACCTGGTCTTCGCCGCCAACGGCAGCTGCGTCGACACTACGATCATCAACGGCAAGATCGTGATGGAGAACCGGCAGCTCACCACCGTCGATGAGCAGAAGGTACTGCGCGAGGCGAACGAGGCATTCCGGCGGGTGCTGGACCGGATGGTCGTTACGCCCTCCGCGGCGCAGTGAGCCGACTGCTCGTCCTCGGCGATCCAGTCGTCGCGCTCGGACCCCAGGCGTTGTTCGAGGACGGCGGGATTGTCGTCGAGGACGCTGCGATCGTGGCTGTCGGCCCGCGCGACGAGATGGCGAAACGAGGACCGTTCGACCGGGTACTCGGATCGCCTGGCCACTTCGTCATGCCGGGATTCGTGAACTGCCACTACCATTCCGAGCTTGCCATCGGTCCCGGGCTTTACCAATACATCTTCGAGAAGGCGAACGTCCACATTCATGGCGCGGCCGGGCCGATCTCGGAAGAGGACCTCTATTATGGCGTCCTCTGGGGCCTTGTCACGGCCATCAGGGGTGGTCAGACCGGCACTGTCGACATGTACTACGGTCGGCCCAGCCTGCCCGACTTCGGCTGTGGACCCGCCCTGCAGGCCTACGCTGACGCCGGCCTGCGCACCGCTTTCGGGCTGGTCAGCCGGGACCAGAACAAATACGCACACGAGGCCGACTCCGAGTTCCTGGCCAGGCTGCCGGCCGGCCTAGCCAGGGAAGTCCGGAACTCGCCGATGGGGTACGCCTGGCCGGTGGACGAGGTCATGGCCAGCTTCCGGCGGCTAGCCCGCCAGTGGCACGGCTATGAGGACCGCATTCATCTCGTCACGGCTCCGGACTGGACCCCGGCCTGCTCCGATGCGCTCTATCAGCGCTGCCGCCGGGAGGCTGACGAGCTCAGTTCGCTGATGATCACGCACGCGCTGGAAACGCGCTCGGAGATGGCCTTCAACCTGAAGGCCTACGGCAAGCCCGCGATCCGGCGGCTGGCCGACCTTGGTGTACTCATGCCGGCCACGGTGCTGGAGCACTTCGTGTGGGTGACCGATGCGGAACTTGGGATCTTCGCGGATTCTGGCGCGGTCGCGTCGAACAACCCCGGCTCGAACCTGCGGCTCTCCACCGGGATCTGCCGCCTCCGCGACATCATGGACGCCGGCGGGCGGGTCGCGTTCGGCACCGACGGCATCTCGTTCTCCGACCGCGACGACATGTTCACGGAGGTCCGGCTCGCGACCTATCTGCAGCGGATGCCGCGCGATTTCATGACGGGCCGGCTGGACAGCGAGCGTGTGCTGCGCGCGGCAGCCGTCAACGGCGCGCAGGCACTCGGGATGACCGGGAAGCTCGGCAGCCTGGAGCCCGGCAAGCTCGCTGACCTGCTCATCGTCGACAAGGAACGGATCATGTTCCCGCCCGGCAGGTACACCGCGGAGCCGTTCCTTGATGTGCTGATCGACCGAGCGGATTCCAGCGATATCGACACCGTGATGGTGCACGGCAAGGTGCTGATGGAGGGCGGCCGGGTCACGATCGTGGACGAGGACCGGGTCAGGGAGAAGTTCGCCGAGGCGTGCGCCGAGCGGGTATACCGCCGGTCGGAGCGGCAGGGCCGGTATTCCGAACTCGGCATCCTGGTCGAGCCATACCTGGCGGGCTTCTACCGGCCGTGGTACGACCTGCCGGTCGAGCCCGCTTACGTCTACAACACCCGGCGTGCCCCGGCTGATCCGGGCGGCCCCGGTCCGTCCTAGTCGGCGACACTAGCTCGCGATCCCCAGGACGGCCGCGAAGTTGGCGCCCATGATGCCCCGGATCTTGTGGTCCGGGATCGGCGGCAGCCGGACCGCCTCCGCCTCCTCGTTCACCGTCGTGAGCTTCTCCGCGAGCTTGACCGGGTCGTACAAGAAGCCGGGGTAATCGGTGCCGAAGAAGATCTTCTCGAGCGGAACGAACGCGGGCTCGCACCGGTGCAGGAACAGGAACAGGTTCCGCCGAGTCAGTGTGGCGATCAGATAGGACAGCTCAGTGTAGAAGTTCGGGTGCTTGGTCAGCAGGAACAGTGCCTCGTCGGTCCAGGGCAGGCCGCAGTGCGCGATGATCACCCGCAGGTTACGGAACTCGCGGCCGACGTCGTCGAGCATGGCCGGCCTTCCGAGCTCGAGCCGCGCGTCAATCCTTGTTGACCCTGCCTGATGGATCATGACCGGGATGCCGAGATCAGCAGCCTTCGCGAAAACCGGCCAGGCGAGCTCGCGGTCGTTGACCGCCCAATGCTGGTACATCGGGTAGAGCTTGACGCCGCTCAGGCTAAGCTCGGTCACCGCCCTCTCGAGCTCGTCGGCTGCAGCTCTCGGCCCGCGAAACGCCGGGTTGACCGAGCCGAAACCGATCAGGTGCTCCGGCTCGGCCGCCACGCAAGCGGCAATGTAGTCGTTGCACCGATCCGGATCGGGTGATCCGGGCACGCCCAGCTGGCCGCTGGTGTCAACGGTGCCGATCAGCCGACCGTCGAGGTACTGAGGAGAGACCGCCAGGATGACGATCTTGTCGAAGCCCGGGTGGTCGCGAACCGACTCGGCCGGGCCGATCAGCGGCCACCCGCTGCGCGAGAAGCCGCTCGCGGTCCATTCCTCCTCGGTCGGCATCCGGTGCGAAGGCAGCATCCCCATGCTGCGGTAGATGCACAGCGATCCCTCGCGGCCGTACTCCACAGTGAACTTCGGATCGGCCGCGAGGGCGAGAATATGACTGTGCGCGTCGATGATCATGGTGCTGCTCCATCCTCCGCTCGTCCCGCACCGCCAGACCTGCGCCAGCGTGGTTTCGATCGGCGCAGGACCCGGCAGTCCGCCTGGCCGCCGTCGCCGGTACCGTCGCGGCATCGACCCTAGTGAGCTCCTCGGTCCTGACCATGATCTCGCCGCTCGCGACGGTCGAGGAGTATCAGGGTGCGGGCTCTGCCGGCGCGGACAGCGCCGGAGAGCGCGGCGAGGTCGAAAACGCCGTGCTGCCGCTTGCCGTTGATGAAGAACGTGGGTATGCCATGGACGCCGCTCAGGGCGGCGGAGTCGATGTCCTCGGAGATCCTCGCCTGTCCGGCGTGATCGCGCAGGTCGCGGGTGAAACTCAGCTCAGGCAGGGAGCCACAGCCGGATCTGACGCTCACGGAGCCACAGCCGTGCGCCGGCCAGGCCAGGGCAGCCTGCTCCAGGGCCCGCACCATTCCAGGGACCGCGGCCGCCGCCTGGCCGGTGCGGTCGTGCCGCATGAAGGCATCGGCCATCGGCAAGCCGACCGAGCCGGCGCAGATCGCCAGCTCCCCGCGGTCCAGCCCGGCGCCGTACCCCACAGCCTGGCCGCCGCGGACTCGGTGACCTGGCCTTCCCCGACGGCGACGTCGGCGGCGCGGACGCGGACCTGATCATCGGCGATCTCTTGCTGGACGTGAAGGCCAGGGCCAGCACGACCCTCGGGCGCGGAGATGTCTGCCAGGTGATCGGATACCTGCTGCTCGATTACCACGACAGGTACCGGATCGGCCGGGCCGGATGGTATCTCACCAGGCACGGCCACCTGGTGACCTGGGCGGTACCGGAGTGCCTGAGCCTGCTCGGCGCCCGGCATGATCTGGCTGAACTTCGTCAGATGCTTGCTGGCCAGCTCGCCACCAGCGCGGGTACCGTCGTCGGCACGACTCCGCAGGCCAGCCGATGAGTGCGCTTGGGGTGCGCAGCGCCGCGTTGCTCATAGCCCGACCTATGCGAATATGCTTTCGATGGGCGTGGGAGTTCGGGATTGCGGTTACCTCCGGGAGATCATTTCAGGTGGCAATTTGGGGGGCAGAACGGCGCTAGCGCGGGCTTTCGAACATTTATCCGGTGACCTTCGGTCCATCTGGGGCACGGGGCACTTTTCGACGAGTAGCGGGGCAGTGACCTGGGCAGATGTGAGTTCGCAGGACATGTGAGCAGCTCCGAGGCCAGAATCGGTCAGCGGTCCGGCTCGGGTGGTGGCGGGCAAGACCGGAACTGGCCACGCTGTGTCGCGCCAGTCATTTGACATTCGGCGCGCGTATGGCTCGTGTACTTGAACTGGCTGAATGCCCAGCGAGCACGACGGCGTCAGAACCGCCGTTCGGCGCTCATCCTCTGGCCTTCATGATGCCCTCGCGTAGTGTTCGAGATCGGACATTATGGCAGGGTGCTGCGCTACGTACTGTTGCGCGACGCGCTTCGGAACCTCAGTCTTGAGCCGTCGGCAGGATGTCGTGCGGTGAATCATCTGGGCCTCACGGGATCGGATCCGCTGCAAGGATGACGGCCGTGCGCCGCTACGAGGCGAGTATGTACGACAGCAACCGCTGGGACGGCTTCGAGCTCCGCCCCGGCGACAT
>WNGK01009201.1_pt1 | contig 10183 bp, 8 predicted proteins | sample 5400601 | NCBI WGS metagenome assembly WNGK01 (sample SAMN13153376, study PRJNA577476) | soil metagenome | isolation source: 60 cm soil or saprolite under Garry oak tree replicate 1 | place: USA:California | collected 2016-06-15 | reverse complement strand
GGTTGATCGGGTAATGTGGCCCGATCACGACACGCTTTGATTCCACGCGTGTCGTTCTTCCTTTGTGCCGCCGGGCCAGGAGATGGTAAGGAGGAAAGCGCTCTCATCGAGTGCCTCAACCTCGTGCGGAATACCGTAATCCAGAACGACCATTTCCCCGGCTGAAACCTCGATGGACTCTTCACCTATACGAACGCGAATCCTGCCTTGTAGCGCCTGAATCGAGAAGCGGCCATCCACGTGATGTCTGTTCATCCTTGTGTTCGCCTTCATAAGCACTAAAACCAGGTGAAAATCTGGATATTTGACAAGAGTCTTCGAACTTCGGCCGGTACTGCGCTGCCACGAGACTTGCGCCCGAAGGTGTTGCAGTTCTTCGCCCAAGTTGAATTGCAATGGGCTACTTGCAAGCTGCGGTATTCGCGTCACCTCTTTGTCAGTCGGAAACCTGTAATATGGTGTGCTCATTCCATCAACTCCCTGCAAATTCATCCGATGCTCAGTGCTTCCGGAGATTCATTATTCGCCAAACGCGACAAGCCCCAGTTTGCTTGGTTGCGAGAACACCGTCAGCCGGTTTTCTTTGATTGGCACCTAATCGGGCTTGTTTGCGGCACAGTATGCCACGGTATGCTGCTGGCAGACCGAATGAATGATCTCCGATGGGGCCATCTTCTCGGAAAAATCAACTATGCGGCTAATTCAATGACTGCCAGTCCGGTTTCAGCGTCGTACCGCCGTCGCAGATGAACCGGCAGTTCGGAGAGGATGATTTCGAGCGTCGGCCATACCCGTCCTCTCAGAAAGTGTCCGCCGTGCGCAGTACCATCGGCCTTGCCCACGACCACATGCGCATGAAGTCTGGGCTTCGCATCCAGCTGAACGATATTTCCTATGAAGGACACGACTTCGACCTGTTCATTGATGGGAATCTCCTTGTACCGCTTCTCTCGCGGATCAAAGAATCCCAAAACCACCTCGCTGAACGCCCCAATGCCGGTTAGATGTGCATCCGCGAAACGGTTCGTATTAGCAAACTCGAGTAAGCCTTCCCGGACTTCGTCACCTTTGTCGAATACGATCGCATACGTCTTTAGACCTTTTTCGTCATGGAGCAGTCTGCACTTCATGATTGACTCCCTTTCTCTGAACTACGGTAGATGCTTCAGGCTGTGTTAGCTAAACGCAACATCTTATCCTTGAGCCTTTTTAGCTTGCCCTGCCTTCCGCTCGCGTCCGACCTCGAGATCTCGCATGGCTCTCTTCCGCACGCGCTCCGAATATCGTCCCTTCGGGGGAGGAGGAACTTCCTTCCCAGCCCGCCGTTCACGCGATAGCTTGATTGCCAAGGCCTGCGCCCGCTTCGCTTTGGCCACATCTTCCTCCACTCACTCGACTCTTGCATTCGATGCCGGCGAAGAGGAACTAGGATTGCTGCAATTTCACCAACAAACGTGTTGTGAGTTTAGTCGGGCGACGCCATCTTGGTAGCAAATGAGGGGATCCAACTCCCGCCATGCGCAGATCGTAAAGTCCTCGACAACCGGAGGACCTGCCGCAATGAATGAATCTAGGCCGCCTTTTCGCGAGGAGGCTTGGCCTTGGCTTCCGAGTGGATGTGAAGGAACCGCACCACCTGACCGCGGGAAAATAGCCCCTGCAGGCCTCCAAGCGACATCACCGCAAGATGGCGGACGTTCTCACGGTTCATAATTTCGAGCGCTTCAATCGCCGGCATCTCGGGAGGAATCGAACGTACCTGTTCGAGGTATTGCATGATGCCCTGTACACTGGTTTGATCCCACGCCTCCCGGGGTACCCTCCCGATTTCCTCGGGCGTGAGCAAGCCAATGACGTGGTTATCGGAAGCGACAAGAAAGCAATGGCTCGCGCTGTGCAGCAGGTATTCGTCAACAAAATCACGGACGTTCAAGTATCCGGGGACGGTCGGACAGTCGCGCTCCATCAGTTCGGCGACGCTGCGGTGGCGAAGATCCGCCATGATTCCCACCTGAGCATAGCTCGTGCGTGCCGCATCAAGCAGAAACCAACCGATAAAAGCGATCCACAGACCGCCAAGGCCTGCACCCGCAAAAAAGCGGTACAGCCCGAACAAAATGAAGAGGAATGCCACTCCCTGACCAACCTGCGCGGACCATCGCGTGGCCTTCTCCTGGCTGCGGCTGATCCACCAAAAAATTGAGCGGAGGACCCTCCCACCATCCAGCGGATATCCGGGTATCATATTGAACGCTGCCAACGCGACATTGATGTATCCCAGCCAAAGCAGTATCGCAAAGGCTGGTGTTTGTGGCTCGGTTCCGGGGAGCCATCCCGTCAGCCGCGCGAGTGCGACGAGAAGCACTCCGAGAGCCGTGCTCGTGACGGGGCCAACGATAGCAATCCAGAATTCCGACTTCGCATTGGAGGCCTCGGACTCTATCTGCGATACTCCGCCAAGCGCAAACAGGATAATCGCACGCACACGCAAGCCGAACGATCGTGCCACAACCGAATGCGCAAACTCGTGCAGTAAGAGAGACGCGAAGAATAGAACCGCAGTTACAATGGCGGCGGCCCAGATTACCGCCGGATTCCAGGCCGGATTCACACTACGGAAGTGCGCAGTCAAAGACAGAGCGATCAGGATGGCGACGATGAACCAGCTGTAGTGAAGTCCGATCGATATTCCAGCGATGCGTCCGAGTTTGATTTGCGAAAGCAAAGCGCCCGAAGCTTCCTCCTTGAGAATTGGATGCATCCGCAGTTTTATCAGGAAGCTGCCCGGCAAAACAGGATCGGGCTGGGTTGCCCGAAGCGGAAAACCCGCACATTGATTCGATCATCTGTATTCGCAGCGACTTCCGGGGTGCAGTGTGAATGATTCGGCTGTGAAGAGTGAACGCATTTTCGTTTTTATCGTTGAATAGGCGAGAACCGAAGCCGCGCGGCCGGGGAGTGACAGAAATTCGCGGCCCATACTACAGCCCGATGGGCAAGCGGTATCTCGAAGACGTACTTGACACCATGGGCGCATATGTCGATGCACTCGAATTTGCCCGGGCTCATTCGCACTGATGCCGAAGACCGCGGTGAAGGAACTGATCGATCTATGTCATGCACATGACGTATTGGTCTCGACAGGCGGTTTCATCGAGCATGTTCTGCGCTCAGGAATCTGGGGTACACACAGCCTGTGGGGTCGCGTTCTTACCTACAAGGAATAGCGCGATTTCATGTCCAAGCTATCCTTGCACTATCAATAGGCTGTCACCTGCTCAAGTGCCGCGACGATCTTTTCGACCGAAACCACACAGAACTTCTCCAACTGGGTCGCTGCCGGAAGCAGAGGAACATCGGGTGCCGTGACGCGAATGATAGGCGCGTCCAGGCAATCGAAGGCCTGTTCTGCGATGGTTGCAGAGACTTCGGCGCCAATGCCGAGAGTCCGGTTGTCTTCATGGATCACGACCACTCGGCTAGTCCTGGCAACCGACTCGAGAAAGGTATCAGTGTCGAGAGGCGAGAGCGTGCGCAGATCCACGACTTCCACGTCCACTCCGTATTTCTCCTTCATTTGCTCGGCTGCCTGCAACGTAAGCTGCAGGGTGTACCCGTAGGAGATCGCAGTGACATCTGTCCCCTTGCGGCGAATCGTAGCCTTGAGCAGCGGCACGGTGTAATCGGTCTCCGGAATCTCCTCTTTGATCGACCGATAAAGCTTCTTGTGCTCGAAGAACATGATCGGATCGTCACTGCGAATCGCCGCCTTGAGCATACCCTTGGCATCGTACGCCGTAGAAGGAGCGACGACGACCAGACCCGGGCAATGTACGAACCAGCTCGTATTGCTTTGCGAGTGATATAGCCCAGCGCCTACCCCACCGCCGTAGCAAACGCGCAGCGTCATGGGGCACGTCTGTGTACCCGCACTGCGGTAGCGCAGGCGGGCTGCCTGCTCCGCGATTGCGTCCATAGCCGGAGTGATGAAATCAACGAACTGGATTTCGGGAACCGGGTGCATGCCTGCCATAGCCGCACCGATCGAGGCGCTGATGATGATGCCTTCGGCCAGCGGCGAATCGATGACTCGTTCGCCACCGAATTTCTCCAGCAGGCCCTTGGTCGCTTTGAAAGCACCACCCATTTGGGCCACGTCTTCGCCGATGACGAAGACCCGTGTATCGCGTTCCATCTCTTCGTGAAGCGCTGCGTTGATGGCGTCAATGTAGGTCATGACTGCCATGAGAGCTGCCTTTCGAACTGTGGGCTGAAGGTTTTGCGCTGCAGCTCACGATCGCGGATGCTGAAGGAATACACGTGGTCCAGGGCTTCATCGCCCTGGGGCGGCGGCGAATTCTCGGCAAAGGCAATCGCCTCGTCAATCTCGCGGCTGAACCCGGCCGTCAGCTCTTGCTTCCACTGCTCAGTCCACAATTGACGCGACGCCAGGTAACGCTCCATCGCGGTAATCGGATCGCGCGATTTGGCCTGCTCGACCTCGGCGGGATCACGGTACTTGGCGGGATCAATTTCCGAGTGGCCGTACCAACGGTAGGCTTTTGCTTCGAGCAGTGTCGCTCCACCGCCGGAGCGCGCATGTTCAAGGGCCTCGCGCATGGTGTTATACACCGCAGTCACATCGTTTCCATTGACCGTGATGCCGGGAATCCCGTAGGCGGCTGCCTTTGCACTGATGTCCTGGACGGCCGTCTGCAGGGAAATGGGAACGGACTCCGCGTAGCCATTGTTCTCGACCACGAAGACGATGGGCAGCTTGTGAACTCCGGCGAAGTTGACTGCCTCGTGCCAGAACCCCAGGCTGGTGGCTCCTTCGCCGCAAAGTGCAACCACCACGTACTGCTTCCGCTGCATCTTATAAGCCAGCGCGATACCCGTTCCCATGGCCAGTTGCGCGGCAATGGTTGAAGCAGGCGTAATGATGTGCAAGGGGGCGTAGCCGCAGTGAGCGGGTGCGGAGCGGCCCTGGTCAGGGCTGGCTTTGCGCCCGTAGATGTGCGCGAACATCAGCGTCAACGGTGTTCCCTTCATGATGTGAGTAACGAAATTGCGGTGAGAAGGCGCGATGGCATCTTCCGGAAGCAGATCCAGCGTAGCGCCGACTTCGATCGCTTCCTGGCCGATGGCGTTGAAGTAGTTGCCGGAGAATCGACCCTGACGGTACAGAACACGGATACGTTCCTCCACCGTGCGGCACTTGAGCATGTACGAATAGAGCCGGCGGAGCAGTTCAGGATCGAGGTCGCGGCCGGATGTTTCTGCGATTTGTGGCGCGCTTTGAGTCATATCCGATTGGTGGTGTTTCGGTCCTCATTCAAGTTGCGCGCCAAGCAGTGCAAGAATGGCGGGCATTTTGCAATGCACAAACGATCTCCAAAGAAGGTTCACACGCCTCGCGAGCGTTATCACACAATGATTCCGAAGCACATGGAGAATGTTTGGTTGCTGGTCCGCCGGCCTTTCGCGTGCGCATTGCGAACAGGCTCCGGCACGAATCTGGAGCGACTTGCCTGGTCGTATCAACTCATCTGTTCCTCATTCCAACTCGCGGAGAAGCGGTGATGCCAACCGACGTCATAATGCCTCAGATGGGCGAGTCGATCTTCGAGGGCACAATCAGCAAGTGGCTGAAACATGTCGGCGATAGAGTCGAAAGAGATGAGCCGTTGTTCGAAATCTCGACCGACAAGGTGGATGCCGAGATTCCATCGCCCACCGCGGGAGTACTCAATGAGATCAGGGTAGAGGAAGGCTCCACGGTGCAGGTAAATACGGTTGTGGCCGTGATCGGTGACAAGGCTGGCGCGGCGGAGCCGAATCCCGCGCCGGCGACGGCGGCGCCCGAGCCGAATCCCGCGCCGGCGACGGCGGCGCCCGAGCCGGTGGCCCCGGGAGCGGAGGAGGCGAGCGCTGCGGCGTCCGCTCAACAAGCCGCACCGCCCCCCGCACCCGAGGCCACTGCTCCGGCGGTACAGGCCACTGGCCCGAGGCAGGTCCGCACTTCACCCCTGGTGCGACGCCTGGCAAAAGAGAACAATCTCGATCTCAATCAGATTGCCGGTACGGGCCTGGAAGGCCGCATCACCAAGGAAGATGTGTTGCACCGCCTGAACAAGCAGGGCGCCCGGGCCGCGGCCGCGGAAGCAACGACCGCACCTGCCGCGCCTCAACCACCCGAAGCCGCGGAGACCCATGTGGCGCCTGAACCACCCGCGGCGCCGGGACCACCTGCCGGAATACCCGAGCATGCAGCCGAGCCGGTTGTGCCGTTGCCCGAGGAAATCGCGCCCCTCTCGAGAATGCGCGCTATCATTGCGCAGCGCATGGCCGCAAGCTGGCAGTCTATTCCTCACGTCCACACCATCTTCAAAGTCGACATGACTCGCATTGTGCGCCTGCGGGACCGTCTGAAAGCTGAGTTTGAGCAACGCAATGGCATCAAGCTAACGTATGTGCCGTTCATTGCGGTGGCAGCGGTAGAGGCCTTGCGCAAATTTCCCATTGTGAACGCAGTCCTGGAGAGTACCGGCGTGCGCCATCGTCAGAACGTCAATCTTGGGATCGCGGTGGCGCTGGAATGGGGTCTCATCGTACCGGTCATCCGGCAAGCCGAAGAGAGCAATTTCCTGGGGCTGGCGCGTGCCATTGCCGATCTCGCGGAGCGCGCGCGAAGCAAACGGCTGAAGCCCGAGGAACTTGGCGGCTCAACGTTCACTCTCACCAACGCCGGCATCTTCGGCGAGGAGTTTGGGACGCCGATCATCAATCAGCCCGACTCGGCAATCCTGGGTATCGGCGGGCTGAGCAAGGAACCCGTGGTCATTACCGATTCCCAGGGAAATGACACGATCGCCATTCGCTCCATGCAGCACTTTTCATTGGGCTTTGACCATCGCATTATCGATGGCGCCGATGCCGGAAAGTTCATGAGCGAATTCAAGAAGACGTTGGGAACCTGGAATCGCGAGGTCACCTGACGCGTGCGCGGCCTGCTATGCGATCTTCTTCAGCGTGCTTTTATAATCTTCCACGAACTTCTGAATTCCCTTGGTAGTGAGTTCGTGGGCAATGTCGAAAGTCTCCCACGGCTGATCGAGATTCAGTTCCTTGTAGGGCATCGGCTTCAGACGTTCGCCGTTCGAGCCCTTGGCATCATAGCGGAAGCTCTGGCCTGGCAGAGGAAAGTCCTTTTCCGCCCACTGCTCCAGGATCTTTGCCGGCACTGTGACAAGGTCCGCGCCCAGTGCGAAGGAATAGAGCAAGTGATCAAGATGGCGTATGCTTGCGGCCAGCACGTGAACGTGTCCATCACTGGTTGCATACATTTTGACGATATTCTTGACGAGGTCCATGCCGTTATCACCGCGATCGTCGAGCCTTCCGACAAATGGCGACACGTACACAGGTTCAGCGGCGCCTTTGGTCGCGCCATAGACGGCGGCGGCCTGTTCCTGGGAAAAGCACAAAGTCATGTTGACGCGGATACCCTCCTGGACCGACGCCTGCGCAGCCCGCAGGCCCTCGTGCGTGCAGGGATACTTGATGTAGGCGTTAGATATCCAAGAGAACATTTCCTTTCCCTGCGCGATCATCTGTTCCGCAGTGGTATCAAAATCGGCAAAGACTTCGATCGAGACGCCAGCGCTTCCGACCAGCGGAGAGATTTGCTGAACGATCTTCTTGTACTCGTTGTTTTCCTCCTGCCTGGTAAGCCCACGGCCTGACGCGAGAAGACTGCGAATCTCCGGATTCTTGGCTATGAGCGATGGATTTGTGGTCTGTCCATCCAGGTAGCCGATCAGATCCTTGATTTTCCTGGATTCGGCTGGATCGCCTCCATCCACCAGGATTTTGGTTTTCAGTTTTTGGGTAAGCACATCGCACCTCTCTCTGCAAGAATGGACAATTCACCCAACCTTTGGTTGGATGCTTGGGCGGTATCACTTGCAAGACAACACGCAGGGTTAGGCGTCATGATTTCTCGAACGACCATCACATCCTCCATTTCTTTTCTGAGACGGAAGTTTGTCCATCCAGTTTTCAATCGGACCCGATACTGACCGGGCATTCGACGTTGTTCGGATCGCAGGAACTGCCGTGGAATCCCCTCATGCCGCGCGGATCGCGACATCCCTTCCTTCGAGCGTTCGGAGAAACCAGTGCCGAGCCATTTGGGCCACCTGCTCCAGGGCTCCGGGCTCCTCGAATAGATGAGTCGCTCCAGGAATGATTTCGAGCTTCTTTTCCTGCAGACGCGCGGCTGCCTGTTTATTCAGCTCAACAACGTCATAATCTTCACCGCCCACGATGAGCAGGACCGGCGCATGAACCTGTGACAAAGCGGTCCCCGCCAGATCAGGGCGGCCTCCGCGGGACACGACTGATGCAATCTCGTTTACCTGCGTCGCAGCCACCAGTGCGGCAGCCGCTCCGGTGCTCGCGCCGAAGTAACCTAACCTGAGCTTGCCCAGGCCTCCCTCGCCCCGTATCCATCGGGTTGCATGAACCAGCCGGCCTGCCAGGAAATCTATGTCGAACCGCAATCGCGCCGTGGTACCGTCGATCTGCTCTTCCGGTTCGGTAAGAAGATCAAACAATAATGTCGCAAGGCCTGCCTCTTGCAATACCCGTGCGACAAATTGGTTTCGCGGACTATGACGGCTGCTGCCGCTTCCATGCGCAAACAGCACCAGCCCGCGGACCTCACCTGGGATATGGAGATCTCCTTTAAGAATGACTCGGTCGGCTGGAATATCTACACTGAATTGTTGAGTGGGATGATCCTCACGCTTATAAGCGCCCAACAGCTCCCCACTTTGATATACGAGTTCTGAATCACCGTGGTCCTCGTACCCTGCCGCGCCGCGTTCTCCCTGTCCCCATGAGGCTTGCCCGCGGAACTCTGCATTGCCCTCAGGATACGGTCCCGAGGCGGGATAAACACCGGACCTTCCGACTTCGTCCTTTCGTCCACCGCCAACGCCGGGGTTCCCCGATTCGCGCGTGGCATTCTCTGCGTCTATATCGCGTCTAGTCATGGTGTGAGTCTCCGATTGCGCTTCTTGCAACGTTTCGCTATGGCCTTCGAAGCCCGGTAACGATTGCCGCTTCACGCAACTCCAATTGATTCAATGCGGTCCGGGCTTTCCTATCCCACGCGCGAAAAGGCAAAGCAACCTCTTGCTTCACGCTTGGACTCGGCGTTCTGCGAAAAGGATACCCGCTTTGCTGTGACACCCGGCTTGTCGGGTTAATGACTCAGGAATCGGTATTCTTTGCCTTATGGCGCCTTCGCCGTCCCACGTAGAGATCGCGAATTGCCTTGTTCCTGGTTCTCTCGGAATAGCGGCCTTTCGGCGGCGGAGGAATCTCCTGCCCCGACCGTCGTTGCTGCGATATTTTGATAGCCAGCGCCGGTGCCTGTCTCTTTGTATGTCCCATTACGGCCTCTCGACCGTTGAATGCAGGCCTGGATATCAGTATTGGAAAATGCTACGGACGGATGACTGCTAGATCCGTCGACCGACGGTGACGAACAGGCCACCTTCGTGCCCGAGCGAGCCAATCCATCCGAGTTGTGCAAGCCAGCCCTCAATACGCCAGTTGTCGGCGGCGCTGGCGAACAGTTCCTCGGATTCGGACTCCTGACTGAGCATCGCGCTTGGATACGCGCGGACGTATTCGACACCGTTCTCAGCAAACCAGGCCTGCACCTCGGCCAAAGTATGACAGTGCTCCTCGGGATGCTGATACTGATCTCGCAGCCACGCCTCGCGACGCGCCGGCTCGTTCTCGCGATCGCTTAGCACTGGATCGAATGGGATGCAGCGATACCCGGATAGCCGCGCAACCAGGCGGCGGAGCCGGAAGGGAGTGCGCGCGAACGCGTTGTAGAGCCCAAGGATGATCATCCCGCCCGGACGCACAAGCCTCGCCAGGCGAGCGAATGCCGCACGCGGATTTGGCGTGTGGTGCAGGACCCCCGACGAGTACACCACATCGAAGGCTCCGTCTCGTAGGCCGGGACGATGCAGGTCGGTCTCAACGAACTGCACCTGATCGACCTGGAAGCGTTGCGCCGCCGCCTGGCCCCGCTCCAGCGAAGCGCGTGTAAGATCGGCACCGACGACCAACCGGCATCCGCGCGCCAGATACAAGCTCA
>WNGK01011282.1_pt1 | contig 10184 bp, 9 predicted proteins | sample 5400601 | NCBI WGS metagenome assembly WNGK01 (sample SAMN13153376, study PRJNA577476) | soil metagenome | isolation source: 60 cm soil or saprolite under Garry oak tree replicate 1 | place: USA:California | collected 2016-06-15 | reverse complement strand
CGGTGCCGGCTGAACCGGTTCAGGAGCGATCCCCGCTGCTCGAGCGGCACGTGCAGCCGGCCCAGGATGACCTTCTGGTACTGCTCGTCGGCCACGCCGAAGCCCTTCCGCAGGCCCGCAGCCTCCGCGTGCTCGCGCAGCAGGGCGAGACACAACGCGTGGATCGTGCCGCGCGTGACCCCCTCCGCGCGGTCCCCGAGCGTGTGCGTCAGCCGGACGGCGATCTCTTCGGCCGCCCGATTGGTGAACGTGACGGCGCAGATGCGCTCCGGTGCGAGCCCTCGGGTGTTGATGAGATGGTTGATCCGGGCGATGAGGCAGAACGTCTTCCCGGCGCCGGGTCCCGCCACCACGAGGACGGGACCGAGCGGCGCTTCGATGGCGAGGCGCTGTTGCGGAAGCGGGTCGAAATCCATGAAGGGAATCTAGATCGTTCCCGCCTCGACCTGTCGCTTCGCCGCACCACTAGTGGCGGCTCCCGCGACAGGCGGCCGGGTGCGGAACTCTGGCGGCAGGCTTTGCACACGAGCATCTCCAGATGAAACAACGGCGTAGCCACTAAGATCGGACGCCCAGGAGTGGCCTCTGGTATGCAGCGCCTCGCCGAGGGAACGACCACATGCCTACCGAAACGAGACCGCAGGAGCAACCGCGGCGGCGCCCCTGGGACCGCCGACGGGATCTCGGCCGCCGCATGGTGCGCGACCGGCGACGCGAAACGCTCGAGGTCCAGGTCGAGCGCCGGAGCGGCACCGATCGCCGCGCGAGCCCCCAGCGGCGTGCGCGCGGGGAGCGGCGCACGCCGCCTCAGGGCTTCCGCTTTCTCGACCGGTCTTGATGCCCTGCGTCGCGTTCTTCATTGCCCCGCACTGCTCGGGTGGAAAGAGAATGCCGTCCAGGCGATAGCAGTACCTTGGTCGATCGTCTATGCGGCGTCGAGCGCGCCCTCGATTGCGTCCTCGACGACCGCGAGATCGGCGAGCAGGTGCGCGCGGGCGCTCGGCGTCAGGCTTTCCACCCGGCGCACGCGTTCGAAACAAGCGTCGAGCGCTCCGGGCTGCGGCGCTCGATACCGGCAGGTGGCGGCGCGGGCACGTCGCTCCGCACGCGGGCCACATGCAAGCGGCTCGGGTCAAAGCGGCATGCCACCCAGAGACTCTTGTCGCCCACCGCCCCGACCCACGTTCCCAGAGCCGCGGCCACGTCGAATTCGATCGCGTCCCGCGGCGGATTCGGGCGGCTGGCAACCTCCGCCACCGCGAGCCCCCTCGCCACGCGCCACAATGTGACCACTCGCCCCCGTAGGGCGGCGCTCGTCTGGCGCAGGATGGCTTGACGTCGCTCGGTCAATCTGTGAGGTGCGGAGTCGCGCATATGAGGCGCCTCCGTTAGGGTGTGAGGTGAAGACGTCACACGCCTGAGCACAGGTAACGGGCGAGTTCTAGCCGTGTGCTGTCTGAAAGACTTACGCCGCGCGTGACACGGGTCCGGCCCGCTTGACGCCGCCCACGCGGCCGCATATAAAGGGGACCGAATGATCGCCGAAGACGTCGCCGCGCAGCTCGCGCGCGAGCGGGCATTGAGGCAGGCCGATAAGATGGAAACGATCGGCCGGCTGACGGGTGCCATCGCGCAGCAGTTCAACGAGCTCCTCACCGCGATCCTGGCGCGCAGCGCCGCGCTGGCCCAATCGCTGCCTCCGAACCGCGACATCGAGGAGCTGAAGGTCACGGCCCAGCGCGGGGCCGAGCTGGTGCAGCGGCTCCTCGGCTTCAGCCGCCACCGCGTGCTCGACCTGCAGCCGTTGATCTTCACCGAGTTCGTGCGCGACGCGCTCGACACCCTGCGCCGCCAGCTTCCCACCAACATCGAGGTGCAGTTCGAGGCGGACGAGGACGGCGGCGTCGTCGAAGCCGATCCCGCGGCCGTGAAGCAGGTTCTGCTGCACCTCGTGACCAACGCCCAGGACGCCATGCGGAACGGCGGCACGCTGCACGTGGAAGTGCGGCGCGCGCGGCTCGGGGCGGCGGATCGGCCGCTGCACGCCTGGGTCGAGCCCGGATCCTACGTCAGCGTGGCGCTGAGCGACACCGGCGTCGGGATGGACGCGCAGACCCTGGCTCGGGTATTCGAGCCGTTCTTCACCACCAAGCCCGTCGGAGTCGGAACCGGCCTCGGCATGTCCATGGCCTACGGCCTCGTGAAACAGCACCGCGGCTACCTGCACATCTACAGTGAAGTCGGGCAGGGGACCACGGCCAAGGTGTACTTCCCCGCCGTGCGCGATCGGGGCGTGTCGGAGCTCGAGGCGAGTGCCGAGGAAGGCTTGCCCGGCGGGACGGAAGCGATCCTGCTGGTGGAGGACGATCAAACGATGCGGCTAGCCGCGCAGCAGCTCCTGTCGAAGGTCGGCTACCGGGTCTTCACCGCCGTCGACGGCCAGCAGGGACTCGACGCGTTCCGGGCCCACCGTGCGGACCTTCAGCTCGTGATCACCGACGTCGTGATGCCCAAGCTCAGCGGATTCGACATGTACGAGGTCATTCGGGGGGAGTCGCGTGGCGTGCGCGTGCTGTTCATGAGCGGCTTTCCCGCGCCGAACTTCCGGAAAACTGTCGGGCAGGATCCCCACGTGGCGTTCGTCACGAAGCCGTGGACCGCGAGCGAGCTGCTCGCGCAGGTGAGGGTGCTACTCGAGGCCCGGCAACCATAATGGAGGATCGTGAAGGACGGAACGACCTTCCCCAACCTCCCCCAACCTCCACCCTCCTCCGCCAACCTTGTCATTTCTTTCCCCCCTCTTTGTGCTGCGGCTGTTGCGTGGCGATGTAGGTGACGGCGTCCCACGCGTTGTGAATCCCGATGAACAGCAAGAGCAGCGCCGTCGCGCCGATCAACAAGAGGCACATCGGAGGGTCCTGCTGGAGAGCGAGCGCCGCCACCAGCAGCGTCACGTACGCGATGAGCGGAAAGACGCAGTGCCACAGCCAGTCTTCCAGCACCGGCACGTAGTGCGTCTGCCTGCGGGCCCGCTGGATGACGACCACCATGTACACGATTCCCGCCACACCCACGGCCGCGAGCGAAAGCCCGGCGTGCGAGACTGCACGCCATGGCATGCTCAGGATCGCCGACATGAGCAACACCGCGCAGAAATGGACGACGGTGGGGGTGCCAAAGGCGCCTACCTCCGGCCCGATCGAGCGCGCCTCGGCGCCGAGCACGACCACCACGAATTGCAGACCCGTCAGCGCCGCAGCCGACGAGCCGATGATCACGTAGAAGCTCTCCCAGGCGCTGAACGGCGTTGGCTCCACGATGGATCTCCCCTGCGAGGGTAAGCGCTACCGCGGCGGTAACATGCAGAACGCCCGTCCAGGTGGCGAGGGTGTCCATTGCGCCATCGATTAGATTTCGCCATGACCCTGTTCCGTAGCCTTGTGCCCCTCCTCGCCTGTGTCAGCGTCGCTCGAGCGCAGATCCCGGCCTTCACGGCCACGTCCCGGGTCCCGCCGGCCAAGGGTGAGCAGATCGCCGTGCTCGCGGGCGGATGCTTTTGGGGAGTGGACGCCGTGTTCAAACACGTGAAGGGCGTCTCGAGCGTGGTGTCCGGCTACTCGGGCGGAGGTGCGGCGACCGCGCGCTACGGCGTCGTGAGCACCGGCATGACCGGGCATGCCGAGTCGGTGCAGATCACCTATGATCCGTCGCAGATTTCATATGGCGGGCTGCTGCGCATCTTCTTTTCGGTGGCACACGATCCGACTCAATTGAACCGCCAGGGTCCGGACGTGGGGAGCCAGTACCGTTCGGCGATCTTCTACAGGAACGAAGACGAGAAAGAGACCGCACAGGCCTATATCGATCAGCTGAACAAGGCCCACGTCTTCTCCCGTCCCATCGTCACCCAGGTGGCGCCGTTCGAGCACTTCTATCCCGCGGAGGAGTATCACCAGAACTATCTTGCGCGCCACCCCGACCAGCCGTACATCGTCTTCAACGACCTGCCGAAGGTGCAGCGGCTGCAGCAGCAGTTCCCCGCGCTCTACAAGCAATAGTCGATTAGCGGTCTTCAGTCCGTCGGCGGGAGACCTTGAGCCGGCGTACGACGTGCTCGATGCCATCGAGCGCGACCATCGCCACACAATACGTCAGACCCATGAGCGGATAGGCCAGGGTACTCGCCCACAGCACTGGTACCGCGAGTGCTGCTGCAAACGCGTGCCGCATCTTGCCGACCACGAGCGGGTCTCTCCGAGCGCCAGTTTCTACCTGAATCGTTGACGACGCTCTCGTCACTGACAGGGAATACGAGCGTCGCGTCGCGGGCGCTGAGCGCGCGATCAACCTCGACCGAACCCCGTTCGTATACCGCTCATGAGTGCACAGATCCCCCAATAAGGAGGTTGCCCGATGCAACTCATGACGGCGGTCGTGCTGTGCGGACTGGTGGCGCTCAGCGGCGGCGCTGGGACCGCTCTGGTCATCGCGCACCCGGATCTCTCCGGCCACTGGACCTTCAATGCCGCGCAAAGCGACAACCCGCGGGACATGCTCCAGGGCCGAGACTCGACTGGCGACCAGTCGCGTGGGGGCCGGGGCGGCGGGTACCCCGGCATGGGCGGAGGTCGTGGCGGCTTTGGCGGACGCGGGGGCGGGGGCGGGATGAGCGACGAGCAGCGCCAGCGGATGCGCCAGACGATGCAGCTGGTGTTCGATGCACCTCCCGCACTCACGATCGTCGAGACTGATTCGAGCCTCGCGTTCGGGTCGGACAGCGGCCCGGCGCTGGTACTCCACGACGACGGCCGGAAGGTCACCCAGATCGTGGACGGGCGGGGACGTCGAGATCAGGGGCCACTGGCAGGGCAATGATTTCGTAGTCGAGCGCAAGGTCTCGGGTGGCGGGAAGGTCACGGAGGACTATCTCCGCTCGCAGGACGGGAAGCAGCTGTATGTGATCGTCAAGTTCGAGGGCGGACGAGGCCGCTCCCTCGAGTTCCGGCGCGTGTACGATAGTGCGGCGGTAGATTGATGACTCATGCCGAGCCAGGGACCCGGGGACGCACGCGCGCCGGTCACGTTCCTTCCTTCGGATGCTCCCGACCGGGAGCCCGAGGACGGCATCGCGTTGTGCCTCTCGGGCGGCGGCTATCGCGCCATGCTGTTTCACCTGGGAGCCCTCTGGCGGATGAACGAGCTGGGGCTCCTCCCCCGGCTCGCCCGGATCTCCAGCGTCTCCGGGGGATCGATCGTCGCGGGACTCCTGGGACTCAAGTGGCAGGCGTTGCGCTTCGATGCCGCGGGCGTCGGCGCGGCGTTCGACGCGGAGATCGTCGCCCCGGTCCGCGCGCTGGCGCATCGAACCATAGACCTTCCAGCCATCTTGCTGGGGATGTTCCTCCCCGGCGGCGCCGGCGCTCGGGTGGCCGCGGCCTATCGACGGCACGTGTTCGGACGCGCGACCGTTCAGGCCCTGCCCGACTCTCCCCGTTTTGTCATCAACGCCACGGACCTTCAATCGGGCGTCTTGTGGCGATTCATGAAGCCCTATTCCCGCGACTATCGCGTGGGCGAGATCCCCCACTCCACGGTGGAGCTCGCCCGGGCAGTGGCGGCGTCGTCGGCGTTCCCTCCTTTTCTCTCGCCCGCCCGGTTCCGGTTCCGGGAGGCGGACTACACCAAGGGCTCGGGACAGGACCTGCAATACCCGCCGTATACCACCGGCGTGCAGCTGACGGATGGAGGGGTCTACGACAATCTGGGGTTGGAGACGACCTGGAAGAGGTACCGCACCGTGCTCGTCAGCGACGCGGCCAGCAGAGTTCAGCCGCAAGAGAAGGTCAAAGGGAACTGGATCAGCCAGTCGATTCGGGTGGAAGAGTTGATCTATGCTCAGGTGGGGAGCCTGCGGAAACGGCAATTGATTGCGTCGTACCTAGCCAACGAGCGCCAAGGTGCCTACTGGGGGATTGGGTCGGACATCTCGAACTATGCGCTCGCCGACGCGCTGCCCTGCCCGCTCGGTCAGACCGCCGAGCTCGCGAACATCCCCACGCGCTTGAAGCGGCTGGACGCCGCGGTTCAGGAGCAGCTGATCGACTGGGGCTACGCAATCTGCGACGCGGCCCTACGCAAGCACTTCGATCCGGCGTTCTCGAAGGCGACCCGGTTTCCGTTCCCACGAGGAGTCTGATCTCGTTACTGCACCTGGATCCGCGATACCGGATGAATCTCGTTCCACTGCTTGTGATTCTTCTCCTGCACGAATGTTCCGGTGATCGCGACATGACTGCCGACCGGCGGAATCACCGTGTGGTCCGCGAATCCTGAGCAAGCGGGCTGCGCATCCGGCTGTGTGACGGTGTAGTGGCACACGATCTCGAAGACGAGATTCCCGCCTTCATCTGACGTGTTCCCCGCGTTGATCATGTCGGCGAACTGTGGATCGACGTGCAGCCAACCGTGGGTGTCGCCGTCCGGCTCGTGACGCATGCCGTCGGCCTGATGATGCGCCTGGCCCGCGGTCGCGTCGACGATCACGCCCGTGACCGTCACGCAGTCCTGCTTCACGAGCAGGCGAGACGGATGGTACACGTGCTGCCACAACCCATCGCCACACCCGACCATGCCCACCGATCCGGGGACGCCTGGGCCGGCTGCCGTTGCGTCAACCGTCACCCGCACGTAGCCGCTCCAGACGTACCCGTCTTCTCCAATGCTCGTTTGCACGTGGTAGTAGCCGCTCTCGGGACTCGGCTTGAGCAGGGTCAAGGGCGGCTCGGAAGGCAGGAGTAATCGGGTTGGAGGGTATTCGCTGGAGGGGTCGGGACGGAGATTCACGTTGTCGACCACGGTCACCGTCTGCGCCGTTGCGACCGCCGCCCACCACGCGACCAGGACAATGGCGATCGGCAGCCTCAGCGTCACGTGCACGATCCTATCCTGAAGGTTTGGCGTAGGATTGGCAATGCCCCACTCCATGGCCTCTGGTCGGGCTCATTCGACACCCGTATCATGGACTCGTCCCAGGCGTCGAAGGCCCCGTGCCCGAACTCGCTGGTCGCTTGGAAGTCGCCCTCACTGGCCGGTACGCGATCGAGCGCGAGCTCGGCCACGGTGGGACCGCGTTCGTATTCCTGGGACGAGACCCGAAACACGAACGACCCGTGGCCATCAAGGTGTTGCGACCGGAGCTCGCGGTGGCCTTGGGTGCCGAGCGGTTCCTGCGGGAGATCAAGCTCACGGCCCGGCTCAACCACCCCCACATCCTGCCGCTCCTCGACTCCGGGGAAGCGGCGGGCTTTCTCTACTATGTCATGCCCTACGTCGAGGGCGAGTCGCTCCGCGACCGGCTCGCCCGGGACCACGAGCTGCCGGTGGAGGAGGCCCTCACCATAGCCCGCGAAGTGGCCGACGCCCTGGAGTATGCCCACCAGCAGGGCGTCGTCCACCGTGACATCAAACCCGAGAACATTCTCATCTCCGCCGGGCACGCGGTCGTTGCCGATTTTGGCATTGCGCGCGCGATTCAGGCTGCCGGGGATCAGACCGTGACCCAGACGGGCGTCCTTCTCGGGACGCCCGCGTACATGAGCCCGGAGCAAGCGGCCGGCGCCTCGGACCTGGACGGTCGCAGTGACATTTACAGCTTGGGTTGCGTGCTCTACGAGATGTGGGCTGGAGCACCCCCGTTCACAGGGCCCACCGCGCAAGCAATCATCGCGCTGCGTTTCACCCACCGCCCGCCGGAGGTCTCGAGCGTGCGGGCCGGAGTCCCGGTTTGGGGGAGCCGAGCCGTGGCCAGAGCGCTCGCCCGCGACCCGGCGGAACGCTACGCCACGGCCGCGCAGCTCGCCGCCGCGTTGATCGCGCCGGAGCCGGGGAGCCCGGCCGAACGCGAAGCGCCGACCGACAAGTCGATCGCCGTGCTCCCGTTCACCAACATGAGCTCCGACCCGGAGATCGAGTACTTCGGCGACGGCATTGCGGAGGAGATCATCAACGCCCTCGCTCAGCTGCCGGGGCTGCGGGTTGCGGGTCGGTCGTCCGCCTTTTCGTTCAAGGGCAAACGTGAGGATCTACGCGTGATCGGGGACAAGCTCGCCGTCGGCACGGTGCTCGAGGGCAGCGTGCGGAAGGCGGGAGCGCACCTTCGGATCACCGCGCAGCTCGTGAATGTGACGGACGGCTACCACCTTTGGTCGGAGCGGTTTGACCGCGAGCCTGAGGATGTGTTCGCGATCCAGGAGGAAATCGCCCGAACGATCGCCGAGCGCCTGCAGGTCAGCTTAGCCGGCAGCGGGCAGAAGACTTTGGTGCGGCCCCACACGCAGAACCTCGAGGCCTACCAGCTCTATCTCAAGGGCCGTGGATTGCTCTACAGACGGGGGGTCGCCATCTGGCAGGCGCTCGAAGCGTTCCGCGCCGCCTTCGAGCTCGATCCCCAGTACGCGCTCGCCTCCGCCGGCCTGGCCGACGCCTATACGCTCCTGGGCATGTACGGGGTTCTCACACCGCGCGATGCGCTTCCCCAAGCGCGGGCCGCCGCACGGCGGTCCGTCGAGCTGGGTCCCGAGCTGGCCGAGGCCCACAACGCTGTGGCGGGCGTGCACTTGTGGGATTGGGAATGGTCGGGCGCCGACCGCGAGTTCCGCAAGGCGTTGCAGCTCAACCCGAGCTACGCGCAAGCGCGGTGCTGGCACGGGATGTTCAATCTTCAGTGGGTGCACGGCCGTGATGAGGAGGGGATTGCGGAGGCCGCGCGCGCGGTCGAAGTGGAGCCGCTGGCCGCGTATCCGCGATCGATGTTCGCCCTGGCGCTGTCCGGCGCGCGACGCCACGGCGCTGCCGTGGAAGAGGCCCGTCGGGCCGCGGACCTCGATCCCGATGCGTACTTCTCGCAGATCATACTGGCGGCGGCGTACCACGGGGCCGGGCGACTGGCGGACGCCCTGGCCGTGTACGAGCGGGCTCTCGCGATCTCGGGCCGACACCCGTGGGGCGCTGCAGGGCAGGCGGTCGTCTATGCGGATGGGGGGAGACCCGACGAGGCGCGGGCAATCCGCGAAGAGCTCGTCAGACGATCACAGCGGGAGTACGTCCAGCCAACGACCCTCGCCATGTTGGCCGCCGCGGTGGGAGCGCGAGACGACGCCCTGGCGCTACTGCACCGGGCGTGCGATGAGCACGACCCCTTCCTCATATTCACGCTCTACGGCGTCCCGACCACCGCGCGCCTGCGCGAGGATCCTCGGTTTGCGGAGATCCGGCAGCGCATGGGCTTACCCTCATCGCTCTAGCGTCGCAAAACCCGGGGATCACGAAACACAGCGCGCCGGACCAGTCTCGAGACCGCCGCTGAACCAGAACCCATGGCGGAGCTGTGGCTGCCGAGGCTGAGGTTGCTGAGCAAGCGCACTGCCCGCGAGGCAGGCCGTGATCACTGCCAGCGCGAGGGCCGTGCGATTCCCTATATTGCGACCCCCGATTCTAGAGGCGCTGCGTGACGCTGCCCGACCCCCGCCCCCTCCCCGACGACGCCTGGGCGGTCGACGAACGCTCCCTGACGCTGTTCGTCGATGCGCTCAAGCAGCCGCCGGCCGACCGTGCCTGGTACGAGCTGCGGCGGGAGGCGGAGCGGATCGCGCTCGTTCCCGGTTTCGACCGGCTGATCACGCTCGACGCCAACGCCATCAAGGAGCTGCCGCACCAGATCGACGTGGCGCAACGCGTCCTGCGCGACATGGGCGGCCGCGCGATCCTCGCCGATGAGGTGGGCCTCGGCAAGACGATCGAGGCGAGCATCGTCTATAAGGAGCTCGCGGTCCGCGGGCTCGCCCGGCGCGCGCTCATCCTTACCCCCGCGTCGCTGGTGGGTCAGTGGCAAGGGGAGCTCGAAGAGAAGTTCTTCGAGCGCTTCGACACTCCGACCGATCCCGACGACTGGCAACGCGTCACCAAGGCAATCATTTCGCACGACCGCGCGCGCTCACGCCGGCACGCCGAGGAAATCCTGCGGCACCGGTGGGATCTCGTCATCGTAGACGAGGCGCACAAGGTGAAGAGCCACCGCGGCGCGACCTACCAGTTCATCGAGAAGATCGAGCGGGATTTCATCCTGCTGCTGACCGCCACGCCGCTCCAGAACGATCTGCGGGAGCTCTACAACCTCATCACGCTGC
>WNGK01021373.1_pt1 | contig 10185 bp, 10 predicted proteins | sample 5400601 | NCBI WGS metagenome assembly WNGK01 (sample SAMN13153376, study PRJNA577476) | soil metagenome | isolation source: 60 cm soil or saprolite under Garry oak tree replicate 1 | place: USA:California | collected 2016-06-15 | reverse complement strand
CTAGTCGCAGTACGTAAGGAGCTATAGCGAGCGGTAACAAGGGTCCATGGCCCAGCAGTAGGGAGCCTCGGCATCGGCCCACCGCGATCAGAAACACCCTGCAAGAGCGAAAAAACGAGGTTGTGGGTGTATCGTCGGCTATCCGGTCAGAATTGACTCCGCGAACTGCGAACGCTAGGCTTTTGTCGAATTCTGACTGCTATTTTCACTGCGGGGACAACACTGGCAACTCGCGAGTGGCATTTGCCCGCGCGGTTGTAGGTAGAGTCATTTCTTGAAAGATGCAGCTACTCTCATGTCGAACATCAGTCGAAGACAATTCATCCAGCGAACGGCCTTTACTGCCGCTGCGCTGTACGCGTCCCCTAAGACCCTTGAAGCGCGACCGACGGCCAAAGGGGTCGAACAGAGTGCCGCAGCACTCGATTCGGCGGCCGTTCGCAAGCTTGGGTCTCAGCTGAGTGGCCGCTTAATTACGACTCACGCGCCTGAATATGAAACCGCGCGCCTAGTCTTCAACCGCGCGTTCGATCAGCATCCGGCATTGATCGTGCGTTGCGCCAGTGAGTCGGACGTTGCACGCGCTCTTGAATTCACCCGGAAATGGGCCTTGCCTCTCGCGGTACGTGCCGGGGGCCATAGCCGCGCAGGATTCGGCGTGTGTGAGGGCGGCCTCGTGATTGATCTCTCAGGAATGAAGCGAGTCGAGGTTGATCGAGGCAAGCGCGTGGCTCGTGCAGCGGGAGGCGCGCTGCTTCGCCACCTGGATGAGGCGATGGAACCGTTCGGCCTGGCTACGACGGCAGGCGGTTGTCCGAATGTGGGACTTGCCGGGTTCACACTCGGAGGAGGAGAAGGCATCCTGATGTCGATGTATGGCGCCGGATGCGACAACCTAATATCGGCGCGGGTGGTAACGGCCGATGGCGGACAAGTCGAGGCCAGTCACGAGACCAATCCAGATCTTTTCTGGGCGATTCGCGGCGGATTCGGGGTTGCCACTAGCTTCGAGTACCGCCTGCATCCGGTAGGAAAAGTTCTTGCAGGAGCTCTGACGTATTCTGCTGCGGGGCGAATTGCGGAACTGACGCAGTTATTCGCGAAGTTTACGGAGGCGGCACCAGATGAAATGGATCCGCTCGGCGAATTCCTTCCGTCGAAGGAAGGACCAGTTTTCATCAATCATGTGTGTTATGTGGGCGAGGCGCGGGTCGGCAATCAGCTGCTGGCAACTTTGCGAGCTCTGAAGCCGAAGCACGACGATATCCGCGTGATGTCGTATTTTGAAGCTCAGGCGGGAGGATTTACTCCAGCGCCGGCCCCCCACTTCCAAACGGATCTGTTTCTGCCAGAGCTGAGCACACCCGTGGTTGGTGCGATCGCAGCCGCAATGAGCGATGCGCCTGCGCTGTCGAGAGTGCTGATTGTTCCCTTTTTTGGGGCCGTGACCCGCGTACCCGTCAGTGAGATGGCCTTTGCCTTGAGGCAAACGGGTTATGAGGTGGACATGCAGTGTCGCTGGAGCAGTGAAGCTGAGAAATCCGCTGCAGTGACCTGGGTCACCAAGCTGAACGAGAATTTGGAGCCTTTTGCTCGCGGATTGTACGTCAACCAAACAAGCGAAAGAAGACCTGAGCTTGCCAAGTCGGCTTACGGATCGAACTACGCTCGGCTGGTTGAGATCAAGAGAAAGTATGATCCAGACAATGTGCTGCGGCTGAATCAGAACATCAAGCCGAGTTAAGTCACCCGGGATTCTGAGTGGATGGTCGGCAAACAGGAAGTAACCGTGCGTGGTCCACAAACGACGTTAAGGAAAGTTTTGCAAGGGCTGCCGATCGACGTCACTGGATCTCCAAACAGCATCATTCGATATCTGAGGATTTGTCCCACATGTCTGACATCGGTTGCGTTGCACGTCAGATCAAGCGCAGACTGAACACGGCAGCCGGTGCTGGCAGCAGATGCACCAAGGCACACAATCCTGAACAGCGAGTAGCTAAGCTTCGACGGCAATGTGCTTCCTCTCAGCGACGTCCAGCTTGAGGGAGGAGAATACGGGCACACGAGTAGCTAGCCGTATGGCTAGCCACTTATACCAGCTCAGAGGTATGGAGTTCCCGGTATACAGTGAATGCGTTTGTCGAGGCCGGTTTCAGCTTGCGCTGGGCCCGGTTTTATAGTCCCACCCTCGAGGGTCTCGTGTGGTTTTTGCCACCCGGCAGCCAGTGACGCTTTGCTAGCATCACCTTGCCTGGATCTTTACATCGTTCCGTCATGACTGTCGCATGGTTTCCCATGCCGCGAGAACTGACGGCTCCAGGTCGGCTACACGCACAACCCCTTAGCCAGGGACTGTACAAAACAGTGTGTTCGCATTGCTTCTCGATGTTTCTACTAAGATCCAAGCTACCATCACAAGAAAGGTCTACCAAAACACACCGGCCACACTCCGCGTTAGCCTGACCTGCCCGCTATGCCCAATAGTTCATCACCACGATGACCTGCATATGGCGGGTTCCAAGAGCAGCGTTGGCTGTGCTGGCGATTGAGACCTGCTGCCGAGTCGCGGGCGGTACGGCGGCAGCGGGACTGACTGCTGGTAAAGCTTTGCGAGTGCAACGAGTGCAATGACTGATAACGCGATGCGCATTTCGTATTGCCTTCCATCGCGTTCTCATGGATGCTTGCATTCTGCGGAGTTGTCGACGAGGTTTCATGTTTGTCCTTTTTGCGAGTGGTCTACTGGCCTGAACTCATCCCTGAATTCGTAATGGCGTGGGCGGCGGAGTTGAATTGCAGTCGCTGCTTAACCGCGGGCTGGGCTCTCCCGCCCAGCTACAAGAAGTTTTGAGATCCTATAACGTCTACAAGCCGCTGGGAGGGCCCAAAGTACTATCTGAGCTCTGATCGTCGAATCTTGGTGCCTGAAGTGGCCTTGTAGAAGAGAGTTTTTCCGGATTATGAGCCGTTCTGGATAGCCCCGCCCGTAAGGCCCTGAGGTGATCTGGGGAGATGCGCTTCTTTCGCCGGAGTCTGATGACATCGAGGGCAGTCTTTACTTGCCGATGATCTGAGGGATTGAATGAGAACGCACCCTCGCAGTCGCCAATCTGCCTGGGTATCATTCCGGATGCAAGACACTTTCGCTTGACATTGCTCCACGCTCGGGGCCGCGGCTCAGCAGGTATGAACATGACCGCCAGTTCGCCCTCGCTGTATTCATATAGATTGCCTAAGTTGCTGCTAATGACCTTCGTGCCAGTCTCGCTGCCATCCTCGCTTAACATCGTCAGCTGGTATTTGCGGGCAAGCTGCTCAAGCTTTGATACTATTTCTCTTCGCATTCGTTTCCCCTGGTGAATTACAATCTGCATCCATTGTGCGCCCTGAGAGTGGTTGTACCGAGGGCATGAAAACCGCTCAAATACGAAGAGCTCGCAGGTGGGCGCTTGAGGTACACGAGTCCAAGCTGTTCGGGTAACTATTCGGGCTCTGAGCGAGAATCTGGAGAAACGTGCATTCTACGCGGCTTTCTCAAAGGCAGCTATTTCCGCTCCGCCGGACCGCCCAAACAACAGATTCTCGCCAGAATGGCCGATAAACCGGGGTCTCGCTGTGGAAATGGCGCTCCGAGGGCGGAACGATGGAACGTCAGCCACAACGGTTCTGCCCGCCCTCGGAGCTTGGAAACCCGCAAAGGACGCGGGTTTCCACATTCCCACAGCGACGGCGACTGCGCCCGCCCTCGGAGCTTGGAAACCCGCAAAGGACGCGGGTTTCCACATTCCCACAGCGACGGCGACTGCGGCTGTCAAATCGGACAAACTGCTAAAACCCGCGTAAATCACGCGTTTTTCCAGATTCTCGTGCAGAACCACTATTCGAGAGGGTCGTGATGCCGCATGGCTAGGAACTCTTCCTTGTGTTCCTGCCACAGGCCGGAAATCACAGGCAGTTTTTCAACACTCACAACCATTTAACACCTACTTGCAAGGCCTTGAGCTTGATCTTAATTAGCTTCACCGGCATCTCGGCCAGAAAACCAGAATGGCCAATTCTCCTCCTCCTCCTCCTCCTCCTCCTCAAAATATGCAACTGGCTGTCCATCGTCATCTAGTACAACAAGAGGCAGCACGACGGCGCTCACCGCACCCGGCGCTGAGGCAAGAACCCTCATGGTCGAATCCATCCGCTGTTTCGCCTCTGGCCTTGAGGCAAGAGCCCGCTCCTTTGCATCCTCATCTATCGCGGCCTGTAGTTCTTCTCTAGCCTCAGCAGCGATTGTTACATTCGTGGATTCCTCCAATAAGCCTATGTTCGGGTGCCTGTCCCTTACCTCCTCAGTGATTCTTTCAGTGCACCATGCCAATACCGACTCTGGGTTGTTGTAGCGTCCGCCCATGTGTGCGACAGAGACAATCTCATTGAAAATACGCACAAACCTACTGCTCCCAGCAGCTCGTGCCAATCTCGGAGGGTTAGTACGTAACATGTGTGTCGCTATATCGGACCCTACCGCTGCGTCACAGCCGGTTGGGCGTGTATACCGGCACGTATAGTAGAAAACAAACTTGCGTGGAAACTCCTCCCCGGCTATATGGATTGTTCCTCTCGTACTGTAGCAATCCTTTTTACTTCCGAAAGTAGTAATTTCTATCTTGTAATCACTCACTTTAAGTCCTCCTGCTCTTCCGGCCCAGCTATCAAATCACTGCCATCTGTACGTTTGATAGAGGTTAGGCCAACTCCTGTGTCTCTTCCAAGATGGTACGGAACCATAAATTGCATCTGCGGCATGTGTTGCGAGGTTTCGCAGGTCAATTGTACCGCCAGCTTATACACTTCGTCGTCTGAACTGGCTCTCACCCTGTGAACGCAATGCACGTTGAGTTCTATCTGATACTCAGCCGCACTGGCTTTCTCGGTCCCTGACTTAGGGCTGCTCCCATCTTGATTGGATTCTTCTTCTATGAGTAGCGGTGATCCTTTCGGCGCTTCCTCAATCGGAACAATATGTTTCGAAGGCGGTTTCCTCCACATTCCCAATACTGGACCGGTCCATTTACCATCCCTCCAAGTGTCGCCGAAGAATAGCGCCGAATCATCCGAGAAGATATAGACGGTGCTCCTACCTGCTCGGGCATTGCCGGGAAGCGATTCTGGCAAAAATCGTTTCGTATCATCCGTGTGAAAACACCGCACTGCTTTTTTCCTTAGGTCAGTGTCGATCTGCGTACATAGTGCCAACCCTTCAGTTGTGTTCTTTGGAAATAGCAGAACGTCCCGCATTTCGGAACACAAACGCTCAGCGATGTTTGATGCCTCGTGTTGTTGCATTCGATTGTTTCCTTGATTGTTTGGGATTGCCGTTAATCCCGGCGGGTGGGTCTTGTGGGCTCTTGCGGGCCGCACGTCGCTCTATCCCGCATCGCTGACAGAGGATGTCACACTGCGGAGGGTTAATGAAACCGCTGGCGCGATTTCAATTTGAAGTGTAACACAACGACCGTGCTGTTCCATCACGCACTTTGCAGTTGCGGAAGGTATCCGAGTACGGTGTGGAGCGAATGTCTTAAGCGTTTTTAAATGCCGCTCTCAGTAGGTAAAAAGCTTGCGGCGGTGTCTGCACATTACGCCTACAGATACACGGAGGGCTTCCCTTGTGGTGTTCTTAGTAGACCCACTCACTAGGCTGGTTAATAGCAGTGTTCCCGACTGTACCAGGTTTGTGGGTGTTACTTACCTGGCTACCATGACTCGATCACTTATGCTCACTGGCTTCCGGCCAGCACCACTATAGACCAGGACGTAGCCCTCTAAGTCGCTCATGTCGGCGAATGCAGGATCAACTACCTGCCCGTTGCCTGGCCCAGATTGCTCTGGGGTTATTTCGTGATCGCTAAGCCTTTTCACCATCATGGGCATTACCCAATCCGGGGCAGCGTCCAGCATTCAGCTGTATCTGCGGCAGAGTCAAGACCTCCTGCTCACGGGGGTCCCTTGGAATGCGAGCGGTCCGTTAATTTGGTTCAGGTTTACGCGGTACCGCGAAGCTACCTGCCATCTGTCGATGGGAGTCGAAGAACTGAGCGCTTACTTTCTGGAACAAGGTGCGGAGTTTGTTGGCAGTTGACACGAGTCACGTTTACAACGGCCAACTGGTTCTCACGTGCCCTCGTGACTGGTTAGTATAGGCAGCGAAGCGTAGCTTATCGTTTTCGGCTGCAACTTTATTGCTTGTGTAATCAACACGATACAAGTCACAGCCGGTGGGAATCTCACCGTGGGGTCTGTGCGCAGCTCGGAAGAGGGCGAGTATCGACCAGTCCAAGCTAGCAAGGTGAACGTAGTTAGCCGTTCACACGGATGATCCGTCGCAATGTGAGATCTATTCTGGGCTAACCGCAGCTTGGGTCCGTCGGAATTTCTTGTCGCCAGTTGTGTCCACTTCTGCAATCCGCGACAACGGTTCATAGGTGCGACGTGAGCGAGGCGCGGCGCACTTTTGTGCCTCTTGCATTTCTTCGCGGTTGTGGCAGAATATCAGTACGGCGCTCGTAGGGTGTCGGGTATAGATAAACGTCGCAGTCCGCAAGGCGCGACACGGGATTCACAGTTGATTCTCGTCCCTAGTCTCCTCAAGTGCAGCTAGCTCCTATGTGGGGAGAAAACCCGCTAGGCGTGACGCTGCCTCTGCTTGCAGATAAGCCGGTGAGCCGTCAATCACCGGAAGCCTACAGACGGCATGTAGGGATACCACGAAAGTCCTCGGTATAGTTCCGAGGAATGGTGTCTCACATGTCAGTATCAAAGCAACACTCTTCAGCCGCATCGCGCAAGAGCGGCAACAACCAAACCCCATCCAAGAAGAATTCAGCAGGGCAAGAGCTTGCTGAAGCGCAAACACGCGCTGATCGGCTCCTCATGGAACTCGATCAGTGTGCAACGCGCAAACTTCGGGAGTTGAAGGACGAACTCCTGGTAGTCCGGAATGACTTCAACACACTCAAGAAGGGCCAGAAGATTTCACGTTGCCAGAATTGGGACGAATTCTGCACGAAGAAACTTCATCGCACGAAGCGGGCGGTCAATCTGCTCTTGGCCGATAAGCCGATGCGGGAAGAAACTTCCCACCCCGAACCTGCTGTCGTTCCAAACGATGCCGAATCGGACGCTGGCCTGTCCGCAGAAGACGAATCGAACATAGACCCAGAATTGCAAGTGGCTCGTCAGCGCGCAAGTGGTGTTGACATCGACGGCAGGAGCTTGCAGGAGATCGAAGCCGCTGCTTGGGATTTGCCTGAACCCAGAAAACGAAAACTTAAGGAACTCGTTAATGGGAAACCTGCTATCCCCTATTCTGAGGACCTGGACGCAGCAAGGAAAAAACTTCGCTACGTGTTCGAGGCGGCGAAAGCCGACGAAGAAGAAATCGGACGCAAGCTGGCCGATCTTCTAAACGGAATGACACCTTTCCGGACGTTCTCGGTGAAAGTCACGATAGAGGAAGTCCCAAAACCCAAGGCCTACCACTACGAGTTGTTCGACAACCCCAAGTCCCCGACAGGAGTGACGCCAGTCCGCGTCAAGAACAACCGTCTTGACGGCTATACGGAAGACTCGATGCTACGTCAATGCATGGATCAAGAGGAGGTACCTTTCTAATGACGCCTCCTGTTAAAGTGATCCACAATTGGCTACCAGCCGAGATGCAGCGGCCCTTGTTCGATGCCTTAGAATGTGGGCCGTGGCACGCCCTCAAACTTCGTTATGGCAACACAGCAAGGCGTAAGAACATCGTCTTCTACGAGGGGGATCCTGAAGCAGCCTATGCTTACACCAAGGCTGCTACGGACAAAGATCGCCCGATCCTGTACACGGAAGGCCCGGCAGCACTACGAACCATTCGCAAGAGGCTACAGGAGGAATATGGCTTCTCATTCAGCCTCTGCTATGTCAACTACTACGCTGACGAACAAGTTGGGATCGGATGGCACAACGATGCTGAAGAAGTCGGGTCTCAAATTCCAGTTCGAATGCTTTGTTTGGGCGGGACGCGCGATTTCTCCATCTGGAAAGTCATGCGTGACGAAAAGACGAAGAAGCTTCTGAAGCCGTTCGCAGAATGGGAAGTCAAGACAAGAAGCGGAGACCTCGTGGAAATGCCGGTCGGTTTCCACGAGGAGAATGCTTACCGTCATGCCATCCTGCCACAGAAGCAATTTGCTGCGCCGCGGGTGAGCCTGACTTTTCGCAGTCCCGACCTCTCAGCAAATGGTCCGTGGGCGCCGGAAACATTCGTCCATATACCTCGTATCTGGTGCTGTAAGTCTGGGCACGAGTACCCCAAGGATGCCATCTATGTGGGCTGCCGGACGATCAGAGGGCAGGCGCGGGAAGGATCACCCTTCGGCAATGCCGTTGATCCGTTCAGGGTTCGCAACCAAACAACCAACCCGTGGCTGGCAGACAACGACACTGACTTCCGGCTGGCCGCGCTGACAAAGATGCAGGACTCCGGCTTCCGACAGCAAATGGAAGCGCTACGAGGCAGAGATTTGCTTTGCTGGTGCGAGCAGGAAGGTCCTAAGCGAGCAGAGTTCTGCCATGCAAGGGTGTGGTTGGACCTGATTAACGGGAACCACAGTTGGACGGGTGAGTAAAAAATGGTCTCTCCAACTGTGGAGCCTTATGTCGATTCCGAGAAAGGCGCCGCCTTTCTCGGAGTCGCCAGCAGGACCCTGAACGAGCTGGCTCGTAAAGGGGAAGTACCAGCGTATCAATGGGGACTCGGAAACCAGCGCCGGACATGGCGTTTCAAGCTGTCTGAGCTGGACTCTTATATGAAGTCCAAGGTAGGATCGCCTGGCCGCCCACCTCTTCCGAATAGGAGGAGAAAATGAAGAAGGTGGGACCTTACGGAAGTGGTTTTTTGAGTCGAATCAAGCGCTCTGCCGGAGACGTTCTGGCTTATCGCTGGCACGAAGATGGCACAGAGAGAAAGAGAATCCTAGGTCCAGCTAGCAAGTTCAAGTCTGTGGCCGCGGCGTGGATCGAAGTCGAGCGCCTGGGTCTCAGACGCAAAGGTGGTCCTGAAACCGTGGAGGAGTTGGCTCAACACTGGAAGGAGAGGGAAAGCAGCAGACGTGCCTTCTCCACCAGTGAGACGATTTCCGGATACCTGGCGAACTGGATTGTTTCTGCCTGGGGTTCTCGCTTGTTGAATGAAGTGAAGGCTGTGGACGTAGAAGACTGGCTCGGCAAGCTGAAGCTGGCACCGGGCAGCAAGAAGAAGATTCGTGACATCATGCATCTTCTTTATGAGCACGCAATCCGCTACGAGTTCACTGATCGCAATCCCATCAGCAAGGTTCGTCAAGGTGGGAAGCGCCTGGGAACACCAACGCGACTGGACGTGATTCAGCTGCGTCGTCTACTCGGAGCTCTGCCTGCTCGTGAGAGGTTGATGGTGTTGCTGGACTTCGGAACTGGTCTTCGACGGGGAGAGTTGAGCGGACTGAAGTGGGAGGATGTCAACTTCGAGGAGAGGGAACTCACTCCAATGCGCAGCATAGTGCAGCAGCACATTGGAGACTTGAAAACTGAATCCTCGGGGAAAAGCATTCCGCTCGACGAGGACTTGATCGCTGAACTGCTTGCGTGGAGGAAGGAAACACCTTACGCTGCGGACAACGACTACGTCTTCGCCAGCGCAAAGATGAAAGGGAAGCAGCCCTACTGGATGTCCAAGATCATGCAGCTCTACATTAAGCCGGTCGCTGCGAAGCTGGGCATTCCATTGAAAGGCTGGCACACTCTTCGCCACAGCTACACAACCCTGTTGAGGCAGAACGGGAACGATGTCAAAGTCGTCCAAGATCTGCTGAGGCATGCGTCGTATGGAATCACGATGAACGTCTACGATTCGGCAGTGTCGGAAGAGAAGCGGGAAGCGCACAGCAACGTGATGCGGCTCGTGACCCGTGCCTCAACCCGTACCGGGGCTGAAGATGGTAAAATGGCAACTGCTTGATTCCTCAAGCGTCCCCGTCGTCTAGCCTGGCCTAGGACATCGCCCTTTCACGGCGGTAACACGGGTTCAAATCCCGTCGGGGACGCCAAATTGAGTCAGTAGGTTACGCCTAGTTTCGCCGAATATTCGGGGGTGCAAAAAGCCACATA
>WNGK01028325.1_pt1 | contig 10186 bp, 13 predicted proteins | sample 5400601 | NCBI WGS metagenome assembly WNGK01 (sample SAMN13153376, study PRJNA577476) | soil metagenome | isolation source: 60 cm soil or saprolite under Garry oak tree replicate 1 | place: USA:California | collected 2016-06-15 | reverse complement strand
TATTTGCCGCCCCCGAACAGGTCGTTCTGTCAAAGCGTCGATACCGCTCAGCCATCTTGATCGGTGTACCTATTCGGCGTTATGCGCGCTCCGGCCATCGTCAACAGACAGGGCCGTGATCGCGCTGCGTGATGGGCCATCGCAGGAGCGCCGGACGTGATATCCGTCCGTTCTGGGCGGCAAACCCGGTCGGCTGCCTGGCTGTTCGAGCGGCGCCCGGACGGGACAATGTGAGCGAGTGCCGCAACGGCGAGCCGACCCGGTGCCAGTCGCTGTTCGGCGAGCTCACGGGCTTGGGTTGCGTCAGGGGAATCGGGTTCGGGTCCAGTGCAACCCGCTGTCCTTGGTGGTCCAGATGCTGTGCAGGGCGCTGATCCACCTGCCGATCCGTGGGGTCGCGAATCCCAGCCAGGCGGGGACGCCGACCTGGAGGATCTGCTGGGTTTCGGTGGCGGCCGTGTTCCAGTGCCGGCCCGCGTCGGTCGTGACCAGCAGCCGTGCCGTGAACGCTCCGCTGCCGCCCGTGGCGCTGGTGGACACGGCGAGCGTGGTGTGGCTGGCTGCCGCCAGCAGAGCCAGGCCTTGCACGCCGGGCAGGGCGCCGGCCGCCTGCCAGGACTCGCCGCCGCCGGAGGAAGTGACGACGAAGGTGCCGGATCCGGTGTGCGGGCTGCATAGCCCGGCGAAGAAGCCTCCGGGTGCGCTGGCCAGGTCTGTCAGGTCCTCCTCCTCACTCCGCCCGCCGGATCCCCGGCCGGAGCACGGGTCGGTTCTGCGCTGCCACGTGGCTCCGCCGTCGGCCGAGCGGTAGACGACTGCCTGCGCGGACACCGGCCCGGCCTGACTGCCGAACAGGGCGAGCAGCAGGGTTGAGCCGGAGGCGACGATCTGAGCGGCACCGCTGCGGCCCGGGGTGGCGAGCTGGCCGATCAGCGGCGCCCACGCCGAGGAGCCGATCGCCGCCCGCTGCAGGGTCGGCCGGCAGGGGCCGGGGCACCCGGTGTGCCCGTAGGCGACGCGGTAGACCTGGCCGCTGGCGATGGTGAGCGTCTCGACCTGCGGGCCCTGCTGCTTGCGCCAGGTGCGCCCGCCATCGCTGGTCATCAGCAGCGCCGGCCCGTACAGGTAGCCCACGGCGGCGCTGGCGAACCGCACCCCGCTCACGCACGCCACCTTGGAGCAGTCCACAGTGCCATCTTGGAGCCGGGCCGGAGGGTCGGGCAGCGGCTGCCAGTGCACCCCGCCGTCGGTGGTGCGCGCCAGCCGGGCGCAGGTCCCCGAGGCGCAGGGCTGGGCCGCCAGTGCCCAGCCGTCAGTGGCGCTGACCCAGCTCAGGTCTGCCAGCTGCGAGTAAGCCAGGCCTGGCACCGCGGTGCCGGAAAACGACAGCGGCGCGGTGGCCATCGGCGCCGGGTTCGGAGGCAGGCCAGCCCCCAGTTTGATGACCCGGCCGACGATGACGCACTGCTGCCGGCACCGCGTCCCGGTTCCGTTCGCCCCAGTGCCCGCCGCCGGCTGCGCAGTGAACACACCCGACGCGCTGCCGGCGCGCCCGGTGTACAGGTAGGAGCTGGCAGCTCCGCCGCAGCCGCGCGAGCCGCCCGCCTCCGGCGCGGCTGCGCACTCATACACCATCACGGTCGCCCGCTCGGGAAACCCGGCCAGCCTGACCCGCAGCTCCTGCCCGCCGGTCAGCCCGCTGCCCGGGGTTATCGTCAAGGTCGGCGACGAGGCGGCGGCGCTGCTGGTGGAGGCCGGGCCCCCGCGCTGCGGGCTCCGCGCCGGCGTGCTCCTGTTCGCGCCGCAGCCCGCGACCAGCAGCGCCAGCCCGACGAGCACAAGGCACCCGCGGCGACCGCAGAAACGGCCGGCTACCGGCAGGCGATGATCACGCTCAGCGTGCGCCGGCGCACCGTGCCACGCCAGCCGTTCACGCGTCCGCGTCACCACCCTGGCCTCCGCCCTGCCCGCCCCTACGACGCCCGGGATAGCCAGGAGGTTGCAGCCGACCGGCAAGTGCGGGCCCACAGGCGCGACCAAGAGACCGTCACAGTCATACTGGTGGACGACATTCATTAAGCGACCGTCCGCCGCTTCGACGCGCCCAGTCGGCTCGTTATGTACTTATTGCCGGTGCCATTTGCTCTCGGTCGTGCTGTGCAGAACCGCCGTTTGCACAGTGCTCGGCGATCTGGTGGCGTCAGCGAATGGCGTGTCCGGAGGGTCGTTCGGCGCGGGCGTGGGCCCGAGCTCGGCAGCTCGCCTGGCGCCTGGCCGTAGGGATCGGTGGCATGATTTGCGATCTTCGCTGGCCGCGGCTTGGGATCTGCGATCGGCTGGATCCGGTGCCGCGGTCGCGGACCGTTCACCGACCCACCCGGGGGATTCGCTTAGTGAAGAACTCGCCATAGACCGTTCCGATTTGCAGGAGGGATTTGATGGCCAGCCGTTCGTCCATGGCCGTGTCGAGAATTAGGCGCAGTGGATCCAAAGTGCATTTTGGCTTCCAGGCCTGAGGCCGCTGACGCCGAGAGCGAGCACGTCCTTGTTGACCGCTACTGTCACGGCCGACAATCCCGTGGGCAATTTGACGGGCGGCCCCGCCGTGATCGTGGTCCATGATGCTCCGTCCCAATGAAGCACTAGGGGACGGCCCCGCTGCGCCCCAACGACCCAGGCACTTCGGTTATTCGCGACGGCAATGTCGTTCAGAGCGCCTTCAGCCGACAAAGTTGTAACCCATCCGGCGCTGGTCGATCTCATCACCGACATCAGCCCGGGGCCTCCGCCGACACTGTAGGATTCGGGGCTTCCTGACAGGAACGGACGGCGGATCGCCCACAGGCTGCGTCCGGTGGTCGCTACAGCTGTCAATGGCAGCGCTCCGCCAGGGACTTTTGCCGCGCGCCACGAGCTGCCGTTCCATGTCTCAGCCAGGGCGCCACTGAAGGTTGATGCCTCCCCGATTCCGTGCAGCCTGCCTCCGACCGCCCATGCTCCCCCCGCTCGGTCAACGGCCACATCCATAAGCAGCGAGACTCCGGAGGTCGCATGGCTCTGGGGTGAGGGAACCAGACTCCAGCTCCGGCCATCCCAGTGCAGCAGCCGGTTCATATATGTGGCGCCGTTTGAGGATGAGTGGCCCAGCGCCCAGACGTCATCCGGTGAGCTCCCCGCTACTGCAATCAGTTCCTGGGAGGCGCTGGCTCCTTGCGCCGACCGTGGAAGCGTTATCGCTGTCCAATTCCTGCCGTCCCAGTGCTCAATGAGCGGGCTCCCGGGAGTGTTTCCAAAGCTCCGGAAGCCACCGACGGCCCACGCATCATCTGCTCCCAGGACGGCGACTGCAAAGAGCGAAGCGTTCCAGTGATGCGGGTCTTGGGCAGGGACGATTTTCCATCTGCGCCCGTCCCAGTGCTCAATGAGAGGGTACGGGCCGAGGCGGACCTCAGGGGAGGTCTGATACGGAGCCCATCGCTCGCCTACCGCCCACGCATCGACGGCGGATACAGCCCCGAGCGAGAACAAGCGCTCTTGGCGATCTCCCCGCAACGAGGGGCCGCCAACTACATGCCAGCCTTCGCTGCACTTGGCAGCAGGAAGAGCATGACCAGCAGTGGGTGTCGAAAGCGGACGACTTGAAATAGCTGTTCTGGTGGCCTGCACCGCGTAGGTGGTGCCGGCAGCAAGGACGGCCAGCGCAAACACGCCCGCGGCTGCCACCCTCGCCCGTCTCCACCGCAACCGACGGGCAAGCCGCGGCGTCATCTCACTGACTGGCGGGATCTCCGCCACAAGGTCATGCAAGAGATCTCGCAAGTGGCGCTTCATAGGGTTTAATCCACCTCCAACTCGCCAAGATCCGTTCTGAGTGAGTCAAGGCCGCGCGCTAGCAGGGATTTCACCGTTCCTGGCCGGCACCCCAGAAGCTCTGCGATCTGGCGCTCCGGGAGATCCTCGTAGTAACGGAGCACGACTGCCGCCCGCTGGCGCGGGCTGAGCCGGAGAAGCGCAGCGCGGACGGCGTACCGCGCAGCCAGATCCACCGGCTCATCTTCCAGCGTCCGAGGATTTTGCCTGGCCAGATAGGCCTGTTCACGTCGCTGCCGTCTAAGGCTGTTCTTCCACAGGTTGAGCACCGTTCGGCGCAGGTAGGCCGGGAAGGAGTTCTGGTCACGGATCTGCGGGAAACGGCTAGCGGCGCGAAGAAATGCCTCCTGCGCGAGATCCTCTGCTACCGCCGAGTTTCCCGTGAGAAGGTACGCGAGCGCGATGGCCCGGGGCAGGTGCCTCTGGTAAAGCTCGCCCACCCTACTCGAGGCCGCCTCCACGACGGACCACGTCCCCGCCTGACTCATCCTGTCTACTAGACACCGTCCACATCACCTTGGTTCCAGCAGACTTCGCCGGACGCAAACTCGGCAACTGACCACGAACGGAATCGCTCTCCGGCTTGGGGCAGGCGAACCTTCTAGCTCCTGACCTGGCCACGTGCGGAACCCTCGTTTCCTGTAGCCGGCCCGTGTCCTCCATGGTCACCACGTTAGCGCCAATGTCGATAGCGGTGCCCTCCGACGGGGTGCCCGCCCACTCGCTCCACCGGAGCCGCATACGCGGAGAACCATCTCTGCCAACCTTGTGGGGCGCGCGCCGCCCGCGAAATCAGGCACGGCCCGCCGCAGAAGGCGGCCCGCCAGCCACCACCTCAGTCCCCCGAGCCAAAATCACGATCGATGCAGGCTAGCAGACTGGCGCCGCGCAGAACGACGACGCGCATGACTGACCGGTGTAGCACTTCTTGTAATCCATATTGCAGCCAGTGCAATGGTAATAGTCGCCGCCGCACGCGCAACCGGAGCACTCAAGCAGGTTGCAGGTAATAGCGCACGGATCTGGTTTCAGGGCACCCGTGTGGTGCCCGCGGCCGCTGGCGTACGCAGCCACTCGCGAAGCTCCGGTGAGAGCCGCGTAGATGCCCAGCGCAGTCATCGACGCTCGCTGCATGAAGTTGCGTCTGCTCAGCCGAGTCGGAATCCCCTTGTGCCCGCCCCAAGATGATTGCGACCCATTGTGGTTCATCCAGCACCTCCGATTAGGCTCGTGGACCTGTTAAGCTTGCGACCGTCTCCCCGCACAAGTGCAAGCACTTCATCGGCACTATTAACAACGCGCGCGGCCTCAATCTTTCGATCAGGTCCGACCAGGTATGCGAAGGGACGCGAGTCGACCCTGAATGTCTCCGAGATCTCTTCTTTTGCCTCAAGGAGGACTTCGAGGCGAACTCCGTTCGTCCGCAAGGGTCTTCGCCAACCTTCCGGTTGGTCCTCAGCGCGCCCGCGGCTGACCAAGACCGTAGTTCCCGGAAGCTGGAAAGCCGCGAAGGCCATGAAGATTTGCGGGACGAGCGCCTCGCAGGGCGCACAGCCTGGGTGAACGAAGACGAGCAACAACGGCCATCCAGGCACACTGTCGGATGAGAAGACCCTCCCATCTACGGTGGCACCGTTGAGGACAGGCGCACTTGATCCGACGTCCAGCCCTTGTCGCAGGATGTCCGGACGGTGTCCGGTCGTCCGGCTCTGAAGATCGTCCAATGCTCTGACGAGCCCGAGCAGCACAAACCAGGCCGCACCGGTCAGCACGAGGAGTATAGCAAGAACACTCCATATGGCACCGATCATCTACATCCGCCCAATCGCCCCGTGAATATCACTCGCCGCTCCTGCCGGCAGGCCTGGGAGTAGTTCGTCACACGGCCGACAGCCAGGGTGGGCGAATGGAACCAAGAGCCTTGCGCCGCCACCTGTCTCGATGAAAAGACCCAGCACGACCCGAAGTCTGACGATCACGATGTCTCCACAGCAGCGGCCTCAGCGGACGCCGCTGAAGTCACGTAGTAGGAAGAGTTGCCCGGCCCTATCGATAGGGTCGCCAACACGGAATTCAGTGCGCTGACCTGCCCCGACATGTCGGATTGGATTCCCAGAACTGCGTAAAAGGAAAAGGCTCGACCGTTGCTGTTGAAGAATTGCTGATAGCCCATCTGTCCTGGGAAGGCAATAGCCAGGGTTGCGGTGTTGAAATCTGCGAGGGATAGATTGCTGGGACGGCGCGGGGAGGCGAACAACGGCGCGGCCGCTGAATTAGGATCGTATTCGCAGACAGCCGCAAAGACATCGCCTGGTGCTATCTGCTGGACGATGCCTGTGCCGAAGCCACTGTAATCAACCGGGAGAGCGAAGTTGCCCGCGTGGAGTATGGGTCTTGCGATAGCCCCATCCGTGGCGGCAGCGCCATACACAAAGATGGCTCCCTCCCAGCCCGACGGTAGGTCCATACTGAGGCCGTATGCAGACAGCAGCATCACGCATCTCCAATCCTTCAGCGAACGACGCTGGCGACCACGGCGCCGCTGCCGACCATTGCCTGAAGCGCCAGCAACAGACGTCGGCTTAGCGAGTCGAGCGCAGCCATTCGCGTCTGCATTACCATAAGTCGTTCAGGGGTTCGGACATAGGCCGCTGGAAGCGTCATCAGACTTCGAGTAAGCCCGAATACAAACCCAATCGTCGCTCCAGCAGAGACGGACCCCGATAGGAACTCGGCAAGCAGAACAACGTAGACGGCCGATGTGGTGACGATGGTGATTACGCCAAGCCCAAGTTGAGCGCCGAATCCCACCGCGTACACCCACCGCCTAAACACATGGAGCCAGGCATCATTTACCTGCCTTCGGACGGTGGGAAGCTTGAGTCCAAGGACGCCTATATCGACCACGAGTCCGAAGAGCAGGCTGAGACCGACGATGCCGATGCGAGCGGAGCCGGGCACCGGCAGCCTGATCGTCTCATGGCCAAGGAAGGCAAGGCCGCCGCCCAATGCGTATCCGGCCGCAGCCGAGCTCACAATGTACAAGGCCATCGTGATCAGCCAGTTCGCGTTTCTGGCCCGCTCACCTAGCGGGGTGATGCTTCCCAGCATCGACAGCCCTCAAGGCGACCAGGTCGATCTTACGCCGGCGGCGACGGACACGACGAGCATGAGAGGCAGGAATAGCATCCCGGCGTTAGCCAATCTCGCTCACCTCGCCTGGCGAAGCGATTCGGGCCTGAGCGCTGGAGTATTCAGCCTCGAGAATTGCGTCACGCAGCAGAGAGTCGACCTGCTCCCAGGAACCTGCAGAACCCTCAGACGTCACGCGGCCGTGCTGCCCATCCACGTGAATGAAGTAGGGCGCCGCTTCTATCTTGTAATCTTCCCAGGCCTTGGAGGACATGACGACAAGGGCGTTCGGCGGCGCGAGCTCCACTAGCTTGGCCGTGCTCTCATAGGAGGGATCCTTCGTGATGACCGCTACTCGCGAGTCAATCGACAGCGGGCTCTCCCTGGACCGCAGGCCTGCCCAGAAGGGCTTGCAAGCCACGCAGCCAGAGCTAAGGAACGCAAGGAGTGTGTTGGTTCCATTGCCGACCGCGATTTTCGTGGTGCCGCGCTGAAGGGTCAGTCCCTGAATGTCCACGGCTGGTGGACCTTCTGACCGAATCGGGGGAAGATGAACGCTCAACCTAGGTGTCGGCTGCTCCAGCTGCTGTTCCGTCTGTGAACTGCCATCGTTCGAGCCGGCGTAGGTGGAGTTTTCGAGTACTGACATACGACGCAGGACCTCAGCATAGGCTCGAAGCAAACCTACCAATAGTAGGCCTACGAGGACGACGAGCACCGTGTCCACGGTCATCAGCGGTATCAACTTGGTGACCCCTCTTCGCTATGGAAGGCAAGGCGCGGTCTGTCGGCACGTGCAATCGTCCACCATAACGGTGGTGTCAGTACAGTTCAGGCAGCCGATATTGGTCGGGTTTATACAGGTGACCAGCCTGCACACGATGTACGAACCTGTGCATGTGTGCTGATTTACGTTGCACTGACCGTACCGAAACTTGATACAGCACGTCCTGCGATTGCTGCACTTGTCTCCGGCGCAGTGGCATCCGTTTGGGCAATTGCTCTGACTGCAGGTGTTGCAGTCGACGATATATTTGACGTTCGTGGTGCTACACAGGCCTGTTCCCGCATAGCATTCACATTTCCACCACCCGCCGGGCCATGCGTAGCTCGGGCAGCCGTAATTGCTTCCTCCCCCGAGTTGGCAGCAGAAAGCGCTAAATCCCTCGCAGCAGAGGTCACCGGTGTAAGAGGTGCTGCAGCCGCACGAACAGGTGCAGCCGGTCTCACCACATGGGCAGGAGAAGGTTCCTGATCTGCAGTCGCCGCAGGTGACCACCGCAGGCGCGGTGTTGGGTTGAAGCAGATACCGCAAGGGAGCTACTGCAAGAGCGCTCGCCGCCAACGTACCTCGAACAAAGATGCTTCCGTCGGGCATCAGGGACTCAACCCATGCGGCCATCTTCGCCGAAATGCTTCCGGCAACCGAGGTGCGGGCTCCGTTCCTGTGCCGAAATCTCGACAGCGGCTGCTCTCGCACCACCGGGGGGCGCAGTGGGATCGTCATTGCCATTACGATTCCTCCTTCGCTTGGGACATGGCAGCCGGTGAGCCAGGGCCGGTCGTTCGATCATTCGAGGCTAGCAACGCACGCCGAGCTTCTTCGGCCAGGTCCGGTCGGCCCGGATAAAGGCTCGGATCCCCTGGCAGGAGGCCGGCTGCCCGGAGGCCCGCTTCCTCTCGCTCAGCCCGTTGCCGTGCGGTCAGTGGGCGGCGAATCGGAACCGAGGCCCGCGAGTATGACGTCCACGCTGCGGGGAGATCGTTGATCGCGACCCAGAAGAAATAGCCGAGCCCCAAGCATCCGAGCAAGAGGGCTGGCGATGCGGGCAGGTCAGCCTGGACGACGGACCACAATGGCGGAGCATGAAAGACGCCAGCGCAGACGCCCACCAGGCCGCCAAAGACATTTAGTCCAATATGCAGTCGACTTGGAGGGACCTCTCGCGAGCCCATACATCCGCATGATTGTACTTCAGGCTTGGCTTTCAGGAGATAGGTGAGAAAGCCTGCGAATGATAGGTAGAACCCTGCCAGAGCGAAGCTTGTGGTGCGACTAGGATTGACCAAGCACAGAGTACCGACGGCCGATTCTGCTGCCCCGATTAAACGGACGAAGAAGTAGGCTGACGGAAGGCTGGCGTTCCTCAACGCGCTGGAAGCTGGCGCCGGCGTCCGGAGCTTCGTGACGCCAGAAATCAGTAGAAAGCCCGAGGCTACATAGAGAAGCGGCGCGAAAAGCCCAGACATTGCCACACCCACCAGACCGCTTGGGCGAACACGCAGAGCGCAACGCGAGAGCCCGGTAAGCTGCTCACGAGCCCGGCTGGCTCGCCCACTTCTCGTGGAGCACCACAGCATACACCCACGTCTGAGTTCGTAGCCAGCTTGGGGCTAGATTGGTTTAAGGTGTATGCGTCTATGAGAGTGGTGTACGGGGCAATTGATTTAGCGGTGACTGATCTGTCGGTGACTTGGGCGTGTCGGCATGACCTGAGGCGGCCACCTCGTGATCCTCCCAGGTGTTTACCACCAAACTAAGGAGAATGGAGTGGCTCCACGTGACATTGTGCTGGTTTCCCGGCTCCGCTCAAGGACACGCCGGAATGGGCATGCCCAGGACGCGCTGCGGGAGATGATCAAGGCGTCCGTGCAGCGGACCATCAGTGCCGAGGCGGAGGCCCGTTGCGACGCCGGAGACGGCGGCATCACGGCCCGGTCGGCGCGCTGAGCCTATGCCGACGATCAGCTAATTCCCCGGAAAGCTCGCGCTTCAACCTGCCAGCCCACCCATCAGAATTGCCGAGCCCACGGAAGACGATAGCTGACCTCGCACCGGCTGGACATGTTCATTGAGACAGTTCGCGTGCGGGAATAGACCCGAGGCAGGATCGAATCCTCGGCCGCGCAGAGATGGATGATCTGCATGCGGCCATTCGAACGCCCAATGGATCTGTCGGCCGCTCCGATTCGGCGTTATGCGCGCTTTGGCACGCTCACCCGAGTTCAACTAAAAGATACCCAGACTTTAGCGTTGCCCTCACTGAGGGAGTGATCGGGCTGGCCGAAGACGAACGGACCCTGGCTGGCCGACGAGCATGACCGGCTGGCACATGGCAGCCGTTCAGGGCCACGGCAGGCGGAGGATCTCCAGGAGGTCGCGGAAGTCCGTGATTGTGTAGTC
>WNGK01013540.1_pt1 | contig 10186 bp, 7 predicted proteins | sample 5400601 | NCBI WGS metagenome assembly WNGK01 (sample SAMN13153376, study PRJNA577476) | soil metagenome | isolation source: 60 cm soil or saprolite under Garry oak tree replicate 1 | place: USA:California | collected 2016-06-15 | reverse complement strand
ATTGTCTATTCACCAATGATGTCTGGTCTGTTGACCGGAACAATGACTCGTGAGCGCATAAAGAATCTGCCCGATGACGACTGGCGTAAGCGTGACCCCGAATTCCAGGAACCGCACCTATCGCGCAACCTGGCGCTGGTCGAAAAGCTGAGCGAGATCGCCTATCTGCATGGGCGATCCACAGGCGAAGTGGCAATTGCCTGGACATTGGCGAATCCGGCTGTGACGGCGGCGATAGTGGGAGCGCGGGATCCAGAGCAGGTTGACTCGAACATAGGAGCAGCCGAATTTCGTTTAACCAGTTTGGAACTCCGTGAAATTGAGGATTTCTTGAAAGAGCATCCGTGATAAATGTCAACATATTGATGAGTTTGAAATATGGCTAAAACTCCGGATAATACTCAAACCAATCGAAATCAGCAGGGGTTCTATTGGCTTTTCCATTCCCAGTTGCGTACAGGCCCAGGTAGACACCCGTGAAACTTCCTGCAACTTCGGAAGAGAGATAGCGAGTTGCTCCCGTAGCCAGTTTGCGTGAAGGCTGCCCTCGTAGGATATAGGCAAATGTGTACATGCCGGCACCTGCTTGAATTTCGAGTTCGACCAGGCCGTCGTCTATGGTTTGACATGCAACGATGGCGACCAGGTCACCGATCCGCCGTCGAACGATAATACAGCGGTCACTATCCAGATAGGTCAGACAGGTGAGGGCAATTTCATAATGATGTTTTTCGTTTGTCAGGATGACCAGCCCGGCCTCTTCGCCTTCGTATAGAGGAGTAAAGTCGAGTAGCGCCCTTACTTTGCAAGAGAAATGTTGCTGCCGGCGCACAATGCATGCCGGAGAGTCCTGGTCATCGAGGGTGAGTGGCGATCCATAGAGACGTAACCAACCGGGACGATCTGCGAGTGACCAGTCCTGTGCGGAAGGGTTGCGCAGGAAGTTCCAGCAGAGGCGGAGCGTCGCATGGTTAAAGTCATCGCGGGGAGGCTCGGATGGCCAGGGATGTGGGGGCAAGGTCGGTATATCCATGGTGAGTTCCACACCGCGATGCTGGTTCACGACAGGCCAGGCGTCGCCTGTCCAGGAAACGGGAGCCAGGAATGTTTCGCGACCGAGATGATGAAAATTCCCTCCGTAGGGACGAAAAGCCAGGAAAACAAGCCACCAACTGCCATCGTGCGCTTCAACCAGGTCGGCATGCCCTGCCCCCTGAATTGGATGGAAACCACGGTCGCGATGAGTGAGAATGGGATTGTGCGGGCAGGGTTCAAAGGGTCCCCACGGGGTAGTGCTGCGGGCCACCGTAACCATATGCCCATACTCCGTTCCCCCTTCAGCGATCATCAGATAGTAGCTGTTGTTGAGAGAGTACAGGTGTGGAGCTTCGGGAAAACGACCGCCGGTTCCTTTCCAGATACAGCGTGTCTCCGTTCGCCTCTGCCCCGTCTTCAAGTCAATTTCAAACAGATAAATGCCTGCTGGCTGGCCCTCTGTTGACACATAGGCACGGCCATCCGTGTCGAAAAAAAGTGAGGGATCAATGCCCTTATGATCTATCCAAATCGGCTCAGACCATTCTCCCGTCGGGTCATCCGTGTACACATAGAAATTGCCGCCTGCCGATACATTTGTTGTGATTACATAGAAGATGCCATCATGGTAGCGTATTGTAGGAGCAAAAATGCCTTGCGAGCTGGCGCATTTCTGGAGAGGTACCTGGCTCGTGCGTGTAAGACAATGTCCCACCTGTCGCCAGTGAACCAGGTCTCGACTGAGAAAGATGGGTACAGCTGGAAAATATTCATTTGAAGAGGTGACGAGATAATAATCTTCGCCTACCCGACAGACACTTGGATCAGGGTAATAGCCGGGAATTACTGGATTGCTATACATGGATATCTGCTTAACGCTGCTCAACAGCCATCATGCTTTCAGCAAGTCTATGAAAGCATGATGGCTGTTTAACTCGCACATAGTGTCGTACAACTTTGTAGCTAGCCCTTGACCGATCCTGCCAGGATGCCGCGCACAAAGTAGCGCTGCATGGAGAAGAACACCACCAGTGGCAGAGCCATCGCAAGGAAAGCGGCCGCGGTCAGTATCGGGTAGTTTTCGCCGTAGCTGCCGACCAGGTTAGCCACCGTCAAGGTAAAAGGTGCGATGTTCGGATTGCCACCCAGGAAGATCAGGGCGACCAGCAGGTCGTTCCAGACCCACATAAACTGGAAGATGGCCAGGGATGCCAGCGCCGGTACCGACAGGGGCAAAACAATGGTCCAGAATACACGCCAGGTTGAGGCCCCGTCGATGTATGCCGATTCCATCAGATCTTTGGGCAATGCGGCGAAGAAGTTGCGCAGCAGGAAGACCGCGAAAGGCAGGCCAAAGGCCGTGTGCGCGATCCAGATCGCATAGTATGTGCCTGTCAACCCGATGGATGAGAACAGGGTGAAAACAGGTCCCAGCGCAATTTGTGATGGGATAACCAGCAGTGCTACCACGCCGAAAAAGAGCCAGTCACGCCCCGGGAATTTCATCCAGGCGAAAGCATAGGCCGCGAACGCGCCAAGCAGGATAGGGAAGATCGTCCCCGGTATAGCGATGATCAGGCTATTGAGAAAGGTCTGGCCTAATCCGTTCGCCTGGATAACATTCACGTAGTTCTGAATGGTAAAGTTCCAGGGCGGGACAAGCCCCGTCCACCAGCCCGTACTGGTGATCAGGGTCGCCGGGCGAAACGAGCTAATAAAGAGGCCAAAGGTCGGCACCGACCAGAACAGGCCGAGCGCTATGACGATGACAGTGAGCACAGAGCCAGACCAGCCTTTCAGGTATTTGCTCTTGGCCTTCTCTTCCTCTGTAGCGCGTGCGATTTGCACCGCTATCGCTGGCGCTGGCGCCTCACCTTGCTGTGTTGACAGCGGAATCTCTGTGCTCATCGCATCCTCTCCTGTGCTCGCATTCTGCGAATGTTGATAACCATCACCGGCAAAATCACCACGGTCAGGAGTACTGCAAGCGTGCTTCCCACGCCCAGGTTACCGTTGAGGAAAAATTGCTGGTAAAACGCCATGGCAACTACGTTTGTATTAAAATTGCCACCGGTCACTAAATAAACGATATCAAAGATTTTGAGAATGTTGATGAGCATGGTGGTGATGACGACACCCAGGGTCGGGGCGATCATTGGAACCGTGATGCGCCAGAACATAACCAGGCGGCCCGCGCCATCCATTTTCGCTGCCTCTATGATTTCATCGGGAACGCCCTTGAGGGCCGCCGAGAGAATCACCATGCAAAAGCCTGTCCATATCCAGACATAGATCACTATCAAGGAGAAGGTAGCAATCCTTTGATCAGTGATCCAGGCCTGGGGGGCGAGTCCGAAATTTCCCAGGAAGGCGTTGAGCAGGCCGATCTGGGTATCACCTTTTGGTGCGAACTCGTAGACGAAGCGCCAGATGACGCCGGCGGCCACAGCGGAAATCGCCATGGGAATGAAGAGCATGGATTTGACCAGGGCCTCGATCCTTACTCTGTCCACCAGGACCGCGACGACCAGACCTATTCCCACGGTCAGGACCGTCGCCAGGATCAACCAGATCAGATTATTCTTCAGCACACCAAGCAGGTCCGGGTCGGTGAAGACGGTCTGATAATTCTTCAATCCAACGAAGCCTGTCACGTTCCCCAACTGATCGGTTTTTTGAAAGCTGAGGTAAATCGTGTTAATCAGGGGGTAGATGAAAAAGGCCAGCAGTAAGATCAGGGCAGGCGCGATCCAGATCCAGGCGGACCAGGAGATGCCCTCCCACTTTCTACGTGGCGGGGTTGCCACAGCAGCGCGTTCTTCGGCTATCGTTGCCATACAGTGCTTCCTTTGCTAAATAAGAGACGTGCAGGTATCACAGTGTACGCAGATTGCCAGGTAAAACGACTCCTCGGTCATCAGGAAGGCGTTGTGCCAATTATACCATTACAAATCTGGCTTTTACCACTCCCTTCCTGACGAATATTTCTAGGAAATGTGTTTTCCTGCAAACCCGGTTGTCGATCAATTTCGGAGGCAGGGGAGCGAAGCCCCTGCCCCCGAAAATTCGGGACGGTTCACTGCTTGAGATTCCGCCGGGGCGGCTAGGATGAGTATGCTGACTTAGCCGCGTTTTCCAGAGTACTGAGTATGCTATCCAGTTGTGACGGATTCTGGATGTAGCTCAGCATGCCCTTCCAGAAGGCGTTCTCCATCGCGGTGGGCATAGCGTCATCCTGACTGGTCCTAAAAGAGGTGGCCTGGGTCAACTGCATGGCGGAAGCGCGTGCAACATCATCAGGATAAACGCTTAGAGGTACCGATTTGTTCACGGAGGTAGCACCACCTGCTTTCACCCAGATCTCCTGCGGTTCAGCCGACGCTAAATACTTCATGTACTCGCGCGTGCCATCATTATCTACCATCGCAAACAGGCTATCGGCGCCCCCGGTGATCGCGCCCGCGTACTGCGGGTTAAGAGTGGGGAAGGGGAAGAAGTTGAAATCCGTACCCGCTTGAGCCGATGGGAATTGGGTTTTGATGAAACCTGCCGCGAAGTCACCCAGGTAGAACATATAGGCCTTGGGCGGTGATTCATACGGTGGGTAGCAGGCCTGCTGGAAGGCGGTGGCCAGGATGGCCTGTGCTCCGCCATTGATGTAGTGGTTGCCCTGGATGATCTCGCCGAACATCTTGAAGGCATTTTTGACGCTCGGGTCGGTCCAGGGAATTTTGTGCGCTACCCACTGGTCAGACATGTCTGGGCCATTGAGGCTGAGATAGATCTGATCTACCCAGTCGGCAGCGGGCCATCCGCTGGCGGCACCACTTGACACGCCCATTGTCCAGGGATAGGCGCCAGAACTGGCGATCTTGTTCGACAGGGTAATCAAGTCATCGAAGGTCTTGGGAACGGTATAGCCCTTGGCCTGGAATACCTTGGGATTATACCAGATGGTGCCCTTGGAGTTGGCCTTGGGGTTCACGGCGTACAGATGGCCGTTGACTGTGGCCAGATCAATCCAAGCCTTGGAGTAGTTCTGCTGATATGCGGCCATGTCGAAGAATTTGTCCAGTTGCACTATTTTCCCCTCAGAGGCCAGTAGACGGAACTGAGACAGTCCCGGCGAACCAGTGACGGCGGGTGGGTTGTTCCCTCTGACGCGCGTGTTCAGGACGGTTGGCAGGTCACGCGTTGTCTCGACGTTGACCGTAATGCCGGTCTTTTTCTTGAACCCAGTGTTGACCATGTTGAAGGTGTCCAGTTCACTTCCGCTCCACACAGTCAATGCATCAATGGATGTGACCTTGGTGCCCGCGCCTCCCCCGGCGGGGCCTCCCCCACCGCAGGCTTCTAGCAGGGCTGATGCCGCACTGAAGCTCAGTCCGGCCGCTGCGGCCCGCTTCAAAAACTGGCGCCGGTTAATCTTGCTGGTAGTAGTATACTCTTCGACGAGTTGATCCAGGTCTTGACGGTTACGACGATCGAAAGTTGGCATGAGACCCCTCCTTGCGCTTAAAGCAAATAATAGTAAGATATGAAGAGAGGAACGTGGCGCACCTGAAAGCGGGAGTGCCCTGTTCGACGATTTTTTGGTTGACGCGGCTCTCCCGGAAAGACTCCCTCCTTGCTTGCTGTGACTTAAAGGCCAATCATACTTTATAGTGTATGGAATGTAGCCTCCTGGAAGAACGTCTTTTAGGGGGCTAACAGGGGGCGTTTTGAAAAGCCCATCCCCAATCATGCAAAAGACGCTCAAACTCTGACTTTATCCGCCGGCGCTTGCTTGCCATACCCGCACGGTGTGATCCCAACTGCCCGAGGCGATGTAGTGACCATCAGGTGACCAGGCCACCGCATCCACATTATTGCTATGCCCCGGGTAGATGACGAGAGGTAATCCTTTCCTTGGATTCCACACCCGCACAGTATGATCCCAACTGCCCGAGGCGATGTAGTGCCCATTGGGCGACCAGGCAAGTGACCTCACCTCATTTGTATGCTCCTTGTAGTTCAAGAGAAGAGTTCCCGTTCTCGCATCCCATACTTGCACACTACCATCTCTGCCACCTACGGCGATAGAGCGGCTATCGGGTGACCACGCCAGTGTATTGATAACGTCGGCATCGTCGGGATTTTTGTAACTGTTTTGGAGGTGGGGCGCTCCCGTTTTTGCATCCACCACATATATCGAGGAATTTCTCACACCGACAGCAATATAGCGACCATCGGGCGACCAGGCCACGGCATCCACAAAATCTTCATATGAGTAGCTAAAGAGTTGAGCACCCGTATTCACATTCCACACCTGTAGCGAGTGATCCCAACTGCCTGAGGCAATGTATCGCCCATCGGGTGACCAGGCCAACGAACTCACAACATCTGTATGCGCTTTGTAGGTGAAGACAAGGGCACCGGTGTCCACATTCCACACCTCCACTGTATGATCCCAACTGCCTGAGGCGATGTAGCGGCCATCGGGCGACCACGCTACCGCATCCACGATATCGCTTTGTGCATAGGACAAGATCAGAGTTTGCGTCTTTGCGTTCCATACTCGTACTGTATGGTCCCAACTGCCTGAGGCGATGTAGCGGCCATCGGGCGACCAGGCCACCGCATCCACGAAATCACTATGCCCCTGGTAGGTGTAGAGGGTTGTTCCCAACGGGCGGCCAAGGGCAGTATTGATAGTGCGCGATCCGAAGAGCACTAGTAGAATGAGAACGAGTGCTGCAACAAAGACTGCTGGTAGGGATTTTCTGATAGAGGAAGTGAATGAGCCTTTAAGCATTGCTGGCCGCCGAGTGTTTGAGGCTCGACGAGTTGACTTCACGAAGCCGACGACTTGTGCCACTTCTGCCTCTTCGTTCTCTCCTTCATCCTTTAAAGTGAGCCGAGGAAAAAGACGAGGTAACGGCTGCATGCTAGGAAGTGGCAATGTCACCAGGCGAGCATCAAGAAAACGATAGTCGGCCTGAGTCGCCTCGCACGCTGGACAGGTTCTGACATGTGCCTCAAGGGCTGCACGATCAGCAGGTGAGAGATCTTCATGCCTGAGAGCAAGTTTTTCCGCCCAGACCGTACAAGGAGGCTGATTACCCATAGATTTTACCCCCCTCCTCTCGTCACAGCATTTTGTTCTTTCACGAGCCGATGGTAGATTTGGCGCAGCTCCTCTTTTCCTCGGCTGACATATTTGCTCACGGACGACTCCTTTATTTTTAGCAGGTCAGCAATCTTTCGCTGCGGGAGTTCCTCTATTACATATAAAATGAGACATGGCCGATAGGTTGGTGAGACGCGAGCAAGGGCCAATTTCAGCAGTTCTGTTTCTTCTACCTGCTCCTCCGGTCCTGCGATGCTCAGTTCCTCGTCTCTTCCTCTATATGCATCCCATGGAACGATGTCCAAATGCCTCGCTCGATGTCGATAGTTATAGGCACAGTTTGTGGCGATACGATAGATCCAACCGGCAAAGCGAGCCGGATCCCGTAGAGATGGCAATGCCTCCCATGCTTTCAAAAAGGTTTCCTGGGCCAGCTCACAACCGACCCCATCATTTCCCATCATACGGCTCAAGTAGAGGCATATGCGGGTATTATAGCGCTCATAGAGTAGTTCGAATGCCCGCTGGTCTCCATCATGTGCGCGCATCACCAGCTGGCATTCGTCAAGAAAATTTCCTGAATCGGATGAAGAGGTATCTTCTGTCCAGTAAGACATTGAAAGACTCCCTATACTCAGTGCCTCCATCCTTATGATAACCGAAAAGTGAGCAATTGTCATCCCTGGATTGAGCAGGTTGTTGAGCGCGCGTCAGATAGATTTCTGCGTCAGTCTAATGTATCTCCGCGTATCCAGTAAAGTACTCAACCATACGTTCATCAGCAGTAGTATCATGCAGCCTGGCGCGTGCAAAGTCGGCAATGGTAGGGTGGAGTGTGTAGCGACCTGACCCAATACTTTCCAGGAATCCAGCATCTACCAGGACGTCGAGTGTCTGCTCAGATGCAGCACTCACTGCTAACGCTGCTTCCTCCGAAAAGCTGTATGGTTTCGCAGGGAATGCTGATAAAAGGCGGAGTACTCGTTGAGCAGCTTCGTCTAATTGCCAGGCGCTTGTCCCGATCACCGCATTTAAGGATAGGGATATCTCTGCCGGCAAGCTTGTATGATGCTCCAATGGAGCTTGCGCTGTTGTGAGTCGTAATCGTTCCTCTGGACGGCCTAAGCGCTCCAGGGCTGCTCGCAAGCGGCGTGGTTGACTACTGTATGCCTGTGATTTCAGGTACTTGCCCATCAAGGTCAGCGCTAATGGAAGTCCACCTACAGACCGAACCAACGCTCGTGTCGCGCATGGTTCATTGGCAACTATATCTGGCACGAAGCGCGCCAATAGCTTCAAGCCATCGTCTTCATTGAGTTCTCGTACAGGCGTAGCTCCATTATTGGCAATGTCAAGAGCAACTGACGGGATACGCGTTGTCAGTACATAGGCACAATGGGGGCCTCCCACCTTGAAAGCGAGCGCATCTTCACCTCTCCATGCATCGTCGATGACAAGAAGCATCTGGCGCAAACCGATTGTGGAGTGAAGGACTCTCGCCCAGTCCGCTTCGTCCTCCACATTTGCCATTTCAGCAGTGGCACATCCAAGCAAGGCCCCCCATCTACTTAACTGTTCGGATACATCCGGTCTGGGACCCAGTGCCACCCAGAGAATTCCGTCGCTAAAATGATGCTGTATGTCAAGGTCATGGACAAGTTCGATAGCAAGGGCAGTCTTCCCAACCCCCGGCAGGCCATAAAGTGCCGATAGGGTCGGAGGGTTATCGGGGATCAAACAGACGTGGGGCAGAAAGGGAGATGTTGCTGTCTTGAGGAGTTTGTAGCGGCTCAGTAGTAGGGAGGCTGTTGCTGTCTTCCTGGTATAATCCCAGGTCCTGAGCGAGCATACCAAAGAGGGCACAAAGTCTCTGGAGAAAGTAGGCTCTGGGAAAGGCAACGCCACGCTCCCAGCGTCCAATAGTTTTGACATCAGCGATGCCAATCTGTTCAGCTACGTATTCCCGCGACCAACCTCTTCGCTGGCGCTCTTGTCTTAATCGTTCATTGGAGAGTTGCGTGGCAACGTTGCTCATACTCTGCTCCTTACGAAGACAGCGCACCCGCAAGGGGTGCCCCTACCATGACACGACGGTGCATTTGTATGCGTGTCATGGTAGGGCAGGGGTTGCCCTGGGTCTGCTCCTATTTAGTAGCTTCATGGGAAGCTTCTCTACTAGTAAAGACAAGAAAAGTGGCAGAAACATGACAATGAGATTTACGGCTTACCGTTCTCTCGAAAAGCCATGATGCAGGGTGCCGCTTTTTCAGACTACATTCAGATTATTGTGTATAATGATGAACGGCATCGTTTACTGCCCGACAGCAGGTGAGCTGGTTTTGTTCTGTGGAGACTTCCATGGGGAACGTAGAAGACGAACGACCTGGAGATGACTTTGAGGTCGAAATAACCGATTTAGACGAACCGGGTCAGACCGGTGCTGGCAGTAATGCAACATCTAGCTCAAAGCTGTTGCGTCTACCGTTAAAACCACAGTTTTTGCTTCGTCACCGCAAGTTGCAATTGCTGATCACCACCTGCGTTGTAGTGATGGCGATTCTGGTAATCGCGGGAAGCGTAATTGGAGTACGTAATCTCGTGCCCGGTGGATCCGCCGGTGCATTACCCACTCCTGCTACATCATCGGAGCCGCACAACGACCTTTTCTACTTCCAGCTAAATCCACCCTGGGGCCATCTCTCTATTGATGGGCATGCTGTTGTTCGTGTGCCGACGGTCAGTACCGATCCACCTCTGAGCTTACCCCCTGGTCAGCACAAATTACTATGGCAGGCTGCCCCATTCCATGCTATAAGTTGTATCCTGGTCGTGCCGGTAATTTCGAATCCAAGTACGTGCAATCATTCCCAGTTTACTCCTGAAAATACAAATCAACTTGTCTCGATCGTCGAGTTGCGCGTATCCATGGATCTACTGCCAGATGCTCAGCGTAGGGCATTGTTGGAAGCCACCCGGGCAACCATCGATAAAGAACAGCATAGTGAGACTGTCTTGCCAGGGGAGGCATATGCTGTTCCATCT
>WNGK01028969.1_pt1 | contig 10187 bp, 13 predicted proteins | sample 5400601 | NCBI WGS metagenome assembly WNGK01 (sample SAMN13153376, study PRJNA577476) | soil metagenome | isolation source: 60 cm soil or saprolite under Garry oak tree replicate 1 | place: USA:California | collected 2016-06-15 | reverse complement strand
GTGCTCGGTCGATGACCCGCGCCGAGCTGACCCAGTGGCTCGCCGCGCGCCGCCCGGTACCGCCCGCGGCGTTGGCGGCACATCTGACGGCGCCGCTGGCGGACGCCCGTTTGGCGCTGCCGCTGCACCTCGCCGACTTGGGCCGGACCGTGCTCGCGGGCGTCGCGGCGGCGCCCGAAGAAGGACGCGCGCTGGCGCTCGACTTGCTGGCGGCCGACGCGTTCGTCACCTATGCCTTCGAAGCCCAGGCCGAGCTGGACCCGGCCGGGCTCGCGCCGCTCGCCGACCGCATCGCCGGAGCCGACCGATGAACCGCCTGCTGGCGCGCCGCCCCGGCTTGCTCGTGCTGATCGACCCGAGCCGCTGCGACGCGGCCGAAGCGACGCGCCTCGCGCACCAGGCGCAGGCCGCGGGCGCCGCGGGCCTGATGATCGGCTCGTCGTTCGACGGCACGCGCGAGACCGCGCTGATCGCTCAGGCTCTGCGTTCGGCGGCGCCGGAGTTGCCGGTCGCCTTGTTCCCGGGGTCGGCGATGCAATTGACCGACCAGGTGGACTGCATCCTGTTTCTGTCGCTCGTGTCGGGCCGCAACGCGCAGTATCTCATCGAGGAGCACGTGCGGGCGGTGCCCTTCCTCCAACGTCACCCCGTGGCGACGATCTCGACCGCCTACATCCTCATCGACGGCGGCCGCGTGACGAGTGTCGAGGCGGTGAGCCAGACTCGGCCCCTGCCCGCGGACAAGCCGGAGCTGGCCGCGGCGCACGCGCTGGCCGCCCGGTTGATCGGCATGCAGGCGATTTACCTGGACGCGGGGAGCGGGGCGGAGCGCCCGGTACCGGAAGTCGTGGTGCGGGCGGTGCGGGCGGCGGTGCCGCCGGAGGCCGCGCCGCTGTTCGTGGGCGGCGGCATCACGACGCCCGCCGACGCCCAGCGCGCACGCGCCGCCGGCGCCGACTACGTGGTGATCGGCACGATCCTGGAGCGCGACGGCGCCGCGGGGCTCGACGCGTTCGTGCGGGCGGTGCGGGAGTGACGCCGGGCGCGGACCGGCTGCGGCAGGGACTGGAGAATCTCGCGGCGCTGGCGCAGCGCGTCGCTACGGAGCACAGCGAGATCATCACCACGATCGCCGACCGCTATGCCGGCGCATTGCGCGCCGGCGGCACGCTGTTCTTCGCGGGCAACGGCGGCAGCGCCGCCGACGCCCAGCATCTCGCCACGGAATACGTCGTGCGCTATCAGACCACGCGCCCGGCACTGCGCGCCGTGGCGCTCACCACCGACACGTCGCTGCTCACCGCCTGCGCCAACGACATGGGCTTCGACGAGGTCTTCGCCCGTCAGGTGGAAGCATTGGCGCGACCGGGCGACGTGCTGGTGCTGCACTCGACGTCGGGTGAGAGCCCCAACGTGCTGCGGGCGGCGCAGGCGGCGCGCGCGCGCGGCGTGACGGTGGTGGCGTTCCTGGGGCGCGGCGGCGGCCAACTGAAAGACCTGGCCGACATCGCGCTCGTCATTCCCTCCGATGACACGGCGCGCATCCAAGAGATGCATCTCGCCATCGAGCATTTGATTTGTGAAATGGTTGAGGAGAGCCTGACGGGATGAGAGAAACGCGGAACGCGGAAGTCGGAACGCGGAACAGTGGGGGCATGCCCCTCGGCGCCGGTGCTTCTGTTCCGCGTTCCGCGTTCGCCGTTCCGCGTTCGGGAGGGGTGGGGTTGTGATCGACCTTTCCGGTAAGCGCGCTTTCGTGACGGGTGGCGGCCGGGGCATCGGACGCGCCACGGCGTTGCTCCTGGCGCGGGCCGGGGCGAGCGTCGCGGTGGGGTATCGGAGCAGGAAGGCGGACGCGGAAGAGACCGTCAGGGCGGTTGGGCAGATGGGCGGACGGGCGGTCGGCGTCGCCGGCGATCTGGGCCAACGCGATGTCGCGGAGCAAGCCGTGGGCGCCGCGGCGCAGGCGCTGGGTGGGCTCGATCTCTTGATCGTCAATCACGGCGTCTGGCCGCCCGACGCCGTGCCGCTCGCAAAGCTGTCGGACACGCAGTGGGAGCAGACGCGCCGCGCCAATCTCGACAGCGTGATCTACGTGTGCCGCGCCGCGATCCCGGTGCTGGCCGAGGGGGGCACGATCGTGCTGGTGTCGTCCACGGCGGGCCAGCGCGGTGAGGCGTTCCACGCCGACTACGCCGCCACCAAGGGGGCGGTCATCAGTCTCACCAAGGCTCTTGCGGTGGAGCTGGCGCCGCGCATCACGGTCAACTCTGTCGCGCCGGGTTGGGTCGAGACAGAAATGTCCGCGCCGGCCTTGGCAGACCAGAGAAGCGAGATCGAGCAGACGATTCCGCTGCGTCGCATCGCCAGTGCCGAAGACATTGCGGGGCCGATTGTCTTTCTCTGCTCGTCGTTGGCCCGCCACATCACGGGCGAGATCCTCAACGTGAACGGCGGGTCGGTGCTCTGCGGATGAAGTTCCCCCCGAAGCTCCCGATCCCGCCCGAAGTCCTGAAAATCGCCCAACAGCTCGAGCAGGCCGGTTTCGAGACCTGGTGCGTGGGCGGCGCGGTGCGCGACAATCTGCTGGGCCTCGACAACCACGACTTCGACTTGACCACGGCGGCGCCGCCCGCGGAGGTGCAAAAGGTCTTCAAGCGGACGATTCCCGTGGGCATCGAGCACGGCACGATCGCGGTCATGGACGCGCACAACCAGCCGCACGAAGTCACGACGTTCCGCAAAGACATCAAGACCGACGGCCGCCACGCGGTGGTGGAGTTCGGCGTGTCGCTGATGGACGACCTGGCGCGGCGCGACTTCACGATCAACGCCATCGCCTATCACCCCACCAGGCACGACTGGCTAGACCCGTTCGCGGGCGCCGCCGACCTCGACCAGGGCGTGATCCGCTCGGTGGGCGATGCCAACTGGCGCTTCCAGGAAGACTATCTCCGCATCCTGCGGGCGCTGCGCTTCAGCGCGCGCTTCGAGTTCCGCATCCAGGCGCGCACGCTCGAGGCGGCGAAGGCCAACGTGTCGGGGCTGGCGCAGCTGTCGGCCGAGCGGGTGCGGGATGAGTGGTTCAAGGGACTCGCCCAGGCGAAGAAGGCGAGCAAGCTCGCGAGTCTCTGGCGGGACATTGGGGCGGGCAGAATATGGTTACCGGAGATCGTGGGGAAGGCCGAGATCGACAAACTACCACGGGACCCGGTGCTCATCACAGCGTACTTGGCGTCCGATCCGCCGTCGCTGCTCACCCGGCTCAAATGCTCCAACAAGGACATCGAGCGGGGACGTGCGATCAAAGAATGGCGCGACAAGTACCCCGATCCAAAACACTTGCCCCAAGTGCGGAAATGGCTATCAGAAGTGGGCGAGTATGTGGGGGATTTGCTCGCGCTCCTTCCCGCAACCACCCCCCACTCCCCACTCCCCACGGTGGTGCAGGCGATCCACGACGCCCGCGATCCGCTCACGTTGAAAGACTTGGCCGTCTCCGGCGACGACCTACTCGCCGCCGGCGTGCGGCCCGGGCCCGATGTCGGGACTACGCTCACCAAGCTGCTGGGCGAAGTGCTGGAAGATCCCACGCGCAACACCAAGGAGTACTTGCTCACCCGTGTCTAACGCCCTGGTCCCGGCGGTGCTCGCCGCGTGCGGCAACGTGATCGGCGCGCTCGCCGTCACGCGCCACGCCACGCGCAGCCTGCACGCCATCGAACAGTTCCTGGCGTTCGGCGCGGGGTTCATGCTGGCGGTCGTGTTGATCGAAGTGCTGCCGGCGGCGTTCGCGCAGAGCGGGTCGCAGGCGGCGCTGCTCGTCTTCGCGGGCTACTTCGCGGTGCACCTGAGCCAGCACACGCTGACGCCGCACTTTCACTTCGGCGAAGAGACGCATCACGTCAGCGCGGTCGCGGCGCGCTCGGCGCTGTTCGGCCTGCTGCTGCACACGTTCTTCGACGGCGTGGCCATCGCCGGCGCGTTCCTGGTGCGGCCGCAGCTCGGCGTGGTCGTGGCGATCGCCATCTTCCTCCATAAGCTGCCCGAGGGCGTCACCATCGCGAGCTTGACGCTCGCGGCGGGCGGCGGGCCGCGGCGCGCGCTCGAGGCCAGTGTGTGGTTGGCCGTCGCCACGCTCCTCGGCGTGTTGGTGACGGATCGTGTGACGTTCCTCGTGCATCACGGGTTGGCGCTCGCCGCCGGCGTCACGTTGTACGTGGCGGCTTCGAACCTCGTACCGGAATTCCAAGGCAAGACCGGTTGGAAGCTGCCGCTGTCGTTCTTCACTGGGGCGGGGGCGTTTTTCGTGACCAAGTTGCTGTTGGACTCGGTGCTGTGACCGAGCCCTCCCTGTTCCAAGGTTCGCAGGAGCCCTTGGCGGCGCGGATGCGCCCCAAGAACCTCGACGGTTTCCTCGGTCAGGAGCACCTCCTCGGGCCGGGGAAAGCCCTGGGCGAATTGATTCGCAAAGGCGACGTCGGCTCGTGCATCCTGTGGGGCCCGCCGGGATCGGGCAAAACAACGCTGGCGAAGATCATCGCCAACTACACCGAGCGCCACTTCGAGCCGTTCTCGGCGGTGACCGAGGGCGTGGCGCGAGTGCGCGAGATCATCAAGCAGGCCGAGGAGCGGCTCAAGTACGAAGGCCGCGGCACGATTCTGTTCTGCGACGAGATCCATCGGTTCAACCGCGGGCAACAGGATGCGTTCCTGCCGTGGGTGGAGAGCGCGCAGCAGGACGCGTTTCTCCCCTGGGTCGAGAACGGCGTCGTCACGCTGATCGGCGCCACGACCGAGAACCCCAGCTTCGAGCTGACGGGCGCGCTGCTGTCGCGGTGCCGGGTGTTCGTGCTGGAGCGATTGAGTGACGACGACATCACGACGGTGATCGCGCGCGCGCTACAAGAGGCGGGCAAGGTAGCGCTGGCGCCGGCAGCGGTGGATTTGCTCGTGCAATCGGCGCAGGGCGATGCGCGGCGCGCGTTGAACACGCTCGAGGCCGTCTTGAAGCACGCGGCGACCCAGTCCGCGGTCGCCAGTCCCCTTTCTCCCGAGTTGATCCGCAATGTGCTGGAGCGCCCGTTGCCGGTTTACGACAAATCCGGCGACGAGCACTACAACCTGATCTCCGCGTTGCACAAGGCGGTGCGCGGGTCGGACGTCGAGGGCGCACTCTACTGGCTGGCGCGGATGCTCGCGGGCGGGGAAGACCCCCTCTATCTCGCGCGGCGCATCGTGCGCATCGCGGTCGAGGACATCGGATTGGCCGATCCGCGGGGCCTGCAGGTGGCGCTGGCGGCGAAAGATGCCTATCACTTCCTGGGGAGCCCGGAGGGCGAGCTGGCGCTGGCGCAGGCCGTCGTCTACCTCGCCACGGCGCCCAAGTCCAACAAGGTGTACGAGGCGTTCGGGCGGGCGAGTGCCGCCGCCCAGGAGCATCCGGCGGAGCCGGTGCCGCTGCATATAAGGAACGCGCCCACCAAGCTGATGGACGACCTGGGCTACGGCGCGGGGTATCAGTATGCCCACGCGCACGACAACGCCTACGCGCCGCAGGAGTACCTGCCGGAGTCCCTGCGGGGGGCGCGCTGGTACGAGCCCACGGAGTTCGGCTACGAGAAAACGGTGAAAGAGAGGATGGAGTGGTGGGAGAAACTAAAGAGAGAGGCGTTGGGGACAACGGCGTTGCCAAGAGAAGCGTTGCCGAAAGAGGCGAAATAATGCGCAGGGTCGCCATTTCCGGTAACGCCTCATCCGGCTTCGCATCTCTCGGCGTCGCCTTACTCGGCCTCGCCTTATCCAGCTGCGCCACCTTCCGTGCCGCCCTCCGCTTCCAGGAGCCCCAAGTCGAGTTGAAGCAAATCAACGTTACCGGTTTAGGCCTCACCGGCGGCACGATGGATCTGGTGCTCGACGTCTACAATCCCAACGAGTACCGGCTGCGCTCCACGCGGCTCGAGGCGCAGCTCGATCTCGAGCACACGCATTTCGCCGACGGCTTGATCGACAAGCCGCTCGACCTCTCGCCCACGAACCACACCCAGGTGGTGATGCCGATCCGTTTCGAGTGGGCGGGCGTGGGCGCGGGAGCCAAGGCGCTGCTCACCAAGCAGGCGGTGGCGTTCGGGATCACGGGCATCGTGTTCCTCGACACGCCGTTGGGCGACAAGCAGGTGAAGATTCACGGCTCGGGCAACGTGCCGCTCTCCAAGCTGCGTCCGTGAGGAGCACCCCATCCGCAAGTTGATCGACATCAAGGATCCCGTCGAGCGGGCGTTTCTCGTCGGGGCGCCGCGCAAGGGCTCGGCCGACCTGTCGCGCGTGGACGAGCACCTCGACGAGCTGGGCCGGCTCGCCGACACGGCGGGCGCGCAGGTGATCGGCCGCATGTTCCAGCGCGTCGAGAAGCCCACACCCAACCTCTACCTCGGCGAAGGCAAGGTCGAGGAATTGAAGGGCGAGCTGGCCACGGACGGCGCCACGCTGGTGCTGTTCGACGAGGCGCTGTCGCCGGTGCAGGGCGTGAATCTCGAGAAGCAGCTGGGTGTGCGGGTGATGGACCGCAGCGAAGTGATTCTCGACATCTTCGCGACGCGCGCCAAGAGCCACGAGGCCAAGATCCAGGTCGAGCTGGCGCAGCTCGAGTATCTGCTGCCGCGGCTCACGCGGATGTGGACGCACTTGTCGCGTATCCGCGGCGGCATCGGCTTGCGGGGGCCGGGCGAAACCCAGCTCGAAACAGATCGCCGAGTGATCCGCCAGAAGATCTCCACGCTAAAGCACCGGCTCGAGGCGGTGGCGGACCATCGCGCCAACGTGCGGCAGGGGCGGCGCCTGGTGCCGTCGGCGGCGCTCGTCGGCTATACCAACGCCGGCAAGTCGAGCTTGTTGAAGGCGCTCTCGGGCGGCGACGTGTTCGTGGAAGACCGGCTGTTCGCGACGCTCGACACGCTGACCCGCGAAGTGGAGGTGGGCGAGGGCTATCGCTTTCGCGTCACCGACACCGTCGGCTTTATCCGCAAGCTGCCGCACCACCTGGTGGCGTCGTTTCGCGCCACACTCGAGGAGGCCCAGGACGCGGATCTGCTGCTGCACGTGATCGATGCGGGTGCGGCGAATTGGGAGGAGCAGGCGGAGGTCGCGGAGACGGTGTTGGAGGAGCTGCTGGTGGCGACGCGCAAGAAACCCACAACGCGGAATGCGAAACGCGGAACGGAATCAACGCGGAACGTGGAACGCGGAACGCGGAACAAGGAAGCAGCTGTGGATCACAAACGTGTGATTTACGTGTTCAACAAGGCGGATCTGCTTCCAGATCCTGAAGCATTCCTCGCGATGGTGCGGGAGCGGTACCCCCACGCCGTACTTACCTCGACTGTTCCGCGTTCCGACTTCCGCGTTCCGCGCTCTGGGATAGAGGAGCTACGCCAAGCTCTTCGAACATCGGCGCAAGCGCTCCGTCCCATCGCGGAGATCCGCGTGCCCGTGGCGGACGGGAAACTCCTTGCCACGTTGCATCGCGATGCCGAGGTGATGGGGGAAGTGCAGACCGACGGCGTGGTGGTGGTGACGGCGCGAGTGGAGGCTCGGCTGTTGGGACGGTTGCGGCAGGAGGGGATCGAAGTGTTGCTGGGGGGCGGAGGGGCGTGAGAGGTGAGCGGTGAGCGGTCCGCTACGTGCGAAAGAAGAGCGCGCCGAGTCCGAGGAGAGTAGTGACCCAAAAGCCGAGCATCCATTTGAGGATATCGGTCTTGAGCTCAGCCAGCCGTTGCTTCAGAGTGGCTTCGAAGCGTTGGACGTTCAGCTCGTTGAGTTGCTTGATATCGGCCTTGTAGGTCGCGTCCACAGTGTTGAACCAGTCCACCAGTTCGTTGGTGACGTTCTCACCAAACCATACGCTCGGCAGGCCCGCCGAGTCAATACCTTGACTGTGCAACTGTTGTTGCATATTCTTTCCGCAGCAAGGAGGCGCGAATGGTGAGTACGGTGAAGCTGCGCAAGCAGGGTGGATCACTCGCGGTTACGCTGCCCAAGGAAGTCGTGCAGGAGCTGGGGGTGCGGGCGGGCGGATCGCTGCACCTGGTGCAGGTGGGGCCGGGCGAGTTCCGGCTCACGTCGCACGATCCGGAGGCGGTCGCGGCACTGCAGGCGCACGAGAAAGTGATGCATGAGTACCGCGACGTATTCCGCGCGCTCGCGAAGTAAGCCGCGGCGGGTCCGCGAGGGGCGGGCGGAGCCGCGCTGGCTGTCGCTCGACACCATCCTGGTGTTGCACGCGGAACAGGTGGAGCGTTTCGGTGGGCGGCACGGCGTGCGCGACGCCGGTGCGCTGGAGTCGGCGCTCGCTCGGCCGCACAACCACTTGGTCTACCGCGCTGGAACGGACCTGGCTGACCTTGCGGCGTCTTACCTGGTGGGTCTGGTTCGCGCCCACGGGTTCGTGGACGGCAACAAGCGGACCGGGCTGGCGGCGATGCTGGTGTTTCTCGCCGTCAATCGCCGGCCGCTGCATGCACCCCCCGCGGAGCTGTACGCGCTGGTGATGGCGGTGGCGACGAAGCAGGTGACGGAAGGCCAGGTGGCGACGTGGGTGCGGGAGCACATCGGATGATGGGTCCGAGGCAGCCTTACGCAAACGAAACGCGGGGCGCTCGAATCGAGCCCCCCGCGTATCGCGAACCGTGCCAGGCGATGATCTCTGGATCTCCTAGATCCCCGTTTCCGGGGATGGTGACGGCAACCTTTCCGTCCTCACGGCCCGCGAACCACTCTCCACAGCGTACCTACGCGCAGGCGGCGCGTCAAGTTCAGCCCGGCGATGGGGTGTGCTGTGTTCACCCACGCCTCACGCCGCGCATCGAGAAACTTCACCGACACCAGCAACCAGCGCGACGGGTCGCCGACCGAGCGAACGAACTCGACGCGACGCGGATCGCGGCGCGGGCGATGACCGGGGGTGCCGGGCCTTGATATGCGCCACACACCGCGGTGAAATGTTGACCGTGCGTTCGCGGCCCAGCAGGTTGCCGGGCAGCACAATCCACCGCGGCACGACGCCCGCGACCTGTACCGTCGGACTGTCCGCGCGCAGCTCGAATTCGCGCCCCATCGCGAGAGAAGCATGGCTGGCGGCGTGGCGCGAGCTGCCACCCTTCGGACGCACGGGGGATCATTTCGCCGCGTTTACTGCACGCCCGCACGCTGGCCAGGGAATTGTGTAATGAAGCCAGGAGGTGCAACCACCTGGCTGCTCACTCCCCGATAATCTCGTTCAGCCCCTCCACGACCCGCGCGGTTTCTTCGGGCGATGCGCGGCCGAGCCGCTTGCCCAGCCGTTCCGCGGCGAGCGTGCGAATCTGGCTGATCTTGACCCAGGAGCGTTTCGGCAGCCGCGCCGACTCGAGCTCGAGGGTGAGCGGGAAGCCCGCGCGGGGTGGCTGGCTGGTGACGGCCGCCGCGATCACGGTCCCGGAGCGCTGGTTGAAGATGTCGTTGCTCAGCACGAGGACGGGCCGCTGGCCCGTCTGCTCGCGGCCGCGTGTCGGGCCGAGGTCGGCCCAACGGATCTCGCCTCTCAGTATTTGGGCCACGCGGCGGCGTCTCCCGAGAGGCCCTCGTCAGCGAGCGCTTTTTCGGCGGCGGGATCGAGCTTGGCGGACTCGCGGGCGAGGCGGCGGTGCTCCAGTCGCTCGAGTTTCTCGGCGACGGCGAGCTCGATGGCCCGGCTGCGGCTGGGGAACTGGCGCGCGGCCACGAGGCGGTCGAGGCGATCGAGGGTGCGCTCGTCGAGCGAGATGGCGATTTTGGCGCGCGGCATGGGTATTACCATATGTCATACCTCGCGCGACGGTCAAGAGTCGGCTGGCGGGATAGCGTAAGGCTGCGAGTGCGGACCGGCCGTAGCGAATTCGCGCACGCAGGATCGTAAATACGCACACCAAGTGCGACCGCTCACTGCTCACCGCTTACGCCTGTGAGCCCTGTCCCACTCTGGACCTTCCCAACTCTAGTCGCCGCAACAATCTGCGCCTATATTCAGGGTCCCCCGGCTTGATACGGGGCGATTGGTTGTCGTTTGAATGAGGAGCGAGATCGCGGTTCGTGGAACCCCTATCGACAGAGCCCAGGACCCCTCAGGCCGGATCTGAGCCCACGCGCGAGCGCTGGGGCGGGGCGGAGGATCG
>WNGK01009193.1_pt1 | contig 10187 bp, 6 predicted proteins | sample 5400601 | NCBI WGS metagenome assembly WNGK01 (sample SAMN13153376, study PRJNA577476) | soil metagenome | isolation source: 60 cm soil or saprolite under Garry oak tree replicate 1 | place: USA:California | collected 2016-06-15 | reverse complement strand
AACCGTTGCAAAAACACGATACTATCCGAACATTACGCACGTGGGAGCACGTACTTTCTGAGTTGGGACGTAGAAAGTACTGTGAGCAGATTTTTCGGACGAGATGTGCGTAATGATGTGGAATAAGACCAACCAGCATAGTAAACGTGTTTGCCCTCAGACGGGCGGGGTGTGATCCCCTGCGATGGCAACAGCAGCATCGCGCCTGCACTGCTATACAATGCAGGCTTGACGGACGAATCCGCCATGCGGTACGCCACGTACCGCTTTGTTTCGTGATAGGTAATGAGGAAGGCCATGCCGAGCCTGGCAATATTAACCGACGCCGCGTAATCTCTTGCCCCGTTCCAGAGACAGTCTGGATTCGAACAGCACAGCCAGGCTCCCCATTTAATGGCCTTTTTACGGTCGGCAGGCGCAGAGGACGCAAAGGTTTTGGCTGGCTGATGACAGTGTGGGCAGGTATGCGTTGTGCCTCGCGCTTCCACCTGGCGCGCCCGCAGGCCCAATAGATGGCACTTGTACTTGAGGACCCGCCATAACTCACCTCGCACCGTGGTATTGTTCCGCCAGTTCCGAAAGCGCCCGCGCACGCCTCGGCCACGCCCCTCGGTCTTGAGGGTGGTCAGATTTTCTCCACAGATGAGCCGACAATCATACAGCAACGCCAGCAAGATCAGGAGATTCGAAGCCAGGTGGGCCAGTTCCCGGTTTCGGCGCTCGTAGGTTTTCCAGCACTGCTTGATGCGCGTTTCATATTCACTCACCCGTTTTTGCCAGCCAGAAAAATGGGCAGACAGGGGAATCTCTTGCTCATCTCTCACTGTAAGCGCTTGCTTGACCAACAAGGCATAGCGATCCCGGCAGGCTTTCAGGCGGTCAATTTCCCGGCGCAACCTCGCCTGCCTGCCATCAATGCCTCCGGTGTCCAAAAACACCGGGCGGCTTACCTGACGGTACGCCTCGTCTCCTTCCGGTTTTTCCAGGATTGAGACGGTGATAAGTGATCGCACTCCCCAATCAAAACCAAGAACGCGGGTTTCTTGCTCCAGAGGAGAGACGTACTTTGCTGAAACTTCGAGCATGAGATCGAGCACGACCACGCGACTTCCGTCATCGCTTCTGATTTCTCGCAAGGTTGGCGCTTGTGTGCTGGCTCCCTGCCACAGATAGGTGAACACCGCTTCAGGCAAGGGGATCGCTTCGCACCACGTTCCCCAGGCCCATTTCCCCATCTCGTCTGGCGTGCGGAGCCGGAGTGTGAGTGAAGCAGAGGTATGCTCTTGGCGGGTCGGGATATCACAGACGTGCGACAGGTCGATGCGTGCTCGATACGTCTGGCCAGCTTGCATGCCGTCGTCGCCCGCAAACGTCAGATGCCCCACCGAGAGGACAGGCACAGGCTGAAGCTGTTCGTAAGTCGTCGGGAACTCGCCGGTTTGCAGGAACCGATTGCAGGTTTGCTCGATGACATTGGTCATCGCCATGAACGCATCGGCATCTTCCCCCGCATCGTGCATTTGGGCGCGCAGGGTACGAACCTGCTCCTTGATCTGCTGATGATCTTTCCTGGCGGGGCGTTTTCCCTCGGCTGGTCGGATCAATCCCTCGGACAGCAGGGGCACAATCGCCTGGAAAACCTGCTTGCGGCTCGCCTGTGCCCGCAGTATTCGGCCTGCCTGTTCCATCTCGCACCGTTCTTGTCGATTGCCGTGTCCACTGCGCGTGAGGAGATGGCGTTCGACCTGCTTCCAGGCTGGCCCTGTCCGAGAACTTCCAAAAAGATCAAGCTGCGGCCACAAGTCACTAATGATCTGATTAATGGCGATGCGGCTGGCATCCAGGAGGCGCAACGCCTCTGCTTGCAAGATATCAGGCAAGCGGATGGGAAACGAGAGGGTTTGTGTTTTCGCCACCTCACTCCTCCTGTCCTGCAAGAACCTGCTTGGCACAGGCGACGAGCGCTTGTTGTTTGTGCGAGCGCATCCCATAGAGTCGCCCGGAAAAAGAAGCGATCAGGGCGAGCAAATCGTGCGTTAATTCTTGTTCAGGCGTTTTCTCTTCCCCTGGCTCCAAGACCGTGAGCGTGACGCCAAAGCAGGCAAACAAGGTCTGCAAATATTCCTGACCGAAGCGGGTGAGCCGATCTTCGTAGGTAATGGCGACTTCTCCCACTTTGTCTTCACAGACCAGCTTGAGCAGGCGTTGTAAGTGCCGCCGTCCGGCTTTGAGTCCTGAGCCAATGTCGGAGAGAACGAGCGTTTCCACGCCTTTACGCTCGGTTGCTGCCCAGGTTTGCAACCGTTCGAGCTGCATATCGAGGTCTGCCTTTTGCCCATGCCCACTGACTCTGCCATACAGCACCAGCAACCGCCCATCGATTTTGCCCACCAGCCGTTCGACCTCTGTACGCGGGACGCGTACTTCGCGGCCCATGGGCACCGCCTGGATGCGGCCTGCCTTAATCCAGCGACGGACCGTGATCGGATGTAAGCCCAATTCGTGAGCGGCTGCGCTGACACGCAACAGCTTCGGCTCTCGTTTTGTCATACCGAAGGTTCACCCCTGTTTCCAAACTATTCAGATGCGACGTGCTGTGGCGCGCGGCGCGCTTCAGAAGACGGACGCACCCACCACCTCACTCCAAGCGTCGATCTCAGGTTCCGCTCTCCTGCCATCCCAAAACGGTCACACGATTTTCCCTCAACTCGTTGGCAAAGCGCTCCTGAATCAGTGTAAGCAACTCATCAAGAGGGATCGGTGAAACCGCTTGCGAAATCATCAAAGGAGAGGGAGCATGCGAACGGCGATAGAACAACACATTCGTTTTCATGAGCAATCGAGAGAAAATATGCTTTGTTCTGTGTTCGATGATACGAGCAATCATGGCTTCAGGATCGCGAGGCACAAAGCTTAACGAGTTGATAGGATGCCCCATAGAGGTCCATGTGGAGAGGGCAACAGTGGAAATGTCGCCCCATTGAACCACGGTAGGAAGAAGAGACGCAAAAAAGACACCTTCGTGGTTCATCCGTACAAACTGTCTGGAGATCCTCTTACTGGTCCATGCAATGATAAGAGGACTAAGGAGAAGGAGAAACCCAGCAGCGATAAGTACGATGGATAAAAGCAGCTCAACTTGGAGAATGAGGAAAAGAATACCAGCGCCAAGTGGGATAACTCCAGCAATAGAGGTCTGAAGTGTATTTCCATGTGGAAGTGAATACTTACTGCTGAAAGGGAGATCTATTTCTGTTTCGGTCACTTGCAAGAGCCAAGCTCCTTCCTTCTGCTGTTGCACCTGCTCCTCGTTCCCAACAAATCCGGTCACAAAAGATATGCATAGTATACGATAGATAGGCAAATGTGGCAACTGTCAAGTACCCTCCTTCTCCATCTCCTGCTGTACAATTGCCAGTAACGGTTCTGCTACTTGCGGATCTCCAAGCCTCCCAAGAGCTTTGACCGCTCTACGACGAATAAAAGATGACTGCCGCCCTGCCGCTTGCAGCAAAAGATCCATGGTGTGTGGATCCCCGATCTCCCCTAAGGCTTCTATTGCATCACCACACCTATATTCGTCATCTTCATGAATGAGGGTGTCAAGTAATGCCTCCTCCGCGCCCTGGCCGCCGATTCTTCCCAACGCCTTGATAGCACCAGAACGTGCGGATGTGTTCTCTCGACTCCTGTCTCGCGCTACTGTTAGCAGCCCTTCCAAAGCTAGTTCACCGCAATAACCCAGGGCCGTAGCTGCAGCTTTGGGTTCTTCGCCATCTCCCTCGCACAGTATCACCAGCAGCCGCTCGACAATCTGGGGATTGGCCATTTTCCCCAGTGCTTCTGCCGTCGCATTGCGGATATCCGTCCAAAAACAAAATATTTTCATGCAGGTGAATAACTCATCCTCAGCGCGAGGATCGCCGATCTCTCCGAGCGCCTCGATGATCTCCTGCGCCCACTCGCCGTACCTTTTTCTGTCGTGGAGCATTGCGAGGAGCGGCTCTACCGCCAGGGGATCGCCAATCTGTCCCAGTGCCCAGATCACGGCTTTGTGCAGTTCCAGCCTGCGATTATGCAATTCAGGTGTAATGACCCTCTTCTTGTAGCTGGCATCCAGGCGTTGTAGGGTATCCAGAAGCTTTGTGACCGCCGGTTGACCAATCTGAACGAGAACGCCAATGACTTCCTCTCGGTGGACCTCCGCAAATGAATACAAGAGCAGCCAGAGCCTCTTCAGAATCTCTTCTTCCAGATCCAGTCTGACTGCTCTTCCCCCATCCGACCTCTTCCTATCCACCTCAGCCAAGCACCGTCCTGCCAGCAGTGACATTCGCCCAAACGCATCACATGGTTCATTCAGCAAACTTTCTAGCAACGGGTTGGGATCGTCCAGGCAGCCGGCCAGGAGGATAATCACTTCCGTCCAGTCGGCATTAAACCAGCAGTGTCCCAGTACCTCCTTGCGCCAGAGGTCAATCGACTGCCGAGCCAAGTAACTGGCTGCCAGGTACTCATGTAGCGTTCGATGCAGAAATTGATAAGGTACCTCGGTAGGATGGATACTTTGATCCGACTTTCCTGCCTGAATGAGGATGCCATCTCGCACACTCAGTTCAAGAATCAAACCTTGTTCCTCCTGGCTCGGATATTTTTTCTCAAGATACGGGAGTAAATAGCGCTCCTGGGGAGAACTATGGATGACGCGGTTTAATTTTTCGCTGGGGATCAGCGTACTGAAGCGTCCATTGTGGTCAGCAAAGTGCCAGCCGATGTGTCTAAGTAAATCTAGCTTGTCAAGTAGAGGGCTTGGATCGTCCTGTTGGGTTCTCTGCAACTGGCGATTGCGCCAAGACCCTGCTAGCAGATGGAGGAGGACGGTTTCGTAGAGTTTCGCGCGTTGCAGAGGGATATCTTCTTTGCTTCGGTCTCCTGAAGCGATCAGACAGAGGAAGGAAAGCAGCAATGGAATCCGAGCAAAAGTACGAAGTGTAGGTTCCCTGTGTAGTCGTTCCAGGAGCCATTGTCCTCGTTCTGATCTGGATGTAAACCAGGTGGTGATAAAACTTGCCGTTTGTTCTTTGTTCAGGGGAACCAATTCGTATTCCGGTGGCGGTTGCCCATTCTCCAGGGTAAACGGTGCAGCCTGATAACTACTGAGCCGGGCGGTCAAAAGAATATGGCACCTGTTTGTCTGTGCGAAGCGGCTCAGTGCATCATGCAGCGGTTCCCGTTGCTCGTGGGCAACTTCGTCCAAGGCATCCAGCAGGAAAAGAAACTGCGAATGTGCTAAGCGCTCGTGTAACCAGTTCTTAAAGAGCGGGGTAAATTGCACATCAAGCGTACTCTGCAGCGCACTGAGGACAGCCGGGTAGAAATCAAGCTGCTGTGCCGAAAGTCCCTCCGCTACTGTTGCCAGGTTCAGATACACTGGAACTATGACCCTCTCTTGCCCTTCTCTCTGCAGGATTGCCCATTGCTCCTGTACTGTCAGATACCCCTCATATTTCAGAAGCCAGCTCTTCCCAAGGCCAGGATCACCCAGAATCACTGCCCGTCTCTGCTGCTTGCGCAGTTTTTCCCAGTCAAGAAGTGCTGTCTCCTCATGGATGTCGCCTTTGTGTTGATAGATCTTCTCAATCACGCTCTGTTGAGACTCCTCCTCATCTTCACGGAGAGAGATGATTGGACGTTTGCTCGCATTACTCTGTTTCACATACTTATATGAAAGGAGGCGCTGTCTACTCAAGCGGACTTTCTGGCGAATACGGGTAAAGTCGAAGCTATCTTGGGATGGATAATACTCGGGAAGCTTTGAGAGAAAATCTTGCAATGTTTCCAGATACTGTTCGATGGAGTCGATTTGCTGAGGCTGAGAAATGGAGGAGAGGCGGTTGGGGCCTCCTCGACCCTGGTCCTGATGGTCGTCCTTTCTCGGCATCGTCTCCTCAGTGACATATTCTTGAATGAAGGAGAGGAGATAGATGGCCGAGGCGCGTGCGGCATAATCGTGATACGTGTCATTTTTGCTCATATCAGCGTAGTCACACACTCCTTTGACGACCAGAGCATGAATACCAGGGAACCCACGGAGAGTGAGATAGAAAGCCGCCGCCTCCATATCGAGAGCGATGGTCTTGCGGTTCCGATACTCTGCCAACAAGGGAAGAGGATTGTCAGCTCGAACAGCCATGCCCGAAGCCATCGGAGCAATGTAACATTTCGGTCGTTCGGAGTCTTTCAGTTCTTGACGCTTGAGCTTGCTGCGCTTCATCTCGGTCACAGGTTCTTTCCAGCCTTCAAACCCTCTGGCATAATGGATCACCTGTGTTGTCGCATCATGCGTTTTCATCTCAGGGAGATGTTTCGGCTGTCCATCCGATCCGACGAGGATTTTTCCCTCCTCATAGTGGTAGGCGTATTGGGCCACCACAAGATCGCCAAGCCTGACTTTTCCTCTATGGCCGGCGCAAATCCCAGTCATAGTGGCAAAACGTGGGTGAAACTCCTGCAGGAGGGGCTTGAGATCAAGGCTTGTACGCACTGGGCCACTATCTGCCAGCCACGTGACAAGTACCGTCAATGGCTCTCCCTTCGTGTTGTGGATGGTGGTGTATCGGTACTCATAGCTATCAATACGACTGAAGGCTGGTGCGAACGAAACCGAGCAGCGAGCAGCAATTTCCTCGAGAACTGCCTTGGCTTCTTCATACAAGGCACATACAATGCAGATATCGAACGATGGACTCTCACTTGTCATGGCTCTTCTACCTTATTTCCAAATATCTGATTGTTTCAATAAACAGTACCGTTGTGAAGCCATTTCTACCTTTTTGTACCCCAGAGAAAGGGAGTAGAAAGGCTAGACTCGTTATGCCTTAACGAAAGTTGTGTACAGGTATGCAGGAAGCAAGATGGGAGGAAAGAGAGACGTTGGCAACGTGTCCCCTTGATCTGACAGAACCTCCAGACGCATCCTCCTCTCGCACTATCTGATGAGCTATTCCTAATAGTTAGCGCCTAAGTTCCTCTCTTTTGGGACCACACAAAGCAGAAAAGCCCTACTATAAGTAAAATCACTCCCACGGCCCCAAGAGCTGAATTCGTCAGGAGGCCCGCAACAGCCATCAGTAGACCTACATTCATCAGAGTTAATCCTAAGCAGGACATGATGCGCCTCCTAAATTTTTACCCGGTCTCAGAATCGCTATGTAGTGCAAAATCTACAGAAAAGCTCAGAAACTAGGCCTGGGCTGGCTTTATTGCCTTTTCGTATTATGCCATTACACAAAATTCAGCATGGCATCGACTCGTTTTCCTTAATGTTACAATCTTTCGCTGCGTTGGCGACGCCATCCTCGTACCTCAGCATCTGCAGTTTCATCAGATTGCTCTGCATAGCGTAAGGTCGTTTGAAGATTTTTATGCCCCAACCGCTTGCGAATGGTCGGCAAACTGACTCCACCGTTGATGAGTTCAGTTGCGTGCGTGTGCCTGAGCTGGTGGAGCGTGCAGACTACTCCTGCTTGGGTGCAATAATGATCCCATCGTTCCTGCATCGACTGGTAGCGCAGTGGTCCTCCGCGCCCATTCTTTTCCGCTCGGAACAGCGGCCCATGTTTGTAGCCCGTCCTTTTCAGATAGGCCCGGAGTTGCTGCACCAGGCGCGGATCGTCGAGCAGGACTGTCCGTCTCTTGCCACCTTTCCCTATAACCGTCAGGTGCTCATTGTCAAGCGAGAGATCGATATCCTCCACATAGAGGGAGAGTCCTTCGCTCACTCGCAGACCTGTTTCCAAAAGCAGACGGAAGAACAGTCGGTCACGCTGACACTCGGCGGGAATACCTTTGAGAATGCGTTCAATCTGGTCGCGCTCCATGCCTCGCGGCTGTGGCGGAGCGAGTTTCACTCGCTCAATCTTGAGCATGGGATTAGTGTCGAGCACCTCGTGCTGATGTGCCCAGATGAGGAACCGCGCCACGGCGGCTTGTTTGCGTGCTCTGGTAGCAGGACGCAAATGGAGATGGGTGCTGAAGAAGCCCCGCAGGACTTCCGCCGTTAGGGCTTGCACCGGCCCATGATAGAACGCACAGAGTTGCGCTAAGTCCGTCGCGTAGGCATGGCGAGTATGGTGAGAGCGGTTGGCGTGGGCAAGGTCGCTGAGAAAGGTTGCCACGAGTTGTTCCAGTGGTTGCTCTTTCATCATGGTTTGCTCCATATGCTTGCTCCCGATTCCTGTGATAATGATAAAACATGACTTCCTGAGGTGCTCACTCGCTGTGCTTGAGATCGTGCCAAATTTCGGATATTCCTGAGATAATAGCCATTCTAGCAGGAATCTGCCGCATTTGGAAGAGCAAAATGACCGTTTTTCGCCCAATAGTCCAGCAATACTCCGCTTTTCGATTATTATACGTTCGTTAGAAGGAAAAACTCTGCCTGATGGATAGAAAGACGAGGGATACGGGATGCCTGTTGATTACCTAACCGAGGAACAAGAGCAGCGGTATGGCCGCTATGTTGGCGAACCGTCAAGAGAGCAACTTGCCCGCTATTTTCATCTGGATGATGCGGACCGCACCCTGATTGCCCAGCGCCGTGGAGATCACAATCGGCTCGGCTTCGGGGTACAGATCGGCACGCTCAGATTTCTGGGAACCTTTCTCACCGATCCAGTGAACGTTCCCATTGGGGTCATTGCCTACGTCGCTTCCCAACTGGGGATTACCGATCCCCAGTGCATCACGCAGTATGCCGAGCGAGTCCAGACCCAGCAAGAGCATGCCCAGGAAATCCGGCTACACTCTGGCTACACAGAGTTTGCGGAGCGCCGTGGAGGTTTTGCCTTGATGCGTTTCCTCTATGCTCGTGTCTGGGTCGGCACCGAGCGACCCAGCGTCCTCTTTGACCTGGCAACGGCCTGGTTACTCGACAAAAAAGTGCTGTTGCCAGGAGTGACCACGCTCACGCGCCTGATCTCCACCATTCGGGAACGCGTCGCAGAACGCTTGTGGCAACGGTTGAGCGCAGCCGTTTCGCCTGAACAACGCACCGACCTGGAGGGACTCTTGGCACGAGCTGGAGCGTCCAGGATCACGAATCTCGAACGCCTGCGCCGTGCTCCCTCTCATGCGAGCGCGCCGGTCTTGGTGCAGGCGCTGGCCCGCCTGACAGAAGTGCGCCAGCTGGATGTTGGTCCTCTGGATCTGGGGAACGTTCCAGTCAGTCGGATCAAAGCTCTGGCGCAATACGCCGTGACGACCAAAGCCCAGAGTATTGCCAAGTTGACCGAACAGCGTCGTATGGCCACGCTGGTGTCCTTTACCCGCCAACTGTCGGTCACGGCGCAGGATGATTCGATAGATGTGCTGGATATGCTCATGCGAGATCTGCTGGCGCGTTCTACAAGCGACGGAAAGAAAGCACGCCTGCGGACGCTGCGTGACCTGGATGCGGCCGCCTTGTCGCTGGCTGAGATCAGTGAGCAAGTCATCACTCCGGAGTGGACGGATGAACAGGTACGCACGTTTCTCACCGAAAAGCAGACCAGGATCACCGAGGCGGTCGCCACCATTTACGAGCTAGCACGCCCAGCAGATGACAACTACTACCAGGAAATCGTGGCGCGTTATTCCTCGGTGCGTCGCTTTTTCCCAGCTCTCCTACGCACCATCGAGTTTGCGAGCAACGAGGCTGGAAAACCGGTGCTCAAAGCTCTCACGTTCCTGCGTGACCTGGAAGGGCAGAAACACCCCGATCTTTCGCAGGCGCCGATGGAGGTCGTTCCCGCTAGTTGGAAGCGCCACGTCGCTCCCACAGGGAAGCCCATCGATCGTCGCTACTACACCTTCTGTGTGTTGGAACGGCTCCACGAGGCCTTGCGCCGCCATGATGTGTTTGTGGAGGAGAGCACCCGCTGGGGCGATCCACGAGCCAAGTTACTCTCCGGGGAGCACTGGGAGCGAGTCCGACCAACCATTTGTCAATCCTTAGGAAGAAAGGCTGAGTCAAAGATGGAACTCGATGAACTCGCACGCCGACTCGATGAGGCGTATCGCGCCACAGCAGCCAGATTTCCCCAGCCAGGTGTTCGCATCGAGAAGGTCAAGAACCGGGCTGGCGTAGCCCAAGACACGCTAATCCTCACGGGTCTGGACAAGATAGAGGAACCAGAGAGCCTGCACCT
>WNGK01018191.1_pt1 | contig 10189 bp, 9 predicted proteins | sample 5400601 | NCBI WGS metagenome assembly WNGK01 (sample SAMN13153376, study PRJNA577476) | soil metagenome | isolation source: 60 cm soil or saprolite under Garry oak tree replicate 1 | place: USA:California | collected 2016-06-15 | reverse complement strand
ACGACACGGTCCCGCGGCCCTATGTCACCGTGAAGACCATCCTCTATCGCAACGACCCGATCCTCTGCTGCGCGCCGCAGCACAAGCCGGTCGACGAGACCGGCCTGCTCAAGGGCATCGCCGGCGCCGCCCAGATCTGGCGCGCGCTCGATGCCTGCGGGGTGCCGGAAGTGCTCGGGGTCTGGAACCACGAGGCCGGGCCGGCGACCCGCTTCACCGTGATCCAAATTCGTCAACGCTACCCCGGCCACGCCCGGCAGGCGCTCCATGTCGCCGCTTCCTGTCAGGGCGGCGCCTATGCCGGCAAATGGACCGTGGTGGTCGACGAGGACGTGGATGCCGGCGAGCTCGACCAGGTGCTGTGGGCGATGTGCACCCGCTTCGACCCGAAGACCGACATCGACCTGATCCAGAAGGCCTGGGCGTCCAAGCGCGATCCGCTCTATCTGCCCGGCAATTTCAACAACCGCATCCTGATCGACGCCTGCATCCCCTATGACAAGAAGCTTGCGGGCACCTTCCCGATGGTCGTCGACGTAAGCGGCGACCTGCGCGCGAAGCTCAAGGCCAAGTTCCCGCACATTTTTCCGCCGATGTGAGAAACACGGAATAACATCCATGGACCTTCGCAGACTTTCCCGGATGCAAATTGCCGCCGCTGCGGCCATCGGCCTCGTCCTTGCCGCCGCGGTATCTGCACGTGCCCAAAGCGTGGAGGAATTCTACAAGGGCAAGACGATCAACGTCGTGATCGGATACGGCGTCGGCGGCGGCTATGACCTGTATGGGCGGCTCTTGGCCCGCCACCTCGGCAAGCACATCCCCGGGCGGCCGTCGCTCGTGGCTCAGAACATGATCGGGGCCGGCAGCCTGCGGGCGGCGCAATACATCTATTCGGTGGCGCCGAAGGACGGGACCGCGATCGGGACTTTCGGGCGCACGATCGCGACCACGCCATTGTTGACGCCGGCGGGCGCCCAGTTCGACGGCACCAAGTTCACCTGGCTCGGCAGCATCACCAACGAGGTCACCACCTGTGCGACTTGGCACACCTCGCCGGTCAAGACCTGGAAGGACCTGCTCGAGAAAGAGGTCACCATGGGCGGAGAGGGGCCCGGCGCCGATCCGGATGTCTATGCGCTCCTCTACAGGAACGTGTTCGGCGCCAAGATAAAGCTCGTCACCGGCTACCATGGGACCAACGACACCATGCTCGCCGTCGAGCGCGGCGAGGTCGACGGGCTTTGCGGCCTGTCGTGGAGCACGTTGAAGAGCCGGCACCTGCAATCGATGACCGAGAAGAAGCTCAACATCCTGATCCAGGCCGCCCTCATGAAGCAGCCCGAGCTCGCCGATGTCCCGCTGGTGACGGAGGTGACGAAGACTCGCGAGCAGCTTCAGATCGTGAAGCTCTTCCTGACCAGCCAGGAAATGGCACGGCCATTCGCCGCCCCGCCCGACATCCCGGCGGACCGCAAGGCGGCCCTGATCGCGGCATTCGACCGGACGATGAAGGACCCGGAGTTTCTCGCCGAGGCGCGGAAGCTGAACATGGATGTCAACCCGCTGAGCGCCCAGACCATGGACGAACTCATCGCCGAGCTCTACGCGACCCCCAAAAGCGTGCTCGAAAAAGCCGCGCAGGCGATCGCGAAGTAGGGCCATCGGCGTGCCGCTCACCGTCTGACACGCTCGATGAGAAAGGCAGCGGATGCGACCGCTGATCGGATCGCGCATTCCCCGTCTCGAGGACGACGCGCTGCTGCGCGGGCAGGGCCGCTTTGTCGATGACATCGTGGTGCCCGATGTGCTCCATGCCGGATTCGTGCGCAGCCCGCATGCCCATGCCGCGATCGGCGGCATTTCGAAGGCTGCGGCGCTCGCCCTTCCGGGCGTCCGCGCGGTTCTCACCCTCGATGATCTCGCTCCGGTCATGCCGAAGCGCCGCATGTCGCGGCACTCGAATTCAGGCACGCCGCTCGACCGGCTCTGGTCGTTTGCGCTCGCCGACGGCGAGACCTCCTACGTGGGCGAAACCGTCGCCCTCGTCATTGCCGACGACCGTTACCTCGCCGAGGACGCAGCCGCCCTGGTCGAGGTCGATTACCACGTGCTGCCCGCGATTTCCGATTGCCGCAAGGCGGTCGTGCCCGGCGCGCCGACGGTCCGGCGCGAGCTCAACTCGAACGTGGTCGCCAACTACAAGGTCGCTTATGGCGATGCCGATTTGGCCTTCAAGAGCGCCGCCCATGTTTTCCACGAGGATCTGTGGATCCATCGCGGCGCCGGCCATTCCATCGAGGGCCGCGGCATCCTGGCGGAGTTCCGCGCCAGCGACGACGCCATCACGGTGTGGGCATCGACGCAGAAGGCGCATGATCTGCGCCAGTCGCTGACCACGTTGCTGGACATCGACGAGAGCCGGCTGCGGGTGGCGGCGCCCGACATCGGCGGCGGCTTCGGGCCAAAGCTCTGCGTCTATTCCGAAGATGTCGCCGTGGTGGCGGCGGCGAGGCTACTGCGGCGCTCGATCAAATGGATCGAGGATCGGCGCGAGCATTTCACCAATGCCGCGCAGGAGCGCGACCAATATTGGTCGATCGAGATCGCGGTCGGCGCCGAGGCGAGAATCCTCGGGGTGCGCGGCCGCATCCTCCATGATCTCGGCGCCTACGCGCTGCAGGATGTGAACCTTCCCTACAACTCCGCCTCCACGTTGACCGGCCCTTATGTCGTTTCCGCGCTGTCCATGGAGGTGACCGTGGCGGCCACCAACAAGACGCCGGTGTCCTCGGTGCGCGGCGCGGGCTATCCGCAGGCGGCCTTCGCCATGGAGCGGCTTCTCGACCGGGTGGCGCGGGAACTCGCTCTCGACCGCGCCGAGCTGCGGCGGCGCAATCTCATTCCGCCGGAGAAAATGCCGTACAAGAAGCCGCTCAAGACCCGCGCCGGGGCGAATGTCCAATACGACAGCGGCGATTATCCAGCCTGCCAGGCCGAGGTGCTCGAGGCGGCGCAATGGGACGACTTCCCGCGCCGGCAGGCCGAGGCCCGCGCGCAGGGCCGCTACATCGGCATCGGCCTCGCGCACGGGCTCAAGGGCACCGGCCGCGGCCCGTTCGAATCCGGCCTGGTGCGGGTCTCGGGCTCGGCGCCTTCGCCAGCCGCCAGACCGTGACCGCGGGTTCGTCGGTGCTGCTCGCCGCGCGCGCGGTGGCGGACAAGGCGAAGAAGCTCGCGAGCCATCTCCTCGAAGCGGCCGAGCATGACCTGGAGGTCATCGACGGCGAGGTGCGCGTGGTCGGCGCGCCCCAGCTCGCGGTCAAGCTCGGCGAGCTGTCGCGCATCCTGCGCGGCGCGCCGGGATATGGCTTCCCCCCTGATGTCGATCCGGGGCTCGAGGCCGAGATGCAGTTCCGGATCGACGACCTCGCCTATGCCAACGGCTGCCACGTCGCCGAGGTCGAGGTGGACGTCGAGACCGGGAGCGTGTGCATCTTGCGTTATTGCGCGCTCCAGGATTCGGGCAAGCTGATCAATCCGCTGATCGTCGACGGCCAGATCCATGGCGGCATCGCCCATGGGATCGGCAACGCGCTGTTCGAATGGATGGGATATGACGACGCCGGACAGCCGGTGACCACGAATTTTGCCGACTACCTCATGCCGACTGCAACCGAACTACCGACGATGTCGACGCTCTACAAGCAAACGCCGTCGCCGCTCAATCCGCTCGGCGCCAAGGGCGTGGGCGAGGTGGGCACGATCCCGGCGGCGGCGGCCATCGTCTCCGCGGTCGAGCACGCGCTGGCACCCTTCGGCGTGCGCATTGCCCAGGTCCCGATCACCCCGCAGAAACTCCTGGAATTGATTTCCGCCGCGTAGGTTGGGTCGAGCACTTCGCGAGACCCAACACTTCGCGGCGGAACAATGCCATACAGGCTTCACGATCGTCACCGAGCGGGGCGATATAGGAACCCTACATCGCCATGGGCGTTCGCAGTTGTTGGGTCTCGTGAAGAACTCGACCCAACCTACGTTTCTACGTTTCCGCGAAAGCACGCTCAGAACACGCCGAGATGCTGGCGGAGGTCGACGCTGTCGCGCCGCAGCTCCCCGGCGGTCGAAACCACTGCGACCCGGCCGCCGTTGAGGATCACGATGTCGTCGGCGATATCGAAGACGAGCTTGGGGCTTTGCTCGACCAGGACGATCGACAGGCCGCTCTGCTTGAGGTCGCGAATGGTCGCCATGACCTCGGCGAGGACCTGCGGCGCGAGACCTTCCGACGGCTCGTCCATCAAGAGCACGCGCGGATTTGCCATCAGCGCGCGGCCGATCGCCAGCATCTGCTGCTCGCCGCCGGAGAGATGCGCGGCGAGCTGCGATGGCCGCTCCCGCAAGCGCGGGAACATGCCGAACACGCTCTCGATCGTCCAGGCGGCCTTGCTGCCATTCGCGGGCGAGCGGAAAGCGACCGCGAGGTTCTCGCGCACGGTGAGGCTCTTGAAAATGCGGCGGCCTTGCGGGACGAGCGCGACCCCGCGCGCCGCGATCAGCTCCGGCGCCAATCCGGTGACATCGCTCCCGAAAACCTCGACCGCGCCTGCGCGCGCCGGCACGAGGCCGACGGCGACATTCATGCAGGTCGATTTGCCCGCGCCGTTGCGGCCGAGGAGCCCGAGCAGATGCCCCTCCCCGAGCACGAAAGACACCTTCCGCAGGATGTGGCTGTCGCCGTAGAAGGCGTCGATATCATTGAGCGTCAGCGCGCTAGTCGCCAAGATAGACCTCTCTGGTGCGCGGGTCGGCGACCACTTGCGCCCTGGTGCCTTCCACGACCACCTCGCCGAAATGCAACAGCGTGATCCGCTCGGCGAATTCGAGCGCCACGTCCATGTCGTGCTCGATCATGACGATCGTGACCTCGCGCGGGATGCCCTGCAAGAGCTCCCGGACGTCGCGCCGCTCATCGATCGAAAGGCCTGCGAATGGTTCATCGAGCAGCAGGATTCTCGGATTCTGCGCCAGCGCCATCGCGATCTCGACCCGCCGCCGCTCGCCGTAGGAGGTCTGGGCGAGCGGACGGTCGGCGATATGGTCGAGGCCGACGCGTCCGAGCGCCGCGCGGGCCTGGGCGATGAGATCGCGCTGCGCGTCCAATTCGACCAGCGGGTTCCAGCGCAATCGCGACCGGCCGAGCAGCGCCAAGGTCACGTTGCGCAGGATCGTATCGCGCGCGAACAGGGTGATGATCTGGTAGGTCCGCGCCATGCCGAGATGCGCCCGCCGCCGCGCCGCAGCCCGCGTGATGTCGCGGCCGAACAGCAGGATCGATCCGCTGTCGGGCGCAAGCTCGCCGGTGATGAGGTTGAAGAGCGTGGTCTTGCCGGCGCCATTGGGACCGATGATCAGCCGCCGTTCGCCCGGCTCGACGGCAAGCGCGACGTCGCGGGTGACGCGCAATCCCCCGAACGACTTGCAAAGCGCATCGATGACGAGGGCGGTCATGAGCGGCGGCCTCCGAGCGGGCGTACCGGGGCGACGTTCAACTTCGCCCGCACCGCCTGCCACCCCATGCGCGCGAGCCGCACCGAGCCCGGCACCAGGCCTTCGGGCATGAAGGTGATGATGGCGACGAAGATGACGCCGAGCACCAGGTTCCAGCGCACGACATAGGCGCTGACCACGTTCTTCATGATGACCACGATGGCGGCGCCTGCGATCGGGCCGAGCAGGCTGCCCGCGCCGCCGGCGATCACCATCAACAGGACCTCCGCCGACGACTGCAGCGAGGCGACCTGCGGGCTGATGAACTGGTTGTAGTAGAGATAGAGGAGACCGGCGACGCCGGACCAGAATCCGGAAAAGAGGATCGCCAGGAATCGGGTGAGCCAGACATTGTAGCCGAGCGCGGTCATCCGCCGGGCCTGATCACGCGTGCCGCGAACGCCGGCGCCGAACGGCGAACGCACGAACAGCGACATCGACACGACCGCCAGCAGGAAGACGATCAGGGTCGCGTAATAGAACGAGGTGGCGCTGTCGATCCCGATGCCGAAGGCCATCGGCCGCGTGCTCGCCTTGATGCCGTTGTCCCCATTGGTCAGGCTGACCCACCGATAGGCGATCCCCCAGAGGATCTGGCCGAGCGCCAGCGTGATCATGAGGAAGCCGATGCCGGTCGAGCGCAGCGCCAGGACCGCGAACACCGCCGACATCGCGAGCGTCACCGCGAGCGCGGCGAGATCGGCGGCGAAATGGCCGTGGCCCGCATTGAGGAACAGCGCGGCGGCGTAGCCGGCGATGCCGAACAGGCCGGCATGACCGAGCGAGACCAAACCGGCATAGCCGACGAGCACATTGAGCGCGAGCGCGAAAACCGACCAGAACAGGATCTGGCTCGCGATGTTGGTGTAGTAGGGATGATCGAGCCAGATCGGCAATGTGAGCAGCAGCACGAGAGCAACGGCGATCGCCGCGCGCCGGAGCCCCAATGTGCTCATGATACGACCCGGCCGAACAGGCCCTGCGGTCTGAGCACCAGGATCAGCAACATCGGCAGGAACAGGATGACATAGGCAAGATCGGGAAACAGCGCCTGGCCGAAATTGTACAGAATGCCGATCAGAAAGCTGCCGACCAGCGCGCCGAGCAGGCTGCCGGTGCCGCCGAGGATGACGACGATGAGCGCGAGCGGCAGCATTTCGGCATCGAGTCCGGGATAGACCGAGAGATAGGGCGAGCCCATGACCCCCGCGAAGGCGGCAAGCGCGGCGCCGAGGCAAAAGACCAGGGTGAAGAGCTGCGAGACCTTGATCCCGACCACGCGCGCAATCGGCGGATCGTCGACGCCAGCGCGGATCTTGGCGCCGAGCGTGGTCCAGTCGACCATCACCCAGAGCGCGATCGCGGTTGCGACCGCCACGGCGACGATCACCAGCCGGTAGATCGGAAAGAAGACGCCGAAGGCCTCGACTGCGCCCCGCAGATGCGGCGGCGTCGGCGGCTGGATCGGGTCCCCGGTCCACACCATCAGGCACAGGTCGGCGACGATGAAGGACAGTCCGAGCGTGAGCAGGACCTGCGGCAATTCCTGGCCGGCGAGACGGCGCAGCAGGAACCGCTCGATCAGCCCGCCGATAACCGCCATCGCCGCGCCGCTCAAGAGCGCGGCGACCCAGAAATTCTGCCCCCGGTCGAGAATGGTGACGCCGATATAGGCCCCCAGCATGAAGAAGGAGCCGTGCATCAGGTTGGGAATCCGCATCAGGCCGAAGATGAGCGAGAAGCCGGCGGAAAGGAGGAACAGGAGCCCCCCATAGGCAATACTGTTCACCGCCAAAAGGAGCCAAAAGCTCATGGGTCGTTATAGCCGGGTTTGCCGCTCTCTTAGCCTCTCCCTGAAAGGGAGAGGACAGGCGCGCGAAGCGCGCCAGGTGAGGGTCCTATCTTTCCGTCGCACCGCGCTTGGGGAGAGAAGGACCCCCACCTGGTCGCCTTCGGCGACCGTCCTCCCCCTTTCAGGGGGAGGTTTAGAGACAAGCTCGGGCATGATGGTTCGGAATTTGCGCAGCTTCGTCCAACGCTATTCGAGATTTTTCGCCGGCGGGGAGTCGCGCGAATAGACCGGCTGCGCCAGGAACGCCTTCTCGTCATAAGTCCAGAACTGGCTGACATTGGGATAGGTCTTGATCACGGTATTGACGAGCTTGCCGCCCTTGCGCTCGCATTTGCGGATGAAAATATCGCCGACGACATTGCCGAGATGGTCGAACTTGACCGGCCCGCGCGGCGTGTCGGTCAGAGCCACCCCTCGCATCGCCTCCATGAAGGCCTTCTTGTCGCCGGCCTGGCCTCCCGCCTTGTGCATCGCCGCTTCCACGCATTGCCCGGCGATGTACATGCCAGCGGCATAGCCGCCCGGCACATTGTCGTAATCCTTCTGCATCGCGGCGACGAAGCGCTTGTTGCTCGCAGTCTCGGCATCGGCGGAATACCAGTGCGCCGAGAACACGCCGACGGCCTCGTCGCCAAGGCTCTTGAGGAGCGCATCGTCCATGGCGGTCCAGCCGCCGAGCAGCGGGATCCTCGCCTTCAGGCCGAGGTCCGCATAGGAGCGCATGAACTTCACCGGATTGGATCCCGCGAAGCCGTTGAAGACCCCGTCGACATTGCCGATCTGCGCAATGTAGGGCGTGTAGTCGGGGGTCACCAAAGGCGGCCACAGCTTCTTGACGATCTTGCCGCCATTGTCCTCGAACACGCGCAGGAAGCCCGATACCTGCTCGTAACCGAACGCGAAGTCTTCGGAGATGGTCGCCATCCGTTTGAGCTTGAGCTCCTTCGCCGCATAGTCGGCCATGGCATGGCAGGCCTGTGCCGAGGTCGCCGAGGGCCGCATGATCCACGGGTTCGGCGTGCGCTGGGTCACGTCCTCCGCCGCCGCGAGGCTCAGGAGCGGCGTCCCCTCGCTGCGGATGTAATCGGTGATGGCGAGCAGCTCGAATGCCGCCAGCGGCCCGAGAATGACGTTGACCTTGTCGCGCTCGATCAGCTCCTGCGCCTTGGTCTTTGCGCCCGCCGGGCTTCCGCCGGTGTCGGCCGAGATCAGCTCGACCTTGCGGCCCGCCAGGGCGTTGTTCTTCTCCTTCAGGAAAGTGAGGATGCCCTGCTCCATCTGGATGCCGCCCTGGGCGAGCGGCCCGGTCTTGACCGTGAGCAAGCCGATCTTGAACGGCGCCGCCTGCGCCAGCACCATGGGCGCCTTCAACGCCGCCAGGCCGACACCCGCTCCGGCCAGCCCCTTCAACACCTTTCGGCGATGCACTGTCATGGTCGTGTCCTCCAGTGGCCCACCCCCGTTCCGGGCTATTTTAGCTTGCAGCTTGACGCGATTCTGCGCCCGCCGCCACCCCTCGCGCAAGCGAGCTCTTGTCACACGACCGGCGAGCGTCCGCCATCGACGTTGATGGCCGTGCCGGTGATGTAGGACCCCGCTTCGGACACGAGGAAACAGGCGAGGTTCGCGAACTCCTCGGCCCGCCCGGGACGGCCGAGCGGAATATCCTTGCTGCCCTGCGTCATGTAATCCTCGAGCTCGACGCCCGCCTTGGCGGCGGCGCGCGCATGCTGGTCGGCTTCGATGAACCCGATCAGCATCGCATTCACCAGCACGTTGAACGGCCCCCCTTCGCCGGCGAGCACTTTGGTCAGCGCCATGCCGGCGGCGCGGGTGACCGAGGTGGGGGCGCTGGCGGGGCGCGGCGCCTTGGCCCCGATGTTGAGCACGTTGATGATGCGTCCCCATCGCCGCTCTTTCATCTGCGGCCAGACGAGCCGCGTCAGCCTGATGGCGGCGAACAGCTTCTGATCGAAGTCCTCCCGCCAGATCTCCTCGGTGACCTGCTCGAACGGGGCGCGGCGCGACTCGCCGGCATTGTTCACGACGATGTCGATCTTGCCGAAGGCCCGCATGGTCTCGTCGTAGAGGCGCCGGATGTCCGCGACGACAGCGACGTCGCCTTGAACCGCGACCACCCGCCCGCGCGCCGTCGCGCCGATGATCTTCTTGGCCTGGTCGAGGCCTTCGCGCCCGCGGGCAATGATGGCGACATCAGCCCCCGACGCCGCAAACCTGGTCGCGACCGCGAGCCCGATGCCCTTGCTGCCGCCCGTGACCACCGCCGCGCGGCCCGCAAGACTGATCTCCATTCAACCCTCCCAAGAAATCATGCGGGCACCGCAGCGATAGATTACCATATACAGTCTCTGAGCGTAGATGACGTCGTGGCGACGCGGCATTGTCATCGCGGTCCATACTCGCCTGTCATCGCCCGCGAAGGCGGGCGATCCAGTAATCACCGAAATCGGTTATCGGGACGTGCAATCGCCGGCGCCTGAGATTACTGGATGCCCCGCCTTCGCGGGGCATGACGGTTGGCGGTGGGCCAAAGGAGAGGTCCAATGAAGCTGTATTCGTTCTGGCGGTCCCTGGCGACCTTCCGGGTGCGGATCGCGCTCAACATCAAGGGAATTCGGCCCGACGAAATCGTCGACATCGACCTCATGAAGGGCCGCCAGCGCGAAGCCGCCTTCCGCGCGGTCAACCCGCAGATGCTGATCCCGGCGCTGGTCGAGGACGATGGCACGGTCTTCTTCCAATCGCTGGCGATCATCGAATATCTCG
>WNGK01009187.1_pt1 | contig 10189 bp, 7 predicted proteins | sample 5400601 | NCBI WGS metagenome assembly WNGK01 (sample SAMN13153376, study PRJNA577476) | soil metagenome | isolation source: 60 cm soil or saprolite under Garry oak tree replicate 1 | place: USA:California | collected 2016-06-15 | reverse complement strand
AGATTACAACGCACAGGTGGCCGTGGATCAGGGGAGTCTGCTCATCGTGGGATGGGCCCTCTCCAATCACCCCAACGACTCTCAGGAAGCCGAACCCACGCTCTGCGCCATGCCGTCCGCGCTCGGCACGCCGGAGGCAGCGGCATTCGATGCTGGCTATTTTGGCCCGGCGACGCTGGCCGCCTGTGCGAAACGCGACATCGAGCCCTACATCGCGACGGGTCGCGATCTCCATCATGCCAGTTGGCAACAGCGGTTCGCGCCGCTGTCCGACCCACCACCCGAAGAGGCGAGTTCCCAGGTCAAGATGGCCTACAAGCTCAAGACCGCGCTGGGCAAAGCGATCTATGGGGCCCGCAAATGCACGGTCGAACCGGTGATCGGCATCATCAAGGAGGTGCTGGGCTTCCGCCAGTTCTCGGATGCCGTGGGGAACTGGCCGCCGCGGGCGAGTGGTGTCTGGTCTGTTTGGCCTTCAATCTCAAGCGCTTCCATACCTTATCCGCGGTGTAACGCAGGTGCAACGACATGCTTGCGGCCTGCTCGCTCACGATCACCGACAGAAAACGGTCGGCGACCATGTACTGTTGAGTCGCTTCCACCCATGCCGGGAAGGACGCACGCGCTGAGGGAGCGGCTGGCCTGACCGCTGCTCCGTTCTCTCCGACAAGCTGCTAGTGGGTTTACAACCATGTGGGAGAATGCGGCGCAGCAGATACTGGCAGTGACATACTGGTTCGATCCTGCTCCGCTTCCAAAGCCCTATCCCGTCACAGTCAGGTTTTCCGGACGCCGCGTCGATGTCAAGGGGCGGGTGCAGGCTGGCGATCGCTTCGTCCAGGACGAGACAATCGAGCAAGTCGTCCCCGGAAGCGGCCCCATCTCTCTCACGGCCCGTATCCGTGGCATCAATGCGGGAGAGTGGGTCGTGACAGCGCACATGCAGGGGTCTGCTTCCCCTGCACATGGATCGAGGGAGCAAGGGAACGCGACCGCTGAGGTTGGTTTGCTGCCTCCACTTACTCGGTTGTGGCGCAGGTGGGCACCTTCTGCGGGGTCGGTCGAGCCGGTGAGGACCTGCTTGACCCCTCTCGCTCATGTGCCGGGCATTCTTCCGGGCATTTGGGGAGTGATGGTGACGCTGGGCATGATTGTCGCGCTGGCGCTCCAGGCTCTGGTGATTTCCGCTGACCATCTTGCCCTCGGCCCCTGGTGGATGGTCACACTGGTCGGTATCGTGGTCGGCATCGTCGGTGCGAAGGTATGGTACATCGTCCTTAAACGGCGCGAGCATAGCATGAATGGATGGTGTATCCAGGGGTTTATCGCGAGTGCCCCCGTGGTTGCTGTGATCATGCTCGCAGCCCTCCATGTGTCGATCGGAGTCTTTCTTGATGCGACGGCTCCTGGCCTGCTGGTCGCCATGGCTGTGGGTAGGGTAGGGTGCTTCTTCGCTGGCTGCTGCGGGGGACCGCCGACAGCATCAGGCTTCGGCGTGTGGTCATCCGATCAGCGCGTGGGGGCGCGCCGTATCCCCAGCCAGCTGATGGAGACCGTGCTCGCGGGGATACTGGGGCTTGGGATACTGGTGGTGGTCTTGAGTCACGGACCGGCGGGCGGTGCCTTCTTCGTTGGGGCGCTGGCGGCCTACACCCTGGTGCGACAAGCTCTGCTGCGTCTGCGCGCCGAGCCGCGCAAGACGAGGATGGGTGGGCTGGTCACCGCGGTCCTGGCAGCGCTCGCGCTCGTCGCAGCCGTCGTATTTCTCGTGCGGTAACCGGCAAGTACTTCGCGACGACCTCCGAGGCCGACGGCGAGAGGGCGCTCACGCTGCTTGATGCCGGTGCTCTTCCTACTTTTTCTTTGCGCAAATTTAATGGTAGATGACGAGCGCGCTCCGCCTTTTGTTCCCACATGCTTATCTACTAGTATAAGCAAGCGTGTTTTCATCTCTACCCATCAGGGTGGGGTATGGATAGCCAGACTATATCGTTTCCTGGTCCTATTTGCAAGTCGCACATGATTGTTCATTCTTTCTCTCTCAACTACATTCTTCCTTGACAAATACGATCATCACGGAGTATACTTCGTTTATACCCCCTACCAGGGGGTATGGGTCATTCTTAGAAACCAGGAGATGATTCCGATGGCGGCAGAAGCCAGACATACGATAGAACCACAGACAATGCAATCCGAGGAACAGGGGGCGGAAACTTGTCGTACCACTTTTGTCCTTGAAGGCATGACCTGCGCCTCCTGCGCCATGCGTATCGAGAAGGGACTCAAGAAGGTCCCCGGCGTGATAGATGCCCAGGTGAATCTTGCTACGGAGCGTGGGACCGTCACCTATAATCCAGCGCTGACAGGTGTTGAGCAGATGGTGCAGAAGGTCGAGACAGTCGGATACAAGGCAACCGCACTCGATTCGCCTGCATCGCAAGCCGCAGCCACGCAGATAGAGGATGCACACAACGCAATCAGCGCTCCCTCTCCTACCAATCTGCAAGTAGATGAAGTGAACAGGCGCAAAGCGGCAGAAATTGTACGGAAACGCAATCTGTTGCTCATGGGTATAGCGTTCTCGCTTCCCGTCGTGATCTTGAGCATGTTCTTCATGAACCGCTTTCCCGCTGAGAACCTGCTGCTGCTCGTGCTGACCACGCCGGTCTGGGCGGTGGTCGGGTGGGAGTTCCACCGGGGAGCCATCAAATCGGCGCGTCACGCCAGCGCGAACATGGATACGCTGGTCTCGCTCGGTTCGACGGCGGCCTACCTGTTGAGCGTGGTGGCCACCTTCTTCCCGAACCTCGTCGGAGGCATCACGTTCTATGACACGACAGCGTTGATCGTGACTCTGATCTTCCTGGGCAAGTACCTGGAGGCGCGCGCGAAGGGGCAAACCAACGACGCCATCAAGAGGTTGATTGGGCTGCAAGCCCGTACTGCGCGCGTCGTGCGCGCCGGGCAAGAAGTCGAGCTTCCCATAGAACAGGTGCGTGTGGGCGACGAAGTGACGGTGCGCCCTGGCGAGAAGATTCCTGTCGATGGCGCTGTACTCTCTGGGCTCTCCTCGGTAGACGAATCGATGATTACGGGCGAGAGCATACCCGTTGAAAAAACTGTAGGAGAGTCGCTGATAGGAGCGACCATCAACCAGCGCGGACTCCTGCGTATGCGTGCCACTAAAGTAGGAGCCGATACCATGCTTGCCAGTATCATTCGTATGGTCGAGCAGGCGCAGGGCTCCAAAGCCCCGATCCAGCGTTTGGCCGACACCATTTCGAGCATTTTTGTGCCGGTGGTGCTGGTCATAGCCGCGCTCACCTTCATTGCCTGGGCCATGCTTGGCACTATAAGCGGTGCCGGTGCTGCTGGTATGTTGAGTGCCAGTAATGCCTGGATCGTCGCCATTGTGGCCGCTGTGGCCGTATTAGTTGTCGCCTGCCCGTGTGCACTGGGCTTAGCCACGCCGACCGCCATCATGGTGGGCACCGGCAAGGGCGCTGAACAGGGTATTCTTATCAAAGGCGGAGAGAGCCTCGAACGCATCCACGCGGTGCGCGCGGTGCTGCTCGACAAAACGGGCACCATCACCAAAGGCAAGCCCGATTTGACCGACGTTGTCACCGTTGGCGACAGGCAGGTTGACGATGTGCTGCGCCTCGTCGCCGGGGTGGAACAAGGCTCCGAGCATCCTTTAGCATCAGCAATTGTCGAGGGGGCCAGAGCGCGTGGACTCGCGCCCGGTGCATCCCCTGAACGCTTTACCTCCATTACCGGACGCGGTCTGGAAGCGACCGTCGAGGGTCATGCCGTGCTGGTTGGCACCCGTCGCCTGATGGACGAGCGCGCGCTTACCTATGATGTGTTAGAGGAACACCTGGCGGCTCTGGAACAGGCGGGCAAGACGACGATGCTTGTGGCCATTGATGGTGAAGTGGCGGGGCTGGTGGCCGTGGCCGATACCGTCAAGGTTGGTTCGCGAGAGGCTGTCAGGCAGCTTCAGGCGCAGGGGCTGGCGGTGTGGATGATTACCGGGGACAACCGGCGAGCTGCGCAGGCCATTGCCGCGCAGGTTGGCATTCCAGCCGAGCACGTGCTGGCGGAGGTATTGCCGGAAGACAAAGCCAATGCGGTCAAACGCCTGCAAGAGCAGGGGCTGATCGTGGCCTTCGCCGGAGATGGTATCAACGACGCGCCCGCCCTGGTGCAGGCCGATGCCGGGATCGCCATGGGTACGGGTACGGATATTGCCATGGAGGCGTCGGACATCACCCTGGTCAAAGGCAACCTGAAGAGCGTGGCGACCGCGCTGGCCCTCTCAAAGGCCACGCTGCGCAGCATCAAGCAGAACCTCTTCTGGGCTTTCGCCTATAATGTTATTCTGATTCCGACTGCCATCCTGTCGCCATTGATCCCCTTTTTGAGAGAGAATGCGCCGATCTTCGCGGCGGCGGCGATGGCGCTTTCATCGGTGACGGTGGTCAGCAATTCGCTGCGGTTGCGACGTTTCGGGCGAAATAAAGACCGTTGAATCACAAGAAAGGATGATGTGAGATGCAAGAAGATCGCAAACCGGATGTGCTGAAACGACTCTCGTACATCGAGGGGCATGTGTCTGGCATACGTAAAATGGTGGAGGAGGATAAGTACTGCGTGGACATCTTGCGTCAAACCTACGCGGTACGCAAGGCCATTGAGAAGCTGGAAGCGCTGATCCTGGAAGGACATTTACAGACGTGTGTCCCGGAGGGGATTAAAGGCAATCGCGAAGAGGAAGTTATTCAGGAATTGGTTCAACTCTACACCATTGCTGGAAATCGATAGCTACCCTTCCGTCTCCCACCAGAAAGTCAGCCAGACAGAAGTAGTGGAAGTCGGGAATTCGATAAAACCGTTCATCCCTTCAGGGGGTAGCTCACTGTTCTCGCAGCGTTGAAGAGATGGATTGTAATGTATACGTTTAAGCTGATTCAAGCGAATCAAAGGAGGATAGACATCATGGAATCGACGAAACTCGTGGCCCCCGACATTTCGTGCGAGCATTGCCAGCACGCTATAGAGGGAGCCGTTGGCAAACTGGACGGCGTGAGTACAGTCAATGTTGATATTCCGACCAAATCGGTTCATATCAACTACGACCCGCAGAAAGTCACGCTTGCAAAGATCGAAGAAGTGCTCGATGATACGGGGTACACCGTAGCGAAGTGACGACACTGAGTGTCCGGTAACGGAGGGGATGGCAAGACCAGACAGGCGAAGTCTGTCCCGTCATCCCTGTCCTCATCAGCAGGAGCACTCCATTTTTGTCCCACCCGTCATGGAGAAACTAGGAGGAGCGAACCTATATGCAGATCCTCACGAGCATCGGCCAGGCCTTATTTACGTCCTTCAGCATGTTCTGGGAAATCCTCTGGCCGCTCATCCTGGGCTTTACCCTCTCGGGTATCGTCCAGGCTGTGGTGTCTCATAACGCCATGGCGAAGACGCTGGGGTGTGATGGCCCGAAGTGCATAACATTTGCCACCCTGTTTGGGATCGCCTCAAGCTCCTGCTCCTACGCGGCCGTTGCCCTCGCCCGTTCCATCTTTCAAAAGGGAGCGAGTTTCGTCTCCACCATGGCGTTTGAACTGGCTTCCACCAACCTGGTGATCGAGCTTGGCATTATCTTAATCGTCCTGCTGGGTTGGCAATTCACCGCAGCAGAGTTTGTTGGCGGTCTCTTGATGGTGATCTTCATTGCGGTGCTTTTCCGTTTGACCGTAACGTCAAAGCTCGTAGAGATGGCGAAGGCGCAAGCGGAAAAGGGGTTGGCGGGGAGAATGGAGGGGCACGCCGCGATGGATATGAGCGTGTCGGGTGGCTCATTTTTCTCACGGCTGTTCAGTGGCAGAGGGTTGACGGCGGTCAGCAACTTCTTCGTGATGGATTGGGCCTCGGTGTGGGTCGATATCCTGCTCGGGCTGCTCATTGCCGGGGCGTTAGCCGCCTGGGTGCCAAACTCGTTCTGGAACGCGTTTTTCTTCTCTAGCAATCCCACCCTCGCCAAAATTGAGGGGCCGCTCGTCGGCCCTTTCGTCGCGATTTTTAGCTTCGTCTGCTCTGTAGGCAATGTGCCTTTGGCTGCTGTCTTATGGAGGGGTGGGATTAGCTTTGGCGGAGTGGTCAGTTTCATCTTTGCCGACCTGATCATCCTGCCCATTCTGGATATTTACCGCAAATATTACGGATGGCGCGTCATGGGCTATATCCTTTTGACCTTCTACGTCACCATGGCGGCAGCAGGCTACGTCGTCGAATTTCTTTTCCAGGCGCTTGGCATTATTCCACAGAACCGCAACGTTGTTGCGATTACCGAGGGGATCCACTGGAACTATACCAGTGTCCTCAATATCATCTTTCTTCTCCTGGCTGCCATCCTGGTGATTCGCTTTATCCGGACTGGGGGCATACCGATGCTTCGCATGATGAATACATCGGAGCAAGGAATGTCTCACCACCATATATAAACAGCATGCGGTCGAATATATCCTGAAAAACGAGTCGGTTGATGAGGGAGACGTAGCGTTCTGTGGTAGAAGAGACCGCGAAAAGCACACGGGAGTGGAAAGGGTCGGTACGACACTCGGAAAAAACGCTGCTACAGGTTGCCGAGCCAGCACGATAGCCACACGGGTAGCGCCTACAAGGGCGATCACACGTCTGGTACACCAAAAGCAGAGAGCGTACGATTCTTTTCCTCCCTTACGAGCGAGGAGTTCCGGCTAAACGAGCGAAATGAGGTGTTGTCATGAGCTACAAGTCAGTTCCAGCCCTGGGTAAGGACTGGCTCACGCCTTTCTATGACGTGCTGGTTGCAGTCGGGGGCTTTGGGAGCGCAATCACAAGGAGGGTGCTCGAGCGGGCACTCATGCAGGATGGTGAACACGTGCTGGATATCGGCTGCGCGACAGCCACGCGGCTGATCGCGGCAAAAGCTCGTTATCCGACTGCGCACCTGGAGGGGGTCGATCCCGACGAGCGTGCACTCCAGATCGCCCGTAAGAAAATCGCACGGCACCAGGTCGAGGTGGAGGTCGTGCAAGCCAGGGCGGAACACCTGCCCTTTCCACCTGCCTCCTTTGATGCGGTGACGAGTAGCCTGGTGTTCCATCATCTCCCGACCGAGATCAAACGGCAGGCGATACAGGACAACACGCTAGGGAAATTGCCACTCTTTCTGCAAGAGGCGGGGTTTGCGGTGCGGGAGCTGCCTCCACACTACAGGGGTGTTCACTTTCTCCTCGCGACGAAAGAAGCAGAGGCGCAGGGAGGTCGGAAGGCATGAAAACAGTGACCTTGCCCGTCAAAGGGCTCAACTTCGCGGGATGCGGGCGTGATATCGAGAAGCGGCTCGGGAGGCTTGAGCCGCTTCGATCAGTTGAGGCGAGCTATGTATCTCAGAGCGTCACCATCACCTACGATGAGACCCGCTTGAGCCTCGCGCAGGTGCGGGAGATGGTCAGGGACTGCGGCTTTGCCTGTGGTGAACCGCTCTCAGCTGGATCACCGGCATCAACGGCCGCCTGGTATGACGGCGTGCATCCTCACGAGCAGGATGAGCAGCAGGCATCCACCCTCCTCTATCCAGGAAAAGCTCCCGCGCAGCCTGGGGTGGAAACGCATGAAGCCATGGATCATGGCACTGCGACCGGTATGGGGGCCATGACCCATGATATGAGCGATCCGGCGATGGCGCGTGAGATGGAAGCAGACATGCGGAGGCGCTTCTTTGTCTCGCTCGTGCTCACCATTCCGATCATCCTCTACTCCTCCCTGGGAACGACCCTCTTGCACCTGCGCCTGCCAACGCCCTTTGGCGTGAGCCCCAACTGGGTCTTGCTCGTGCTGTCCACACCCGTCGTGTGGTGGTGCGGCTGGACCTTTCATGCAGGGGCCTGGCGCGCCCTGCGCAACCGCACGCTGGATATGAACGTGCTCGTGAGCCTGGGAGTCCTCGTCGCCTACCTCTTCAGCGTCTTCGCCACCCTGTTCGCGCCCCAGGTCGACACGAGCTACGATGCGGCGGCTATGCTCGTGACGTTCGTCTTGTTCGGCCACTGGATGGAGATGCGCAGCCGCCGGGGCTCCTCTGATGCACTCAATGCCCTCTTGCGCCTGGCACCCACGCAGGCCAACGTCATCGGCTCCGATGGACAGGTGCACACGGTGCCGGTCGAGCAGGTCCAGGTGGGCGATCTGCTGCTCTTGCGCCCAGGCGAGAAGGTGCCGGTCGATGGCGCCGTGACCGAGGGGGAGAGCGCCATCGATGAAAGCATGGTGACCGGTGAGAGCCTGTCCGTCAGCAAGCATCCTGGCGATGAGGTGATTGGCGGGACGGTCAACGGGTCCGGTTCGCTGCGGATCACCGCGACCAGGGTAGGCAGTGAGACGGCACTCGCCCAGATTGTGCAACTGGTGCAGACCGCGCAGAACTCCAAAGCGCCGGCCCAACGCCTGGCCGACCGAGCAGCAGAGTGGTTAGTGCTGGCGGCGGTCAGCGCTGGAGTACTGACGTTCCTCGTCTGGTTCTTCGTGATAGGGCAAACCGCGCTGTTCGCGCTGACCCTGGCAGTGACAGCCATTGTGATTGCCTGTCCCGATGCGCTTGGCCTGGCGACACCCACGGCAGTGGCGGTGGGCACGGGTATTGGAGCGAGGAACGGCATCCTCATCAAAAACGCGACGGCCCTAGAGCAAGCGTCGAAGATTCAGGCTATCATGTTTGATAAGACCGGAACGCTGACCGAGGGCAAACCGGCGGTGACGAATATTGTCGCGTTCGCGGCAGGCAAACGAGCTGGACTGGACGAAACCCGGCTGCTGCAAGTGGCAGCGACGGCGGAAGCGGACTCAGAGCATCCCCTGGCGGGCGCCATTGTCGAGGGAGCAAAGGAGCGTCAGCAGGCGCTCCTTTCCTATAGCCAATTCATAGCCATTGCGGGAGGAGGCGTACAAGCGCGGGTTGATGCGAGCACCGTGCTGGTCGGTACCCCGAAATTGCTAGCAGAGCACCGTATCCAGTTGCAGCCTGCCGAACAGGAGGAACTGGCCGCGCTGCAAGCGGAGGGGAAAACGGCGACGCTCGTGGCGATGAACGGCCAAGCGGTCGGCCTGATCGCGGTCGCTGATCGCGTGCGAGCGACGGCTCGCGAGACGATTGCTCAGCTCAAGGCTCTGGGCATCGAGGTGGCGATGTTGACCGGAGATAACCGGCGCACCGGTGAGGCCGTCGGTCGCGAACTGGGTATTGAGCGGGTGTTTGCCGAAGTCTTGCCCGCAGACAAAGCCAACTACGTGCGGCAGCTCCAGGACGAGGGGCTGTTCACCTCAATGGTGGGCGACGGAGTGAACGACGCCCCGGCGCTGGCGCAGGCCGACCTGGGCATCGCCATCGGCGCGGGGACCGGCGTGGCCATCGAGACAGCCGAAGTCGTCCTCATGCGCAGCGACCCGCTGGATGTGCTGGCCGCCATTCGCCTCTCCAAAGCCACCGTCAGGAAGATGAAGCAGAACCTGTTCTGGGCGGCCATCTACAACCTTGTGGCTATCCCGGTGGCGGCGGGCGTGCTGTATCCCCTGGGGATTCTGCTCAGTCCAGCAGTCGGAGCACTGGCTATGAGCGCCAGTTCCATCACGGTGGCAACCAACGCGGTCTTGCTCAAGGGGGTGGAGAAGCACCTGCGGGAGGAGCGACAGACGTGATCAGCAGGCGGCAGACCTCTGCTGGTCGTCGTGCAAGGAGGAACAACAGCGAGCCAGCATGGCTCTCGAGAATGCCGGTCAAGAAATGCGAGAGAAGGATCGGTAGATCAAGAAGAGTATGTTGCTCACAAGAAATATGGAGCACTTGTGAACCTGCGGTCATTGCCAGGTGCTCACTTCTTTGAAGAGTGCGGAAGCCAGCAGAGCGCTGCGCGTGGCGATCTCTTTGGGGGTGTAGGGCCTCCCCTGCTCAAGCCACCAGGTGATGGCTTCCACAAACATCGTGGACACCAGGCCTGGCACGAACTCATCTGAGAAGGTGTGGACGGGACGCTCCCTCGCGTCCGGTCCGTGAGGAAGGTGCCCACGCTCTTTGACCAGGCCAGAAAGAGACGCACGCATCTTCCTCACAAACCAGGGACTTCCCGAACTTCCAAGCAGCGCC
>WNGK01014467.1_pt1 | contig 10190 bp, 10 predicted proteins | sample 5400601 | NCBI WGS metagenome assembly WNGK01 (sample SAMN13153376, study PRJNA577476) | soil metagenome | isolation source: 60 cm soil or saprolite under Garry oak tree replicate 1 | place: USA:California | collected 2016-06-15 | reverse complement strand
AGGATCTCGTCGCGGTGCGCCAGGATCGTCATGCGCGCCCCGTGCGGGTCCGGCACCCCGACGAGTTGGATCTGGCCGATCATGATGGGTCCGGTCGAGCTGGTCGCGAAGCCGCCGCGGTCTCGGGCCATCTTCGCGGCATTCGACGCCGCCGCGACAACGCTTGGCTCCTCGATCGCCATCGGCACGAGGTAATCGCGTCCGTTGATTCGGAAATTCACCGCGATCCCGAGCGGGATCGGCATCGTGCCCACGACGTTCTCGATCATCCGGTCGACCTGCTCGAACTTCAGGGCTCCCGTGTTGCGGATCGTGTCGACCTCCGCGTCCGTGAGCTCGCCGAAACCGCGGATCGTCTGCCAGCGGTCCTCCGGGCTCTTCTTGTAGAAGCCGGACACGTCGGAACTCTTCATGCGCGCACCGCGCGCGGGAGAAGGCTCCGTCGCCATAAAAGCATCGAAGCCTGCGCTTGCGTCGCCGGGTTCCGCAGAGTTCGCGGCGGCGTCCGATCTCGAGCGATGTCCCGTGCCGCCCGCTACCGCCGCTCAGACCTTCGCGCCGCACTTCCCGCAGAACGTCGCGCCGGGGGCGAGCGGCGAACCGCAGTTCCGGCACGTCATCTGTGCAGGGGGCGCCGGACCGGCGGAAGGCGGCATGCCGCCTGCCGGCGGCGGCTGCCACGGCGGCTGGCCGTACGGCTGCGTCATCATCGGCTGGACTTTGTCCTTGCGAACGACGAGGTAGATGATCAGCCCGATGAGCCCGAACAGCAGGACGACGATCAGCCAGAGGACGCCGCTCATCCCCCGGCTCTCGGCGTCGCGATACACCCAGATCGCAACGAGCAGAAAGATGACCCAAATCACGACGAGGAGCGCGCACAGCGCGCCTCCGAGAAGCTCCGTCTGAAACGCGCCCGGAATCGTTGCCAACACCACGGACCCGCCCTCCGGCCGCGCATGCGGTTGAGGATATTTAAAGGGTCCGACCGGCCCGCAAGCGCACGGTCCGCAACGACCGAAATCCCGTGCATACGTTCGAGAGTTGACCAAAGCAAAAGCGCTTTCGTAATCCTTAAAGGCGTGTCGCATCATGTGGCCCGCGGGGTCACTATGGAGGAGCAACAGGGACCTTCGGGGGAGACTGCAAAGCCCGCCCCGAAGAGCAAGGCGTTGTGGATTGCCATTGCGGTCATCGTCGTGATCATCGTGGTCGTGGTGGCCGCGGCGCTCGGTGGGTTATTCGCGCCGGCAGGGAAACCTGCACTGCGGATTGGGACGCTGCTGTCGTTGACGGGAGGGTTGTCCCCGTACGGACCGGGCGATACGAAAGGTGCGAACCTCGCCGTCGAGGAAATCAACGCCGCGGGTGGAGTCCTCGGGGAGCCCATTCAGATCTATAATGAGGACGACCAAACACAATCGACCGCGGCCGCCGCGGCGACGACGAAACTCATCACCCAGAATCACGTGAATGCGATCGTCGGGGCTCAGTTCTCGGGTGGCACCCTCGCTTCAATCGACATTGCGGCGACCAATGGAGTCGTCATGGTTTCGCCCTCGGCGACCTCCGTTAAGCTCTCGGACCTCTCCGTCACAAAAGGTTGGTTCTTCCGAACCATCTCCTCGGACGCCCTCCAGGGAGCCGTCGCAGGGAGCTATCTGTACACGAACAGTTCGTTCAGATACGCAAACGCCATGGCGATCAACAACCCCTATGGGGTCGGATTGGCCGCCAACTTCAAGGCGAAGTTCACCGCCCTGACGGGAATCGTCAACGACACCGTGATCATACCGGAAGCGCAGACGGACTATACGAGCGCACTCACGCAGCTCTTCAGCACGAACCCGGAGGTCGTGTACTTTGTCGCGTACCCAGACACCGGGTTGACCGTGATGAAGCAGTGGCAAGCCGGGTTGTCGACACACCCTTCTTGGAACAAGCAGTGGGTGTTCTCGGAAGGCCTCGATGATCAGACCTTTGTCGACTCGTTGCGGGATCCGGCGGTTGGGGTCGACGTCACGCGGATTTGGGGCACCGCCCCGGCTTCGCCGAACAGCACACTGTACAACGCCTTCGCCGCACGCTACGAGGCACGCTTCTTCAACCAGGTGCCCGTCCTGTACGCGTCTCATGCGTATGATGCGGTGTACATGATCGCGCTGGCTGCCCAGAAGGCAGGGGCCGTTGACGGCGCGTCAATCAAGTGACGGCGCGTCAATCAAGTCCCAGCTCCGCGCAGTCTCGGGTCCGAACGGAACCGTCATCAACGGTGGCCAATGGTCGAAAGCACTGACGGAGCTTGCCGCCGGGCACGCGATCAACTGGGAAGGATCAGCGGGGTCGGAGAACCTGAACGCAACGAACGATCCCGGCCGCGGGAGCTATGAGGTTTGGGGCGTCAGCGCTTCCCCGAACTTCAAGATTTACCGCCTCGCGTACTTTGGGGAGTCGCTCGTACAACCGGCGGCGGCAGTGGCGGACTTGAACGTACTTGCCCCCCAAACGAACATCTTTGTGTCGAAGATTCAGGCGGTCGCAATTTCGAGGCAAGACTGAACTCTTTTTCCCTTTCTTCTCTTTTCTTTTCTCTTCTCTCAGCCCTGAGCTTGTCTCAGCCGCCAAGGTAGAGTCTCGCCACGTCCGGATTGTGAAGGAGCGCTTGCCCGGCGCCTTCGAACCGGTTCCGACCGGTCTCGAGGACATATCCACGATCAGCGATCGCCAATGCCTTCTTCGCGTTCTGCTCCACCATCACCACAGCGCTCCCGTTCTGGTTGATTTCGACGATCTTCGAGAAGAGGACGTCGACCAGCTTTGGTGCGAGCCCGGCAGACGGCTCGTCGATCAGAAGGACGTCGGGATCGAGCATCATCGATTTCGCCAATGCGACGAGCTGTTGTTCTCCTCCGCTCAGGTTGCCCGCCCGCTCGCGAAGTTTGGGGCGCAGGTTCGGGAACAGCTCAATTACTCCAGCGGCCCGTTCCCGGATTTGCGCATCGTTCATCATATGGGATTGGGTGTGGGTCCGTTCCCGGGGGTTCCACGGGAGCGGTATCGGCGATGTCCGACGGGTGATGGCTCCCATCTCGAGATTCTCGAGGACCGTGAGCGATGGAAATGTGTTGTTCGTCTGCGGCACGTACGCGAGGCCCATGAGGACGAGATCCCGCGGATGCCTTCCCGTGATTTCCGCGCCCTGGAACAACACGTGACCCTGGGTCGCAGGCAGGAGACCGAAAATCGTCTTGATGAGCGTCGATTTCCCCGCACCGTTTGGGCCGATGACAGCAACGATCTCGCCTTGGTCAAGGGTCATCGTAACGCCGTGGAGAATCTCCATTTCCCCGTAGCCGGAATGGACTCCCTGGGCCTCGAGGAGCATCGCTATCCCCCAAGGTAGGAATCGATGACAAGAGGGTTCTCCTTCACACTGGCCGGTGTTCCGTCCGCGATCGTCCGTCCCTGGTGCATGACGATTACTCGGTCACAGCGGTTCATTACGACGTTCATGTCGTGTTCGATGAGGAAAAAGGTCCGTCCCCCCTGTCGAAGCTTCTCAATAAGGTCCATTAGGCTCGCGGCGAGTGTCGGATTCACCCCCGCGACAGGCTCGTCGAGCAATACCAGCGTCGGATCGGTCATCAAGGCCCGCGCGAGCTCGAGGAGCTTCTTCTGACCGCCGGACAGGCTCTTTGCGTGCTCGTTCGCGAGGGCGTCGAGCTGCGTCAACTTCAGAACCTCGCGGGCCCGGGCCCTGCACATTTTTTCGTCCCGCTGGACCTGGCCGGGGCGAGCGAACAGGTTGAGCAAATGCTCCCCAGCGTTGTGTTTAGCGGCTAAGACGAGGTTCTCCAACACTGTCATGTTCCGGAGCTCGTGAGGGATCTGCCATGTCTTCGTCAAGCCCAGATGAACGATTTCATAGGGGGGCCGGCCGTCGATTCGCGTTTCGTTGAACCAGATTTCGCCCCCGTCGGGCCGGTACAAACCCGCGATTAGATTGAAAAGCGTTGATTTCCCCGCGCCGTTCGGGCCGATCAGTCCGGTCACCGATTGCGCGGACACAGAGAGCGAGCAATCGTCCACCGCGCTGATTCCGCCGAAAGCCTTTCGAACGCCCACGACTCCCAAGATCCCAGGGTGCTCCATGATCTCGTTCACCGTAAGACGCGTTTCTTCTCCCGAAGGATACCTTGCGGGCGGTAAATGATCAGGAGAATCAGCAACGCGCCGACCACCATGAGGCGGATATAGGGAATCGAATCCTTGAGCGAAGCCGGGGCAACATCCTTCAGCTGTACGGAAAGCCACTCCAGGCCATACACGACGAAAGCTCCGGCGATTACGCCCCGGAGGTTGCCCGCTCCGCCAACGATGACCATCACCCAGACTGAAAACGTGATGGCAGGAGCGAAGCTGCCAGAAGGCTCGATGTAAAGGAGGGTCAGCGCGAAGAGCCACCCAGCGAGACCCATGAGCGCCCCTCCAATCGCGAAGACTTGAAGCTTGTACCGAAACGTATTCTTTCCGACTGCCATCGTAGCTTCTTCATCCTCGCGTATAGCACGCAGCACCCGACCCCACGGGGACTCTACGATGAAATGCAGACCAAGGAACAACGCGAGGAGGATCGCTGCCCCGACCCCGACGTCGGTGGCCGTGTTCAGGAACGCGGCGTTCGGTCCCGTGAAATCGAGAAGGTGAGGAATCGGAAAAATCCCGATTGTTCCGGCGGTCACCGGTTCGAGGTTAATGGCGACAGTCCGGACGACCTCCGCAAAAGCGAGAGTCGCGATCGCCAAATAATCGGCCCGGAGACGCACGGTGGGGAGCGCGACGAGGGCGGCAGCGAGACCGGACATCAGCATCGCGAGCAGGGCCCCGATGGCAAGCGGGAGTTGGTAGCCCCCGAGATGTCCCGGGTATCCAGTGCTCGGGGGTGTCGGGGGGGTGATCGCGATTGCCGCCGTGTAGGCTCCGATGAGAAAGAAGCCAGCGATGCCGGCGTTGAAGAGTCCGGTGGATCCCCACTGAAGGTTGAACCCGAGAGCGAGGATTGCGAAGATAATCGAGATGCTAACATAGAACCCGAGATTGATGAGGATTCCCGTATCGATTGCCATTTCTCTTAACCCCCGCTCTCTTCCTCGAGTGGCCCGGTCTTTGGCCCTCTGCCCAAGGCTTTCGCGATTTTCTCAATGAAAAAAACGCGACCGGTGAAGGCAGGCGGCCGTCCCGCGATTCCCCATGGCCTCAATATTAGGACCGCGATCATGACAATGAATGGGATCGCGACTTTGTACGCCGTTGCGTTGACCAAACCGATGACGTCCGGTCGTCCGAGCCACACGAAGACGGGGACGGACATCTCCTGAGAGAGCCCGATGACGAGGCCTCCGAGGACAGCTCCCCAGGGAGAACCGATTCCGCCCACGATGACCGCAGCAAAGATGAGGAGCAGGACCTCGAACCCCATCGTCGGCTTTAGAAGCCCGTAGAGGCCGAGGAGTACGCCCGCCGTCGAGGCGAACGAGCAGCTCAGGGCCCACGTCGCGTACGTCACCCGCTTCGTGTCGATTCCGGTTGCTTTCGCAAGCTCGAGGTTGTCCGCGGTGGCCCGCATCGCCTTCCCAAGGTTCGTGTAGGTCAGCAAGATGTGCGCCGAGAGGACGAAAACGAGTCCCACGGCAGGTGTTAGGATGTGCCGAATGGGATGGACGCCCAGACCCGGAACGATCGGGATTTCCTGAATGGCGGGAACGGGGTAAATCCACGGTTGTGTCGTCGCGATCGTCCGAATCCCGTTCTGGATGATGAGCCCCACTCCTACGGAGGCGACAATCGGCGGAACCGGGCCACGGCCCTCCAGACGGGAAAAGACGGCCACCTCGAGGAGGACTCCAACCAGCGCCAGGACCACGAACGAAAGAATCGCTCCCCAGATGAGGGAAAATCCGTTCAGGTTGACGAGAAGCGCAACATATGCGCCCAAGCTCATGATGTCCCCGTAAGCGAAATTCGCGAAGCCTCTCATGCCGTAGACCAGAGTAAGGCCGATGGCAGCGACGATCACGATACTGGCCACAGATAGTCCCGCGATGGTATAGTTTAGAATCTCGACGCCAAACCTGACTGCGAGGAGGCCGTTAAACGCAAGGAAGATGACGGCTACGAGCGCACCACGCACGAGCTGGCGGCGGGCTCTCGGTGTGAGATGAAGCAGCTCCCATCGCCGGTGAAGCACCCGTGTCTGCGTTGAGAGGTCCGACTCGGGAACGCTTGCCATGGTCTATCTTGTCACGCGAGCAACGGGGCGTGACCTTTTAACTTTTCCAGGCTAGAGAAAAGTCTTACAATGGGGGCGGACTTGACGATCCCATGGGCCCGACTCGACTCATCCTACTCGAACCCTCGGGCAGAAAGCACTTGGTCGTCCTCGACCGAGAAACGGTGACGCTCCCGCGACTTGGCGTAGTTCGGGCCGAAACTCTGGTCGCCTCGATTGGCAAGCGGTGGACGGTAGGAGGCCGATCGTTCCTCGTGCTCACGCCTTCTATCCGCGACACTGTAGGTTTGCTCGGACGGAAAGCCCAAATCATCGGTCCCAAGGACCTGCCCGCCCTGGTGTGGAACAGCGATGTGAAACCCGGTGATTTCATCGTCGAGGTGGGCGCCGGTTCCGGTGCCCTGACTGTCGTACTCGCGAACGCGGTCGGTCCAAAAGGTCGCGTCGTCTCATACGACTTGCGACCAGAGTTCCTGGATGTGGCTCAGCGAAACGTCTCGGCAGCGGGACTCGAGGAACGAGTCGAATTCAAGGTGGGAGACGCCCGAGTCGGCATCCCGGAAACTGGCGCAGACGCATTCGTCGTCGACATCCCGGACCCATGGGAAACGATCGGGAACGCCGCCAGTGCTCTCCGTCCGTGCGGTCATTTCGCGTCGTACTCGCCGAACATGGAGCAGGTTAGTCAGACGGTGGTAGCGCTCCGTGCGGGGCCGTTCGTAGAAATCCGTACCCTGGAAATCATCGAGCGAGAAATCGAGGCGTCCGACTCCGGCACCCGTCCGTCCTTTGCACCGCTCGGCCACACCGGCTATCTTTCGTTCGCGCGGAAAGTGCTCGACACCTTCTAATATCGGGGGTCGTGTGGCCGCCGGGCCATGGCCTACGACCTCACGACGTTCGTCATCACGACGTTCGTCGCGATCTTCGCGATCGTCAATCCGATCGGGGCGATGACGTTCTTCGTCGTGTTGACGCGAGCGTATCCGAAGACCATGAAGACGCGGGTGATCCAGAAGGCGGTCCTCGCGGCGACGATCGCGCTCCTCGTCTTCGCGCTCGTCGGGAACTACATCTTCCTCCTGTTCGGCACATCGATCCCGGCGTTCCGGGTCGCGGGCGGGATCCTCCTGTTCTCGATTGCGTTCTCGATGATGCAGGGCGAGCGGTCCCGGACGCAGCTCACGCCCCAGGACCGCCAAGAGGCGCTCGAGCGCGAGGCCGTCGGCGTGGTGCCCCTGGGCATCCCGATGCTCGCCGGTCCCGGCGCGATCACGACCGTCATGGTCCTCATGGCGGGCGCGTCGTCACCGGAGTTGGACATGCTGCGGATCGGCATCATCCTGGCCACGATCCTCGGGACGATGGCGGTGAGCTGGCTCATGCTCACGTATGCCGACCTTATCTTCCGCCGTATCGGGCGGATGGGGGCGTACGCGATCTCGAGGATCATGGGCCTCATCCTCGCCGCGATCGCGGTGCAGTTCATCATCCTCGGGGTGCAAGGCGCGTACCTAGAGTACTTCAAGCCGATCCTCTGAGTCGACGTCAGGGGAGCTCGGTCGGCCGGGTCCGGTCCGGCTGGACGACGTGCCGGGCGATCTGCGTGAAGCGCTCCGGATGTTCCGTGTGAACCGGCAGGACGATCTTCGGGTCGATCGCCCGGATCATCTCGCCGACCTCCCGCTCGCTGAGGTGGCCGGACGCGTGGAGCTGGTGACGCCGCAAGTGGAAGCGGTCGAGCCAGTGCTGCAGCACCGCATCGTTCACGTCGTCTTCCTCGAACGGCTCGCTCTTCGAGTGGATGAACGGGGATCCGGCGGGCGGCCGGAGGTCCACGAGCTCCGGGAGGTGCCAGAAGTCGAGTTGGACCAGGAACTCGGACGGCCGCTTCGCCATCTCCTCCGCCGTGACCACGCGGTCCCCGAGCTTGTCCTGGAGCTCCCGTTCCCACGGATCGACCTTCCGCATCTGCCGATCGTACAGGAAGAAATCGCTCTCTTTCGCGATGTCTGGGACCTGGATGTGCGTGTCTTTCTTCAGCGTCATGAGGAGATGCGCGGTCTTCGCGTTCGCGACGAACTTCCGGCCGACCGCCTGTGCGGTCTCGAAGAACGTCCGGATGCGGTCGACGTCCCGGCCGGGGAACGTGACGAGGGCGAGCTTGTCCTTCGCCGATCCGAGCAAACGGATCGCGTTCTCCTTGACGTCGGCCTCGGCCAGGCTGCCGCGCGGATCGTCGGGGGCGACGCGCGTGCCTTCCGTGATGAGGGCGATCGGCTTGGCGGCCCTCGCGGCCTCGATGAAGTCCTCCGTCAGCCGCTTCATCGGCCCGTGGTGGCGCAGGTCGCCCGTGTACGCGACCGTGCCGGCGCTTGTGTGCACGAGGTAGCCGTACGCGGCGGGGGCGCTGTGGTCCACGTGGACCGGCTCGATCTCGACCCCGTCGAGGGTCGTCGACTGGCCCGACCGGAACGTCGCGTACGCATGGGAGCCGAGTCGCATCATCGGCGTGCGGGCGGTCGTGTCGAGCGACTCGAGGATCGTCCGGGCGCCCTCGCCCAGGTGGACGGGGATGGTCGGATCGACGTACCGGAGGTGCTGCGTGTGGTCGTAGTGGACGTGCGTGATGAAGATGCCCGAGAACGCCGGCGGCTCGTACGCCATGTCCGTCGGGAGGAGCGCCTCGGCCGAGTAGAGGCCGGGGATCCGCGGCATCAGGTCGAGCGCGAAGTAGTCGCGGAGCCCGAACCGGTCGCGGGGGCCGAGGAACTCGACGAAGTAGTCCTCGCCGAGGTCGAACGGAGCCCCCATGTCGAGGAAGATGCGGGCGTCCCGGTCCTCGAGGAGGATCTTGTTCCCCCCGATCTCCGCGACCCCGCCGTAGAACGTGAGCTTCGTCACGGCTCGCCTCGTCATTCCGCGAGGGCGGTCACGATGACGTCCTGCACCGCCTTCATCGAGCGGAAGTTCAGGATCAGCCGGCCCTGCGCGTCGGTCTTGAAGAGCCGCTTCTCGACGCCGTCGGCCGCCGACACGAGGAGCGCGTGAATGCGGCCCGTCTTCGTCTCGACCATCAGGTCCGCCAGGACCCCGAGGATCTGCCCGTCCTCCGTCATGACCGTCTTCCCCATGAGTTCCGTCGCGAACCGTTTCATCATCCGCGGGCCGCGCGCATATCCGCGGGAGCTTATTTTGCCTTATGGGCGTCCTGGGCCTTGAAGGCTCAGCCTGACCGTCTCAGCCAAAGCCAAACGATTCCCGGCCGATCGGGACGTCACTTTCTTATAGACCCGGAGGCGTGAAGGGGTCCCCTTCTCCCGAGGTCGGTGCCCATGGACAATGTCGTCATCGAACGCGGCTGCTTCGTCGGCCTCGTCACGTCCGCCGTCGAGGCGTACAATCGCCAGACGAACGGGTTCCTCGTCGGGAACCGCGGGACCCGCGTCCTGAGGCGTCGGCCGAGGGAGGTCACGGTCCTGCGGGCCGCGTATCCGCTGCAGACGGAAGACCGCAAGCCGAACTGGGTGAGCCACGGGAACGAGAAGGCGTTCCGCCGAGCCCGCGGCGTGATCGAGAATGCCGACGTCGGGTATGCGGTCCTCGGCGGCTTCCACAGCCACACGGGGGCGGACGGGGCGGCCAGCCTCTCCCCCACGGACCTCGAGTATGTGAGCGACGAGCTCCGGCGGCTCTCCCGGAGTCGTTCGATGGACCGCGCGGAGTGGCTCGAGGTCGTCGTCGCGCTCAAGCCGCGGGAATGGTCGCGCCGCCACGAGGCCGGCTGGACGACCCGGCGATACCGCCGGAAGCTCGGCTGCACGGTCGCGATCGACCCGACCCACGGGTACGACATGACGATCGGCGGGTACTGGATCGAGGGCGAGCCGGACGGGGTGCC
>WNGK01010006.1_pt1 | contig 10191 bp, 6 predicted proteins | sample 5400601 | NCBI WGS metagenome assembly WNGK01 (sample SAMN13153376, study PRJNA577476) | soil metagenome | isolation source: 60 cm soil or saprolite under Garry oak tree replicate 1 | place: USA:California | collected 2016-06-15 | reverse complement strand
CGCGGACGTGGCCGGCTATCGGTCTGTCCCGAAGCAAATTGGATCAACAGCCGTGTTCGAATGCAAACAAGCGCTGTGCGATTTGCGACGAGACAATTGTCACAGCGAGGCCGCGCGCCGGCGACTCGAAGCGATCTGTGATCGTCGCCAGATTCTCGAAGCGCGCCTCCGCACGCATTATCCAAACTTGCACAATGGTGATTCGCTTTTCCCTGAGTTTGATTCCCAGAACTTCAGCGAGATCGGCCACCGCGGTTACGCGCGCCTCGTTCGTGAGTTGCAGACGCTACAAAATCGACTCTACGATTGCACAAAGTTCGAAAAACTAATTCGCTATCGCTGCGCAAATTTGTTTTTCATCGTGTTGCCCGAGCAATTATTCCGCGAATCGGAAGTGCCTGTCGGCTGGGGCGCTTTGGTCGAATCAAACGACACACTTATACTCGTCCGCAAACCAATCTGGCACGACGCGACAGCGGCTAGTCGCATTCACGTTTTGCACCGGATCGCGGTGGCGGGAACACGGAACTTAAGTCGAGAACTCTCGCTAGACTGGAACGAGCAAATTGTGCCCGGTCATTTCGTTCGGTTGCGGCAAGCCGAGCAGAAATAAAAGAGTCGGCGCCACATCCGCCAGAATGCCGTCTTCGCAGCGGAACTTGCCCGCATCGTTGGCAACATAAATGAAGTGCACAAGGTAGCTGGTATGCGAGGTGTGTGGCGAGCCGTCAGGGTTGCGCATTTGCTCGCAGTTGCCGTGGTCCGCGGTAACCAACGCTTTCCCGTCGAGTTCTAGAAGTTTTGGAATGATGCGGGCGCAGCATGCGTCCACCGCCTCCACCGCTTTGACACCAGCCTCGACAACGCCGGTGTGACCAACCATATCGGGATTGGCGAAGTTTAGAATGATCAAATCGTAGTCGGCTAAGCGCGCAAGCAGTTCGTCGGTGACTTCGAACGCGCTCATCTCCGGTTTCAAATCGTACGTGGCGACTTTGGGCGAAGGAATGAGTTTGCGGTCTTCACCGGGAAACGCCTTTTCAATTCCGCCGTTAAAAAAGTAAGTCACATGCGCGTACTTCTCCGTCTCGGCGATGCGCAATTGCCGTTTGCCGGCAGCGCTAACGATCTCCCCCAAAATATGTTTGAGTTCTTCCGGCGCAAAGATGAACGGCGAAGAATACCGAACATCATATTGAGTGAGCGAGACGAAATGAACTTGCGGCCACACTTCGCGATCGAACCCGTCGAAGTCTTTTAGCAAAAACGCTTGTGAGAGCTGGCGCGCACGGTCGGCGCGAAAGTTAAAAAACAAAACTGTGTCGCCGTCGCGGATACGCTGTTCGTTCGGGAAATCGAAAACGAGCGGAGGCATGAATTCGTCGGTCTTGCCAAGCGAGTATTGTCGCTCCACAGCAGCAGCGGGTGATGATTTGCAGAATTCACCGCGACCAAGAACGATTGCGTCCCATGCTTTTTTTGTGCGGTCCCAGCGGCGGTCCCGATCCATAGCGTAATAGCGGCCGACCACGGTGATAATCCTGGCGCCGCTGTTCTTAAGTTCGTTTTCGCACGTTCTTAAAAAACCCGCGCCCCCAGTGGGCGACGTGTCTCGTCCATCGGTGAACGCGTGCACGAAAATTTCTGTAACTCCTGCTGTATGTGCGGCGTTCGCCAGCGCGATCATGTGCGAGTAATGGCTGTGCACGCCGCCGTCGGACACCAACCCGAGGAGATGCAATCGATGTCCGCGCGCACCGGCAAGGGCGTCCTGCAAGACACGATTGCGTTCCAGTTCACCATCGGCGACGGCCTTATTAATCCGAGTGAGGTCCTGATAAACGATCCTGCCAGCTCCGAGATTAAGGTGGCCAACTTCCGAGTTCCCCATCTGTCCCTCTGGTAACCCAACGTCCATGCCGCTGGCCCTCAATCGCGACCAGCGATAATTGCGATATAGATCATCGTGAAACGGCGTGGATGCGAGCAGGGTTGCGTTGCCGTTCTCTTTGCGCTTCTCGGGGCCGCCGGGATTGATGCCCCACCCGTCGCGAATGATGAGCATCACCGGGCCAGCCATGTATCCCGCACTTTGCCGATGAACGAGAACGTGGACAAGCAGTTCTTTGTTTCTGTCGAATTTCAGAACATTTGCAGCCGTCAAAGACCGCCGTTACAAAGAGGAAAATGAAGTGGCGCAACCAGTTGCTAGCGTTCGTGTGTCTCCTCGCCTTCGGGGGAGTGGGCGTCATTTATTTTCAACACTGGGTCATCCGAAAGCCCTTCGGCATTATCTTATTTGTCGGAGAGGGGCTGGCGCCTGCAAGGCTGGCGCCTACTCGCACCTATGCCGCCGGAGCGGGCACGCGTTTAAATATGGACTCTATGCCGTACTCCGCGCTGGTGATGAATTACTCGAAGGATTTCGCTGCACCCGATCAGGCGTCTGCCGCAACCGCGATCGCCACGGGTGAGCGTGTAATCAATCGCGCGATCGCGATCAACGGCGAGGGCAAAGCGATCAAGAGCATCATTGAGCTGGCGCGCGAATACGGACGAGCCACAGGCTTAGTCACGGACGCAAAGCTCACCGACGCCACAAACGCAGCGTTCTACGCACACACGGGAGACCCCAACGACCCGGAGAAGATCGCAGCCGAGTTTGTGGATCGCGGAAACATTGACATCGCCATGGGCGGCGGCGCGGCGCAGTTTATTCCCACCACAAAAGGCGGCGAGAGACAAGACACGCGCGATCTGTTGCTCGAGCTTCGTGGCAACGGCTTCGACATCGTCCGCACACGCACGGATTTGGATGCGGTTCCAGCGTGGCGCAGGCCGAAACTTTTCGGCATCTTTAGTAACAACGATCTCGCGTTCGCAAATCAGGTGGAAGAACGAGGTCAGCAGCCCAGTCTTTCGGATATGGTGAGGCGAGCCATCCAGTTGCTGCAGTACAACGCCGGAGGCTATTTACTCGTGGTAGACGCAGGCTTGATGCGGAAAGCGGCTGAGGAAAACAACGGGGAGCGAACTCTGACGCAAACGCTCGAACTAGACCGCGCGGTCGGCGTCGCGCGAAGTTACGGCGGGCCAAAATCTACAATCATTGTGTGCGGTGATGCGGCCATTGGCGGAATGAGCTTGAATGGGTTTCCTTTCAGGAAAGATAGTGGGCTCGCGCTGCTGGGCTTCAACTCAGCTGGTCAACCATGGATTACCTGGGCAACGGGGCCGCACGGAACGAAGTCATACGGTGCGGCGAAACTACCGGTGAACCAAGACCCGACCGAAACCAAGGAACCTACACAGGAACAGCCCGAGCCGGCGGCCATCTACACAAAATCGGCGCTGGTCACCGTTGAAGATGTTGTTGCATTCGGCAGCGGTCCGGGAACCGATGCGCTGCAAGGTGTTGTCGAGAGCACAGACGTTTTCAAAATCCTGCGTGACGAGTTGTGACAGCCGCGGCTTCCGCCACGTTACGTCGTAAATCGTGCTCAGTTAAATCGTAAAGCCAAATTAACGCTTTCAATCGCCGCGCCTCCGCCACTATTTCGGCGTGTCCCGATACGGCATTCCGAGTTTATACAACGCGATCTGTTGATCGAGATCCATTCTGAGAGCGTCCTCGCCGTGCATCCGCGCGAGTTGCATCGCAGACTGGGCAGTTCTAATCGCATTCGCGAATTCGCCGTTCTCCCCGTACGCGGCTGCCAAGGTGCGCAACACAAGGGCGTTCGTGCCTCCGACCAGTCGATCGGCTTGTTTCGCAAGCTCAACCGCTTTCGGACCATCTCGCAGTGATGCGTCTTGGGATGTCGCCAGCAGCCACGCGAGATTGGTCAGCGTCGAAATGGACTGCGGAGCAAACTCCAGCGCGTTTTGGTAATGCTGGATTGCTTCCGCAGGGTTGCCTTTTTCCTCGAGAGCAATAGCGAGCGTCGTTTGGCAATCTGCATCCCAAGGACGAAGCAACAGCGCACTCCGACAAACTTGGATGGCACTGTCGAGTTCGCCTTTCTCCAGCAATGCATGGCCGAGACTGTAACGAGCGAGAAAGTGATCGGGGTGTACCGTTATTGCCTTTTGGTAATGAGCCATCGCTTCGTCAATCCGGCCCTTTTGAAAAAGAGCATCGCCCAAAGAAACCTGAGCATCCGGATCGGTTGGTCGCATGGCCACCGCCTTTTCACAGTGGAGGATCGCCTCGTCCACCTGACCTTTTCCCAAAAGCGCCGTGCCCAGATTGTACTCGGCATCCCAGGAGTCGGGCTGCATTTGCAAGGCCGACCGGTAATGAGCGATGCCGTCGTCGATCTCGCCTTTTTGGAGGAGAACAAGACCGAGATTCGTCTGCGCCATCCAGCATTCGGGGTTTCTTGCGAGAGTGGTTCGCCAAAGCGTCTCGATATCCGTGTACGTCGCGGCTTGCCGCCACGTCAATGTCCCCAAGCTTGCTACGACTAACAACGCGACGCTTACAATAACGCCGCGGTACTGCGCAAATTTGTCCGACAAATTGACTATGCCCGCGCTCGCAAGGGCGATTGGTCCGATGCAGGCCAGATATTGATAATGGTCTGCCACGAACGTATAGCGAAACGTGAAGAGCATGACGAATCCCAGCACCGGGCTGAGTGTGGCAACGAAAAATGCGGCGGCGCCTTCGACACCGCGCCCGACGTAACGCCTCAAGAAATAGATCACAACGCACGCCGCGATGCCCGCGACCAACCAGATGTAGTCGATCAAATTCGCCGGTGAGATGTTCCACCTCGGATAAATAAAGGTGAGATTGGACGGCCAAAAGATTTTGCTGAGGTAAAACCAGATAGCCCGGCTCGCGAGGAGAATTCGCTCGATCGGGCTAAGAAAGGTAAACAGGCCGCGGTTCGTACCCTGATGGTAGCGTTCCCACCAAACCGCGAGTAACCCCATGCCAATACCCAGAACGACAAAAGGAAGAATTTGGATCACGCGGCGCATTGTGATCGGCTTTTTCTGCAACCAAAGGATCAAGAACAATGCAGCCGGCAGCGTGCAAGCGGTTGCTTTCGCCGAGAGCGCCAGCACATAGCAAACCAACGCCAGACAATAGAAGAGCCATGGACGTCGGGTTCGTTCGTCAACAAACACAATCCAGGCAAGCAGCGTCAGCAAAAAGAAAAATCCCATCAGCACGTTCTTGCGTTCGGTGATCCATGCCACCGACTCCACCTGCACGGGATGTAACGCAAAAATTGCCGCCGCTAACCACGCGCCGGGTACTCTTAACCGCGCCAGCACCGCCCAGACCAGAAGTGCACTGCCAACATGAAGCAGAAGGTTGACCCAGTGATAACCAGTCGTGTTCAAGCCCCACAAGGCGTGCTCGATCCGAAATGTGCTGTAAGTAAATGGGAAATACTGCGACGGGGAATCGAGAGAAAACCAAATCCGCTGCCAACCGTCCGGGGCAGTTAACAATTCGTTCTTGATGATATAGTCGTCGTCGTCCCACAGAAATCCCCCATGCCAGGCAGGTCGGTACGCAAGGATCGTGACGGCCGTCAGAACGACAGCGAAAATCAACACGCGACCGCGCGGGGAAAAAATGCGCCTGGCGATTTCGTGCATACGCTAGCCGCAGACGATCGTGATCGAGAAGACAAAGCGCCGGCGAGTCGCCGCACTCCAACTCCGAAAGCCCTCGCGAGTCCGCGGTTCACCCGAAATTTCGAGCGCCACCTTCAGTTGCAACGTTCCGTTTCTCATCCAAATAGGAGCTTTCGTGGTACGCAAAACCGACATTAGCGGAAACTTCGTACAGTTTGCATGGTGGGCTCTGGCGACAATCGTTTTCATTCTCGTCGTTGCAATCCGGATTCGTCTCCTGGGAATTCCGCTTGAACGCGATGAGGGCGAGTACGCTTATGCCGGCCAGCTCATATTGCAAGGCATCCCGCCTTACGAGCTTGCGTATAACATGAAGTTTCCAGGCACCTATGCGGCGTATGCGTTAATCATGTCAATCTTCGGACAAACCATTCATGCGATTCATCTCGGTTTGCTCCTAATTAATGTTGCGACAGCGACGCTGATCTTCTTCCTTGGCCGACGGCTACTGAATACGATGGCAGGACTGGTCGCAGCTCTTAGCTACTCGGTTCTTTCCGTGTGCCCCTCGGTGCTGGGGTTCGCCGCACACGCATCGCATTTCGTCATGTTGCCTGTTCTCGGTGGAACACTTCTTTTGATGCGAGGGCGCAACCGGCCAGGGTTGGGACGATTGTTCGCAAGCGGACTGCTTTTTGGGCTGGCGTTGCTCATGAAACAGCCCGGCGCCTTATTCATTATCTTTGCGGCCGCTTATCTGATTTCGGAAGAGCTGCACGAGCGGCGGACGCTAAGAGGGCTTTCTGTGCGCATTCTGATTTTCGGCTGTGCCGTGATCTTGCCCTTTGCAATCACATGTCTGGTCCTGCTGCGCGCCGGTGTGTTCCAACGGTTCTCGTTTTGGACAATCGACTATGCACGCGAGTATGGCAGTCTGGTGCCTCTCAAGTTGACACCGCAGTTTTTCTTGCAGAGAGCAAACGAGGTGATAGGAGCCGGTTGGGCGCTGTGGATGTTGGCAGGAATCGGAGCAGTCGCAGGGTTATGGAATGAGCGAATGCGTGCCAGCACGCTTTTCATTCTGGGCTTCCTCGTCGTCTCAGTTTTGGCGCTCTGCCCGGGATTCTATTTCCGACATCACTATTTCATTTTTGTTCTCCCCGCGGTTTCGCTGCTTGTTGGTCTTGCGACCAGCGCACTGTCGGACCTGCTGATTCGGCGTGCGATGGCGGTTGCGTTCGTTCCGATTATCCTGGTTGCGGCATCTCTAAGCCGACCAATTGTGTGGTACAAGCAGATCTTTTTCGACGTTTCGCCAGCTGAGGCGAGCCGAATGATATACGCTGACAGTCCATTTCCCGAAGCCGTCAGGATTGGCGACTACCTTCGTGAACACACCAGCCCCGATGAGACAATTGCGGTACTGGGGTCTGAACCGGAGATTTACTTCTATTCGCAGCGGCATTCGGCGACCGGATACATCTACACTTACGCTTTGATGGAACCGCAAAAATACGCGCGCCGCATGCAGGACGAAATGATTAGCGAGATTGAACGCGCCAATCCGAGGTATCTCGTGTCAGTAGCGATGTACGATTCCTGGTTACCTCGACCTGGATCCGATCAGCGGATCTTTAAGTGGGCCAGTGAATATACGGCACACAATTACTCAGCAGTTGGCTTCGTGAACATCACCCCTACCGGAAGCGATCATTACTTCGGCGACATCCCTGCGTCGGTGGGGGTTCTAGAGAACTACATCTTGATCTACCAACGGAATCGATAAATCGCCTCGTCGCGACCACGTAATGCTTCTCTGAACAAGGCCGCTTCCAGCTCAATTGCTTTGGTCAAACCGAGACAGCGTTGGCTGACTATCGGGGTCAGCGTCTTTCTTTTAGGCTTAACATGGCTCGTTTTCGGCCAAACACTCCGGTACGATTTCGTTAACTACGACGATCCGCACTACGTCTACCAGAACACAAGAATCACCAGCGGCATCAACTTCGCCAACGTCGCCTGGGCATTTTCTCATATCCATTCCGAGAACTGGCACCCGCTGACGACGATCACACATATGCTCGATTGCCAGCTGCACGGATTAAACGCCGGCTGGCACCACTTTACCAATGTCCTCCTGCATTGTCTCGCCGTCGTCCTCCTTTTTGTGGCGCTGGAGCGCATGACAGGCGCCTTGTGGCGAAGCGCGTTTGTGTCTGCGGTTTTCGCTGTGCATCCGTTGCACGTGGAGTCGGTCGCGTGGATCGCAGAGCGCAAAGACGTGCTAAGCGCGGTTTTCTTCATGGTCACCCTGCTCGCATATTTTCATTACACGCGCTCGCCATCGATTGGTCGGTATTTAATCGTGGCAATTGTCTTCGCTCTCGGGCTGATGTCCAAACCAATGCTGGTTACACTGCCGTTCGTTCTTTTACTCCTCGATTATTGGCCGCTTGGGAGATTTGACGCACACAGATCAAATACCGGACGGCAGGTGTTACAACTCGTTATGGAAAAGATTCCGCTGATCGCGCTTTCTGCCGTTTCAAGCCTAATCACTTTTCTGGCTCAACGCGGAGCAATCGGTTGGACTGAGCAGTTGCCAATGTCGGAACGAATAACTAACGCCTTCGTCGCCTACGTTGTTTACATCCGGCAAATGTTCTGGCCAACAGAACTCGCTGTTTTCTACCCGCATCCGGAAAACAGACTACCGATATGGGAAGTCAGTTTAGCCTTGATCATTCTGGTTGGAATCATGGCGGCAGCATTTGTCCTTAGAAAGAGAGCGCCTTATTTGGTGACCGGTTGGTTATGGTATCTCGGCATGCTTGTGCCAGTGATTGGGTTGCTGCAAGTAGGATGGCAGGGACACGCAGATCGCTACACATATTTGCCGCAGATCGGCCTCTATATCGCGGTGACCTGGGCCCTGACTGATTTGATTCGCTCATGGCGCTTTCAACGGACGGCTCTGAGCGCTGCTGCCCTGATTGTAATTGGGGCTTTAAGTTGGCGCGGTTGGCTGCAAACATCTTACTGGCGCGATAGCGAAACTCTGTTTACCCATGCGCTCGCTGTGACCAGCAACAACGATGTCGCCCTGAATAACCTCGGCATCATTTTCCTGGACAAAGGACAACTGGACGACGCCATTTCCAAGCTGCAAGCAGCCATAGATCTACGTCCTGAAAACGCTCCGGCTCATGACAATCTCGCGAAGGCTCTGCTGAAAAAAGGACAAGTCGCCGAAGCGACGGTTCATTATCGCAAATTCTTGGAGTTAGAACCTGCGAACGTGGAGGCGCGTAACACTCTGGGAACAGCCTTGATTCAACAAGGTCACATAAGAGAAGCTATTGACCAGTGGCAGGAGGTGCTGGCACTCCAACCAGAGAACGGAAACGCCGCGAGCAATCTTGCCTGGGTGTTCGCAACATGCACCGACGACTCAATCCGCGATGGAACACGCGCAGCCCAACTGGGCGAGAAAGCGCTTCGCATCTCAGGCGGCAAGATTCCAATGATTTATAAGGTGCTTGCCGCGGCGTACGCAGAGAATGGACGCTTTGCTGACGCCGTGGAAACCGCGCAGCGCGGCGCTAAGTTGGCAACTAGCCAGGGCAACTCTCCTTTGGCCGCCGAACTGGAAAGCAATATTGCTCTTTACCAATCCGGCAGACCGCTACGTGATCCAAGCATAACAAATGGCAGCTCGTCGCCCTAGCACGCGCGCCACGAAGGAGCGGCAGGCTTCGAACCGCCGAAAGCATTCGTCCGGTGTCTCTGGATCGGGGTCGTGTGTTCGCGGCCGGCGTTCGAAATCATGGGTCACCGACTTCCTCGTCTGCCTTGTTCTGGTGGCAGTCACCTGGGCCGTGTTCGGCCAAACGTTGGGTCACGATTTCGTCAATTTTGATGATCACGTTTACGTCTATGAAAATCCGCTCGTCATAAGAGGACTTTCCATGGAAGGGATAATCGGCGCATTCACACATACTCATGCACTGGCATCCGCTGACCACGCTTTCCCACATGCTGGATTGCCAGCTGTATGGACTAAACGCCGGCGGCCATCACCTCACCAACGTCATTCTTCATACAATCTCGGTGCTGTTGCTCTTTCTGGTGCTCAAGCAAATGACAGGTGCGTTTTGGCAAAGCGCCTTTGTGGCCGGGGTCTTTGCCATTCACCCGTTGCACGTTGAATCGGTCGCGTGGATAGCTGAGCGAAAGGATGTCCTAAGTGCGGCGTTCTTCATGCTGACGCTGGCCGCGTATGCCCGTTATGCGCAGGCGCCCTCCCCAGCTCGATATCTGCTCGTGGCATTGCTTTTCGCTTTTGGGCTGATGTCGAAACCGATGCTCGTAACGCTGCCGTTTGTACTGTTGCTGTTGGATTATTGGCCACTCAATCGGGTCAGAGATCGGTGGTCAGAAGTAAGAGGTCGGAGAACCAACTCACAAATCCGTGGCCAGTGGTCAGTGGTCAGTGGTCTGATTATTGAAAAGATTCCTTTGCTCATTCTCTCAGCGACCTCCTGTATCATCACATTCGTCATACAAAAACGTGCTACAGGCGCGCTCCCCCCG
>WNGK01042207.1_pt1 | contig 10192 bp, 14 predicted proteins | sample 5400601 | NCBI WGS metagenome assembly WNGK01 (sample SAMN13153376, study PRJNA577476) | soil metagenome | isolation source: 60 cm soil or saprolite under Garry oak tree replicate 1 | place: USA:California | collected 2016-06-15 | reverse complement strand
ATCAAACGCCGACTGCTTCCCCGTAGATTCATTTTGGAAAGATATATATCAGCGTCCAGTTAGCTTAAGCGATACGTTGTTTACCTTCCTGGTTGCAAAGCTGCTCGCAGCTGAGCGCGTCCCGTTCGACATCTGCGCCGAGTCCATTACTTGGACACGGCGCTCGCCGGAAGTTCAGGCCAAAATTTGGAATGACCCAAGGTACAGCAACTTCGCCCGCGATGCTTATGCGTGGACCCACAATTTCTCCGTGGTTCTCGATCCCGAAAGTACCAATGAGCTTGGTTACTTGAGCAATCTATCCGGATTGTGGACTGCGATCGTCAGCGGTTATTGGCCCGGGGGTACCGGTAAAAACTGTGGGTCCACCCAGAGAGCAAAACTTGCCGCTGCATTAGAAGCCGATCTGGCCTCGATCTTCACCGGACTCCAACCTTCATCATCGCGCTCGAAGCACAAATCACTACGCTAACCGATTCGTCGTTTCGTTTGCATAACGAGGACCTTTGCCGTTATAGGTTCCGAGTCGCTCGCAAACGGCAACGGCTCCGGTACAGTTGCTCGCCTCGAAGACTACATATCCGCAACGGCGTAGAACCTCGGCGACCAGTTCAGTGTTCCAGCATTGCCCACGCCGGATAGTTGAAAAATAAGAACGTCTTATTTTGTCGGGAGCTGCGAGACTACCCGGATGGATGGCCGTAATTCCAGGATATCGCGCGAAATCGTCCGTATTGAATGTCAGGATGTGAGTAATGTTTTGAATGTTCATTATGGCGGCAAGCCGAGCATCGTGGCTTTTCTTGCCCGACACACCGTGCGTTGAGACGAGGCGTCGCCATTCCGAATAGATGCTATCTGAATCCGGAAGGCGGACGACTGTGCGTTCGACACGCGCCAGAATTCTTTCCGTCTGGTGCATATTTAGACCTAATCCGTTATTATCGGCGGGCCGCGTACACACTGCCCACAGCTCAATCAGATTCTGGGATGTTACGCAAATCCGATTGCCTTCTTTGATGAGACGGTTAAGTGCTCGTTGCGTTATTCGGTGCTGAGGATCACCGCGGTGAATTCGACGGAGCAGGACGTTCGTGTCCGCAAGAATGTCCATTCCATTCTCAACGGTTCAAATTCCAGTCGTCTTCGCGAGTGTAGATGTTTTCTCTGCTGAGAGCGGCGTCGGAAAGCGTAGGAGCGTCTTTTGGAATCAGGTCGGCGATTTCGTCGAAGGCTTTGTCGAATTCTTCAGCCGTCAACGGCAATGCCGCCTGCAACGAAGTGCCTGAGCTGGAAGAAATCATCTGAAGCACTGCTTTCCGCACAAGGGAATCCACCGACACACCCTGGGCCTTCGCCTGTGCTATGAGGGCCGCCTCCTCTTCCGATGTTAATGGCACTGGAACCGTGGGCATAGAATCCTTCGCTCCTGCTTTGATCTTACAATAAGTGCGATTGTATTCCCCTTGGACAGTGTTCGGAAAGGGCAACACCTCCATTTCTTTGAATGGCTTAATCGACCCAGAGTGGGCGCAAACGGCTCTTGATATTGTTCAATCGGACAGGACCGAAGTAGCGGCTGTCGGAACTGCGGAGATTATATGATGACGCGACCGAAACGCTGCCGGGCTCGACGCGATACAAACCAACCGAGAGCATAGATTCTTCCACTGTGACTTCTTTGCGTTTTGCGAAGAAGTTTCAGAGATCAAGGATGCTGAAGGCTGACGGCTGACCGCTGACAGCAGGTTGGTTGCGGCGACACGCCGCGCTAAGTAAAATAAGAGGTCCTTCGCGCGTCAGCGTCATCCTTTGCAGGCTTCCACCAGGTCATCTAACATTTGAATTGCGGGGTGTTCAATGTCAGCGTCGGATGCAACAACTTCGGTTGGCGGACGGACGCCGCAGGAACGGCGGCGGTGGTCGATGCCGCGCTCGACGCCGGCATCAACTTTTTCGATACGGCAGATTGTTACGGGGCTGGACAGAGCGAAGAGTTTCTCGGCAAGGCGCTCAAGGGCCGACGCGATAAGGCGATCATCGCCACGAAGTTCGGGATGAAAATGGGCGAAGGCAAGGAAGGCGCGCGTCCGCAATATGTCCGTCAGGCGCTCGATGCCAGTCTGCAACGTCTTCAGGTCGACGCCATCGACCTTTACCAGATTCATCGTCCAGACCCGAACACGCCGATCGCGGATACCATGCAGGCGCTGAATGAGGCGGTTAAGGCCGGAAAAGTGCGTGAAATCGGCTGTTCGAACTATCTCGCTGAACAGATGCGTGCGGCGCGGGCGACGCCCGGCCCTCGATATTTCGCGAGCGTGCAGAACGACTACAGTCTGCTGAACCGCGAACCAGAGACAGAGATGTTGCCGGAGTGTGCGCGCACCGGCATTGGTTTTCTGCCCTACTTTCCACTCGCAAACGGGCTGCTCACCGGCAAGTACCGCAAGGGCAAACCATTTCCGGTGGCTCGCCGCCCGGCCCGAGGTCTGTAGCGTTATCGCCGGAGCAAAGACTCCGGATCAGGTGCGTGCGAACAGCTGCGCAGTCTCGTGGAAACTCACACCCCGGGATCTCGCTGAACTGGATGGAATTTTGGCGTGAATTCCGACTGCTGGTTCAGGCTCTTGCTGCGGTTGTATCCGCCGGATTTCCGCGACAAGATAGACGAAGCTCCGGCAGAAACCTATCGCGACCCCATGAGCTCGCGACGCATCCACGCGATAAAAGCTCAGGTGTTTACGCATCCGGTCCACTTGGACGCGGTAGTCGGCAAACCGTAGAAGTTACTATTAACTGAGCAAGCGGCCAGTTTCCGACCTGCCGGTTACCCGTCCAGTTGCCGACGCCTGACAATCGCAAAGTCCTGCGGATCAACTCTGAAGAAAGGCAACGCGAGTTAGTCTAACCGGTCAGTTGGAAATAGCCCGATTGCTTCTGAAAGCATTCAATGAAGCCTTTCGAGTAAAATGCCTGGTGTGTATATGAGTTCGCTGTTAGGGATCTTCCTGATCCAGGCCTTGCCATCCGCAGCTGACGTTTCGCATGCCGTAGCCATCGATCCCGAACACACTCTGCTCTTGATCGGCGGGCGGAAAATGAATTATCCGTCGATGGGCGAGTATGGGATGAACATCGTTGGCTTGGGTCCCGGAGAATCGCTGAGATTGGCGATTTCGGAAAAAACTGGTCGGACTTGGGATCTGGGAGACCCGAGCCTCGGGCTGGGAGCATTGTTTTCGGCGCGCGTCACGCGCGTGGATCGCAACTCAGTTGTAATCGAACGCAACGTCGATTCCGATTACGCCGGACAAACTTCCTTGAAATTCTTCTTCGATTTGGCAGCGCGAAAGGTGCTCAAGGTCATCGCTCTTGATAATCCCACGGCGAGCGTCGTGCGCGTTCAAGCCATCGAGAACCGCGTGTGTGCGAGCGTGAAGACTAGCGAAACCGCATTTGTGTCGTGCGGAGATGAAGCTAGTCAGACTATCGATGTGCAGCTCGGTCCGTCGGGCAATGTGCCGGACCCGGTCTCGCATCCGCTATCGGATTCGTACCGTTCACCGATTTCCGAGCCTTTACCGCAGTCCACTTACGATCAATTCGCGCGGGCGCGGCCGCAGCGTGTGCGGACGGCTACAACCGGAATTCGACCATCGACGAGCGGGTGGGTGGTCACCAGGTTGTTGGCGAGCGCATCTGGTTTGGAAAGGCGTTCTATGACGGCGAGGGGACCACTGGTGTTGGTGGTCTCGGTTATTTCGACACACGTGCGAAACAGTTCACAATATTTTCGATTCCAGAACTCGTGGATTGGTCCGTATCCGCGTTGTTTGGGGAGAGCGATGCCGTCTGGGCAGGTCTGGTGAACTATTCGGAAGGCGCACAACGCATTGGCGGTCTCATTCGATACGACCTTTCCACTCGCAACGTAACGCGATACAACGTTCCGGATATCGTCCTTGCCATGATTCGCCAGAACAATGCACTCTTCATCGGAACCTCAAATGGCCTTTACATCCTCCGCGATGACCGCTTCACCCGGTTTCGATTCGAACCCAACCTCGACGGCGAGTTTGAACCCGTGCGCGACCCCATGCCCTAAGTGTGGATTAGTCCTGAACGTGCCTCCTGGGACCTGAGTTCAATTCCGCAGTTCCAAAATCTCGACTCCGGTATCGATGCCGGGCTCACGTTTATTCGCAATACCGCGAATCGCGTTGTAGGGATAGCCTGCGGCGAATGATGCGCTGCGCCCATTGTGGAAGGAAGTCTTGCAAACAGATTGCTTCTCAGCGAGAGCGCGGCGCGGACTGGAATTTGATCCGACAAGAAATTCACGAAGCGATCCGGGATCTCAATCACGCCACCACCACCACTGCCCCTGTGAGGCAGGCTTGGTGGCAAGCATAACCTTGCCGGAAATGCGGTTGAGGGAAGGATATCTTTGCCACGAGCGCAAGGTTGCCGGCACATCATTTCTCCGATATGCCGGTAATACGTCCACTAACCCGAAGTTCCAAACTCAGCGATGCCTTTGTGGCGACCGCTGTCTAACGGCCCCGCGATCCGGAGAGAACCCACTCCACGGAGTTGTCGCCAGATACCTGAAGGCGTTTGTCGCCCGGCTGCGCGAACGGGACCGGAACGGTTACTGGCCGGCGCCCCAGTTCAGCACGACCCTCAGTGGCGTGCCGCCCGTATCCCGCAGGAGCCGGTTTACGAGAAAGCGCTGCCCATCGACCGACGCGACGTAATCGGCCCCAAGCACGGGGCGACCCGCGCCACCGATCTGGGCGGCAAAGAGAGGGACAGGTGGACCGATATCGACGGATTGGTGATCCGCTGCCGGTTTGATTGATGTCGCCATGAGTCTTCCATCGGGCGCGATATAGAACAGCTCGGCACCATCCGGCCGCCATTGCGGCTGATCTCCGCCCTTGGTGGAAACCTGCCACCGCCGCCCTGGACCCGGAAACGGTTGTACGTAAATCTCGAACACGCCCGAGTTGTTCGACACGAAGGCAACCCATCGACCGTCGGGAGAAAGCCGAGCCGCGCGCTCGTCTGCGTCGGTTTGAACGACCGGTATCGGCGTCGCGTTGCTTTCACGGGGCAGCGCCCAGATGTCCCACCCTGTTTTCGCGTCCTTACGTTGATAAACGATGTAGCGTCCGTCCGGCGACGTGTCAGAAACAAATGTCTCTTCACTCTGAGATTGAATCAGCAACTCCTTCTGACCGGTGCCGATGTGTCTTTGGTAGAGCGAAAGCTGGCCGTTCCGAATCACGGAGTAAATGATTCGGTCGCCATCGCGAGCCCATAGCGGAAAGATGTCCTCGTCGGCATCATCCGTGAAGCGGCTCACGACGCCGCGGCGAGTATCGAGCAACCAAAGATTGGAGCTCGTCGCTCCCCTTTCGAAGAAGACAAGTTGACTACGATCCGGTGACCACGAGATGCCGTCCGGGTCGCCGAGACGGTCTCCCACGGTCGCGATCTGATTGCCCGATCGATCGACCCATGTGAATTGCCGGGCGAAGCGGGCTTCACCGGCGCGGAATGCGAACGCCCCGGCGCTCGCCGATAACGTGAGGAATTGCCCCCCTGCCCGGCCGAACACTCCTTCGGCGACTTGAAACGGACTCCCTCTCAACTCGAAACGCTTGGCGTCGAACTCTTGCGCGAGGACGTTTGCCTGCCGAATAAACAGCAGATGGCCGTTCGTATAAACTCCACCCCCATCGGCATCCAGCTGGATTGCGAACAAAGAGAATGATCCCGTCGCGGCTCCAGGTTCCTCCTACTCCCACGGTCGCTTTTGCCAATGTGCGGACCAGGCCACCATCGAGATCGAGCCGCTTGAGAAGCCCGTCCGCATAAAACGCAACCGAACGGCCATCCGGAGACCAGAACGGAAACACCGCACCTCCCGTCCCAGCCAAAGGGCGCGTTGAGACAGAGTTGACCGCACGGACCCAGAGGTGCGGCTGGCCGTCTGAGTCGGCGACGAACAGAATCTGTCGTCCGTCTGGAGAAAGAGCGACTGATGAGAGGAAGACTGGACCAGCGACTTCCGGTGTGGTGATGTGCGAACCGCACTTCGGGCGGTGCAGGAAGTCGTCGATTGGACCACACGCCGAATGCCAGCACGACAAAACTAAGGAAGGCCACCACGCTTGCCCACACGAACCGCTCGGTTCTGGACTGTGGAGCGGTCCGTGATGGCGCCGCGTCGCGGTTGGACTGCTGCGCGTCATCGATCTCGAGCCGCGCGTCGGCTATTGCGCGCAATCGATTGGTTTCATTCTTCTCCAGACACCGGCGGAGCAACCGTCGAACGGACTCGGGCGTGTCTGGCGGAAGATGGCGCCAATCGGGTTCCTTCGTGAGCACTCCGGCCAGGATCTCGCTTGTCGTCGCCGCCCCGAATGCGGGGCGGCCGGTCAGCATCTCGAACAGCAGGCAGCCGAACGCCCACACATCCGATCGAGCGTCGGCAGTTTCGCCCTTCACCTGCTCGGGCGACATGTACGCCGCCGTGCCCAGCAACGTACCCGGCATGGACGTCATCATCGTTGGCAAGTGAGACAGGGAGCCGTCTGCCGGCCGCGCATCGGCAACTTTCGCGAGGCCGAAATCCAGGACCTTGACCGTCCCGTCGGCCTTTACCTTGACGTTGGCAGGCTTGAGATCACGATGGATGATGCCATGGTCGTGGGCGGTCTGCATCGCTTCGGCGATCTGGCGCGCAATCGCCAGAGCTAGCGGCCGCGCCATTGGGCCGCGGGCGATGCGTTGCGACAGTTCTTCGCCTTCGACGAGCTCCATCACGATGGCGCGCGTCGCTCCGGCGTCCTCGACCCCGTAAATCTGAGCGATGTTCGGATGATTCAGAGAGGCGAGAGTCTTTGCTTCCCGTTCGAAACGCGCGAGCCGCTCAGGGTCGGTTGTAAATCCTGCCGACAAAATCTTGATGGCGACGTCCCGATCGAGTTTCGTATCACGGGCCCGATACACCTCGCCCATGCCGCCTTGTCCAATGAGGGCCTTGATGTCGTACGGGCCAAGGCGTGTTCCTGGAGCGAGCATTTGGATGTGTTCCTCGATTCACTGAGGGACGCGATTATACCAAACGGCAATCTGCGAATCGCAACGTCACCTCACGCCGATTTGCTTGAGCGATCGTCAGTTGCCCTTCGACTCGCGTGCGAACGTGCGCTCGCTTACGGCATTCTCCCTGGCCCCGCCAAAAGCGAGCCTTCGGTCTCCACGAGGCGAACTGATTTGAGTCGAATGGCCTGGCCATGAACGGCGTTTAAGGGTCGTGTCCGACCGGTGTCACTTATGTCATCAGAGCCGGTACCCGCACGGCTGATGGCTTTCCGAGACCGCAGTATTCGCCGGCCAGGAGACGGAAGGTGTCCGTCTCTCGCGAGGAAACGCCTCGGTGTTTACCGATTCGTCTCACTTGGCGAGAAGTCGGCAAATCGTAGAAGTGCCTTCAAGGACCGAGATGTCGGCTTGGAGGAAGCGCGTCGGAACCTTTCGCGTGGCGATGCCCCCTTACACTATGCCTCGTAGGGTGAGCTGTAGCCGCGTGGAAGACAGTGCAGGGTACAAATTCGTGAGAGGCAAGCAGGTCCGTTAGCTTTCGAGGAGGCGTATAAGGAAGTCCAAAGCTATCTAATCACGCGGGCTCGAACAATGACTCGTGATTCCACATCGACTTGAACGCCCTCACCGCGATTCTCATATTCCCGAATGAAGTCGGGGTCTCTGTAAGCCGGCGTCTCATCGGCCGGCCACGCGAATAGCTTGTAGCTTCCGGGACGTATGCCGCGCATCGAGAAGCTGCCGTTCGGCGCCTGCACGAGTCTATAAAGCCCTTCGCGTTCCCGCAGTCGGGGTTCAGGAATCAAAACAACCTGCGCCCCGAGTACTGGTGCACCCTCAATGTCGACGATTGTCCCTTCGATTCGTCCGGCACGCGGACTAATCACGATATCCATTGGACCTGGTGATTGCGCATACAAAGTCAGACCTCGCTCGACAATTTCTTCCCGCCCTACAAAGGCACTTTTGATGTAGCAGTCAGAGGGAAGTCCGCCAATCTCAAGTGCATAGTCGCCGGGTCCAACCTTCCGAATCGTAAAGGAGCCATCTGAATTCACAACTCCAGTCGGGCTGAACACGATTTGGCTGTCGCTCTCAGGACGCAACGAAACGGTCAACTGCCTGAGCACATTCGAAGCAGCCTCGCCGGTCGCGTTTTCGACCGCAATGCGGCCCGCAATCTCAATCCCCGGCATGAGGATGATGGAAACATCTTGAACGGCAACGCCCACAACAGGTTTGCGATCCACATCGGAGACCCGGCCACTGATGGTATGTGCGGACGGCGGGTTTTGCAGGCCAACCAACAAGATGGCGATGCCAATGAGCATAGGGAGTCTTTCTTGGGATCCTCGGCAACCGACAATGAAGACACCAAGGAGCCAGAAAAAGTTCCGTCCGAAAACTGCGACGTCCCAGGAACCTGTTCCCCAGAAGTCGTTAGCGTTCATCGGAAATCCGAGACGAGACATGTTGCCGGCGGAGTCCGAATATAGATCAAATGTGCAATGCTTTTGTCTTTCACGAACAAGTGGAATGTGCGGTTGGTGTATTGCACCCAGTTTGCCCGAGAACCGTCCGATGAAGTCGCGATGACACCTGAGAACGAGTAAGTTTGCGTCGGGCTTTCGCTGATCCAATCAACACTCTCGAATTGAATCGTCCGCGGTACACCATCAAGGAGCGGCAACCTCAGGCCTAGGTAGGCAACTAGCGCGCACGCGCATGTCATGGATTCGTAGACACCGATTACGGATATATAGTTCCGTGGCACTTCAGACCTGTTTCACCGGGTCGAATGTCAGCTTGAAGGAGACCGCTTGGAACTTCACACAACCCGACTTCTGAGGAGTTGGCAGCAAATCTAGCGGCATTATCGGAAACAAATTCATTGATTGCGATCGCCGCTATGTGGTACGACTTGTACCATGACACGTCGTAATAAATCAGGCGCGCGAGTTCGGACTCCACTAACGGATTTGGAAAATGCCGTGATGCGGGTGGTGTGGGATTCCGAGCCATGTTCGGTTGAAGCCGTCTATGAGGTTGTTTCTCGCGATCGCGACCTCAAAGAAACGACGATTCGCACCTTGCTGAGGAGGCTTGAACAAAAAGGATACCTGAGGCATGAGAGCGAGGGACGCGCCTATGTATATCGGGCGACGGAACGACCCCGCAGCCTGGCAGCCCGTGCGGTGCGTCAGATCATCGACCGTTTTTGTCAGGGGTCCGTTGAAGAGCTTGTCAGTGGAATGGTCGATGCCAAGATGTTGAGTAAATCTGAAATGAGCCGCCTGGAGGAATTCGGCCGAGATCAGAAGAAAAAAGGAAAGTAATCATGGAACGACTATTGTTTGAATGCGCAGTCCGAGCGATTTTGATCGCGACAGGTACTGCAGTCGCACTGTCGGTCATGCGAATTAAGAATGTTGTGGCGCGGCACCGTGCCTGGACCGGCGTCGTGCTGTTCATGCTGATGCTTCCCCTCTGGACGGCTTTCGGATATCAGGTCCCCCTCCGTATGTTGTCGCCCATACCGCAACACGGCGAACTCATAGGCTCTGTCCCGGCTGAGACAGTCCCAGTTGTAATCACGCAAACGAATGATCGTTCATCAGCGATTTCGAAAGGTGATGCGAAACCTCAAGCCATGGATTGGCGACAGTTCATGCTGAGCATTTACGTCCTGGGTGTCTGCGTATTGCTGCTTCGGCTGGCAATGGGTACAGGCGGCGCGTATCGGCTCATGCATCAGGCCCGGCGCGTACAGGGGCGTCTTACCAGTTCGTCATGTCTGAGCCCAATCACTGTAGGATGGCTGCATGCTGTCACGATCCTGCCGGACGGATCGGGCGAATGGGCGCAAGCAAAACTCGATGCCGTGTTGGCGCATGAGAACGAGCACGTCCGCCGGCACGATCCTCTGTTTCAATGGCTGGCACTCCTCAATCGTGCGGTGTTCTGGTTTCATCCTCTCGCCTGGTGGCTAGAGCGGAAGCTCGCGGCTTTGTCAGAAGAAGCCTGTGACATGGCCGTGCTCGAGCGTGGGCATGATCCACGCGACTATTCCGAA
>WNGK01020240.1_pt1 | contig 10194 bp, 7 predicted proteins | sample 5400601 | NCBI WGS metagenome assembly WNGK01 (sample SAMN13153376, study PRJNA577476) | soil metagenome | isolation source: 60 cm soil or saprolite under Garry oak tree replicate 1 | place: USA:California | collected 2016-06-15 | reverse complement strand
TTACGCGGCAACATGATTCCCCCCAGCGCCGTAGGCGCGACACATCTGTGCTTTAGAATCCGAGAGCAACCTGTTTCCAGAACAAACGCAAAATATCAAATGAAAGCACACCCCACCCCCTGTCATCTCGACCGAAGACGAAGGGGAGCTCAGCGACTGAGGCGGAGTGGAGAGACCCCGAAGATGTTTCCCTCAGCCATGCCGCGTCAAGGCGTTTTCACGACTCTCGGAGTTCTCTTCTATTTATCTGCATCTTACGTAGCAACATGATTCCCCCCAGCGCCGTAGGCGCGACACATCTGTATTTTAGAATCCGGGAGCAACCTGCTTCCAGAACAAACGCAAAATATCAAATGAAAGCACACCCCACCCCCTGTCATCTCGACCGAAGACGAAGGAGCTTTGCGACTGAGGCGAAGTGGAGAGACCCCGACGATGTTTCCCTCTGCCATGCCGCGTCAAGGCATTCTCACGATTCAGAGGGTCCACTATTTATTTGCATCTTACGTGGCAACATGATTCCCCAGCGCCGTAGGCGCGACACATCTGTGCTTTAGAATCCGGGAGCAACCCTGTTTCCAGAACAAACGCAAAATATCAAATGAAAGCACACCCCAACCCTTGTCATCTAGTTCTCTTCTATTTATTTGCATCTTACGTGGCAACATGATTCCCCCAGCGCCGTAGGCGCACGAGAAGTTAGCCCTGGGTCAGACGCGAACATCACCACGAGGCGGCGAAATGAAAATGGATCAAGCTTGATTCCCGCCGCAAATCGTGACATATTAAGCAAGGAAAAGCTCACCGGCGCAAGGGCGAATGCCTGTGCGCCGGTTTGCTTTTAGAGGGGTATGTCCTGGGGCGAGCCCATTGGGATCTCCTTGGGACACTCAACCCTAAAGTCTTTGTTTATTGGGATCACGGGGGTAGGGGGGTACCCCTGCCGTCGAAAGCCTTGGTGGTTTTGTAAAATCGAATGCCGAAGAACCCCACAAACCGTGTCCCCCTTCTCGCCATCGTCGGACGGCCGAACGTCGGCAAGTCTACGCTCTTCAACCGTTTGATCGGATCGCGGCGCGCCATTGTCGGCGACGAGCCCGGCATCACCCGCGACCGCCTCTACGGCGAGACCACTTGGGAAGGCCGCAAGCTGCGCATCGTTGACACCGGCGGGATCATCCCCGATGACAAAGAATTTATTCCCGCGGAAATCTTCCGCCAGGCGCGAGTTGCTTTTGAAGAAGCAGCGGTCATCGCCATGGTGGTAGACGTGCGCACGGAACTGGCCTCCACAGACATTGAACTGGCCCGGCTTTTACAGCGCCTGGGCAAACCGCTTTTCCTTGCCGTTAACAAGGTTGACAGCATAAAACAGGAAGCTGAGGCGGAGAACTTCCGTACTCTGGGTTTCAAGAACGTCTTTCCCATCTCCGCCGAACATGGCACCGGCACAGCGGAGTTGCTGGACGCGGTGCTGAAAGCTATCCCGGTGTCCGCCATGGAGACCGAGGACGCGGAAGCGGCCACCGAAAAAGACAAAGCGGAAGCAGAGGCCGAAGAAAACCGGGACGAAACGACGCGTAAGCCAAAAATCATACGCGAAACCCGAGTTGCCATCATCGGCCACCCCAACGTGGGTAAATCGACGTTGCTCAATATCCTCACGGGCACTTCGCGCGCCATTGTTTCACCCATTGCAGGCACCACGCGCGATGCCGTTGACGAACTGATCGAAAAAGACGGCAACAGCTATCGCTTCATTGACACCGCCGGCATCCGTCGTAAAGGCAAGACCAGGCTGATGGCGGAAAAAATGTCCGTGGTGATGGCGCGCAAACATCTGGAAGCCGCTGACGTCGCGCTGTTGGTGATTGACGCGGTGGAAGGCGTGAACGCACTGGACGCCACCATCGGTGGCTACGCGCATGAGAGTGGCAGGTCCGTCATCCTCATCGTAAACAAGTGGGACCTGGTGGGGCCGGGACGGCAAGATGGCCGTCCGCCCGCCGACAAGGAACTTTACGAACAGCAGGCGCGCCGGGCGCTCAAGTTTCTAGAGTACGCGCCCATGGTTTTTGTCTCCGCTTCTGGTGGGAAAAATATCGACAAGATCTTCCGCGCGCTTGAGATCGTCGCCGCCGAGCGGCAAAAGCGCATCAGCACCGGGCAGATGAACCGCTTCCTGGAAAACGTGGACTTTGATCGCGCCTCGGTGCCGCACCGGCAGAAGGTCAAAGTCTTTTACATGACCCAGGCGCAGTCTTCACCGCCGACTTTTATTTTGTTCACCGACAAAGCGGTAAAACTGCACTTCTCCTACGAGCGCTTCCTGGAGAACCAGATTCGCAAAGCTTTTGGTTTTATCGGTACGCCCATCTGGATCAAAAACCGCGCACGCAGTAAAGTGGAGCTTCCGCCCAGGAAGAAAAAACGGCGTTAGACTCCTGGCGCCACGCCAACCACCTGCGGCGACACCGTCGGTGGCGTGGGTTGCGGCCAGAGCAGAGCTTCCAGCTTGGGATAGCGCCCGGCAAAGAAATAAAAAGCGTAAGCGGCGAAAAACACGCTGATCGGCGCGGTAAGGACCATAAACAGGCAAAAGAAAGCCGCCACGACCAACAGTGCCGTAATCACAAAAACGATGATCCCCGCGACTGCTCCGGCCGCTTTCATGGCCACCACTCCCAGGAAGATCAACAAACCGGCTGGAATCGCCAGCAAAAGAAGAAAGGCGAGCATGGCAAAGACAAAAACGACGGCGAATCCTATGCTTGCGCCAATAGCAAGCAATAGCTTCATTCCCAGATAGCCCGCCCAGGCACCGGGTTCTGAGGAGATCACCCGCCACAGTTGGGACCAAGCGTCGCTCAGGGGAAGGTCGTCCAGCGCCATCAGCGGCAGGATGAAGTCTTTTGCCAGCGTGGAGACAATGCTAAAGACAATGGTGGCAAGGATCACTCCGAGGGCAATTGTGCCGAGCACTTCAAAAAATGCCAAAAAGGGATTGTCGCCGCTCAACGCGCCACTCTTGTACGCGTGCCAGATTGGCATCCCAATAATCAGGACCATCGTTGCCAAATTGACCAACGCATAGGCAAACCAGAACCCGAAATAGCGGTTTGCCTGGGAAGCATAGCGGTTCCAGCCGCGCCCGATCACAGGCTGCCCGGAGACAACGACATCAAAGAGGATGAAGCGGAAACGGCAGAACAGATATAAGAAGACCAGAGAGATCACCGCTACAAGCGCCAAAACCACCACAATGATGTGAAGATAAGTGTGGAGAAAATTCGCCAGGTGGGCGGGATTCAAGGTACTGGAAATCTTGGCCCAAGGGTCGTTGGGAAACTGGTCATGGGGAAACTGAGGTATTCCCCCGCGGGAATTAAAGTTTCCGTTGGCCAGGACTATACCGCCGGCAAGCCATCCAATAAATCCAAGTTTTAGCCAAGTCTTCAAGCGGAAAGGGCAGAACAGCATCATCGTGGTCCGCTCGAAGGCGGAACCAATGGCATCAATGGGTGAGCGGTGGGGCATAAGAGTGTGTCAGCACAGCCCGGGTGGCTTCATCCAATTGCGGCAGCAGGTCAAATGTGATGTTGGCCGGCTGAAAGCTCTTGGCTTCCGCATGGCAGATATAGCGGACCAGCGATCCCAGGGCCGTCTCACGCGGCGGAGGCACGGCCGCAAATCCTTCCGCAATGCACGCAACGTTCATGCCTGCCAGCATTCCCATGGCAATGGATTCGGTATAGCCCTCCACGCCGGAGATCTGTCCAGCAAAAAAGATGCCGGGATGCTGTCTCATGTTCAGAGTTTCGGCCAGAAGTGATGGTGCATTGATATATGTGTTGCGGTGGATCTGCCCGTAGCGCAGGAATTTTGCCTTTTCCAGACCGGGGATGAGACGCAGCACGCGTGCCTGGTCGCCAAACTTAAGGTGGTTCTGGAAGCCGACCAGGTTGTAAGAATCGGCGCGCAGGTTTTCCTGCCGCAGTTGCACCACCGCATAAGGCCACTTGCCGGTGCGAGGATCGTCCAGGCCCACAGGTTTCATCGGCCCGAAGCGGAGAGTGTCCCGCCCGCGGCGCGCGATCTCCTCAATGGGCAGGCAGCCTTCAAAGTAGTTGAGGTTTTCCCAGTCATGCTCCTCCACCGATTGCGCTGCAACCAGCGCATCACAGAAGCGGTCATAATCTTCTTTGGTGAGCGGGCAGTTGATGTAGTCCGCGGTGCCTTTGCCGTAACGCGCGGCCATGTAGACCTTTTCCATGTCAATGGAGTCAGCTTCCACGATTGGGCTGATGGAGTCGTAAAAAAACAGGTGGTCGCTGCCGGAGAGACGCGCGATCTCTTGCGAGAGCGCATCCGAAGTCAACGGCCCTGTAGCGACAACGGTGAGGCCATCGGCTTCTTCAATGCGTGTAATTTCCTGGCGGACAACTTTGATCTTAGGTTCCGCCGAAATCGCTTCGGTGACTTTGGCCGCAAAAACTTCGCGGTCCACGGCCAGCGCATGACCGGCGGGAACGCTGGTTTCCTGGGCGATGCGGACCAGCAGTGAGCCTGTCCGGCGCATCTCTTCTTTCAGCAGCCAGGGCGCAGTGTTCTCGCTCTCCGACTTGAGCGAGTTCGAGCAGACTAACTCAGCGAACTTGTCCGTCTGATGGGCCGGAGTGGATTTCAGCGGACGCATCTCAAACAACTCAACGTCCACGCCGCGCCGGGCGCATTGCCAAGCGGCTTCACATCCGGCCAGACCCGCGCCGATGATTCTAATTTTCACTTTGCGACCTTCTTCTCAACTTCGGCCAGCCGCGAGAGCGCCGGCTCCATCAGGCGCATGGTCTCCCATTCATCCATAATGGTGGCGTCAAGAGTGGCATAGAACTTTAGCGCCGGTTCGTTCCATTCCAATACCTGCCAGCGCATACCGTAGCAATTCTCTTCCACCGCGATTTGCGCCAGCTTTTGCAACAGGGTCTTGCCGATGCCTTTGCCGCGCATCTCCGGCAGGACGAAAAGGTCTTCCAGGTAGATCCCCGGTTTCCCCAGCCAGGTGGAGTAGTTGAAGAAGAAGAAAGCAAAACCGGCGGGCACGCTGTCCCATTCGGCAATCAGGCAGCGGTATTTCGGCTCCGACCCGAACCCGTCGCGACGCAGGTCTTCTTCTGTCGCAATTACCGCGTTGGGCTCGCGTTCATATTCGGCGAGCTTGTGGATGAAGTCCAGGATCAGTGGGACGTCGGCGATGGTGGCGTTGCGGATGGATAGCATACTGTTCTGAATCCCGAAGCGTAGCGAGGGAGCGCTATTCCGACGTGCTCTTTAATAATGTAACAGTTGCTGGTAGCGTCGGAGGTAGGAGACAACTTTGTTCTCTAGGTTCTTAGTAGTGATAGGGGTCCCTCACTTCGTTCGGGATGTATTCAAAGAATTATCCGTTCATCCCCCACCCGCCGCGTCACGCGCTGCTGATCAAGATACTCAAGCAGTGGAATCGCATATTTCCGGGTGACTCCAATCAGGTCTTTGAAGGTTGCCACGTCGATCTTGGGAGCCTTGGCTTTTTGCGTCGCCATTACTTGCCGCAGACCCTGCAAGGCGCTCTGGTGAAATACCAGGTCGTCCGCCAGCTTTACCAGCACGCGATCACGCATCAAAAGAGTGACCAGCTTCTGCGCGCGCGCTTTGTCCACGGGAAGTTTATCCAGAACTTCTTTCATCAGCGGGACTTTCAGGCCGGCATCGGCGAAGGCCTTTTCAATCTGCTCTTTGGCCTTGGCTTCGTCGTCTTTCAGTTCCACGCCGCGTCCGGCAAGACGGACCTGCTCGCCGATGACTTCGGCCTTTTTGTCACGTGCCAGCTGTGCCAGCACGGCTTCCATCACGGTCTGGTGCAGCCCGAGTTTTTCCCGCAGCTCTTCTTTGCTGATGCCGGCCACCAGCGGATTGGCTTTGTGGAAAGCGTCAAGCGCGGCAATGATGTTTTCTCGCGCCTTTAGAAATGCTTGGCTGGACACCAGGAATTCGCCCGCTTGCGTGATCTGTTTTTGCTGCACCAGCGCCGCGACGATCGGTTGCAGCACGGACTGTTTCAACCCGGTCTCACGCACGGCGGCGGAGAGCGCCAGGCCTTCGTGTCCGCGACGGCTGATCCGGGCCAACAGAGTTTCCTGGCGGGTGCCTTCGGCGAGCGTTTTGAGGAAGGCCAACAGCGCATCTTTTTTAAGACGCGGCATAGGAAATGCGTCCAACACAACCGCGCCGCCAATCGTAATCACCGGCGAGAACTGACGCAGGATGGCGCGGTCTCCCGGCAGCAAGAGCATCGGGTCGGCGGTCCGCAGTTGGGCGAACCCTGTCCCGCCGGGCTTCAGCTCCGTGGCGCCGCGCAAAGTGATCTCAGCAATAGTTTCTGAAGTAAAAGCGTGAAAGTGCACGCGCGCGCGGTTCTTCAGCGGCTTGGCATCGTGCAAAAGCGATATCTGGACTTCAATCCTCTGGGTAGGCTCCAGCAAACCCGGCGCAGCCAGCGCCATGCCCCGGGCCAGGTCTTCCATCTGGACGCCAGCCAGATTCAGCGCGGTCCGCTGCCCGGCGATAGCCTGGTCGGTCATGCTTCCATGCACCTGCACCCCACGCACGCGCGCCCGGTGGCGTTGGGGAAAGATTTCAACCTCTTCTTCCTTCTTGATTTTGCCGGCGATCAGCGTGCCGGTGACAACCGTGCCAAACCCTTTCATGGTGAAGACGCGGTCAATGGGCAGACGGAAGAGGGCTTCCGTATCGCGTGCGGGAACTTCCGCGGTAAGACGGACGATCTCCCGCTTCAGTTCGTCCAAACCGGTTCCCTTGAGTGCGCTGACGGCCACAACCGGCGAGCGGCTGACATCGAGAAACGACCCGCGGACAAAATCTTCAATCTCCATCCGGACCACGCTCAGGGTGTCCTCATCCACCAAATCCGCTTTGGTGATCACGGTGATGCCGCGCGGGATCGAGAGCAGCCGGCAAATTTCAAAGTGCTCGCGGGTCTGTGGTTTGATGGATTCATCAGCGGCGACTACCAGCAGCACCAGGTCCATGCCACCAACGCCGGCCAGCATGTTGCGCACAAACCGCTCATGCCCGGGAACATCAATGAACCCCAAGCGCAGTTTTTCTCCGCTGGGGGCAGCCAGTTCCAGGTGCGCAAAGCCCAGATCAATAGTGATGCCACGCCGTTTCTCTTCTTCCAGGCGGTCGGCATCGATGCCGGTCAGTGCCTTGACCAGGGCGGTCTTGCCGTGGTCGATATGCCCGGCCGTGCCGATGATGATGGATTTCATTCTCAGCTAGTGTAGCGGATGGTTGTCGGCGGAGGGTTGCCTCAGGCCACTGGCCTGCTGAGTTGATAGATTGCCCCGGCCTATGCAAAACCTATCAAATTGAAAAATGAGCGGGGCAGCACAGCCTCACGATCAAGATGCCAGAAGTTGGCTCCGGCTTCTTCCTTCCTTGGCGCTTTCCCTATTTATTTGAATCCTCAACCTTCACGGCGTTGCAGCACCTGGAGCAGCACCTGGAGTTGCAGCACCTGGCGTTAGAGCACCTGGCGTTGGAGCACCTGGCGTTAGAACACCTGGCTTCGCGCCAGGAGGTAGTGGACGCTGATCCCCTTTTGCGGCATTCTGTGCGCCGGTTTCAGCAGCCCTTGTGCCAAAGTAGAAAGCTATAGTTGAAGCGAATGCCGTAGTTAGAGCAGTCAGCAACTTATCTACGTTAGGAGGGATGTCTTTGCCGCACACAACCAGTACATAAAAGAGAATGAGCCCTAGTAGCAGCAAGAGTGTAAGCGCCAACGTTGCGCGCGCCAACCCAGGTATTCCTGGCGGCGATGAGTCAAAGTCCGCGACCAAAAGTTTCAATTCGTCTAATGTCAATTTGTCCGGAGAGAACATGGCGATGAGCTCTTTACGTGACTCTCGGGCAAATTTATAGGCTTTGAGGATATCGGTCCACATGAGCGCGAAGGGAAACAGCACTAGCAGGAGTGCGTAAAACACCAGCACTGGCGGATGCCAAGCGACTCCAGGTGTTGTGCTCGCGTCTGACGCCGCTACATAGTTAAGCATGGCAGTGCCGATGAGACTTTGACCGTCCTTCACGCGCACCTCAGCGAGACCTGTGAATTCGCTCGCAGGTAGGGTGACCGTGATGGATGACGCGGTGGCCGGTCCCTCAAGGGTTGCCTTTTGGCCATCGCCGCCGACGGTAACAGTCTTAGCGTTCTCTAGCCCAGTGTCCCCCGTCCCTGGAGTTGTTGGCCACTCAATCCGAATTGGCTGAGTCGAGCCTTTCCTCACCGTGGCCGGATTAACAACAAGCGACGTATCGTAGGCGTACGCGCACCGCCCTGTTACGCACAGCATGACGACAAGGAGTACGAACAACGGCCGGCAAAGAGCCCAGACGAGATTCTTCATGACAAGTGGTCTCCTAAACTTGCGTAGCGCCGATTGGGCGTGGTCCGGATCACCTACTGCACCCAAGAACGGATTTTCCCGGGATAGCCCTTTTGCTTAGCGGTACACTTTTCCCAAAAGATTACCCCGGTAACCGCCCCGAGCGACTTCCCTGCCAAAGTCTGAGAGCCGAACTGCTAGCATTCGGTATATTCGTGTTTTTGAGGTGAATATGAAGAAGTATTTTCTGGCTGCTTTGCTGTCTGCTCTTCTGGCATGCGTTGCACTGGTTGCTCAAGTACAGAGCGGCTGGAAGGAATATGTTTACGCGGAAGATGGTTTTGCCGTCAGCGCTCCCGCGCAACCCACGTTTGAGTCCACACCCGCGGAAACCGGACTGGGATCGGTGGATGCGCACAACTACGCCGTAGACCTGGGAAATGACAACAAAGTGGGCATCAGCGCCACCGACCTCAAAATGGGCCAGGGTCTGGATCCCAAGCTGATCCTTGAGGCTGTGAAGATGGGCCTTGCTCAATCCTTGCAGGGCAAGGTCGTTTCTGAAAAAGAAGTCTCTTTGGGGTCCGCATCGGGCGTGGAGATTGAATTAGTAACGGACGCCAACCGTATGCGCATCCGTTATTTCTTTATCGACGGGAAACTTTTTGCGCTCATGTCCACATCTCCTTTGGGCAAATCCATCGCTCCGGAGACAGCCAGGATTTTTGATTCCTTCCGTCTGGTTGGCGGCAAGGGCAAATAATCGCGTGGTGCGATAAAAATTCTTTATAGCGACGGGCCACAGAGTTTCTCGCGCGCGCGAAATAACGTGCGAAAATAGAGCTAGCCCCTTTATGTCCACCACGCATTCTTCGGCCATCACACCCGCAGTCATTCAAGAGCACGGCATCACGCCGGAAGAATATGAGCGCATCAAGTCTGCGCTGGGCCGCGAGCCTTCACTGACGGAGCTAGGCATCTTCAGTGTGATGTGGAGCGAGCATTGTTCGTATAAATCGTCACGCGTACATTTGAAGCGCCTGCCGACGCGTAGCAAGCTCGTAGTACAGGGGCCGGGCGAAAACGCCGGCATCATTGACATTGGTGACGGCTGGGCTTGTGCTTTTAAGATCGAGTCGCATAATCATCCGTCTTTCATTGAGCCCTTTCAGGGCGCGGCCACCGGCGTGGGCGGCATTCTGCGTGACATCTTCACCATGGGCGCCCGCCCGCTGGCGGTGATGGACTCACTGCGCTTCGGGCCTATCGCACCGGGCCAGGGCACCGATCAGAATACGGTGCATCGCAATCATTCCGTTCTGGAAGGCGTGGTCAGCGGGATTGCGTCGTACGGCAACTGTTTTGGCGTGCCCAACCTGGGCGGCGAGACAAAGTTTGAGGCGTGTTATTCGCAGAATCCTCTGGTCAACGCGTTTGCGCTGGGCCTGGTGCGGCGCGACCAGATCTTTTACGCCAAGGCCGCGGGGGAAGGCAATCCGGTCATCTATGTTGGCTCGAAGACCGGGCGTGACGGCATACACGGCGCAACCATGGCGAGCGAAGAGTTCAGCGAAGGGTCGGAGCAGAAGCGTCCCAACGTCCAGGTGGGCGATCCATTTCTGGAAAAGCTGCTGCTGGAAGCTTGCGTGGAAGCCATGCATACCGGCGCGGTTGTCGGCATACAAGACATGGGCGCGGCGGGCCTGACCTGTTCCACGTGCGAGATGGGCGCGCGCGGCGGCGTGGG
>WNGK01009179.1_pt1 | contig 10196 bp, 14 predicted proteins | sample 5400601 | NCBI WGS metagenome assembly WNGK01 (sample SAMN13153376, study PRJNA577476) | soil metagenome | isolation source: 60 cm soil or saprolite under Garry oak tree replicate 1 | place: USA:California | collected 2016-06-15 | reverse complement strand
CGATGACATCTGGATCATGAACGCGAACGGCAGCGACCAGCATCCCCTCTTCGTCGATCCGAGCACGATCGAGTTCGGGCCGGCCTGGTCGCCGGTCGGAGACCAGATCGCATTCGTCTCATTCCCGCTCAGAAACCTGGGCGCGCGAACGATCTACGTGATCGACGCGGACGGAACCGGAAAGCACGCCGTGCACCCTGGACCGGGACCGCAAATCGTGCCGGCCTGGCAGCCGCGCGGCGACCGGATCGACTAGGCGTTATCCCCGGCTTTGAAATCACCGCGCCATCTGACCCATCTGGTTGTCAAGTGATGGGTCACAGACCGATCTGGTTACAACACGACCGCATAAGCTCCGAGTTCACAGACCGATCTGGTTGCAAGCGGGGACTCGAGCGACCAATGCAAAGGAAAAGGCCGGGATCATGTTCGAAACCGGCCTTGAGAAGTTAGGAGAGCTAGTTACTCGTCCTCGATCTGGTTGTACATGAGGCTGTCCTGGATCTCGTACAGAGCATCCATCGCCTCCATCACCGAGGCCGGCTTCGTCTGGGCCAGAACGGTGACCTCAGGCGACTCCTCGATGACCTTGTTGATCGCAACCGAGAGGACAGGCGGCATCTGCCGCTGGTCGGCCAGGTTCAGCATCTCGAGCTCGTTGAGGAGCTTGTCGATGTGATGCATCTTGTTCCGGCGGGCGTACTTTGCCCGCTGGATCCGGCGCTCTCGAGCTGTCATGTGCTCAATGGCCCTGCTGGCCTGCTTGATCATGGGCATCTCCCTGTCTATCTCCTCCGCGTACCAAGTTTACGGTCCAGTCATCTTTTGTCAAGAATGGCCTGTAATAAATCGTTTTACCCAGTTTGGCCTGTGCTAGCATCGCTCCCGAGCCCCCTGAAGCCCGATCGGATGAGCCCAACATGATTGCCGGCCGATCGACCCGCATGGAAGTCCTCGAGCTGCTGCGGCGCAAGGGCAGATCCAGCGCGGAAACCATCGCAGGCGATCTCGGCGTGACCCCCAATGCGGTCCGCCAGCACCTCACAAACCTCGAACGCGACGGACTGGTGGTCAGCCAGCCGGAGCGCGCCGGCCGCGGCAGGCCGTCCCTCCTCTTCGCCCTCACCGAGCGCGCGGACGCGGTGTTTCCGAAACGCTACGGCCAGCTCGCGACGATGGTCCTGCAGGAGGTGCAGGAGATGGGCGGCCCGGAGGCGCTCGACGAGGTCTTCGCGCGCGTGGCGGCGAGACACGCGGACGCGATCCAGCGCGACCTCGACGGGCTCGACTTCGACGAGAAGATGAGGAGGGTGGTGGCCTGGATCGGCCGCGCTGGCACGCTGGTCGAGCAGACCGAGGGTCCGGAGGGCGTCAACGTGACCATCCATAACTGCCCCTTTCGCAACACCGCCCTGAAGTTTCCGCAGGTTTGCTCCATCACACCGCAGCTCATCTCGCGGCTGACCGGCGCGGCCGTTTCGCAGTCCGACTCGATCCATCGGCGCGATCCTTACTGCTCATTTGTCGTCCAGCGCCCTACCGACGCTTAGCAGCTCGCAGGTCAAAGAGGTCGACGCGCTCGCCGCCGAGCGCTTCGGCATCTCGGTCGACTGGCTCATGGAAGCGGCGGGCTGGCAGGTGGCGAGATTTGTCGGACAGCCGGCAGCGGTGGTCTGCGGCGTCGGCAACAACGCCGGTGACGGGCTTGCGGCAGCCAGGCATCTCCACCGGTGGGGCCGGCTCAGCTGGGTTTGCTGCGTCGATGCGAGCCGGCTCCGCGGGGCCGCGGCACGCGAGCTCGACGCCCTGCAAAAGGTGGGCGTCGACGTATCGGGCGAGCTGCGCCTGGATGGCGCCCGCGTGGTCGTTGATGCGATCTTCGGGACCGGTCTTTCACGCGCGCCCGAAGGTCGTTTCGCACAGTGGATCGAGACGATCAACGCCTCGCATCTGGCGGTGGTCGCGGTGGACGTTCCGTCTGGACTCGACGCCGACAGCGGGGTCGCCTACTCTCCATGTGTGCGCGCTGACGTGACGATCACGCTCGGACTTCCCAAGCCGGGTCTGCTGAAGCTCGACGGGCGCGTGGTGGTGGCCGACATCGGAGTGCCTTTCGAGGCTTACGAGGCGGTCGGCGTGAAGGTGCCGTCAGACCTGTTCGCCAGCGGAGAAGTCGTCCCGCTGTGACGCGTGAGGTCGTTTGGGACCACGGCGTCGCGCTGCCCGGGCATCGCATGTGGCTCGACCCGCTGGTGGTTCGCAGCTTCGCGTTCATCTCGCACGCCCACACCGACCACGCGCGCAGGCACAAGGAGGCGCTGCTCACGCCGCAGACGCTCGCCCTGATCCCCGAGGTGCGACGCCCGCGCGGCTGGCGGATGCTCGGTTACGGCGAGCCGATGCGCCGCGGCGACGGCAAGGTGACGCTGCACCCCGCCGGCCACATGCTCGGCTCGGCGCAGCTGCATTTCGAGCACGACGGCTGGTCGGTCCTGTACACGGGCGACATCAAGCTCCGCCAGCCGGGCCGCATCCAGACCTTCGTCCCGCGAGCGAACGTCCTGATCGTCGAGACGACCTACGGCCGGCCGCATTTCCGGTTCGGCGACCCGGATGAGACCCTGGAGCTGATCGCGCGTTGGTGCCGCCGTGCCCTCGACAGCCGGGTGACGCCGGTGCTGCTGTGTCACGCGCTGGGCAAGACCGAAGAGGTGATGCTCCAGCTCGCGCAGTACGGATTCGATTTCGCCCTGGAGAAGCGGTGCGTGCCGTGCGCGCAGCAGTACGCAATGGCCGGCCGCTCACTGCCGAGCTGGGTCGAGTTCAACGGCGAGCCGATCACCGGCCGGATCCTGATCGCACCGCCCGTGGGCAAGGACGAGATCCGAAGGCTCGGACGCTATCGGACGGCACTGGTCTCGGGATGGGCGAAGGACGCCGAGTTCGCGCGCCTCTTCGGCGCGGACGCGACCTTCGATCTCTCGGACCACTGCGACTTCGACGAGCTCATGGAGGTGGTCGAGCGGTCCGGTGCGGACCAGGTTTACACCGTGCACGGCTACACAGAGGATTTCGCGCGGTTCCTGCGCAGGCGCGGTGTTCGCGCCTGGGCGCTGGAGCAAAACGAGCAGCTGGCGCTCGCGCTCTAGGTTGCCTCGACGACCTTCAAGGTCCACATGCACGTGCTGGTGACCTCGAGGTAAAAGCGACCGCTCTCAGGGACGTGATAGACCCCGGAGTCCTTACCGCCCTCCTCGCTGACACCGGGAGCTTTGAAGTCCGGCGTCTTGTCGGCGTCGTACACGTCGACGACGAAGACCGCCATGTCCGCCTGCATTCGAGCAGTCGTAGCTCCAGTGCAGGTCCCATCCGCTTTTGGATGCGGATTCGAGCGAATCGCTCGCGTTTCCGACACCCGACCTGTCGAGAAGGACGACCGGCTTTGGGCCGTCCGATCGCCCCGCGCAAGCCGCCAGGAACAGGGCCGCAACGGCCAGGGAGGCGAGGATCGGGCTCGCGACTACCTGAGAGCCCAGCCCGACCGAAGTACTGCGCGCCTGATCTCGTGGTCGATCGCCGCCGCGTCGCTCAGCTTGGTCAGCAGCAGGTCCACCCAGGCGGCCAGCTCGACCGGCGGGGCCAGCTCGAGCGCCTCGTTTCTCACCCTGGCCCGGAAGCTGCGTCCGTCGATGTCGATCAAGAGCTCGGTGATCGGGCCTCGGTTCAGGTGGCCCCGCTTCGCGTGCGCGATGGGAAGCCGCTCGACCAGGTAGTCGAGCAACTCCAGCGGTTCGTCGCGCTCGACCAGAGGCGCGTGGCAGAACACGCAAGCCTCGTCGATAGGCAACGCGGGGGCGGAACAGACTGGGCAGTTCACTTGTGTGGCGGGTATCTGGTTGCCGGGCGGGATGTTCAGTCCGTGTAGCGCGTTATTGTGCCGTCTTCGCGCCGTTTTTCAACCTGGTATAAGGGGCAATCCTCGAAATTACGTACGCAGATCGGCGGGCTGTCGCTCAGCGCGTACTTGAGTTTCGAGCGGTGGTCGACATGGCAGTCGAAGCGATAGACACGCAGGATGGCATGACGGTCTTTGACCAGCTCCTCGAGGTAAGGGCACCTACGCATCCCGATTTACGATAGGTCACCTTGGCGAGCAAGCCCGTCCAGGATGGGACTTATTGATTGCTTGAATTCGCCCGGGCCGGCGCCGCTGTCGGCACCACCTCCGCCACGCTCGAGAAGACCCGGATCCTGGCCACGTATTTTCGCACCCTCGACGAAGACGACCTGAGGCGCGCCGCGGTCTACATGAGCGGACGGGCGTTTCCCCCGTCGCAGCGCCGCACGCTCGGCCTCGGCTGGTCGACGCTCAACAAGGTCGTCGCGTCCGTTTCAGGTCGCCACGAGGACGAGCTGGGCGACATATTTCGCAAGCATTCGGATCTCGGCGACTGGGCAGGCGAAGCCCTCGACGGCAGCACCAAACCCGAAGACGTCACGCTCGCCGACGTGGAGGCGACGCTGGAAGCGATCCGCACCGCTCGCGGCAATGGGAAAGCCAAACCACTCGAATCGATGCTGCGGCGAATGCACCCCGAGGCGGCGCGCTTCTTCGTCAAGATCATCGCGGGTGAGATGCGCATCGGCCTGAGCGAGGGCCTGGTCGAAGCCGCGATCGCTGAGGCGTTCGGCGTCCCGATCACGCAGGTCAAACGCGTTCACCTTGTCACCGGCGACATCGGAGAGACGGCTGTGCGATGCAAGCGTGGCGAGTTCGCGGCCAGCACGATCACGCTGTTTCAACCGGTGCGTTTCATGCTCGCGAGCCCTGTCGAAACGCCGGGCGAGGCGTTCGAGCGAATGGGCGCGGCGACGGTCTGGACCGAGGAGAAGTACGACGGCGTGCGCTGCCAGCTTCACCGTCAGGGTTCGCGCGTCGAGCTCTTCTCACGCGACCTCCACGAGACCACGGGCGCTTTTCCCGAGGTAGTCGAGAACGCCCCCGCGATCGGCCACGACGTGCTGTTCGACGGCGAGGTGCTCGCCCACCGCGACGGGCGGGTGCTGCGATTCTTCGAGCTGCAGCGGCGGCTCGGTCGAAAGGTGGTCGACAGCGAGCTCCGGCGCGAGGTGCCGGTGGTGCTCGTGATCTTCGATCTGCTCTGGCTCGACGGCCGAACGCTGCTGGACGAACCTCTGACCACGAGGCGCAAGCTGCTGGAGGGGCTCGACCTCGACCATCCGTTTCTGCTCGCCCGACTCGAGGAGGCGACCGATCCCGATCACCTCGACCGGATCTTCGCGGAGACCCGCGAACGCGGGAACGAGGGGCTGATGGTCAAGGACCCGCTGAGCCCGTACACGCCGGGCCGGCGCGGCCTGGCGTGGTTGAAGCTCAAGCGCCCGCTGGCAACTCTCGACGTTGTCGTCACCGCTGTCGAATGGGGTCACGGCAAGCGCAAGGGCGTCCTCTCCGACTACACGTTCGCGGTCAAAGACACTCAGACCGGGCGGCTCGTAAACGTGGGCAAGGCGTACAGCGGCCTGACCGACGCCGAGATCGCGACGTTCACCAGGCACTTTCTCGACATCACCGTCCACGACCAGGGGTACCGGCGGATGGTGCGGCCAGAGGTCGTGCTCGAAGTTGCGTTCGATTCGATCCAGCACTCGGGCCGGCATCTCAGCGGTTACGCGCTGCGGTTCCCTCGCATCGTGCGCATCCGCGACGACAAGCCTGTGGATGAGATCGACACGCTGGAGCGCGTGGCGGAGCTCTACGACCGGTACTTCGGTGAGAGATCTGAAGTCGAGCTGTCACGAGTCGCGAAAACGTGAAGCTGACCTTCATGGGCACCGCCGGCGCTCGCTTCATGGTGGCGAAGCAGGTCGCCGCGTCAGGTGGACTCTTCATCGAGGAGAACGGCACACGGCTCAGCCTCGACCCTGGTCCGGGCGCAGTGGTGCAGTACGCGGCGCACAACGTCGACCTCACCACCCTCGACGCGATCGTGCTCAGCCACCGCCACCTCGACCACGTCGGCGACGTGAACGTGATGGTCGAGGCGATGACCGACGGCGGTTTCGCGCACCGCGGAATATTGTTCTGCCCGTCCGACGCCCTCGATGAAGACCCCGTCGTCCTCAAATACCTGCGCCGTTTTCCACGCGAGATCGTCCGCCTTGCGCCCGACACCACCTATTCGGTCAACGGTGTCAGCTTCACCACCAGCGGCAGGCACGTGCACCAGGTCGAGACTTATGGCTTTCGGTTTGGAGACCGGCTGGGATGGATCACCGACTCCGCCTATTACGACGGCATCGCGGAGCAGCACAGGGCGAAGGTGATGTTGATCCACACGATCCTGCTGCACTGCCGCCCGGAGCTCCCACACCTATGCGTCGAAGACGCCGAGCGGATCATTCGCGACGCGAAGCCGAAGATCGCATTCCTCACCCACTACGGAATGATGGTCTGGCGCGCGAACCCGAAGCAGATCGCCGCGGATATGAGCCAGCGCCTCGGCATCGACGTCCGCGCGGCCGTCGATGGCCTGTCCGTCGAGCTGTGAGTCCCTGGCGATGGCGTGGCACCGTCGCCCTCGTCGGCGTGTCCCTCGCCTTCTTCATCCTCCCGCTGCTCCCTGTCTATGACGTCATCAACTCGGATTGGCCCGCCTTCGCGACGGGAGCGCGGATCATCGTCTCGGATCCCTCCCACCTCTACGACCTCGACCTGCAGCAGCGCGTCCAGCGCGACGTAACAGGTGGCCGTCAGCTCGTCACGCTCGGAATCAAGGGCATCCTTCCTTTTCTCGCGCCCGCGTGGGTCGCTCTGCTGGCGGCTCCATTCGACCTCCTCGGCACCGACCTCGGTGGGCGAGCCTGGGTTTTGTTCGGACTCCTCTGCCTGCTCGCCGGCTTCTATCTCGCGACGCGCCCGCGACCGCCGACGGACCTTCTGCCCGGCTTCGCCGGAGTGCCGACCGCGCTGGTGCTCCTAAACGCGCAGCTGGACGGAATCGTCGCCCTGGGTATCGGGGCGGCGATTGCATTGTGGACGCGCCCTTTCTTCGCCGGGCTCGCGCTCGGCCTGACCTTGATGAAGCCGCAGCTTGTGCTTCCGCTCGGCGCGGCGCTGCTCCTGGAGCGCCGGTGGAAGGTGCTCGCGGGGTGGGCAGCTGCCGGTGTTGCGCTGCTGCTGCCTTCGCTCGTCCTCAACCCGCACTGGATCAACGAATGGCTGGGCCAGACGCGGTCAACGGTCGCGCCGGGAAGCAGGGAGGTCGACCTGCCTCATCTCGGGGTGCTGCTGCCCGAGTCGGTCCAGACCGTCGCCGTGGCCTCGCTGGTGGTGGTCGCCATCACGTTCGTGCTCTACCTCGCCTGGCGCGTGCGGGGAACGAGGATGGGCCCGCCGGCGGCGATCCTGATTGTCGGCGGGGTCCTGGCCGCGCCACACGCCCTTCCGGCAGACCTCGCGCTGGTGGCGCTGGGGCTGGCCGTGTGGGGTCAGGCGCGCTGGTTCGACTGGCTGGCGCTGTCTGTCGGGGCCGTCGTCTGTGCGGTCACACCGGCCCCTGTCCCCGCGTTTGTCGGTGTCGCCGTGATCGGCTGGTGCTTGCTCCGGGTGGCCGGTCTGGTTATTTCGAGGTCGCCAGCACGGGTACCCGCGTCTGCTCGATGATGCCGTCGATCAGGCCGTATTCGACTGCTTCGTTTGGCGAAAGGAAGAAGTCGCGGTCGGTGTCGCGCTCGACCCTGTCCAGCGGCTGCCCGGTGTGCTTTGCGATCAGCTCGTTGAGGACGCCGCGGATCCGGATGATCTCGCGAGCGTGGATGTCGAGGTCGCTCGCCTGACCCTGCAGCCCCTTGCCGCCGATGAGCGGCTGGTGCATGTGGATGGTCGCGCTGGGCAGCGAGAAGCGCTTGCCCTTCGCTCCCGCCATCAAGACCACCGTGCCGAAGCTGGCCGCCCGGCCGATGCAGACGGTGGAGATTGGCGCCTGGACGTACTGCATGGTGTCGTAGATGGCCAGGCCGGCGGTCACCGCACCGCCGGGCGAGTTGACGTAGATCTGGATCTCCTTCTCGGGATCGTCGGCGGCCAGGTACATGAGCTGCGCGACGACGAGGTTCGCGACGACGTCGTCGATGGGGCGGCCGATCAGGATGATCCGGTCCTTCAGCAGGCGAGAGTAGATGTCAAAGGTGCGCTCGCGGTTGCCGCCCTCGTTTTCGACGACCGTCGGTATGTAGGCCAACTTGCATCGCAGCTTACGGGAAAGGTTCGCGGGGGAGGCGGGCCTCCCCCGCGGGGCCCCCTCCGTTGCAGGCCAGGTATGGGCGGCGCCTGGCGATTCACGCTGGGGTACGGCCCGAATGAATCGGGCCTACAGCCCCACCTCGTCTGTTGATGTTCCTGGCTCCATCTGAATTTTTCACCCGTCTGAGAAAGGCTCTCAAAACCAGCCTGCCCGCCCCGCTCCGGAAGTTCGAAACGATTCGCGGCCGCGGCCGGCTCATGAAGGTCCACTTCGGACAGCCTGCCTTCCACTACGAGGCATGGCATCACGCGGGTGCAGGTAGGCTGGAGGTTGGTTTGCATTTCGAGGCGTCGGCCGGCGAGAACGAGGCTGCCTTCGACTTCTTCCGCTCACGCATGGTCGAGGTCAAGGCGAGCCTGCCCCGAGCCGAGCTCGAACCCTGGGACCGCGGGTGGACACGCCTCTACGAGACGCTCCCCGCCCCAAGGCTGGATGACGGCGTCCTCGGCGCCACCCTGGAGTGCATGACGGACTACATCGTCGCGCTCCAACCGCTGCTCGACCAGTTCTTGGAGGAATCGGGATGAGAACCGTTGAGGTGACCGACGCGCTGCAGGAATATCTCGACGGTCTGGTGCCACCGCGTGACCCCGTGCTGGCGCGATTGGAGGAGGAAGCGCACCGAGAGAACATCCCGATCGTCGACCCGCACGAGGGCATGCTGCTCTACCTGCTGGTCCGCATCGCCGGCGCCAGGCGGCTGCTCGAGCTGGGCACGGCAACCGGTTACAGCGGCATCTGGATGCTGCGAGGGAGTCAGGGTGGGACGCTGACCACTTATGAGATGGACCGCGACCGCGCCCGGCGCGCGAGGGCCAACTTTGTGGAGGCCGGTTTCGGCAAGCAGGCCCTCGTCCTCGAAGAGAACGCGAAGGACGGGCTCGAGAAGCTGGACGCTCGGTTCGACGCGTGCTTCATCGACCTGCTCAACTCCTTTCGATCCGAAGACATCACGCGGCGTGTGCTCGAGCTTTGCGTCGAACGCCTCGACGCCGGTGGGCTGCTGATGGCGGACAACGCGCTGCGGCAGGGCGAGGTGCTGGATCCCAACAACCAGCAGGCGAAAAACGTCGCCTACTACAACGAGGCGGTGTCCAGGCACCCCCGCCTGGAAAGTGTCGTCATCCCGATCCGCGACGGCCTATCGGTGGCCAGGGTCAAGGACTGAAGGTCACGAGGAGAAGTCCGGGGCGTCCCGCCCCGGACTCACCACTGCCCTCCCTCAGCAAAGCGTCGGGCGGTTGACGAGGTAGCAGTTGCTGTCGTCCGCCTGCGCCGGCTGTGAGGTGACGACCACGACGCGGCTCGGACCGGTGGCGACTGTCGTCGCCTTCAGCGCGTAGCCGAGCTGGAGACCGATGAGAAGCGCGGCCGCGACTGCAAACGCGATGAGGACGCGTGCCACCGAAAACCTGCGAACCTGGAGACTTGCCTGCATTTCCGGGACCCTCCTACGAGCTGGACTTGATGCAGGTAGCTTGTCGAGGTTCGCTCGAGGGAGAATCGGGAGAAGTACCTATTTCCCGCCGGTCGGAACACCTAATTTCTGCTCAGACTCGCCTAGCCTCGTCCCCTTCGATCCAGTAGGTACCGTCGGCCGCGTATTCCTTTTTCCAGATCGGCACCGACTCCTTGAGCCTGTCGATGCCCCATTTGCAGGCAGCGATCGCTTCGGCGCGATGAGGACAGGAGACCGAGACGACGACCGAGGCGTCGCCTATCTGCAGCCTGCCCGTCCGGTGGGCCATCGCGACCCGAGCCTCGGGCCACTGTTCGGCTATCTCATCGCCGATCTTGCGCATCTGCGCCGTCGCCATCTCCGCGTATGCCTCATAGTCCAGCTCGGTCACCGACTGGCCGCGCGAGTGG
>WNGK01030272.1_pt1 | contig 10197 bp, 9 predicted proteins | sample 5400601 | NCBI WGS metagenome assembly WNGK01 (sample SAMN13153376, study PRJNA577476) | soil metagenome | isolation source: 60 cm soil or saprolite under Garry oak tree replicate 1 | place: USA:California | collected 2016-06-15 | reverse complement strand
TTTCGGTACCCAGGACCTGGCGCAGGCGCGTCTTCGCCTTGTGCACCCGGATTCCTACGGCGTTTACCGAGCACCCGAGAGTCTCGGCGGCCTCGGCATACGTGAGCTGCTCCCAGTGCACGAGCAGCAGCGCCTCGCGGTCGGCGGGCCTCAGCTTGCCAATGGCCGCGAGCAGGCGCTCCCGCGCCGGACCCTGCGCCGGTGCCAGCGGTTGCTCCTGGCGGCGATGCTCGGCCGCGAGACGGCTGAGCAGGTTGTGCAAGCGGCTGGCGCCGCGATACCGCCTGGAGATGACCCGGCGGGCCGTCCCATAAAGCCAGAAGCGATCACCAGGGGGCGGCGGAATGTCGGCCAGTCGCCGCCACGCGGTCATGAAGACCTCGGCGACGATGTCGGCCACGTCGTCGCGGCGGCCGAGGCGGTTCACCGCGTAGGCCTGTACCGGACGGAAGTTCGCTTCGTAGAGGCGGCGAAACCGGAGTTCTCGCCGATCATGATCCTCGTCATCAGCCGCCACGGACGCTCCTCGCATATGAGTTCCTCATGCCTGGTAGATCTCCGGCTGAGGCGCGGAACTTTCCGCCCCGCCAATCGCCTTTTCGCTCATCGTCAGGCCACGTCCTTATAGAGCCCGTGGGGTAGAGAGAGCGTAGGAGACGCCCAACTGCTGTGGACACTTGCGGGCTGGCTGGCCGCCTTCCGGCGGTCCTAAGCTGGCGGGCAGTCGTTTGCGCCAGCCTGGTCTTGCTTCTGCCAGTCAGCCTTCCGCAGCGCATACTCGACATCGCCCAGCTCGTCGCCCGCGATCCGGTGCGGCCAGGGCTGGCGGAAGGTCCGGACAAGCCTCAGCCCTGCCTTCTCCATCACGCGCCGGGAGGCCGCGTTGACGGCCATCGCCTCGGCGACCACGCGTTGCACGCCGAACTCGGTGAAGCCCTTGCGGATCAGCGCGCGTGAGCCCTCGGTGGCGTAACCCTTGCCCCAGGCTGACCTGCGCAGGCGGTAACCCAGCTCGGCCTCGCCGGGGGCGGCCGTGTCCCGCGGCCGGAAGTGGAACCACCCAAGGAATTCCCCGGTCGCCTTCTCCACGGCCGCCCAGAACCCGAAGCCAGCGAAACGCTCGTAATAGCCCAGAAACGCGGGCAGGACTTCGCCCTCTATCTCGCTGCGGGACGTCGGCGTCCCGCCGGTAATGAAGCGCATCACCTCGGGATCGGCGTCGAGGCTCACCAGGTTGTCCACGTCGGCCATGGTGAACTGGCGAAGTACCAGACGCTGCGTTTCCAGGAAAACCTGCATCGTCCAATCCTTCCTGCACCGCCACGCTACCTCCAGGCCCGGCCGCCGGCATCATTGACTACGTTGAACAGGTACCGCTCCAGCCGTACCTGGGGTTTTGCTTGCTGTTCTACGGCTTGGCCGCGAAGGCTAGCCCTCGTGAGTGGGTCTGCGATCCTCGGACGTGCAGCTTGTGCCTGCCTGCACGCCAAGCATCACGACAGGCGCCGACAGAGCCGTTCCGGTCCCGGTGTTTCATGGTCATCCCGAGTGTCCATGCCGCTCTTGGACGAGGAGCGTGACCAGTCGTTCGATGAGGTCGTACGGGATGGGCTTATGAAGCGGGAGTCTTACCGTGCCCTTGCCTGCCAGGTAGGGCGCGAGTTCGCGCTCGAAGGCCTCATCTGCTGCGGGCACCGGGTAAAGGGAGATGTGGTGCTTCCACGCCGCGAAGTACACCAGGTGCCTGCCATTGAGCGTCATTGTGGGTATCCGGTAGCTGATCGTCTCGCCAGCTTCCGGCACGACGTTCCGGATCCTGCGCCGGACTTCCCGGATGACGATCTGTACGTCTTCCGGGAATGAGCCGATGTACTGGTCGATCGTCGCGAACTGCTCTGCCACAAGCCCTCCGATTCGTTGTAGCCGACGAAGGTCAGGCATGCGTGGTGTCAACCCGATCATCCCCTGCTCAACCGGCTGCGGCGCGAGATCTTCGCCGTGATCTGCCAGGACACCGCCCGGGTCCAGTTCGCGACGATCGACCACTGACATCCGCGGGTGCGCTCTTCACCAGCCGACCCCGGAGTGCATCCGGCGCCCGGCCGCGTCGTCATGAGCGCCCTGGGCGGCAACAGGTTCCGGGCGATGAGCGAGGGGCATGCCCGGCTAATCGCGTTCCGACCGTGTTCCGGCATGGGATGTGCCGAGGCGTACTCGTGGTCGGCGGAGCTGAATGTCCTCCCCCTGCTCACTTAGCACGCCTGAGTCCAGGCCTCACCGAAGCGGCAGGCAGGTCGAGGACGTCGAAGGGCAGCTTCGGGCTGGAGCCAGCGTCGAGCGTCGGCCAGGCGGCGGCCAGAATTGCCGCTCTAGCCCGGGCCAGGCCTTGCCGTCGTCTGGCCGACCTCGATCAAGTGGCCATCCGGGTCGCGAATGTAGGCGCGGATCTCGCGCCCGTGGTCCTTGGGCTCGGTCAGGAACTCGGCGCCTCTCGCCGACCACTGCGCGTAGGCCGCGGCGATGTCCGCGACCCTGATGTTGAGGAACGCGCTGGCCTGGGCCGGGTCAGCCGGTGGTGCGAGCGTCACCGTCGGCTTGTCATCTGTCGGGCCGCCGCCCACGTTGAGGATGAGCCAGCTGTTGGCGATCTTCATGATCACCGGGTCGCGTTCCGCCAGCACCTTCGCCCCGAACACCGACTGGTAGAAGTCGCGGGACCGGTCCTGGTTGGAGACCACCAGGAAGTGGGTGAGCACGAAACCGCTCTCCGGATCCGGGAAGTCGCTGTCGCTCATCTGAAACCTCCGTAGCAGTCGCGAACGCCGCGAGCCAGGACCGCAGCGATCACGCCCGCGCGTGGCGGATACCCCTCCTGCTTACACCCTCCCGGCAGCCGCGCACTCATCCGGTCTAGGGCGGCGGATCAGGGCGGCAGCAGGCGGCCGGTCACCAGAGCAGCCTTCGCGGCGACGTTGCCATCGCGCGTCATCGTGGCCAGGGCGGTGGCCTGCCCTAGCACGTACCGATCGAAGAACGCCAGGGTTACCCGGGCCACCAGTCGCTCCACCGGGTTGGTGCCCACGTACGGAACCATGTGGTTCGCACCGAACAGGTCCAGGTAGTACCTCGCGCTGCGGGAGTCGGCGCGATATAGCTGGACGCTCGTTTGGGGCGGGTTGATCGTGTCCGCGCTGCCCTGCACGAAAAGCATCGGCGGGGCCCTGTGCGCGAAGTACCGGCCGGGCATCGGCGGCCACTCCGCGCCCGCGAGCACGGCCACGGCTACCAGCCGACGGTCGGCGCAGCAGGTGTTAGCAGCGAGAGCGGCAACCGTGTCACCGCCGTCCGACTGGCCAGCGGCGGCGATCTCATGACGGTTCAGCATGCCGGAGAACAGGTCGTTCGGCTGGGCGCTTACGGCCAGCAGCCTGCTGATGACATAGAACATGTCTGCTGGCTGGTTTACGAGGTCCGCCTCGTATGCGTCACCGGCGTGGCAGTCCGTGCGGGGGAAGTTCACGACGGCGACCACGTACCCGGCGCTGGCCCAGGCCTGCAGCAGGCGTGCGTACGGGGCGGCACATTGCATGAACCCGGGCGCGAACATGAGCAGCGGAAACGGGCCGGCGGCCGGCTGCGGTGCGGCTTGAGTCCGCGCTAGCGGGTACCGGATAAATGTCAGCAGCCTGCGCCGGCCGATAGGCTGGCCCGCCGGGCCGGCGTGGGGCGGCTCGATGAAGATCATCCGCCGCTCGCCGGCCCGATAGCTGCCGACGGTGCCGACCGCGAGAGCTGCCGGCCTGGCCCGGGCGGTATCCCGCCTCGCTGGTATCGGCGCAGGGGGATGCGACGTGTGCGGCGGGCCGGTACAGGCAGAGACAATCGCGATCGCCATGAGAACGACGCCTATGGTCTGGCCCACGGCAATCAGCCTGGTACGCCAGGCGGGCGATGCCACGGCTGAACTGTACCGGTCAGTCAGGCGATCGTAGGATGCGATCTCAACCGGGATCCTGATCGACTTTCCGGCCTCGATTCGCTGCGGTCTCGAATCAATCTTTCACCGACCGTAAAAAGGAGCGCTGAGAGATTCCACACCCTCCGGCTCCTGCTGTGGATATTAGCCGTCAGCCAGTCGCATGCCAGGCGCGGCCTGCCGGTGGATGGCTGGGGTGTCCGCCATGGAACAGGGCGACGCGGCGGTGGATGGCGTTGATGTCGGCGAGGGGGTTGCCGTCGACGGCGAGAATGTCGGCGTCGAAGCCGGGGCGCGAGCCGGCCCTTGCGATCGGCGAGATTGCACGCGGCGGCTACGTGGTAGGTCGATGCGGATAGCGCACCGGCATTGCCCATGAACTGGGCCATATCGGCAATGGCGTACGGGAGCACGTGGTGCGGCTTGTGCGGAGCGATTCCGCGTAGGGGCCGATGACGATCCGGGCGCCGCCTTCGATCATGGATTGAAGGAGCGTGCGGGCTCCTCCCATGATGGCGGTGATGATCGGGGGCAGCGGGACCCCGGGCACCGTGCCGGGGATGCACGTGGAGACGAAGGTGCCGCTGGCCGCCAGGGCTTCGATCACCCGAAGGTCGGGTTCTGGGCCCCGCGGGGTCAGGAACGAGGCGTGCTCCACCCCGTCGAACCCGGCCTCGAGGGCGGCGACGATGCCATCCCGTCCGTGGGCGTGCGCGGTGATCGGCAGTCCCTGCCGGTGCGCCTCGTCCGCCGCAGCGCGAAGCTCGTCCGCGCTGAACTGGCATGCGGCGAGCACTTCGGGTGCGGGGCCGCTGGTCATATGGCCGCCGGTGACCATGACCTTGATCACGGCCGCGCCGCGGCTTCGCAAGAATCAGGACAGGCGACGGGCGACGCCGCCGAGCATCCACGCCTTGCCCGTGTCAGCCTGATCTGGTTCATCGGGCCGCCATTGCGGCACGGGGACCAGGCCTGGCTCGAGGATTTCCAGGCCGTCGAAGAACGCGAGGATCTGGTCATGGGTCCGCAACGTCAGCGGGTTGGCCGTACCGGCGTAAACTGCCACGCCTGTGGCAGCGGTCTGCGGCTCGGGGTCTCCGGTCACGTGTGACAGCACAAGGTAGCTGCCGGGCGCCGCGGCGCGGGTGAACCTGGCCACAGCCCCGTATGCGTCAACGTCGCCGATGAGTACAACCGGGACCGGCGCCACTCAGCGTGCGGGATGCTCAGCCCGGTCGACTGGGAGCTGGCTCAGGCCCGGACGGAGGCCGCGTGACCGCGGCCGGCCCGCTAGCGCGGGCCGGTCTCTGGCGCATGTCGCCACCCCCCGTGTCCCGACTTGTCCGGTTCCGCCGTACGCCAACAGCAGCACACGAGCTGTCGTCGCTCCCGATTTGCCCGTGTTGACAAGCGGGTCGGAGCCTTAACTACGCGGCCTTGGCGCGCGACGGCCCTGGCGGGCCGCCCTTGACCCCGGAGACCTCTGCGGCCCCGCGGCAGGAAACCACGGGCAGGCCCAGCCTGCCCCGCCCGGCGCGCGGGCACCAGCAGGTCAGCTACACAACTCAAGATCACCACAACCGAAGTCTCTACGGTTTGAGGGGATTGCCAGGCACACTGCGCGTGGCCCAGTTGGCCGCGGTCCATGACCTGCCCTAGCCGACCCGGACCAGGAACCCGAAAGCCGCCGAGGCCCTCTCGGATAATCCACAACGCCGACCTCGCCAACGAGGCAGCAACAGGCCAGCCGCTCGCCGCTGGCGCGAGGTCCGTGGGGTGAATTCCTGAGCAGGCGTGTATCTGATGCCGCCAGGGGGTCTCTTTCTGGTCAGGATGATCCCAGCGAAGGGGGGGCTCTCATGAGTTCCACGACAAGCGAGCCTGGAGATGCGGTTCGTGCGGCACTAGCCGAGGTGCTCGGCACCACCGACATCGAGATCGTCGCCGAGGTGACCGCGCGGCTGCCGTCTGGTGAGGAAGTACGGCTGGTCCACGCCGCCGTCCGGGGAAAGCACAACCAGACCGCGTCGCTCGTTGTCGACGCAAGCGGGGCAGTGCACCCGCCGCGCCGTTTCGAGGCACTCGCCGGCCGCGGGCTGTTCGCGCCCGAGATGCCCGTGGCTGAGCGGCCTGCCGTGACCCCGGCGCCGTCTGTGACGATCGACCCGCCGGTGAACAACCTGACCCTGTCGGAGTGCGTGACCGAGGAAGAGACGGTCACTGTCCATGTGCCGACGGGGGTCGCAAAGGCTGACGTCTACCTGCTGGCCGACACCACCGGGAGCATGGGAACGATCATTGGCGCGGTCCAGGCGGGCATCAACGCGATCGTCAACGACCCGGCGTTCACCGGACTCGACGTTGCCTGGGGTGCCGGGAACTACAAGGATTTCCCGATTCCCGCATCCAGCCCGTACGCCTTCCAGCACCAGCTGGCCCCGACCCCCGGCGCCGCCGATGTCACGGTCGCGGTGAACGCCTGGTCCGCAATCGGCGGTAGCGACACGCCCGAGGGTCAGCTGTTCGCCCTGCAGCAGGTCGCAACGGATCCCGCGATCGGCTGGCGGCCGGGCAGCAAGCGGATCCTCGTCTGGTTCGGCGACGCGCCCGGGCACGATCCCATCTGCTCCGCCATCTCGGGGGCCGCCGCGGATATCACCGAGGCCACCGCCACGGCCGCTTTGGTGGCTGCTCCCGGGATCACCGTCGTTGCCATCAGCACCGACACCGGGGTCGCCGGCGCGCTGGACGGCGATCCGGGCCCTGGCCCGGACAACTTCGACTACGGTGCCTGCACCATCGGGGGCAGCCCGGGCCAGGCCACCCGGATCACCGGCGCCACGCCCGGCGGATCGCACACCACCGGCGTGAACGCGACCACTATCGTCGCCACCCTGGTCTCGCTCGTCTCCTCGGCCGTGCACAGCATCAGTCACCTGGAGCTCCAGCGCGCGGGAGCGATCGCGCCGTTCGTCGCGTCGATTGCCCCTCCCAGCTACGACTCTCTCGCCGGGGATGTGGAGCACACGCTGCCGTTCGAGGTCACCTGGAAGGGTGTGCGTGCCTGCGCGGAGACAGACCAGGTCTTCACGGGCAGCCTCGATGTGGTGGCCGACGGCGCCGTCGTGGCGAGCAAGCCGGTCACGATCACGGTGCCCGCCTGCCGCTGGCACCACTCCGTGGAGATGATCTGCGGCACGCAGGAGGGGGATGACAAGGGGCACGGGCATGACCGCTGCGAGACCGTGGCTGACGGCCGCTACGCCACCGCGGTCACCATCTACAATCCCACCACCTGCCCGGTGCAGCTGGTGAAGTACTTCGCGCCGCTGGTGCTGCACGATGAGCCGGTCGGGCGTGAGCCCCGGACCGTGCTGGCCCGAGCATTCGCGAAACTCGTGCTCGGGCCGGGCAAGGCGACACTTGAGGACTGCTGCACCCTGCAGGAGGCCGTCGGCCCGACCGGAGGGCCGCTCGTGCTCGGCGTTCTCGACATCGTCGCCGACCACCCGCTCGACGTCACCGTGACGCATACGGCCAACGGCGCCGGACGGGCGGCCACTTCGATCGACGCTCGCACCATCAAACCGCGACGCGCTTGACCAGCCCCCCTGCCTCATCCCGGTGACACGGGGCGGCAGGTGATCAAGAGGCCAGGTCCCCAACCCGGGACCTGGCCTCTCAACTTTTCCGCCTGGCTGCCCGCACGGCGCCAGGAGGCAGGCCGCAACCCCGGCCGGAGGCTTCACGATGGCATGTTGTCCAGGCGCTGCAGGAGCTCGTGGGCGGCGAGCTCGATTTCCTTGTGCCGCCACTCGGCAGCCCGGTACAGGCAGGCGATGATGCCCATGCGATGGAGGCGGCGGAAGTCCCCGTAGACGAACGCGTACCTGGCCTTGGTGTGGTCGCGGGCACCGTCGGTGAGCCCGAGATGCCATTGGGCGTATTCCTCCCACGAGTGCGACTCCAGGAAGGCGTTCTGCTCGCTGGCGCCGGGCTGGACCTTGCCCCAGTCGCTGACGAGCACGTACTGGCGGCTGTCGATGAGCTGGCGCGCCCGCGCCACGGCGTGCGGGTTCACGGAGTACGAAGCCATCACAGCATTCTGCCCGGTTGCGACGGCGGTATTGCGCCCGGCCGACGTGCGATGCCGGGGCGTCAGCCGCCGACCCGGAGCGCGTCGAACACGTCGCGCAGCCTTCCCACACTGTGCTCCAGCTGATGAATGGATTGGGTGATGGCGGGGTTCGGGGCGGCGGCGGTCTGCCCGGAAAGCACCGTGACCAGGTCCTCCACCGCCGCGAGCCGCGCGGAGAGTTCTGCAAGCACTGGTTCCGCGGTCGCAGGGGCAGTCTCGGTCGCCTGCAGCGAATCCGCCAGCCGCGCGCGAAGCAGCGCCGCCTGCTCGCTGAGCTGCCGGTTCTTCATATACAGATCCACGAATACCGACACCTTGGCACGCAGCACCCACGGGTCGAACGGCTTGGCGATGTAGTCGACGGCGCCAGCCGAGTAACTGCGGAATGCATAGTCGGGCTCGCTGTTCAGCGCGGTGAGGAAGATGATCGGAACGTCCCGCGTCCTGGGACGTCGCTTGATGTGGGCAGCGGTCTCGAATCCGTCCATTCCCGGCATCACGACGTCGAGCAGGATGACGGCGAACTCATCGCTGAGCAGCGCCTTGAGCGCGGCGTCCCCAGAGCGCACCGGGACCAGTTTCTGGTTCAGCGAGCCGAGGATCGCCTCGAGCGCGACGAGGTTCTCCGGGCGATCATCCACTAGCAGGATGTTGGCCTTCTCTGCCACGCCGGCCGCTCCTAAGGCGAGTTGGCGAGTCTGCCCTCGGTGCGCGGCCCGGCGCTGCGCTGCAGCCAGCTCCGCATCAGGTGCAGCAGGTGATCAGTTTCCACGGGCTTGGGGACGTAGTCGGACGCGCCGGCCATGATGCTCTTCTCCCGGTCGCCCTTCATCGCCTTCGCGGTGAGAGCGATAATCGGCAGTTCAGTGAACTGCGGCATCATCCGGATCGCCCGCATTGTCGCGTTCCCGTCCAGTTCCGGCATCATGACGTCCATCAGCACCAGCGAGATGTCCTCGTTGCGCTCCAGCGCCTCTATCCCGATCCGTCCGTTCTCCGCATAAAGCACCTCGGCCCCATGCCGTTCAAAAACACCGGTGAGAGCGAAGACGCTGCGCGCATCGTCATCCACGATCAGTATCCGTGCCCCGTTCAGCGCGTCTTCGCCGTCCCCGGCTACGGACATCGCGGCTGCGCCGGGAACGGCCGCCGCCCGTTCCGCCGCGGCGCTAGCGCCCGTTGCCGGGGCGATCGCCATGACTCCGGCTCCTAGCGGGCGCTGTTCGGCGGGCAGATAGAGCGTGAACGCGCTGCCCTTGCCCGGCCGACTGGACGCGCGGATCTCCCCGCCGAGCAGCCGGGCGATGTCCCGGCTGATCGAGAGGCCGAGGCCGGTACCGCCGTAGCGGCGGCTCGTTGTTCCGTCAGCCTGCCGGAACGCATCGAAGATCGTGCTGAGCTTGTTCTTCGCGATGCCCACGCCGGTATCCGACACCGCGAACTCGATCACGTCGGATGCCCCGCGGAGCGCGCCGCCGAACTCCACCCGGTCGGCGCGGCCGACGGTGAGCCTGACTTCGCCTGCCGACGTGAACTTGACCGCGTTGGAGAGCAGGTTGCGCACGATCTGCTCGAGTCGCTGTTCGTCGACGTAAAGCCGGTCCGGCGTGCCGGGGCGCACCTGGATGCTGAAGCTCAGTCCCTTGTCTTCTGCCATCGGGCGGAACGTGGCGTCGACGTACTCGACGAGCGCCGTCAGCGGCAACTCCGCGGGATTGACGTCCATCTTGCCGGCCTCGACCTTGGACAGGTCCAGGATGTCGTTGATCAGCTGGAGCAGGTCGGATCCAGCCGCGTGGATAGTGCGGGCGAAATCCACCTGCTGGCCGGTCAGGTTGCCGTCCTGGTTCTCAGAGAGCACCTTGGCGAGCACGAGCAGGCTGTTCAGCGGCGTGCGCAGTTCGTGCGACATGTTGGCAAGGAAATCCGACTTGTACCTGGACGAAATCGCAAGCTGCTGAGCCCGCTCCTCCAGCGTGCTGCGCGCCTGCTCGATCTGGCGGTTCTGTATCTCGATGGCGCTGTTCTGCTTTGCCAGCAGTGCTGCCTTGTCCTCGAGTTCCGCGTTGGACCTGCGCAGCTC
>WNGK01027371.1_pt1 | contig 10199 bp, 8 predicted proteins | sample 5400601 | NCBI WGS metagenome assembly WNGK01 (sample SAMN13153376, study PRJNA577476) | soil metagenome | isolation source: 60 cm soil or saprolite under Garry oak tree replicate 1 | place: USA:California | collected 2016-06-15 | reverse complement strand
GCTTCGGGCAATGGCGCTGTGCGACGTTGGGTCCTTTCTGGAATGACGAATGAGTACTAGTGTGGTTAGGGGTGGAAGTGGACGAATGCCTGCCCATAAAAAAGAGAGCCTACTCCAGGCTCTCTCTCTACATTCCTGTTGGGCCGGTCAAAAGCGGAAACTGCCTGGTCACTTCAACAAGTGAAACAATTGGAGTAAGCCAAACAGGCCTCCGCTGCCAAGGATAGCTGACACCCCCATGCTGATGATGTAGCGAGCAACCGATAACCGTGTTTTGTAAATGTCATCTTTCAGGGCTCCCAGGGCTGTATTACTTTCGTTTCTAATAACATCCATCTTATCCAGCATACGGTCTAGCTTTGCCTCCAAGTCATGCCGTAGGACATACATGCTGGCCTCAACGGTGTTGATGCGCGTTGAAAGCTGTGCCTCAACCGCCGTGATCCTCGCTGCCATCTCAGAGTGTCTCGTATCGTATTCAGATCGTGTCACATGATCTTCAGGCATGGGGTAGTCTCCTAAGAAACGACAATGTGTCGCATATGGTCCCGCCTTTGCCGATTACGGCCCACCAGAGAGCGGATTAGGTCGGTGGGTTGATCACGGTGAGGGTTGCGTCCAACGTACCACCGGCAAGCATGGGTAAGGCCACCTGCGGTGGAGGTAGGTCTTGAGCGAGCTGCCGGTGTCTCTCGACTGCTGGGTGTTGCGTAAAGTGGGTAATGACAGCCGGATTGGTTGGGTCACGGTGAGGGATGCGAATGTTCTCCGAACGCAACTCCTGTTCCGTGAAGCGCACTTTCAAGAACGTTTGCGTATGGACACCGCGTTCAGCGCAGTCAGGACACACAGGCAGTGCGACCGTACTGTCGTCGACCCAAACGATCTCCGGATGCGAGATGTGGTGCTTGTGCGTGCTGCCCTCTAGGCGATTGTCGCGCGACACCTGTGCCATGATGGCATCTTGGCCCCGCAGGTTGTCGGCTTGCACTACGATGTACTGCACCGCATCGTGGTGTAAGCACTCGCGAAACGCTTCCCAGTTTTTGCAGTTGTGGTACTTGCAATCTGGATTGGGGCAGTGGTACGTTAGTTGTTGCGTTGTAGGGTCGTAGTCGTCTAGCATGCGGCCTCCTTTTTAGAGTTTAATACTGGTAGGTGAGGTTGCCACCAACGATGCACACGGTGGAGACTGCGGTGCTCGTTGCGTACACCTGTACTCCCGCTGACGTCAAGTTGTTCGCCACTGGCTTGTTGAGGTTGAGCAGTGCCGCCCCAGAAGTATCGATCGTCGCAGATACTGGGACAGTACCTCGCGACCGACTCAAGACGTACGTCGTTAGGAATACCCCCACCGCATACGAATTGCCTGAGATATGGTAGCGCCTCACCTCCTGACCTCCCGGAGGTTGCTGTAGTACGTTGACGAGTTGGTTGATCGAGTTGGCATAGGTCGTGTCACCTACGCCTGGGGTGATGAGTGGCATAGCGACTCCTTAGAGAGGGGTTAATACTGGGTAAAGTAGTTGCCTGCGACTGTTCCGGACGGTCGAGCACCAGAAGACGAGAGGTCAACCTTTACCTGGAACCCCTCAGACGTCAATGCACCTACGGCAAGGTTAGTAAAGAACGCTGGGGCTGCTTGGTCGATCTGGTCGAGCGTCACGGATACAGGAACGCTTTGGGAACTGATGGTGGCAATGTACACCTGTATCCTGGCACCACCGGTGTAGCCATTGCCTGCACAGACGTACTTCCGCATCTCGACACTTCCTCCTGGCCGTTGCAACACCTTGACGACTTGCGCTACGTCGGTGGCATAGATAGTGGCACCGTTCACTACACGGACGAGCGGTTGCAGTCCACCACTAAGCGCAGCTCTAAATCCGCCGACACCCTGCACCGTAACAGACAACGGGACGGTAACAGAGCCACCCGTCATGGTCGGCTTGAGAGTACCAATACCAGACAGTGTGACAGACAGTGGAACGCTGGGCGCGAGGGAAGGCGCAAACGTGCCCAAGCCCTTGAACGTCAGCGCTAACGCTTGGTTGACCGAGAGTGTCGGGTGAAAGACCCCCAACCCCTTGAGCGTGGTTGGCGGCAATGCGAGCTTCACCGTTATCGACGGGTTGAGTTTGCCAATACTATGCATCGCGACGGACAATGCTACTGGTGTTGGGCTGTAGCCCGGTGTGACCTGTGCCCCAGTCGTGTCACCCTGTGTCGCACTGCTCGTAGTGGTAATGAACAGTGTCGCCGCCGACGTCCCAGTCGAGTTCGCTGTGATGTTCGGCCAGATGTGCATGTAGAGTTTGTCGTTGGTACCAAACGCCATTGCGGAGAGTGACACACTTGGAGTCAGCGTTTGGTACAGCGTCGTCATCGCAACGCCGGTCTGATCAATCTGGCCGATCAGTGTGTACGTACCACTGTTCTTGTTCCACTTGTAGTAGCGGACGTGCCAGTCAATGGTTGCTGTGCCATTGCTCACGCGGACACGGAGGGTAGGCGTCCACGTACCAGCGGCTATCGTCTGCTGCTCTAGGGTAGTAACATCCCAGAGCCATCCGTTACCTGACGGCGATCCAATATTACTGGCAGCGGCCCATGCACCACTAGTGCCTAACCCGTAGAGTTCCCCGTACCCTGTCGACGTGCCGATCAGTGACGAGTCACCTACCAGCACCCCGCCAGTCGCCGAGGACATAGCCGCAGCGGTTGGCAGACTCGTCGCAGCTATGTTAGAAAGGTAGGTGGTAAGCGCTGTCATGGATTGGTGTTACTCCAATTTACACGGAACAATGTTTCTTGAGCCACAGATGTTGGATGTATAGTACTCAATCTATCGTTAAAACAAGCGCACCAATTGCGAAACTCGCAACGGCGCCCGTGTTAATAATCTGGGAGGTGATCGTAGCGAACCACAGCAAGTTACCGGCAGTCGACGCATCGTACATGGCTACGCAAAGCACCGTTCCCCAGTTCGCGGTTGGTGTGGCAAACGTGAGCGTCCCGCTGTTGCTGATCTGGCCCGGTGACGAGGGCGAACCCGAGATCGTTGACCAACCTGACGACGCAATGGCGACTCGTGCATACGACCCGCCGCTGACCTCCACTGACCCTGCACCTGAGCTATCTGTGGGCGCTGTGGTGAGTAACGCCACATACGTGTTGGCTGGTGCTGCGGAAAACGTCGTCCCTTTATGCCAGTTCAGCACCGCATTCTGTAGGTACTGCGACATATTACCTGTTAGAGCCATAAAGTGTAATCTCCTAGTGTTAGTACTGGACTATCCATCGACCCCCACAGCGGGCGTTGCCATTCGCCGCAGTGGAGGTACCCCACACCTGGAACCCAGCCCACGACAGCTTCGACACATTCGGACTGCCCATCGCCACGGGGCTTTGCGTGCTTGTATCGATCGTGATTGAGACCGGTGTAGTACCCGTCGACATGGTCGACCGGTAATCGCTCACCAGGCAACCACTTGTGTAGCATGACATCTCGAGAAAGTAGGTTCCTATCTCGATGCCACCAGCCGCCCGCTGTAGCACATTAATGACCTGGTTAAGATCGTTGACTTGTATCGTCATACCGTTGCGCACAGTGTAGAGGGCCGGAACCATCGTCCCGCCGACGAGGAGGGTGGGCTTGAACTTGCCAAGACCGTTTAGCGTGGTCGACAACGTGATGACATTGGCGAGTGTCGACGATGTGAACGAGTCGACGACGATACCGCCACCCGGAGCAGTTGCGATAGGGACGAGGAGGAGACCGACTTGGCCCGTTGTGGTCGTGAGGGAGGCATCAGTCACCGTCACGGTCCAACTTCCAGGTTCAGCTACTCCATCAGCCCAAATCTTCGCTTCCACGGTGTTCCCTTGCGTCCGGAAGCGACACCAGTAGTACGTCCCCACGGTAATCGTGATGGATGTCGTCGCCAGACTGTCGGTAAACACACCGGCGACCATCTTGGCTAGTCGTATCGTGTTACCGCCTACGTTGACGTCACACCTGTACCAATGTGAGTTGGCGAGATAACGCGTGAAGAGACCGAAGTGTCCGGCACTCGCCGACAGTGCAGCGAAGCGACACAGCACCTCGGTGTCAGCCGTTTGGATGGTACTCAGTACCGTCTCTGCGTACCCGTAGCCTTGCCCGCCACCACCGCTATTGTCGTAGAAGGCCACTCCCTCGGCTGCATTGATCGCCAGTAGGGTTGCAGTTGTCCCGCCTGGTGCGATAGCGTTCCACGTATCGCCTCCAGATGCGGTCCCAAGGCTCAACCCCGTCGCGCTGGCGCGATTACCAAACGTATCGGTGTCTTGTACGACCCCATTGATCGTCGGAGACGACGCCGGAGGGACGAGTTGTACAGTAGGCCACGGATTATTGCCACCAAGAGACCAGATCGAGATTTGAGAGAGTCCTGTGGCTGTGACCGTGGAGATTTTTTGGTTGATGGACGTTGCGTCGCAGTAGACATAGCTGTTCCCGCTGTTCGTCCACCGCAGCTCGCCGCTGTTCGGGTCGCGCGTGGCAGTACTGAAGCCCGGCTGTTGCTGCATCAGGACGTATGTTACGTTGTCCGTGATGTTGTACGTGCCAGTAGCACCATAGTACCCGTAGGACGGTAAGCCGATCACAATCCACGCATGGTTCGAGATTTGGGACAACATCCAGTTGCAGACGCTCGTGAGCCAACTAAACGGTGTTATAGGATCGCCCGCACCGCTCGTATCGTACATATGGTCGTAAACGAGTGGTGTTACGTAATCCACCGGCAGGCTGTTGAACGCTGACCAGTCCCAGGCGGACGTACCCGTAAGGGCAGGTCCGTCGACCATCAATTTGAACCCGTTCGAGTGTAACGCAGATCCAAGCGAGTTCACGACCGTTTTGACGTCATTGAACTTAGCTACTGTCCACGGCGGCTCTTCAAAATCGAGTTCGATACCAGTGTAGCTATTCGCCTGCAAGAACGCCACCAACGTATTGTTGAAGCTGGTGAGGTTGGCGGAACTGCCCGCTAGCGCTCCGATACCTGGAGAGCGACCAGAGATCGTGACGAACTGCTTGACAGAGTAGCGTTGGACTTGTGCCGCATTTGCAGCCGTATACCCGTCCACGCCGGAGTTCGCTACTGTGTTTTGGAGCAAGGTGCCGTCGCTTTGCACGGCGTAGTATTGTGGCTTGAGCACTTGTATCTGGCGTCCATCGCTGAACTCAACCGGTACGTGGCTCTGACCATTAACCAACGTCGAGCCGGGATAGATCCACGCTGCAACAGACGAGACGGTAGTCATGCTACCTCTTTTTTAGTTGAGATTGCTGGTGTACTCATTTCTGCTCTCCTACGAAAGTGTGACGATGTAATCACATGTGACCGCCTGAGTATTGGTCTTTACATATGAAAACAGAGCGTGAGTAAGTAGTGTCCCTGTCCCGAGTGTGGCAGTAGCGTTGTTTCCGAATAAACCGCAGTTGCTCCAGGTCCCGTTGCCTTGCGCAGTTGCTCCAGGTCCCGTTGCCTTGCGACGTACCAAAGAAGGTGCTGATATCAACGCCGTTCCCAGAAACGGTATACGTTGATGGAACAAGCCTGGTGAGTTCGGTATTAATGTGGCTATCACCCGGGTTCACCGTAAGTGTTGCCCCGGTGCCAACCGAGAAGTATTGTGAGAAAGAGACGACTGGGCTTAGGTTGGGTGCCCCGATGTAGGTCAGCACCTGCGAGCGCCCCGCCGTGGTGATCAGGTTGCGTGTCTCGTATTCGGTATAGCGGTCACGTTCCTTCTCTGTCAGGCGCGGCCACCACTCCATAAATTCTGCCAGCGTTAGATCGCCTGGCAGCACGCGCAATTTAATCTTCCCAAGAAACAATATCTTATCTCGTGGCATGGTATATCCCCTAACTTTCAGGAAAATTGCGAGTACCCATAAACTGCGGTCCCATACAGGTATGACCCGGCAGTTTGAAGTGTGGCTGTGGCGCTGTCCGAATAATTCGTCGAGTCCTGCACTACTTCATAGGTCAGTTGTGGTACAGTGATCCCAGACGGGCTTGTATTGCGAGCGACGGCTTTATGAATATTTCTCAAGAAGTCTCGCACCTTTGGCCGGTATATCCCTGCTTCGTATTCAAAAATATTCACCCCGCCGCCTTCCGACGTGATCCTGACGGTCTGGATGGTGAAAGGCACGCTGGTGAGGAAGTCTGCGGCACTGGTCACGGGAATGGTTGTACCAGGGGGCAGGTAAGTGTTGACGCTATATCCGCTGCTGAGTGAAAATTCGAGTACTGTTATCGGATAGGCCCACTTTGCCAATTCCGCTTCACCCCTTATGCGTGCAGCAGCATCGCTGACTATCGACGTGTCATTCACCTTCCCACTGTACTTGCGGCCATACTTACCGATGGACGAGTTTTCTTCGACGAGCACAGAAATAGGAGCGCTGGAAGTGTAGGTAACCAACACATTATCGGTGCCACTGGCAGGGGCTGTGTTGAAAATGACTTGTTGCCCTTTCGCATTGACCAACGCCACAACGCCACTCTTCCCGTTTGTGTCCTTGCCTTTCACCCCCAGTTTGTTACTGCTGGTTGGTGCATAGACGCTGCCACCAATGCTGACCTGGGTCACTGCTGAAGGTACCAGGGCGAGGGCGAAAGTGTTGTTGCTCCCGTCCCCGCTAAACTTATCTTGAACACCCACCTGGGCGGTACCTCCGACCACCTTTATGCTATTTTGGAGCTGCGTGCCGTCCTGCGTGAGCTTGTAGGCTGTCGGTGCGAATGTGGTCACGTTATCCGGCTGGGCCTGGACGACGAGCGTGAACGGGGCATAGGTAGTGTCGGTAATCTGGTTCATGATTTCGCGAAACGACAAGTCGGCATAAGTTATACTGTCAATCACGGCCCCTGGAACCATCGTCGAGACAGGCTGAGTATTGTTCGCTGCTCCAGTTCCAAGCACATTATTGAAGTAGTTACTGATAACGTTGTTGATGAGGTCGGTATCCTGTGTCGCATCATAGCTGGCGTTGATAATTGCGCCGTTCTCCAACAGCTCTTCGGTGCTTCGGCAGTCCACTGCCCATGTTCGGAATGTGCCTTCGTACTCAGCTTCCAGGTGGGAAATCGTGCCCAGGAAGATCCGGTTCACCCGGGAGTACGTCCCATCGGGCATCTGATAGGTGATCGGTGAGTGGTAGTTGGCATCTGGCGAAGGATAGGTGATCGGCGTCCCATTGGGCATGGCCCAGTTCGGAAACCACATCGGCTCTACCATGACCTGCGTAAACACGATATTGCCAGAGTTGGTGGTACTCGTAGCGTAGCCGCCGAGCTGCGCCTGGACATAGGCTGCATTGGCGGGAGCAATACCAGAAACACTCAACCGCGTCTGCGTTGTTGGGGGCGCTGTAAAGCCACTGGTGATACTTGATAATAAGTTCTGATTTGCATCCAACCAATTCACCTGGAAATAGTATTGGATATTCGTTGGGCTGCTCGTCCCCTGCACGTACACGCTGAGCATATATTTCTGCCCCGGGGTGACATAACCAGCAGGAATGACGGTTGCTGTCTGCACGATGTGCGCGTCGTTGGCTAAGCCTGTCGTGCCCAGATTAGAGAAGGAGAGCTGGCAGAAGCCGTTTGGGGCTGAGCCGAATGAGATAATGCTTGAGTTCGTCCCACCTTTTGTCCAATATGAAGTAGTAAATTCGATGAGCGGGTCGAGCACAAGGTTGAGAGTGGGCACCACAGGCGTCGTCCCATATGGCGGGAAGCTCTCGTCGTAAATCATCACCGATTGCCCAAAGGCAAGGTTGATGAGAGATCCGGGGTCTTTCACCGTGAAAGCAGCCGTAGTGAGGGGATCGCTGATGGACGCGTTGATCTCGAAGTTGTCAGGCGGGATATTCAGTGTTCGGTTGACTCCGTTTAAGATCGTCCACATCAGATCTTCCCCCCACTGGTGATCGTCACGCGCTTCCCTTGCAGCCTGTCATGCTTATCCAGGACCTTCTCTACCTTCCTGGCCGTATCTTTGGCATCATGAGAGGTAATGTGAATCGTGGTGTAGTGGTAGTGCGTGGTGCCACTGCCATTCGTTTTCAGGTTGACCGAATCTATCGGTATGCCAAGAGACGGGTCAAAGAAGCTGGTGCTGGTTGGTTTCAGGACCTTGCTTTTTGTGTGCTGCCCCAGGTAGTACAGGATGTAGTCGATGAGCCCTTTGTGCGTCTTCTTCAGCAGTTCTGCCAGTTTTTTGTGGTTATCCCCCACGAGCTGGTCCAGGTACTTGATGCGCTGCACATTGGTCATCTGATCGAAGAGTATCTTGTTGAAGTGCAGGCCCATCTTGCGGGCGTTGGCAATAATGTCTCTCTCATCGGCTGCGGTAAACATCTGCGATTTGGGCTGCTTTTTGCCATGCGAACCCGTGCCACTACCAGTACCGCCTGTCCCACCTGTTCCACCAGTACCCGAGCCGGTATAGCCGAGAGATCCCAAACTGGGGGAGCCGCTTTTGCCGTGCTGCTGTTGGCCCTTCTTGGTGCTTTCGGAGCCGGTGCCTGATATCGTATCAGGGAACCAGTTGACCGCCCCAAAGCTGATAGTGGGGACCGCCGCTTGTGGCAGGTGCAGCAAGCCCGCAATCGCGTTGTAAGCCTTAAACCAGGGGTCAACCATCGCCGTGAATATCTGGCCTGCTGCCATGAGCAGCATATTAATCAGGGCTTGCAACCCACCACCGACCGCTTGCTTTATCCCGTCCCATATCCCACTCAGCATGTCCTTGATATCAGTCCAAGCTTGCTTCCAGTTGCCACCCAGGATATCCAGGCCAATCTTTATGTAGCCTGAAATGACCGACCAGGCGACCTTCACGACGCCCTGGATGGCGTTCCATACCCCGACCAGGATAGCGTGGATTTGTTGCCAGTGCTGCTTCCAGAACACCGCAAATTGCTTAATGATTGGTTGCATGCGGCTTCCGATTTCCAGAGCGAGTTTCGCCACCGCCTTGTATATGGCGAGCACAATTGGGACTACAAACTTGAGGTATTGCCCAAACAGACGAATAGCGATCACGATACCATGCAGCACATTCTGGAGCAGGTGATTTTTCGTGGCCCAGGCTGCGAACTGCTTGACAGTCGGTTCTATCTCGTGGTAGAGATCTCGTGCAACGTTGCCCAGTTCTTTGAAGATAGGGACTATACCCTTGCCCAGTTGCTTGGCAAAATTCTGAAACTGGTCACCGGAAACGATCTTCCCGACACCCATCAGCGCTTGCTTGGCCGCATCGAATGCTGGCCCTGTGAAGGAGCGCCAGGCCATCTGGATATTATCCTTGATGGTGGTCATCAGGCCATTGAAGGTCTTCGACTGCTTCTCCATACCGCCGCCGAACGTGGCTTCCATACCGGCTCGTAGCTTTGATATAGCCACATCCGCAGGAATAAGGCCCTTCTTCACCATCGCTTGCAACTCGGGGACGGTGAGATGCATTTGACCAGCGAGCATATGCCAGGCATCGATACCGCGCCGGGCTAACTGCATCATGGTGACTGCTGTAAGATGGCCCGTCGTCTGGATTTTGCCAAAGATATCCACTACACCTGCAAGTTGCGCAGGTGTGGCCTTTCCAAGAGCAGAGAGCGAATCACCGATGGCCGTGAGAATGGGGATAACGCTTTGTGCCTTGAATCTGAAGGCAAGCATCTTCTGTGCGGCAACATCAATATCAGGAAATTGAAAGGGCGTCTTGGCTGCAAAGGCCCACAGCTTATTCAGCATATCCGCCGCCTGGTTGCCTACCGGCAGCAGTGTTTTCATGGCGACGGTCATTTGTTCAAATGCCGCATTCGGTTCAATGATAGCTTGCGCGACCTGTACCGCAATTTGCGCAACCTGCTGGAGGCCCATGAGCACCATACTGGCCTTAGAAGCCAGGTCCATGAGCGACATACCTGTGCTTCTGGCAACACTCGACTCTTCCCGCATGGCAGTGGTTGCCTGTAACTCTGCACGGCGGGTGCGTTCAGTGGCGGTTGTGACGTTCCCCTGGGCTATTTTCACACGATCAAGTGCAACTGCAACCTGATCGGCGGCGATCTGCACTTGCTGCTGCGTGGCTTTTGCGTTCGTCATGACCTGGATGTAGCGGTCATACGAGAGCTT
>WNGK01029904.1_pt1 | contig 10200 bp, 8 predicted proteins | sample 5400601 | NCBI WGS metagenome assembly WNGK01 (sample SAMN13153376, study PRJNA577476) | soil metagenome | isolation source: 60 cm soil or saprolite under Garry oak tree replicate 1 | place: USA:California | collected 2016-06-15 | reverse complement strand
CTCTATATCATATCATACTATCGCCAAAAAAGGGATATGACAGTACAGCTTATCAGGGCGATTGAAAAGTCACCCACATGACGACCGCAAGGGTCGTCACTACTATAGACGGCGAGTAGAACGGGCATGAGACGGAGTAGAGTAGTGACGACCCTTGCGGTCGTCATGTGGCGGGGAGGTAGCCATGTCGTCGTTTCTCACCTCGCGTGGACTTTTCAATCGCCCTGGCATGGAGTACCGGACTCTTGTCTTATTCTGTCCTCTACTATACTATAAAGTACCAGCCGCTCCGAAAGAGAGTATAGGTTGCGTTGATTTGTAGAAGAGGTATCCATACTAAGGAACCACTAGCTACAGATTCAATTTGGGGAGGCATGATTTATGTTTTCTTTTCGCAATCCAATGAGGCGTGTGCTGGGTGTTATAGGATTGTGTGTAGCCATTGCGCTATTGGTCACGGGCTGTTCATTGCCGTGGCAGCACGATAAAACGGCTCAGGCTACAGGTACCAGACCAACGACCCAACAATTGCTGACGAACCTCCAGAAGAATTTTCGCAATGTCAGTTCATTTCATGTGGTGATGAAGGTTGATAATCCAGGGGAGCCGACGGCACAGCAGGTACAGATTCGCAGTGCTGATGGTGATGTGATGATGCCTGATAAGGTCAAGGCGCAGGCTAATGTTCTGCTCTCCGCTCAGGCTGTGACCGTCAATCTGATTAGCATTGGCGACAACCAGTATATGACCGATCCGATCACCGGACAGTGGCGCGTGATTAAAGGTGTGCTTGATCCGCGCACGTTGACCAATCCTGATACAGGTATTGTTTCCCTAGTAGGGAAGGTCCAGAATGTGAGTTTGCCGACGGATGACAGTGTGAATGGCGTGGCATGCTGGCGTGTGACGGGTCAACTTGATGCAAAGTATCTTGCATTTTTCACCGGTGGTGGTGTACCACATGGTACAATGTTACAGACGACGGCTTGCATTGGAAAGGCTGATTATCTGCCGTACCAGTTAAAGGTGACAGGAGAGGCGACAAAAGGGGATAATGCGAACACTTCACGTACTTTTTTGATCTCGAATTACAACGAAAATATTAGGATTACGGCACCACAACTATAGTTTTGTATGATGATCCATCCTTCGATGTGAAGGGAAAAAGATGTATAGTTCCTAAAAGTCTAGCGTATTCTTACGCGGGACTCATGGGCTACCAGCGGGCTGGCGTTTTTGGCCATCCCTTCACTTCTACGGAAGAGAAGAGAGCGCGAGAGACAAGAGCAAGTTTTTTGAGTGATCACACCTTGGGATGTTGTTCCAGTTCCAAGCTCTGTGGGTCTGCATTAAAGGGAAGCGAAAGCCGAAGGTGTGCAGGCTGTAAAAACCTCATTGAACCCTGCAAGGGGCACCTTACTCTGAAAGGAGAGCTTAATGCTAGTAGTGTATGTACTTAATCAAAACGGACATCCTTTGATGCCTTGCAAACCCTCCAAGGCACGGAAACTGCTGCGGGAGAAACGGGCCAAAGTGGTTCATCTCACGCCTTTTACCATCCAGTTGGGTTGGGATTGCGAAGAGCATGTCCAGGAGGTCGTCATAGGCATCGATAAAGGGAGCCATGAGACAGGCTTTGCTTGCGTGGGCAAAGGCGAAGTGTTGTTGTCTGGTGCGATCAAACACCGGCTGGATGTGAAAGAGAAAATGGAGGCGCGTCGTGGGCATCGCCGAAGTCGTCGCAGCCGCCTTTGGTATCGCCCTAAACGCTTCAACAATCGGGCTTCAAGCAAACGGAGTGGTCGACTTCCTCCGTCGATCAAAACGAATGTTGAAGAGGTGATCCGTCTCATTTTGCACCTGCCTTTGCCCATGAGCAGGATCGTGGTGGAGGATGTCCAGGTGGATATCGCCCGCATCAATGACCCGACTCTCACAGGGAGTCGCTATCAGGACCCCAAACGCCTGGATGAAAATCTGCGGATGGCTTGCCTGATGCGTGATGGGTATCGCTGTCAACACTGCGGGAAACAAAACAGACGTCTGGAAGCCCATCATATCCACTTTCGCGAGAACGGCGGGAAAGATACGCTCGATAACCTGTTGACCTTGTGCGAAACGTGTCATCACGGAGTACACACAGACCAGATCGTGCTTATGGTGAAGGGAGTGAGCGGGCATTTGGACCAAATCGCCCAACGAGCGATGCAAGGCAAAACCTATCTGTACACGACGTTGGGGAAATTAGTTCCCGTTACGACACTCTTTGGCTATCAAACGGCAACCTGGCGCAAGCACCTGGGATGGCCCAAAGAGCACGACGCAGATGCAGTTTGCATCGCTACCTTTGAAAGTGGTGAAGTGGTCTCGTATCAGCGTGAACGCTTCTATTGCGTCACCTTTCGCCCGCGACGAACCCGACGACAGTTTCATGACTTGCCGAGAAAGGGTCAGGGACGTGTCAAGTATCAGGTCAATGCATCCCTTTCGGGCTTCGTGAAAGGCGATGTGGTGCGGGTGAAAGGACGATTTGTGAAACAGATCAACTCGATTTACAGTAATGGCTATCTGGCGTTCAGGCGAGTCAAAGGTGAGCCAAATGCGGCAAAACCTCAAGATTGTCAGTTGCTTGAGCGACAGCGCACCATCCTTTGGGAGCGGGCAGGATTCGCTACGAGTATCCAGGATACGCTATGAATCTTAGGAACGTTTACAATACGTTAGAAGACGATAAAGAGACAACCTCGAGTCTGGGGAAACGGGATGAGGCCGAGGTGGCAGCTGCCGATGAGGTGCCGCGGTTACCGGTGAAGGAGCCAATGGACGGGTTGGCAGTTGATGGCAGAGGTGAGGCTGAGCACATGTCACTGAGGACACAGGTGACTAATGCGCTGAAGAAGATTACGACACCGGCTCAGGCACAAAAGAGTGGGAAAAAAGTAGCTGTGGCGGCTCTGGCTATTGCCTGTGTCAGCGTTTTCTTCACGGCGATGGATCAGACGGTGGTGGTGACGGCACTGCCACCTATTATTAGCGATCTGAATGTGAGTCCCGTCAAACTTAATGAGGCGGCGTGGATTGTGAGCGCGTACCTGCTGGGTTTTGTGGTGGCTATGCCGTTTTGATGGGGCGTGTCTCGGATATCTATGGACGGCGGCGCATTTTTCTGATCTGTCTGGGCATTTTTGGGATTGGCTCCATTTTTTGTGGCCTGGCTCCAGTATTTGGAGGCATGTGGGACCTGGGCTTCTTGAAAGCAATAAATCTGGATACTTCTTCTCCTGGTCTGATCTGGCTGATTGCTGCACGTTTTCTTCAGTCGGTAGGAGGTGGGGCGGTGGTGCCGGTGGCGATGGCGATTGTAGGCGATTTCTATGGGCAAGAGCGACGGGCGCTGGCTCTGGGGGTGATTGGTGCAGTGACGGAGGCAGGCGGTGTAGTGGGGCCGGTCTATGGAGCGTTGATCATACAGCAGTTTAGTTGGCAGTATATCTTCTATCTCAATGTACCCATTGTGATTGGATTGATGGTTGGGGCGTGGTTCCTTATTCCTAAAAAGACACGTTTGCATGAGGGCATTGACTGGATGGGGGCAGTGCTGCTGGGGCTGGCTCTTACGTGTCTCAGTCTGGGGTTAGCGCAACAGGGAACGGAACTGGGGCCACCGACGCCGAATAGTCCTGCTCCACAGAATAATCCTCTTTCGCTGGCTCTGGCGGTGATTTTCTTGATTGCCTTTGTACTGGTGGAGCGCAAGGTGCGCTGGCCGGTGGTCGATCTTGGGTTGTTCAAACGCTTGTCTTTCAGCGCAACTGCGTTGGTGAGCTTGTTGGTGGGTGCGGCTCTGATCATTGCGATGGTGGATATCCCCATTTTTGTGGATACGGTGTTACAGCGTTCGGTGCTGGATAGCGGATTGACTCTTTTGCGCTTGACGGCCATGATTCCCGTTGGTGCCCTGCTAGGTGGCTGGCTGTGTAGCCGCATCACTTGCCGTTTCACAGCGGTATTGGGGCTGCTGTTTACGGCGGTTGGTTTCTATCTGATGAGTCGCTGGCCTGTTCACGTTGACTGGAATCAGATTACGATCAGTACCGTGACGGGCGGTTTTGGTTTTGGGCTGGTGATAGCACCTATTGGTACGACGGCGATTAACGCGGTGCGGGCGCGACAGGTGGGTATGAGTTCGGCCATTGTGACGTCTTTACGTATGGTGGGAATGATGCTGGGGCTGGCGGCGTTGACCTCGTGGGCTTTGGCATACTTTAAGCAACTGGTCTCGACCTATCCTTCGCTGCCGTCATCGCCTACGAGCGATCAGCTTGCTCAGTGGTTAAAGGGCTATGCAGAACATGTGATTGAGTCGGCGCATACAGTCTATAGTGCAGTGTTCTTTGTGTCGATGGTACTGTCCTTGATAGCTATTGTGCCTGCCTTGTTCCTGTGGGGGAACAAACCTGCGGTAGAAGAGGTGATAGAGGAGGTAGAGGAGCCGCAAGAGGAGGCGACGGTTGCGCCCAGCGAGGTGCCACTGCCAACAATATATGAGGCGACGACGTTGCCGGGTGTGGATGATACAGCAGCGGAACTCTCTGCGGAGGCGGCGGATATTTTGAAGGATCCCAGCCTGCCAACGGAACTGGTGCAACCACCGGTACCGCCAATCGATGATGGTAACGACGTCGGCAGGAAAGGACGCCATCCCAAAAGACGCCGTTTAATTATTGCTATTATCTGTGTACTGTTGGTTTTGCTGGTGATCGGTGGAGGGGTATTGGCGGCCTTCATATGGCTGGGTTCTGATGATACGGCGAGTAGTAATACCGTGACAGGTGGGCTGCACAACTGGGAACAAATGGGGGAGTGATGAGCGATCTGAGGGCTGTGCCGGTATCCAATGATGGTGTTGTGCTGAGCATGAACCTGCATATAGATGCCAACGGTATTCATCGAGTAATGCCCATTGAGATGGATGGGGTGCTAGGGGTTGATAACAGCCAGAATATTCACATGACTGTTCTGCATTTACGACGGGATGGCATAGATGCTGGTCCGTCGGCGGCAGGGAGTATGGGACAGGCTGTCAATCAGATGTTGCTGAGTTCGCTTACGCCTGCATTACGTGGTGAACTGAAGGGTGTGAAGCTGATCTCTATTCACACCAGTACAGCGATTGGTTGCGCGGCTGGGACAGAAATGCTGGTGTTGCTGGTACAGGCTCCTCCTATTGAGGGCGTGGCGGCTCAGTTGAAGCCGATACCGTTCTGTTTCAAGGGGCCAATTGATTTGAATAAGTTGTTGCTGGATTGAGGCGATAAAGGTGCAATGATGAAACGTATAGGCTATGTACAGGTGGGTGGAGTGTTGGTGGTGGTGGTGGCAACGCTGCTGATAGGGTTGGCAGTGAGACCGGCACGCGCTGCTTATGCCACTCCGCGACAGGTAGACCATGTGACGCAGCAATTGGCTGCGACAACGGCGGTTAATGCAACGGTCTATATTACATTGGGGACGTTGCAGCCGATATTTGAGAAGCGTATTGAGCAGCAGGTTCCACAGGCGTTTAGCAGTGCGATTGCCAGTATGATGAGTAAGCTGCCGAAGCAGGATCAGGGCTGGGCGCAGCAGATGGCGGTGACACTGCTTCAGCCTTCGGCCTCCTTAACAGGACTGAGTACGCAAGCCAATGGCATTGTTACCTCTCTACGTGTGACCCTTTATCCGGGTGATCCACGGCCGATCAACTCTACACTGTTGGTGCGTATGAGCGTGCTTAATGGGTCTACTATTCAGGTGACGGCTACGCCTGTGAGTGGTAGTCCGGCTCTGGTGAGTGGTCCCTTGACGAGCTTTCAGATACCACTTGGTCAGCTTAATAGCATTAATACGACGCCAGGGTGTGGTGATGCAGCGTTAGGTATAGGCTTGCTGTTTCCGGTGGCGTTGGGGCAGACATCTGGGCAGGGACAGGTTGCTATCTCCTCTTCTGGTATGGTGATGAACGACGAGCGCCAGGAGCCGTTTACTGAGTTGCCTCGTGCGTTGACGGGGGTGTCGGCAAATACCAGTTCTTATGTTGAGATTCCGGCTTCGTCGCTGGCTGGGATAGGCGGTAGCATTGGTAGTTTGCCGGTCAATAACAATCTGACGGCTAAGAATATTCAGATTGGCGTGCAGGGTAGCAATCTGGTGATTACGTCGGATATCTACGATTCCTTTTTTGGAAATATAGGGACGGCTGTGACGACTGCGGCACCGATGGCCTCAAATGGGAATGTGGCTGTGCATGTCTTGAATACGTATATGCGGCTTTTTGACTTCTTTTCCTTTCCATATAATAGCTATAATGCTCAGATTGAGCAGACGTTGAACTCGAAGCTGAATGGGACGTTGATGGGTAAGTTTACGGTGGCTAGTGCGGCGATTGGCCCAAATGCAGCTGTGCCGTGTGCGGCTGGTGATAGTTTGGTATTGACGGGAACGACGGCGGTGTTAGGGTAAGAGCCCGATAAGAAAAGCCGAGGCACACTCCTGACCAGGAGTGTGCCTCGGCTTTTCTTATCGGGCTCTTAGTACTTTCTACTTATTTCTAATCGTTCTGTTGCAAGCTGGCTGTATGGAGATGTAGTGTGGGTAGTAATGAAATATTCGTGTAGTAAGGAGATGTTCCATATCATGCCTACCCTTGAAAAAAGTGCTAGCAAGCCTGTATCTACAATTTCTAAACTGGAGTATCATCCAACTGTTCATGATATGCCGACGGATGAGCGGCCACGGGAACGGCTGCGACATTATGGGCCACAGGCTCTTGCGACGGCTGAGCTGCTGGCGATTATTTTACGAACGGGGACGACGCGGGACAATGTAATTGAGCTGGCAGGGAAGCTGCTGGCAAAGTATGGTGGGTTGAGTGGGTTGATACGTGCGGAATTTGGGGAGTTGTGTGGCGAATATGGACTTGGTGAGGCGAAGGCAGCGCAATTGAAGGCGGCGTTGGAGATAGGGAGGCGTTTGGGGATGCTGCAGAATGATGAGAAGTATCAGATTAAGTCGCCAACAGATGCGGCTAATCTGGTGATGATGGAGATGTGCTTTCTGGATCACGAGCAGATGAAGATTTTGGTGTTAGATACAAAAAATCAGGTGGTGGAGAATATTAGTCGGTATCGGGGGACGGTGAATAGTTCGGTGTTGAGGGCGGCTGAGGTTTTTCGTCCGGCGGTGATCCGTAACTGTCCGGGGGTGATTGTGTGCCATAATCATCCCAGCGGTGATCCGACGCCTTCGCCGGAGGATATCCAGGTGACGGAGCAGTTGGTGGAGGCGGGAAAGGTGTTGGATATTGAGTTGCTGGATCATCTGGTGATTGGGAATCAGAGGTTTGTGAGTTTGAAGGAGCGGTTGCGGTGGTGAGTGTGGTGAGAATCTAGAGAGCAGAGGCTGTATGGGCCGTGTCCACGGCCCATACAGCCTCTGCTCTCTAGTTAAACGCATTATTGCCGATGCCTCCGAGTGACATACGAAGGAGTTGTTACAGCACTCGAATTCCTGTGGACCTGATTTTAGGAGAAAAAAAGTCGTCATCCCTGGCTAACGTTTCTTGGTGTGTTGAGTGACGATACGCTCCAAGTCGTTCTGCAAGTTGTGGAGTGCCTTCTCGGGAGGGAACTGGTCTGGTTGTGCCAGAGCTTGGTGGATATTCTGTTGAATCGCATTCGAGATGTCCGGGTAATAGGGTGATATTGGTCGCCACTGCGCATTTTGGAGGATCGACGGGAGTTTATTGAAAAACGGGTTCAAATCATTAATATACGGGTCGTTATAGACGCTGTTCAAGGTGACAGGAAAGGCCTCCTTCACAGCGAGATACTGCTGGGCATCTCTTTGCAACATCCACTGGATAAATGTCCACGCTTCATCTTTATGTGGCGAGAATTTGTTGATCGCTAGCTGCCAGCCACCCAGACACGATCTCGCAGCAGACGGCAGTTGCGTCACGGTAAATTCTTCGGCAATTTTCGTCTGGCGAGCATCATTACTCCAGAAAAAGTGGCTTGGCCAGTTGCGCATAAAGGCTGCATCTCCATTGACCCACTGACCAGTAGTCGCTGGTTCATCATAGGTGATGACATCGGGTGGCGAAATGGCATCCGGCCCGTGGATCCAGTCGACCATCATTTGGAGCGCCTTGACTGCCTTTGGGCTGTACACAATGACCTTCTGTGGGTCGTTGGGATCGAAGATGTTGCCTCCGAAGCTTGATAAGACCTCGATAAAATTGCAGACCAGGCCTTCATACTGAGCTCCCTGCCATACATACCCATAGCGCGTCTTTCTGCTTTTCTGGGCATCTAAGGCCATGCGCTTGAGGTCGTCCCACGTTCGTGGTGGGGAAGAAAAGATGTCGGTGCGGTAAAACAATACACCTATATCCGTATGCAGAGGTGCAGCCCAGATCTTTCCTCCCATTTTTACGACATTCAGTGGTACGGGCAGGTAGTTATTACGATCCTGTCGCGGCTGCCAGTAAGTATCAAGCGGCTCGATCCAGCCATTAGTCACAAATTCGCTCACCCATACAACATCTAGCGAGATCACGTCTGGACGGTATTGACTGGCCTGCAGGTGCTTCACTATATCATCATGCGAACTATCCGAACTCCCGGGAGTCAGGAGCTTTTGCTGCACTTGAATATCAGGATGCGCTTTACTAAACCTCTCAGCGAGATAGCTGAATGACCCATCCTCATCCTCCTCGCTATGCCAGAGAATGTTGTTCGTCGTTGGCATAGGACCGCTACAGGAGCCCAGCAGCAACGGCGGCATACTACTACCTATGACACCAAGTGTGAGCACACGTCGACAGAAATTACGTCGCGTTATGATGTTCACATTCCAGTGCTTTGCTTCTTTGTCAGGTGAAAAAGCCATGAGACTACCTCCTTGAGGTGTATATTTGTAACCATCGATGAAGAGAAACGATTATAAGGCTTGGATGGTGCATCAATAGATTACGGCTGTCTAAAGTACCCTTTCTGTACGTGAATAGAATGGGTCTTCTCAGATTGAATTTGTAAGACGAGGACTGCTTTTTCGTAGGGAATACTGCTACCAGACTGGTAAGAGATTTGTCCACTCAATCCGCCAAATTCGTGCCCTGGGGTATAACGTTGCAGGGCATCCCATAATGTACTGGGAGAGAGAGTTTGCGGGGATACTTTATTGCAAGCATCCGCCAGGAGCGAAGCCGCATCGTAGGCGAGCATGGTCGTACTATCCGCTCGGGTATAAGTATAGGGATTACCGGCATGAGTCTGATCAGGATCAAAGGCACGTGGGTACTCATTGTTAAACTTGGGGATCGTCTGAATCTGCTGAATCTGCCACTCATCGGGGTAGGCATAACTGGTAAAGTAGACGTTATTAAAGTCCGCTTTGCTGGCACGAGGAGCATGCACAAACGGGTACATGTTATCTCCTCCCATGACCTGGATAGGATGACTTGCCATCTGCAAGTCTGCTAATAAAAGGCCTGCATCCTCAGCGGGACCAGCAAAGTACACTAAGTCGGGGTCATCGTTTTTGATCTCCTGAGCAACAGTGGAAAGACTGTAGAAGTTTCCTGCGGCGTATGGTCGCACTGAGAGTGCGCCTGTTTGCTTATCGAGGAGTTGCCCGAAGGGCCGTACTTGAGTAGTGGTACGAGGGGTGAGCGGCCTGCGTCCAGTCGTGGCACGGCGGGGGGTGGGAAGCCCGCTGACAATGTATCGGGTGGGCCTAGCCAAAAGGAACCATCCGGCTACCCCTGCGATCTATGCTGACGAATGGGGCAAATCTGGCCCCGCGAAGGAACCTGCGTAAATGTCGTTACTACCGAAGGGGGAAATGGCTGACACCCCCTAGCCAAAAGGCATGGTGGCTGGCTCATGGGGTTCTTGGTCCTATGGGCGCTACTCCATAGACCGCCCGGCGTAAAGCAGGCAGCTACGGGTTGCTCTCACTTCTCGATGGGAAATCAGGGAACGCTCACACCGCCAATGCTCGCAAGAGCCGCGAGAATGCCAGCGGGCGGGAGAGCGGACGGAGGCGGCGTAGTAGCCAAATGCTTTCCTGTAATGGGAAAGACACGGTGAAGGTCCGCCAGGGGAGACTCAAACGAACAGAGGAATAACAAGTGAACCAGGGAAAGCAGATGACGGA